>Ga0126312_10001878_pt1 | contig 13899 bp, 16 predicted proteins | sample Plot104A_FD_92537 | JGI IMG/M metagenome (GOLD analysis project Ga0126312, IMG submission 92537) | Serpentine soil microbial communities from UC McLaughlin Reserve, CA, USA - Plot104A | ecosystem: Environmental > Terrestrial > Soil > Grasslands | place: USA: UC McLaughlin Reserve, Lake County...
GGCGTGGACACGGACCGTCTGGAGACGATGGCCGAAGCATTCAGTGACCGCTCGCTGGCTTGTGGTCTAGAGTGGCTTGCAGGAACGCTGGATCTCGTCGGCCTGGCCGGGGAGATCGAGACTAGCGCGGGGCGTATCTCCAAGTTGGTCGGGGCGATGAAAGAGTACACCTACATGGACAGGGGGATTGTAGGAGAGGTCGATGTGATCTCCGGCCTGCAAAACACCCTCACCATCCTCGCTCCCAAGCTGAAGGACGTCTCATTGTTGAGGGAGTACGAGGAAGACTTGCCAGGGATACCGGGGCGCGGCGGCGAGCTGAACCAGGTATGGACGAACCTGATCGACAACGCCATAGACGCTGTGGACGGACGCGGAAGCATCACGGTCAGGGCGTACGTGGAAGGCGCGCGTGTAGTCGTCGAGGTCGTCGACGACGGACCTGGGATACCGCGTGCGGCGCAGGTCCACGTCTTCGAGCCTTTCTACACGACCAAAGATATCGGGGCCGGGACCGGGCTCGGGCTGGCTATCGTGCGGCGCATCGTCACCGATCATGGAGGCGAGATCTTCGTCCGTTCAGAGCCTGGGGAGACATGCTTCACGGTAAGGTTGCCTTTACATACCACACAAAACGGAGGGTGATCTCAGTGGGAAAGACACGGGTGTATGAGGAGATCTGCACGGAGAAGCGCGAGGTAGCCACGCGGGTTCTCGAGCAAACTGTCTCGCTCGCGGTCGAGATCGCGCGCGAGGGCCGCGAGGGGCGCAAGATAGGGACGCTCTTCGTCGTGGGCGACTCGGGCGAGGTCATAAAGAGATCCAAACCCTTGATTCTCGACCCTTTGCACAGGCACCCCGAGGAGAGCAAGCAGATAGAGAACCCCGACATGCGGGAGACTATCAAGGAACTGGCCCAGCTCGACGGGGCCTTCCTGATCTCGGACGCGGGCGTGGTGCTCTCCGCCGCCCGCTACATAGACGCCGCCTCGGACAGCCTGGATCTGCCGCTCGGGTTGGGCAGCCGTCACATGGCGGGCGCTTCTATCTCCCGCCAGACGAGAGCCGTGGCCGTTGTCGTCTCGGAAAGCTCGATGGTCAGGATGTTAGACGACGGGCAGCTGGTCTCCGAGATCGTGCCCGAGCTCTGGATGATAGACGGGTACACGAGCCGGATGGAGGGTCGCATCTTCACCCGCCGCGACGAAGACGTAACGGTTATAGGCCGTGCCGAGTAGGGCCGAGGAGGTTCTCGACTTCTGGTTCGGCCGCGAAGGCGAGCCCGGCTACGGCGAGTTCCGCGAGGAGTGGTTCCGTAAAGACCCGGAGTTCGACATTAGGATCACAGACCGATTCGCCGGTCTCTACGAGGAGGCCGCCGCCGGCGACCTCGACGGCTGGCGCGATGATGCGAGGAGCTGCCTGGCGCTCGTCATCGTGCTCGACCAGTTCCCCCGCAACATGTTCCGCGGCGACGGACGCACCCACGCCGCCGACGGAGCGGCGCTCGAGTCCTCCAGGTACGCCGTCGAGCACGCACTGGACAGGGAACTCCCCGCCTTCCAGAGGATGTTCTTGTACATGCCGTTCATGCACAGCGAGAACAGGGAGGACCAGCGGCGCTCCGTCGAGCTTTTCGGGCTGCTCGCGAACGAGCCGGGGGCGCCCGACGTAACCTCCTACGCCGCGGGGCACAGGGACATCGTCGAGCGGTTCGGGCGGTTCCCGCACAGGAATGGGATCCTGGGCAGGGAGACCACGCCCGAGGAGGCTGAGTTCCTGAAGACCGAAGGCTCTTCGTTCTGAGCAGAGGATGGTCGCGCGGCCAGAGAGAGCATCAGCATGTCCACCATCGGTAATCCTCCGCGCGACGTAGGGGTCATACGCTCCCGGAGGGCCGACACGCTGTGCGAGGAGACGTCGCGACCCTGGGTGCTCGCGGCGACGACTATCGGGTCGGCAATGGTCTTTATCGACAGCACGGTAACCAACGTCGCGCTTCCACGGATACTGGAAAGCCTCGGAGCAACGGCCGCTGACTCGCAGTGGATCGTCGAGTCCTACGCCCTGTTCTTGTCGACCCTGATCCTGGCCGCCGCGAAGCACCGCCGAGGCGAAGAGAATAGCCAACCCGAGGACGAAACGGTTCCCGTCTGAGGCGAACATCTATGAGGAGGTTCATGCATATGTTCCAACGGCAGCGGTGCAGCCACACGAGCCAGATTAAGGATGTGGAGCCATCGGCGCAGGGCTGCGAAGATTGTCTGAGGACGGGCGATGCCTGGGTGCATCTGAGGGAGTGCCTGATCTGCGGGCACGTGGGCTGTTGCGATCAGAGCGTACCGCTTCAAAGACGCAACCCCCTGTGGTTCCGGGCCTCGCTCCCCCGCGCCGGGTTGATAAGCTACTTCTTGGGAGCCTAGGGCATGATCCAATCGGGTCAGGAGGAGGTAAGTACAGATGTTCTGGCGACAGCGGTGTACACACACTGATCAAATACGAGAAGGCGTAGTCCCCTCCGCCCAGGGCTGCGAGGAATGCCTCAGGACCGGGGACGAGTGGGTACATCTCAGGGAATGCCTGTCTTGCGGGCACGTAGGTTGCTGCGATGAATCTGAAAACAAGCACGCAACCACACACTTCCACAACACGGGACACCCGATTATCCAGTCCTTCGAGCCCGGAGAAGACTGGCGCTACTGCTACGTCGATGACGTAGTGGTCTAACCCAAAGCAACCCACTCCGAGCTCGACGGTACGACGACCGTGCGACTCATCGCATTGCACGCGAGGCCCGCGAGGAGGCGTCTTGCTCCTACCGCCTTCAAGGAGGCCCACGCAAGCCGAGACAACGCCGGGGCTAGCGTTTCGCACGGTGGTAGGCTCATATGGTGTGGCGGAAATGGAGATAGACATATGATGGTCGTACGAGGAAACGAAGGCGCAAGAGGCTATTGCCAGCCGGCCTCTAGCAGCCGTGTCGAGCCCTGGACTAGGGTATGTCGTCTCGATGAAAGCTCGACGGACCCAGGGATAGGAGGCGAGGTCTGATACGCTAGACACGCATCACCGACGAAGGCTTTCCGATCACCGCGGAACGGAGTGTGACTATGGCGAACCGGAGGCGGGAGGTCCGATTCGAGGAGATGTTCCCATGGGAGATCGCCGCCGCGATGGCCGAAGCGCCGCTGTGCTACCTGCCGCTCGGCACGCTCGAGTGGCACGGGGAGCACGCAGCCGTCGGCCTCGACGCGCTCAAGGCGCATGCCGTTTGCGTCCGGGCGGCGGAGAGGTCAGGGGGGCTCGTTGTGCCGCCCCTCCACTGGTCGACCGACTGGCGCGAGGACCTGCCCGACGGCAGCTACCTGACCGGCGGCATCGAGCGTGGGGAGCGCTACCACGTTCCGGGCAACATGTTCTGGCTACGCCCCGAAACCTTCCGCAACCTGCTGCTCGACATCTATGAGGCGATGCGGCGCCGCGGGTTCCGGGCGATCGTAGTCCTAAGCGGCCACTGGTCGATCGCCCACAACATCGCGGCGATCTGGAGGACCGGCGAGGAGTTTCGGCAGAAACACCCCACGACGGGCTGGCTGTTGCTGACCGATCAAGAGGTCGCGTCGGACCTGCAATACCCGATGGAGCACGCAGCCGGAGGCGAGACGTCGCTCCTACAGGCAATCCGCCCCGACCTGGTGGCCCTCGACAAGGTGTTCGAGACCGACCGCTCTCTGCGTCCGTACTACGCCGGGGAGCCTACCCATCTGCAGCGACGCAGAGAGACCCCACACAAATACATAGGCGTCAACTGCGCAGTTGCTGACCCGTCGAACGATCCGGAGGGGGCTACGATCGAACGCGGCCAAGCATTGCTAGAGACCATCGTCGAGCGCGTTGCCATACGAGCGCGAGCACTCCTAGCGGAAAGCACGAGCGGCGCTAGCCGCTAGGCGTGTAGTCTTGGTTCCCAAGTTAGGGAAGGCACCGGCGTAGCCAGCACTGAACCGTAGACCCTAGCGTCGACATGCTAGGGCCTCTGCACGTGAAACCCAGTGGTACCTGCTTCTGCCGCCTTCTAGTGGGCCAACGCAAGCTGGGGCAACGCCGGGCCTGGCTTTCCGAGCATTGCTGCATAGCCGGGAGGTCGCGGCGTTGGAGGTCGCACTTTAGACACGCGCAAGAGAGTCGCACACAGCGAGGCCCGCGAGGAGGCGAAGGCAAAATAGGCGCGGCGGAAGCGCTACGGCACAGATATGCTACGAGGTAACCTAGAGCTGCGGTCGCCGCTGCACCTCGTTTATGCCTTCCACCGTGATCCTGAACGCTTCCTCTCCTGTTCGCACTAGGTAACCCACGTCCACCAGGTAATCTTGTGCCGCCTCAAACTCACGGGAGTGGAGATCGAAGCCTGCTTCTTGCGCCGCATCGCTCGCCGTAACGTCAGTTGTAGGGCTGCCTCCGGCCAACTCGTCGAACGCTCTAAGGAGCTGGTGCTGGTTGCCGCTAAGCTCGCTCTGCATGGTAGTGTGCCACCTTTCCCTATGGCTCGCGTCTTGCCAGTACATCCTACGCCATTGAGGCACCGCGTATACCTGTCTATGAGACTCTTCAGCACACCCCTTGGGCAGCTTCTCGATCGTGCGCGGCGGAGGCGCCGGGCGGGAGCAGGTTCTACCGCCTTCGAGTGGGCCCACGCAAGTTGGGACAACGCCGGTTTTGGCATTTCGAGCAGTGGTCGGGCCAGACGGCACCGCCTGTGCATTCGAAGTGGGCCTCTAAACACGCGTGGAGGGTAGCATGCCCGAGGGCCGCCAGAAGGCGAAAGCGAGGGCTTAGTCTATTTCTTGATGATTCTACGGGCGTCCCTGGCACGTCGTATCAGAAACACACCTTATTGATTCGACAGTTGTACGGCGTAATGAGTGCTTCGGAATGCCGTTCTTGACAGTGCACATGCCGCGCAGACAATCGGCCGGACTCCCTCAGCCTGCAGCGGGGGCAAGGAACGGTAGGAGCGCGTTCACCTCCGATCCCGAAGAGTGCTTAAACGCTGCCTAAGATGCTCCCGGTGGCCGACCGGTCGAGCCTCGTACTATGAGTCGAGCAGGCAGAAGGTCCGTATCCCCCGTCTCTTCCTTGCGGAGCTGCGCGACCAGTAGGCGTCCTGCTAACTTGCCCTTCTCAGCGTGATCTTGATGGACCGTCGTAAGGGGCGGCCTCGATGTCACGGCCTCGGGCACGTCATCGAAACCCGCTACCGAGAGATCTTCGGGCACCGACAGACCACGCTCTTTGGCGGCCTCGATGACACCCAAAGCGAGCTGGTCGCTCAGCGCCAGTATGGCCGTCAGAGAGGGATCCTGTGACAGCAAGGCGTCAGCCGCCTCGCGGCCCAACGCCTTAGAGCTGCCGAAGCATTCGTAGACCGGCACTTCTTTCCAAGGAAGACCGGCGGCTTCCAGGACGGCTTCGTAGCCCGCGAGTCTTGCGCGAGTCACCCGTAAGGTCGCAGACCGCTGACGACGCGAATCGGCGATTCCGGGGGCCCGGTCTGCTGCCGCGATGGAGAACGAAACGACGCCGAAGTGCTCGTGTCCCAGGTCCACCAGGTGCCTCGCCACCTCCCTCGCGGCCGACTCGTTGTCGATCCCTACGAAGGGCACATCCTCCAGGAGGGGTTGGTCCGCGATCACCGTCGGCAGCCGCCTCCTTAGGGCCGCCTCGATCAGCGGGTCGTCTTCGGCGATCGAGTAGACGACGAACCCGTCGACGGCCGCGTCCATCGCCGCTGAGGCACGCTCGTTGGGCGAAGAACCCAACGACCCGGGCACGAGCACGAGCCCCATCCCCGCCTCCTCGGTGGCGGCAGCGACGCCCTTAAGGAACAGCACTTGAGCCGCATCGTCGAAGGCGTACGAGAGCGGGTTTGAGTAGAGCACGCCTGCTAGATTAGTCTTTTGTCTCCTCAGGGAGCGCGCCACCGGATCTGGTCCCGCGTAGCCCAGGCGCTCGGCCGTCTCGAAAATCTGCTCCCGCAAGGACTCAGAGACCCGCTCGGGGTGGTTGTAGGCGTTCGAGATCGTCATGGAGGAGACTCCGAGCTCCTCAGCAACGCGTGTCATGGTTGCCCTCCGCCCGGAGGACCGCCCGCCCGAAGCCGCTTGCGACTGTTTGCGTTCCATCAGCTTTATGATACACTAGTTTGACGTTAAAATGTAACGTTAAAAGTGAAATCTTGGGACGTTTGGAGGAAAGTTTGAGCGCCGCGAAAGCGAAGGACGGAGGCTCTCGCAGGTGGTGGGCGCTGATCTTGCTGTGCGTGGCGCAGTTCGTTGACGTGCTCGACATCAACGCCGTCATCGTCGCGTTGCCCACGATAGGGCAAGAGCTCGGGTTTTCGCATGGGGATCTGCAGTGGGTGGTGACCTCCTACGTGCTCTTCTTTGGTGGTTTTCTTCTCTTTGCGGGGAGGCTCGCCGACCTTTTCGGCAGGCGCAAAATGTTCGTGGTAGGGCTCGCCCTGTTTGCTACCTCCTCGCTGCTATGCGGGCTTGCCTGGTCGCCACTCGTGCTGGTCGTATTCCGTGCCGCTCAGGGCCTCGGGGCGGCGATCGTGGCGCCGGCGGCCCTTTCCATCATCTCGACGACGTTCCCTGAGGGCCGCGAGCGCAATTTTGCAATGGGATTGTGGACGGCGGTGGCGGCCGGCGGGGGCGCGGCCGGGTTGGTGCTCGGCGGTCTGATCACCGACGTGCTCGGGTGGGAGTGGATCTTCTTCGTCAACGTACCCCTCGGCGCGGCGGGCGTCGCGCTCTCCTTCGTGCTGCTCGAAGCGGACCGCGGGGAGCGAACCTCTCGCCGGCTCGATCTGCCGGGTGCGGTGACGGTTACGGTGGGGCTCGTGCTCTTGGTCTACGGCCTCACCCGGGCGGAGGAGTCGGGCTTCGGCTCGCCCCTCACGCTGGCAACTATAGCGCTGGCCCTGGGCCTGCTTGCGGCCTTCCTCTTCGTTGAGCACAGCGTGGCCGATCCGCTGATTCCGCTCCGCGTCTTCCGGGTGTGGGACCTATCTGGCTCAGCACTGGTGGCCTTCGCGAACACGGCGACGACCAGCCCGGTGGGCATCATCGCGGCCATCTACCTGCAGGAGGTCCTGGCCTACTCTCCGACCCTGGCAGGGCTTTTAGGGTTGCCCTTTAGCCTCTCGGTCGTGGCCGGCTCCTTCCTGGGCTCCCGGCTCACAGGAACTTTGGGGGCGAGACATACTATGGCGCTGGGGCTGGTGGGCATCTGTGGCGCGACGTTGCTTATCACCGGAATATCCGCCGAGAGCGGCCTTCCTTACGTGGTCGCGAACGCCGCTCTCTCGGGTTTGGCCCTGGGCTGCTCGGCTGTCGCCTCCACGACCCGCGGCACCTCGGCAGTGAGGGAGGAAGAGCGCGGGCTCGCCTCTGGCCTCCTGAACTCCTCCGCGCAGGTCGGCACAGCCTTAGGGTTGGCGGTCTTCTTCGCGGTGGCCGTCGCCCGAACAGAGACGGTGGCCCTGGGCGGAGAGCCTAGCGCGGAAGCGATCGTCGTGGGATACAGGTGGGCGTTCTTCGTGGGCGCCGGCGTAGCGGCGCTCGGGGCGGCGGCTGCACTCCGGCTCGTGGGCCGGGATGCCAGACACAAGGTCGACTCTTCCGGCGAGCTCAGCGGCGGAAAGGACTGAGGCACCGCGGGCGAATCGCCACCTCCTTCTCCTGGGTCCACGCAAGTTGGGACAACGCCGCGCCTGGCGTTCCGAGCGCTAGTGGGGGCGGAGAGCAGGGTCGAGATCGCTGTAGTCCTCTAGTCACTCGGGTGAATAGAGGAAAGAGGAAGGACCAACCTCTTGGCAGGTGATCGGAATCTCTATGAGTGCGTCTCGAAGGTGCCCATGGGCACCTCTTCCTCTGTGAGCTCCTCCAACCGACTGTCAAGCCTTCGATACTCGCTGCTGAAGCGAGCTCGGAATACTTGGTAGGCAGCCCGAGAGGCCCAGCGGTCCAGAACCAGGTACTCTCTAGGATCGTCGGAGCGCTCGAGTAGTTCGGTGCCGAGGTAGCCCTCGCCGTGCTGGAACAGCCGTGTCCACTCCGCGGATGGGCCGTAGGCTCGCTCGAACTCGCTCTCCCTACCCATAGAGGGCCGGAACCGCCAGAGTACGACATACATTGCTACCTCTCCAACAGGAGCCTCACAGCTTGATGTTCTGCCTATTCGGCGCAGGGCGGCGTCAGCCTAGACGCTCCCACGGCCTACTTTCACCGTAAACTTCGGACGAACCCCCTTCGACCACGCGCTCGCGTGAATGAGACAATAGGTCGCCTTGTGCTGGCATCACCGATGCGGGGTCGACTACCATTAGGAGCCATGGCTTCCGATGGTGATGGGCTCGGTCTGTCGACACGCTGGGTGGACGTAAACGGAATACGGGTTCACTGCCTCACGGCTGGTGATGCCGACTCTCCGTTAATGCTTCTCCATGGCGGGGGGATAGACTCGGCGAGCTTCACCTACGAGCACCTCATCTGGCCACTCGCCACCGGAGGGCACCGCGTCATCGCGCCCGATTGGCCAGGCTACGGTCAAAGCGACAGACCGAATCTCGATTACACTTTGGGCTTCTACGTCGACTTCCTAGAACGAATCATGGCCGCCCTGAGCCTTGAGCGTGCCAGCCTCGTCGGCATCTCGATGGGCGGTGGAGCAGCCCTGGGGTTCGCGCTCCGCTCGCCGCAACGCGTTGAGAAGCTGGTGTTGGTGGATAGCTACGGTCTCGGTAGCAGGGTGCCATGGGGGCGTCTGGGCTACCTGATGGTGCGTACCCCGCTCGTCGACAAACTGACGTACGCGCTGCTGCGCCGAAGTCGCACGATGATCCGGTGGAGCCTCTACGGGCTGGTGCACGATCGGCGGAAGGTGACAGAAGAGATGATCGGGGAAACCGCCCGGCTACTAGATGACCCAAGGGCGGGACGTGCGTGGAGCTCGTTCCAGAAGCACGAGGTAGGGTGGGGCGGTTTGAGAACCGACTTCTCCGACCGACTGAGCGCTCTCTCCATGCCTACCTTACTGGTCCACGGGGCACACGACCGGGCGGTACCACTAGCTTGGGCGCGCAGGGCGCAGGAACGTATCCCCGATTGCGAGTTGAGGGTGTTCTCCGAGTGCGGGCACCTGCCACCGCGCGAGCAACCCGAGGAGTTCGCTCGGGCTGTCAGCCGATTCCTGTCACGCTGAGGCCGACAGCCGCTGGTCGTTGCTAAGGCTAGGCAGGCCTCTTACTCACTGAACCGCTGATGCCGTTCGAAAGGTGATCCCTCCAGCACCGTGCCGCCTTCTCAACGCGGTGCCTGTTGCTCCTCCTTCAAGAAGGCGATAACGTCCCTGCCGAAGCGCCTGTCAGCGAAAGTGCCCCCGTGCGCCCGGTCCTCGTAGATGACGAGGTGAGCGTTCGGCATCATCCGGGCCGTCTCCCTGAAGAGCTCGGCCGGGTAGAAGCGGTCGCGGCCCCCACCAACGACGAGGGTCGGTGCGGAGATCTCGCCCAGCCTTTCCCCAACGTCGAAGGCGTCCTCAGCCTCGATGGTCGTGATCATATCCGAGGGGTCCCACCCGCGCCTTATGAACAGAGGGCCCCCGAGCCACAACAATCCCCCTGCGATCCATCTCCCGAGGCGCGAGTCGGTGACGTCGGGGGCCTGCATCCGCGCGAGCCCGCGCCGGTCGCCCGCGGCTGAGAGCTCGGCCGTGCGGCGCTGGAACTCTCGTCCGTACTCGCTGAGCCGGAAGGCCGCGCCGGCGACGACGAGCCTGCGCAACATTTTGGGCCGGTCTACGGCGAGCTGAAGGGCGATGGAGCCTCCCGTGGAGATGCCTAGCACGTCGACCGGTCCGTCGAATTCCTCCTCGAGCGCCACGGCGTAGTCGTTCGCGAGATCCGCCATGGTCGTCTTGGGTTTCAGCCCGACCCTGCGGCCCACCCTGTAGACGGTGAAGGCTCGCGCTAGGGGAGAGAGAAGGCGCACCTCGCCCCAGCGCTGGATGCCGGTGGGGTTGGCGCTGGTCATCCCGACGCCCGGGAACACCACGAGCGGGGGTCCTTGGCCGAACGACAGACACGGCAACCCACCTCCGAGCGTTCCCTCCCGCATGTTGGGCACCCTAAGCCTTCCTCGTTCGGCTCATGATGGTTCATCGTACAACACCAAAGGCTCACCAGAAGAGGACTTCGGCAAGCCTGGATGAACAGGGGTTAGGTGTGTCGGGTAGCCACTCTAGGTGTGCCGTAAGACACGAGACATTCTCCCCACTCTACCGGGACAGCGCCTCATGGCGGTGGGAAGAAACGCTCCGTAGAATGCTCATAACTCCAATAAGAGTGGGCCAACCACGAAGGAAAAGGAGCTACTCACATGTCCGCACCGAACGCCGCGACCCGGCAACCCTTCCCCCACTCCCCATTCAGGCGTCTGGTGGCCCGCCACCCTGTTGTGTCCTTCCTTCTCATGGCGGTCATGTTCGCAGGACCATAATGCTTCCCCTGCTTCTCTCAAAGAGCGGATTCGGTGTCTTGCCCTTCGTCCTGCCGTGGCAAGTGTTCGGCTCGCTCATGTCCATCTTCGGTCTCGCGCTGCCGGCATTCTTGGTGACGGCGGCCAAGGACGGCAAGGAAGGCGTCCGGGATCTGCTGCGCCGTTGCCTCAGGTGGCGGGTAGGGATGCGTTGGTACCTTCTAGCGCTCTTCGGGCTACTCGCCGTCACGCTGTTGGGCACCATCCCCTTCCTCGGCGTGGAGCGGCTTGGGGCACTCGCGCGGAATTGGTCGCTACTGTTCACGGTGTTCTTGCCTGGCGTCCTGGTGCCCTTCGTGCTCGTCAACCTGTGGGAGGAGAGCGCCTGGACGGGCTTCATGCAGCACACGCTCCAGGAGGGACCAGGACCACCGCTGGCAAGCGTCACGGTCGCGCCATTCTTCGCGCTTATCCACATGCCCGGGTTCTTCGTCGCCGGCTTCATCAGCGACGAGAAGGCGCCGCCAAGCCAGTCACCGGCCGTCCTGCTGCAGGTAGGGATCCTGGCGGTGTTCGCTGTGTTCATAAGGGTTCTGATCCTGTGGCTCTACAACAGCAGCGGGCAGAGCGTTCTGGCGGTGGGGCTCTTCCACAGCGCCTTCAACATGACAAACGGCAGAAAATAACACCTGAACTCCTAGGCCTGGCCGTGGGCCTGGCATCGTTGATCCCTTCGTTGGCGGTCATGATTGTCGCCGTGCTACTCGTCGTGCTCACCAGGGGTCGTCTGGCCTACGAGCCCGATCGTGGAGCAGCACAACCCGCCGAGGCAGGGAGGATAGTGACAGGTCGACCGAGGATACGATGACCCCACCTAGCGTACTGGCTTCGGGACGCGCGGCTAGGCGGAATGATAGACGCTAGCAGGCACCGTTGTCGCGACCGACCTCGTGTCGGTCGACGCCGATTGGGACAACGGCAGGCGTGGGCTTCGTTGCCGTGGCATTCGGCGACCGGACGGCGCTGACGGCCGAGTTCTAGCCCACACGGGTCAAGCCAGTATACGAGGAGGCGCCGGCGGGATCAGATAGCTCCTACCGCCTTCTCGTGGGCCTACGCAAGTTGGGACAACGCCAGGCGTAGGTTTCCGAGCACCGCTCCGAGATGTGGAGTGTACCGAGTTGGGCGTAGCGCTTTAGCCACGCGGGTCAAGGCAGCGCAATACCCGCGAGTAGGAAGAGTTTAGGCCACGTAGGCGCACCTTCGAGCCGCTCCTGAGGCAAGACGGGCTGCTCGACATAAGGGTCCACACGACATAAGGGTCCACACCTTAGACACACGTGTGCGATGCTCCTTCTGACCAAGGGCGTGCACCCGAAGATAGTCTCCGAGATGCTCGGGCACTCTAGCATCTCCATCACGCTAGACACCTACAGCCATGTGATACCAGGGATGGGAGAGGTTGCTGCGAGCGCGATGGAGGACGCCCTTGGTCACAATCCCCATGTTGGGAGCGTTGGCAGCGTAGGTGACGAGCACGCCCAGTGACGTATCCCGATTGCATTCGTCTGGGACATGGCCGAGTTCCACTTGATTACGCAGAACATGTACACCTATGCACACTTTATGGATAGTATGGGAAGCAACGCCGTGAACGCCCAGAGAAAACACTGTCCTGAGGTTACGCTCAGCTTGCCTCGGCTGATCGAGAGACAGATACCTTACCTTCAAGTATTTGTAGTAGCGTTCTCGCTCGGTCCAGCAAGTCATCGTAGGTGAGAATCTGAAGAGCGCCGCGGAACATACTGTTTCGTCTGTGCAAACGCTTGCGCTCCTCCTCAGACATCCCCAAAGTTCCGCCAATAATCACATACCCGAGGGGCTGCATTAACCCCGGTAGACGGTGTCGCGCGTATTCGCCATGCTGCTCCATCCAATCAAGCCAATCAATCACCTGCTGTTCTGCATGTACTAATTCCTTCCTTGGATTACCGGCCTGCGTGAACAGAGGGTGCGTACTTGCTTCAATTTCCACTAAGTCAACCAGTCCAGAAACTCGCTCAAGGGCATAATCCATCTCGTACTCGTCTCCTAACCGATGCTTTGGTATAACACGCGCATACTCCGTCCCGAACAAAATGGGATTTTCGGTTAAGCAACGTTGCAGGGCGTTCTCGTTGCGCTCTTTTTCATCTAAGAGGCCTTCCAACTCTTCGATAGCAAGTCTAAGCGACGCTAGAACGCGACCAGCCTCTTCCCTTTTCTGTAGCTCTGCTAGGAGGCCTCCTTGATCAGGTGGATTTCGGCTGGCGACTGAAGTTCCGTAGCTTTGATTGCTTCGAGATGATCGAGAGTACCGACGCTCGTTCCCAGCAGCTTATTGAACCGCAGATATAGGTCTTTGCCGGATTCGTCTTTCGTCCTGAAGCCTACCGCAAGCATCTCCTCATGATATGAAGCTAGCTCCGACGCTAGCTCATCAGGATTGGGATATACTGGAACGTCGTGAATCACCGCGAGGGCAAGAATAACCTTAACCCATTCCGCCAAGTCTCCCGAATCGTCTTCTCCCAAAGACATTGTTAGTGCAGCCGAAATCTCAAGTTCACCTGTCTCTGTGTTGAACATTGGAAGAATCAGATGAAAAACGGGACGATCGTTCTGCTTATCGAAGATTAGCTCCTTAGCTGGCTCGATAAAGCTCGATTGCGTCAGCGTCTCTGATTCTTCTCCCGCCTGCTCGCACTCTTTGCGCCTACGCTCGAATATCGCTTTGACCTCTTCATCATCCCCATATACTAAAAAGGCAGGGCTCTTCTTCGGTTCTTTCCATTTCTCGCGCCTGGTTTTTCCCAAAGGGTTCCCTGGCTCTTAGTGATACGCTGTGACGTTAAGACATCACCTTGCAAACATTAGCTGAATTTTATCTGCAAATACGAAGGCTATCGACGTAGACCGAACTCGCGACCTTCTCTAGAACCATAATTCGATATGACCTGTAAAAGTGTGCCCTCAAGTGTCAGGACATTCGCCCAATTCAAAGGTTTTCGAGGACTCTGAGAGCCATATTTGTCCACCGCGCACTAATCTGCATTAGCCGGGTCGCAGTATAGTTCGACATTTGAAGTGCCGCTTATCCAGACACTCGCAGCTCCCGATCAAGTTTTCTGCACTTCAATTTTGGCCGTAGCACGGACGTCTGCTAGGGCGTCTATTATTGGCCGCAGTTGGTATACCTCTCCGCGAAATGTTATGGCGTTACTGTCAGCGTCGAAAGCCCGCATCTGATCGCCTGGATCACCACTTCCACGTACCTCGTCAGTTGCAGGCGTGCTAGCCGAGCCGAAAGATCTCATACCTA
>Ga0126312_10001880_pt1 | contig 13891 bp, 12 predicted proteins | sample Plot104A_FD_92537 | JGI IMG/M metagenome (GOLD analysis project Ga0126312, IMG submission 92537) | Serpentine soil microbial communities from UC McLaughlin Reserve, CA, USA - Plot104A | ecosystem: Environmental > Terrestrial > Soil > Grasslands | place: USA: UC McLaughlin Reserve, Lake County...
AGGAAGCCGTTTCGCTCCAGGCCGATGTCGACGAAGGCGGCCTCCATGCCGGGCAGGACGTTGTCGACGACGCCCTTGTAGATGTTGCCGACGATCGTCCGCGCCCCCTTGCGCTCGACGTACAGCTCGCCGGGGATCCAGTTGCTTCCGTTCTGCTGCGCGCCGTCGCTCTTGCCGGAGCTGCGGGCGCGCTTGTTGCCTCGGGCCGAGCCCTTGGACTCGAGCACTGCGACGCGGGTCTCACCGGCGTCGACCGAGACGATTATTCGTTTCTTCAAGTGGGTCTCACCTCACAGGAGAGGGGTTGACCGCCTGGGAGCACCTAGCGGTGCTCATTCACAAGGCGGGAGCCCTGTTCCTGGAGGAGAGCCGCGACTGGACGTAGATGCTCTGAAGGATCCCGAGCGTCATCAAGGTGACGACGATGGAAGATCCCCCGAAGCTCATCAGCGGAAGCGGGATACCCGTGATGGGGGCCACCCCGACGTTCATGCCGACGTTGATGAACAGGTGGAACATCAGCATCGCGGCAATTCCGCCGGCGATCATTGCTCCGTACGTGTTCTTCGAAAGCGTCAAGATTCGCAGCGCCCTCCAGATCAGCAGGGCGTAGAGGGACAGTAGGAACGCAGCTCCGACGAATCCGAAGCGCTCTCCCACCACGGCAAAGATGAAGTCCGTGTGGCGCTCCGGCAAGAAGCCGGCTTGCGTCTGCGTCGCGTCGTCGCCGCGGCCGGTCTTTCCACCGGAGCCAACGGCGATCAGCGACTGATTGATCTGATAGGACGAGTCTCGTGGGTCCTCACTCGGATTGAGGAAGGAGGTAATTCGTTCCTCCTGATAGGGCTCAAGGATAGGGGTACCGAGGGCGGGAGCAATCACGAGCACGATTGCGACCACCGCCGCCGCCGCTCCGCCGAGCACGGCGAAGTGCTTCCAGCTCACCCCTGCGATGAACAGCACGGCCAGCGTGATCACCCCGTAGACGAGGGCCGAGCCGAGGTCCGGGGCGATGAACACGATCGCCGCAGGCACCGCCCCCATCAGCAAAAGCTTGGCGGTCCGCCGAGCCTCCGACGTGTGGCGCGCGCGCTCCAGCGCGAAGGCCGCGAGAGTCAGGATCAGCAGCAGCTTGCCCAGCTCGGACGGCTGGAAGGTGAAGAACGGGAGCTCGATCCAACGCCGCGACCCGCGTGTCGCCTCGCCGAGCATGAGGACGAGCACGATGCTGGCGATCATCGCCGTGTAAAGGCCGACCCGCAGCTCGCGGAACCGCGAGTAGTCGATCCGCGCGAGCGCGAACATCAGGCCGAGCCCGATCACCGCGTAGATGCACTGGCGGATTACGTAGAAGTAGGGGTCGCCGGCGACGTCGCCCTTGGTCGTCACGGCGAGCGTGTAGGCGCTGAAGGCGAGGATGCCGATCGCCGCCGCGACCAGCGGTAGGTCGAGCCCGCCGAACGCGCGCTCGAGGAGCCCTGCCTCGTGGCGCCTCCCGAAGGGGCGCGGGTGCGCCTGCCCGCCCGCGAGCGGGCGGGCGCCGCGGCGGGCGGGACGGGTGCGTGGCGGCGCGCCGGCGATCATTCGTAGATCGTCCCCGTCCCGGTCGTGTCGGTGACCGGCTCGATCTTCTCTGGCTTGATGTGGAAGTACTGCGTGAGGATGTCGCGCACCGCGGGCGCCGCCGCGTCGGCGCCGAAACCGCCGCGCTCGATCGTCGCCACGACCACGACGTCGGGGTCCGGATAGGGCGCCATCGCCGCGTACCAGGACTGGTCCTCCTGGAGGGTCTTCTCCGCCGTGCCGGTCTTGCCCGCGATCTGCTCGGGGAATCCGCCGAACACCCCGTACGAGGTGCCGCTCGGCTCCTGCGCGGCCGCATGAAGCCCGTCCATGATCGCCTGGCGGGTCTCGGGATCGATATCGACCTCGCGGCGCGGCGCCGGGTCGACCTCCTGGATCACCCGGCCCTGGGGGTCCTCGACCCGCATCCCGACATGTGGCCGCACGACGCTGCCGCCGTTGGCGATCGTGGCGTAGGCGACCGCGAGCTGTAGCGGGCTCACCTGCACGTCGCCCTGGCCGACGGAGAGGTTGACGTTGTCGCCGATCGACCAGGGGCGGTCGGTGAGGTTGTCGGCGTAGAGGGCGTCACGCCACCCCGGGCTGGGCACGAGCCCGGGCGACTCAGCGGGAAGGTCGATCCCGGTGAGGCTCCCGAGGCCGAGCTGGCGCGCCGAATCCTGGAGCGCGCCGCCGTCGGGGTTGTCGGCGTTCATCTCGGCGCCGAGCTTGTAGAAGTAGACGTCGGAGGAGACCTGCAGCGCGGTGCGCAGGTTGATCGCGCCGTTCACCGCGCCGCCCGCGTTCTCGAACTTGACACCGCCATAGGTCACCGAGCCGGGGTCGTCCACGATCTCGCCGGGGGTGATCGCGCCGCTCTGAAGGGCCGCGGTCGTCGTGATCAGCTTGAACGTCGAGCCGGTGGGATAACCGCTCTGGATCGCGCGGTCGAAGATCGGGGCGTCCGTACCGAGGGCCAGCTGGTTGTACTCGGCCTGCGGGATCGTCGGCTTGGCGAGCACCGAGGGGTCGAAGGTGGGCGTGGATCCAAGGCCAAGGATTTCGCCGGTGTGGACGTTCATCGCCACGAAGGCGCCCGGGAGGCCGAACTGCGAGATGGCCTGCTCGCCGGCGGCCTGGAGGCCGGAGTCGATCGTGAGGCGAAGGTTGTTGCCGGCCTGTGGATCTCGCACGCTGAGCCGGCCGCCGGTCGGCCGCCCGGCGGCGTCGACCTGCACGCGGGTCACCCCGTTCACCCCGCGAAGCAGGCTGTCGTAGGTCTGCTCGACACCGGCCTGGCCGACCTCGTCGCCGGGCTCGAGCGCCTCGTACTGCGGCTCCCTGAGCTGCTCCTCGTTGACCTCGCGCACGTAGCCGAACAGGTGGGCGGCCAGGGTCCCCTGCGGGTACTCGCGGACGTAGACGCGCTCGACGCTCACCCCGGGGAACTCCTCCTGGTTCTCGCGCAGGTAGTAGACGAGGTTGTAATCCACGTCCCGCTTCAGCGTCACCGGGCTCGCCGGCGAGAGCTTCGTCTGCTCGCGGATCTGCTTGTGGATGTAGCCAGTGCCCATCCCGGCCACGTCCGCGAGCCGGTTAAGGACCCGGTCCCGCCTGCGCTTCGACTCCGGGAGCTCCGTGGTCTGGACCTGGAGGGCGAGAGCTGTGCGGTTGTCCACCAGCACCTTGTCGTCGCGGTCGATGATCTCCCCGCGGGGCGCCTGGACCGTGAACTGGCGGATCTGGTTGTTCTGCGCCTCCGCCAGGTATTCGTCGCCCGAGAGCACCTCGAGGTACCAGAGGCGGAAGAAGATGATCGAGAAGATCACGAGCGCGGCGCCGCCCAAGATCGCGACGCGCAGCGAGAACTGTGAAGGCGGGAGCGGCCTATCGCTGTTGCCGAACATCTAGACGACGCCTCCCCGGACGCGGCGAGCGCCCACGGTCCCCGTCAGCCGCTCCCCGCGCCGGCGGCGCAGGCGGCGACCCCGGCGCAGCCCCGCGGGGACCATGAGGCGCCGGCGCGCCGGTAGGTCATCCACGAGCGCGGGCCGCAGTGCGCGACGCACGAGCGGATAGGCCGGCCACGCGAGCAAGAACGCGAGCAGGCCCTTCACGAGGATCTCGCGGAGCACGAGCAGCGAGACCGGCGTGTCCACGCCGAGCATCAGCTGGATCGCCGCGAATATCGAGGCGCCCGCGACGGTGAGGGCGCCTGCGAGGGCAGCGGGCACCAGCACGCCCGAGAGCTCGAACCCCTCGCGGAAGCGGCCGGCCAGATAGCCCATCGTCAGCAGAACGAGCGAGGAGACACCGAGGGTCTGCAGCAGCACTGAGTCGACCAGCAGGCCGGTCGCGAAGCCGCAGACCGCCCCGATCACCCCGCCGCCCAACAGCCCGAGCGCCACCACCACGACGCCGATGAAGTCGGGGGTCGCCCCCAGGATCGAGAGGTATGAGAAGAAGGAGACCTGAAGGATCACCGCGAGAAACACGATCAGGGCGACGCGAATGCCGATTCGCCAGGTGACGATCATCCGCGTACCCCCGGACGTTCGGGCCCGCCCGTGAGCACCTGGACGATGTCCAGGTCGCGGAGGTCCGCGTACGGGCGCACGTGCACCTGCTGGAAGCTGCCCTGCTCTCCGACGGCCGCCTCCGTGACGCGGCCGAGGGGGATGCCGCGCGGGAACGCCGACGAGATGCGCAGGTTCGACCACCCTGCCGTGATGAGGCGCTGCCCCTCCTCGATCTCCTCGTCGTTGTCGACGAAGTCCAGGAGCAGGTCGTCCGGGTCTCCCACCTCCGGCTCGAGGATCCCGTCGGGGCCGTCGGGGAGGATCGAGGCCGACACCGCGCTGGTGTGGTCGGTGATGAGCGTGACCTGCGAGCTGCCGCCGGTGGTGTCGGTGATCCGGCCGACGAGGCCGTCGCCCGTCACCACCGCGTCATTGAGATGCGCCCCCTCGCTCGAGCCGACGTCGATCGTCACAGTCGAGTACCAGACGGTCGGCGAGCGGCCGATCACGCGACCGGTCACGAGCTCGTACGAGGCGAGCGTGTCGCTCGAGCGGTCGAAGTCGAGCAGCTTGTGGAGCTCCTGGTTCTCGCCGACGGCCTGCTCGGTCTGCGAGACCCTGGCGCGCAGCTCCTCGAGCTCCGCCCGGAGGTCGTCGTTCTCACCGCGGGCCTCGAAGGTCTCGTCGAACCAGTTGACGAGGTCGCGGGCGGGCTTCAGGGCGCGGCTCGCGCCCTCCTCGATCGGCGAAAGCACGGCGGAGACGCCGCGCTGGATCGAATGGAGCGGCCCGCTCTGCGCCTCGCTGAAGCTGATCGAGAGCAGGACGAGGGACGCCACGATGAGGCCCACCAGGACCGCTCGGCGCCGTCTGACTTGCCTTCGGTACACCCCAGCCGTCCGGTCAGACGGGGGCGCCCTCGCCCAGGCGGCGGCGCCGGTTCGAGTTGCGGTTCATGCGATGGATCACCTCGAACTCCTCGAGGGAGCGCCCCGATCCCACCGCCACGCACGTGAGTGGGGACTCGGTGAGCTGAGCCGGCATCTGGCACTCGCGCCGCATCCGCTCATCCATTCCCTGGAGCAGCGCGCCGCCTCCGGCGAGGGTGATCCCGCGATCCATGATGTCGCCGGCGAGCTCCGGCGGAGTGCGATCGAGGGTGTCCTTGACGGCGCCGACGATCTGGTTTACCGGCTCCTCCAGCGCCGCGCGGACCTCCTCGGAGGTGAGCATGATCGTCTTCGGCAGGCCGGTGACCATGTCGCGCCCGCGGATCTCGGTTGTGATCTCCTCCGGGGGCTCGGCCGCCGAGCCGATCTCGAGCTTTATCTCCTCGGCCGTCTGCTGGCCGATCAGGAGCTTGTGCTGGTGCTTGCAGTGGTTGACGAGCGCCTCGTCCATCTCATCGCCGCCCACGCGGATGGATTCCGAGACCACGATCCCGCCAAGCGAGATCACGGCGACCTCGCTGGTGCCGCCGCCGACGTCGAGGACCATGCTGCCCGTCGGCTCGGCGACCGGAAGGCCGGCCCCGATCGCCGCCGCCATCGGCTCCTCGATCAGATAGGCCTGCCGCGCCCCAGCGGAGAGGCACGCCTCCTCGACCGCGCGCTTCTCGACGCCCGTCACGCCCGATGGGACGCACACCACGACGCGAGGATGCGCGAAGCGGTTCTGGTGCACGCGCTGGATGAAATGGCGCAGCATCTCCTCGGTGATCTCGAAGTCGGCGATCACCCCGTCCTTGAGCGGCCGGATCGCCTGAATCGAGCCGGGGGTCCGCCCGAGCATCCGCTTCGCCTCGACGCCCACGGCGTGGACCTCGCCGGTGCGTGAATCGACCGCGACGACGGACGGCTCCGAGAGCACGATGCCGCGGCCGCGCACGTACACGAGCGTGTTCGCGGTCCCGAGGTCAACCGCCATGTCGCGGCCCCCAAAGCCAGTCAGATTTCTAAGTAGACCCATGGATTCGTTCGACGGTTCGCGGCCGGCGCCGCAAGCGATCTGCGGGTGCCAAATCCGCTGCGGCGGCTTCGCCGCTTTATCTGCTACTGCCGAGACACCCTGTGTCTCGGCCCATACACCCGTCGATCCGGAGCAGCGCGGCGGCCGGGCCGGGCGGCGAGCGTAGCAAAGGCCTCGGAAGCCACAAGTAAAACTTGAGGCCTGATTTCGGAGCTAAGGCTAAACCCAAGCCTTAGAGATTTTCGGCTTTCCCAAGCGCTAAGCGGAGGATCGCCTGGAAACCGCGGGGAAGAGCTCCGGAGCCAGTTCCAGCAGTAGCTGCAAGGGCAGTCCCACCACGTTGGAGAAGTCGCCCTCGAGGCGGGCGACGAGGATCGAACCCAGTCCCTGGATCGCATACGCCCCGGCCCGATCGCGCCACTCGCCGCTGGCGATGTAGCGCTCCACGGTCCGGTCCTCCAACTCAATGAAGGTGACGAGCGACCGCGCCACCCCGGTCCGCTGCGTCGCGTGCGCGGTTGTGGTTGCTGAGCCCTCAGAAGTGCTCGCTCGGCGTCCGGCCAGGCAGACACCACTCAAGACCTCATGCGTCCGCCCGCTAAGAGCAACGAGCCGCTCCCGAGCCTCCTCCTCTCTCATTGCCTTTCCCAGGAATTTCCCCTCCAGCACGACCTCGGTGTCAACCCCAAGCGCCACGGACCCAATGGGATTACCGGCGAGCTTGAGTCCCGCGACAGCCTTCCGCCGAGCGTTCTCCACCACGAGCTCATCCGGAGCCGCTCCAGCGCTCAGCTCCTCCGCGTCGGTAGCCACCGCCTCGTACTCCACCCCAAGCGCCGCGAGCATCTCCCGCCGCCGCGGCGAGGCGGACGCAAGGATCAGCTTCGGCGGCACGGAGGGCCCGGGTCAGGGGAGGTCCGGGAACCAGATCTCGATCTCGCGGGCCGCGGACTCGTCGGAGTCCGAGCCGTGGACGAGATTGAAGGTGACCTCGACCGCGTAGTCGCCCCGGATCGAGCCGGGCGCGGCATCGATCGGGTTCGTTGCCCCGATCAGCTGGCGCGCGGCGGAGACCGCCTCGACGCCCTCGAAGACGGCCGCGACAAGGGGTCCGCCGGTGATGAACCCGACGAGCTCGCCGAAGAACGGCTTGTCGATGTGCTCGGCGTAGTGGCGGTTGGCGATGTCCTCCTCCGCCGTGAGGAGCTTCAGGGCCACGATCCGCAGGCCCTTGCGCTCGAAGCGGCCGAGCACCTCGCCGGTAAGCCCGCGCTCGAAGGCGTCGGGCTTCACGAGGATGAGGGTGCGGGACGTGTCGGCCACGGATCAGGTGGTCGCCGGGCTGGGGCTTTCCTCGCCCCCGCCCCCAGGCTTCACGGGGGGCTCGTCGTCGGGCGACGGGCGCGCGGCCGGGCTCTCCTGCGTCGGAGCGCCCGCGTTCGAGGACGCGTTCCCGGCTGTTGAGGGCTGCGAGCGCGGCTTCGATTCCGAGCGCTGCGCTGCCGCGCGGGCGCGGGTGGGCTGCTTCCGGGCCGGCGCGCGCTTCTTCGGGCGCTCGGCGCGCTCGGCCTGCGCGGCGGAGGGAGCTTTGCGTGCACCCTCGCCGGCGGGAGCCTTGCGGCCGGGCTCGGCGGGCTTGCGCCGCCGCGGCGGTGCCTCGGAGGACCCCCGCTTCGGACGGGCGGTCTCCTTCTCCTTCGCGGCGCGCCGAGCGGCGGCCTGCTGAGCACCACGACGCGTGGGGGCCTCGCAGTAGGGGCAGAGGGCCCACCGCGGGTCGATTGGCTTGCCGCACGACTCACACGGGTCCTTGACGCGAGCGCGGCAGCTCGGGCAGCGCAGGTAGCTGCGCTCGATCGGAAAGCCGCAGTTCGGGCAGGATTGCTCCTCGAGCTGGCGCACGCGAAGCTCCGAGGCCCGGATATCCAGCTCGCGCTCGTGCGCGTCCTCGAGGAACTCCGGCGGCCGCAGGATCGAGTAGATGATCGTGCCCACGAAGGGGAAGAACGAGGCGACCGTGGAGGCGCCGATGAGGACGGGGTCCTCTAGGCGCCGGCGCGAGTCGAGGTAGGTCCAGACGATCAGCGCAATCCAGACGACAACCAGGAACAGGACGACCAGGTTGACGAAGAGATTGAGCCCGTCGTTGGTGATTCCAAATAGGGCTACGGGCATAGCGAAGCGCGCAGTCTAGAGGCCGGTGAGGGCGGTACGTGTAGTACGTCCGGCGGTGAAGCCGCGGTCCCGGCCCCCTAGCGCACCGAACGTCCCTCCGTGGGTGCTATAGCGTCCACGCCGGGACGTTCGGCGGTGGGGACTAGAGGAAGAGTCTCCCGAACAGGTAGCCGAGGCCGAAGAACACCAGGATCACGATCGCGACCACCGCCGCGACCAGTCCCATCATCTGAAGCAGCTCTGAGCGCGCCTCACGATCCATGACCGAGAAGGTAATGCGAACCGCTCACGAGCGCCACCCCATTCCGCTCCCGTGCCAGCTCCCGCGCACGGGCGACAGCGACGTCGGGATCGCGAATGACCTCCACGTCGCGGATCCCGGCCGCCCGCGCGATGGCGGCAAGCTGGCCGGCGTCGTGGGTGGAGGTCACCGGACGGCCGGCCCCGGCCAGCTCGGTGGCCGGCAGCTCCGTCAGGACGGCCGCGTCCAGCCGCGGCGCGAGCTCGGCGATCAGGGCCGGAGCGTCCTTGTCGGCGAGCACGGCGAGGCACGCGACCAAGGGGCCCTCCCCCGCCATCTCGCCAAGCGCCTCCGCCAGCGCCCGCGCTCCGTCGGGATTGTGCGCGGCGTCGAGGACGGCCGGCGGGTCGCCGGGCACCAACTCCATTCGTCCGTGTAGCTCCAGTCGCTCCGCGACGCCCTCGACCAGCTCGCGCGACAGCGGGCCGGCGACAGCCTCGACGGCCGCGCGAGCAACGGCGAAGTTGCGGCGTAGATACGGCGCGCGCCCCTCGAGTCCCGGCAGCTGCGCCGGGTCGCCGGCGTCGACGAGTAGGGCGTGGCGCTCCGACGCCGTGCGCTCGGCGAGCCTTCGAACGCCGGGCTTCAGCGCTCCGACGACGAGGACCGAATGGTGGCGCAGCACGGCCAGCTTCTCAGCCGCGATCTCGGCCTCGGTCGAGCCCAGCCACTGCGTGTGCTCGAGACCCACCGAGGTGAGGGCGGTCACCCGGGAGTGCAGGACGTTGGTGGCATCGAGACGGCCGCCCAGGCCCGCTTCGATCACCCCGACCTCGACCCGCGCGGTCGCGAGCGCCACGAAGGCGGCCGCCGTCACCGCCTCGAACTGAGTGACGGAGTCGTCGGGCTCGAGCCCGCGCTCGACCGCCGGGATCGTCTGCGCCACCCGATCAACGGCCCGGGCAAAGACGTCGGGCTCAATCTCCGTGCCCCCGATCAGCAAGCGCTCGGTCCAGCGCTCAGCGTGCGGCGAGATATAGGCGCCTGCTGGGATTCCGCTCGCCTCGAGCAGGGCAGCCGCGATCGTCGTGACGGATGACTTCCCGTTCGTGCCGACCACGTGGATCGAGGCGAAGCGGCGCTGAGGCATACCGAGGAGATCGAGCAGGCGCTTGATCCGATCGAGGCCGAAGCGCCACCCGATCGGCTCCAGGGAGGCGATGTACGCCTCGGCCTGTTCGAGCTTCCAGGCTATACGCGCCTCAGCCGCTAGTCGCCCAGCTCGGCGAGCTCGGCGCGGTAGGCGTCGAGCTTCTCGCGCTCGGCCTCGACGACCTCGGTCGGCGCCTTGGCGACGAAGCCGTCGTTTCCCAGCTTGCGCTCGGCGCGCTCGATCTCCGAGCGCAGCTCGCGGCGGCGGCCCTCGACGCGCTCATGCACCTCGATTGCGTCGACCTCTTCCGAGGGGAGGATCTCGAGCGGCCCGACCTGCGTGAGGGGCTCCCCGCCAGACCCGTCGATGCTGAGCCGCGCGAGCCGCGCCACCAGCTCATGCGGCGCCGGCTCGCCGCCGGCGACTCGAGCGGGCAGGACACTGCCCGCTCCCACGCCGACCAGGTCGCGCCAGCGGCGGACGCCGCGGACCGTTGCGATGTGCACCCCGACCTCCGCCTCGGCCGCCTCGTCGAGCAGCGCCTCGTCCGCCTCCGGGAACGGTGAGACGACCAGTGCCGCGTCCCGCTCGGGCAGATAGCCCCAGATCTCCTCGGTCACGAACGGCATGATCGGATGGGCGAGCGCAAGCACCCGCTCCAGGACATGGAGGAGGTTCGCAGCGGCCGCCTCGTCGCCGTCGTAGAGGCGCGGCTTCACGATCTCGAGGTACCAGTCGCACAGCTCCGACCAGAAGAACGCGTAGAAGCCAAGCGCGGCGTGGGCGAAGTCGTACGCGTCGATCCGCTCGCCGTAGGTCGCGATCGCCCGCTGGAGGCGGGAGAGGATCCAGCGGTCCTCGACCGCCTCCGGGCGGGGCTCCGGCCGGGCGTCCGCGTTCAGAAGGATCAGCCGGGAGGCGTTCCACATCTTGTTCGCGAGGTCGCGGCCCTGCCGCACGCGGTCGGCCGAGTAGCGGACGTCCTGCGTCGACGACATGGCGAGGAGGCCGAAGCGAAGGGCGTCGGCCCCGTGGACATCGATCTCCTCCAACGGGTCGATCCCGGTGCCCAGCGACTTCGACATCCGCCGGCCGTCGGCTGCCTGGATCACGGGGTGGACGTAGACATCGCGGAACGGGATGTCGCCCGCGAACTCGATCCCCATCATCACCATGCGAGCGACCCAGAGGAAGATGATCTCCCGCGCCGTGGTCAGGAAGCTGGTGGGATAGAACGCGCGCAGGTAGGGGTCATCGTCGGGCCAGCCGAGCGTCGCGAAGGGCCAGAGCGCCGAGCTGAACCACGTGTCGAGCACGTCAGTCTCCTGGCGCAGGGCGTCGGGATCGATGCCGCGCTCCGAGGCCGCCTTCCGCGCCTCCTGCTCCGTGGTCCCGACGACCTCCTCGCCGTCGGGGCCGTACCACACGGGAAGCCGGTGGCCCCACCACAGCTGGCGCGATATGCACCAGGGGCGGATGTTCCGCATCCACTCCAGATAGACGCGCTTGTAGTTCTCCGGAACGATGCGCACCTCGTCGCGCTCGACGACCTCGATCGCCGGACCGGCGAGCTCGTCCATGCGGCAGAACCACTGCAGCGAGATCAGCGGCTCGATGCGCTCGCCCGAGCGCTCCGAGAAGGGGACCGAGTGGGTGTACGGCTGCTCCCCCCGGAGCCGGCCCTCCGCCCGCAGCGCCTCGATCACCGCGGCCTGCGCCTCGCCGATCGTCAGCCCCTCGTAGGCCTCACCCGCCTTAGAGTTCATCCGCCCGTCCTCGCCGATCACCGTCATCTCCTCGAGGCCGTGGGCACGGCCGATCTCGAAGTCGTTGACGTCGTGGCCGGGGGTGATCTTCAGGGCCCCAGTGCCGAATTCCGGGTCGACGTGCTCGTCGGCGATCACCGGGAGCCGCCGGCCGACGAGCGGCAGGACCGCGTGCTTTCCGATCAGGTGGCTGTGGCGCTCGTCCTGCGGGTTGACCGCCACCGCGGTGTCCGCGAGCATCGTCTCGGGCCGCACGGTGGCGACCGTCAGAACCTCGTCCGAGTCCTCGATCGGATAGTCGATCTCATAGAGCGTGTCCTCGACCTCCCGGTTCACCACCTCCAGGTCGGAGATCGCCGAGTGCGAGCCCGGATCCCAGTTCACTAGGTAGTTGTCGCGGTAGATGTAGCCGCGCTCGTACAGGGCGACGAAGGTCTTGTGGACGGCGCGCACGTAGCCCTCGTCGAGCGTGAAGCGCTCGCGCTCGTAGTCGCACGACGCGCCCAATCGCTTGTACTGCTCGATGATCTGCGAGCCGTACTCGCGCCGCCACTCCCACACCCGCTCGACAAACGCCTCGCGCCCGATGTCGTGCCGCGATGTGCCCTGCTCGCGCAGCTCCTTCTCGACCACCGCCTGGGTCGCGATGCCCGCGTGGTCCGTCCCCAGGGTCCAAAGGGCGTTGCGTCCCTCCATGCGCCGCATGCGGGTGAGCGCATCCTGAACCGTGCCGTTGAGCGCGTGGCCCATGTGCAGGGCACCGGTGACGTTCGGCGGCGGGATCGCGACCGAGAAGTTCTCATCCGGCCTTCCCTCGGCGGGCGGATGGAAATAGTCGCCCTCCATCCAGGAGGCAAAGATCCTCGCCTCGACCTCCTCGGGGTCCCACCGAGTCGTTGCCTCGAGCCGTGTCCTCCGCTCGGCCTCCACGGTTCGATGTTATTCGGGCACCGGGAGGGGCTAGCGTTCCCGGGGTGGAACCGAGACGCACGGCAATCGGAACCTGGAGCGGTGGGCGCTTCATGCGCTTCGGTGAGGAGATCGCCGAGGAGCGACTCGAGGCGCTGCTTCGCCCCGGCGAGGGGATCTCGACGGTCCTCACAGCGGACGTCTACGGCGAGGGCGCGGCGGACGGGCTGCTCGGCCGCGCGCTTGAAGGCTCCGATCGCGGCTCCTACTCGCTCGTGGGAGCAATCGGCCACGACTTCTACGAGGGCGAGCGCCAGGGGGCGAAGGGGTTTCCCCGCTTCACCGATCCCTCCCTGCGCGGGCCTGACGCCTACCCCGCCTATCTGCGGATGGCGACCGAGCGCTCTCTGAAGCGGCTTGGCGCGGAGCGGTTCGACCTGCTTCTCCTCCACAACCCCGATCGCACGGGATACGAGTCCGAGGTCGTATGGAACGGAATGGCCGCCCTTCGCGATGCCGGGCTGGCCGAGGCGATCGGCGTGGCGCCGGGTCCGGCCAACGGGTTCACCCTCGACCTCATCGGCTGCCTCGAGCGCTTCGGCGACCGGATCGACTGGGCGATGATCATCCTCAACCCGCTCGAGCCCTGGCCGGGGGAGCTCAGCCTCGACGCGGCGGCGCGCAACGGCGTGCGGGTGATCACCCGCGTCGTCGACTACGGCGGACTCTTTTGGGGTGATCTAAGCGCCTCCACGCCGCTCGGCGAGCGCGACCACCGCGCGTTCCGCCCCGCGGGCTGGATCGAGGCCGGCCTTGAGAAGCTGGACGCGCTCGCCCCGATCGCCGAGCGCCACGGGCTCACGCCCCTCCAGCTCGCCTGCGGGTGGAACCTCGCCCACGAGGCGGTCGAGTGCGTGGTCCCGACGCTGATCCAGGAGGCCGGTCCGGACGCCCGTCCGATCGAGGACAAGCGTGCCGAGCTCGCCGCGCTGCCGGGCGGCGCGCTGACGGGCGAGGAGGTCGCGGAGATCCGCGCGATCGGCGACAACACCGGCTCCATGACGCTCAAGGGCGCGAGCCCCGAGCACGAGGGCGACGAGCGCCCCGACCGCTGGGCGCTCTCAGCCGACCTGGTCGAAGCCGGCGGCCGCTACGGCGTGGACCCCGACCGGGACCTGCGGGCGACCGCCCTCGCCTCGTAGGCAGAGGGCAGGCCTCGCTTCAGGCGGCGTCCCCCGCTGCCGATAACTCACCCGAAAGGGGTAACCGCAATGGCCGGTTTCATCGCACTCGGAATCGTGATGCTTCTCTGGGCGCTCACCTGGGACTCGGGCGGGCGCTCGGCGTAGAGCGACTCGCTGGTGCTCCCGTGAGTCGATCCGGATCGCGATCTAGGATCCGTCGTGGTCAGATGATCCGACGCGCCCTGATCGCTCTTCCCATCGCCGCGGTCGTCTTCGGCGGAACGGCGCTGGCGATCCCGTCGCTGCACGACTACAACGGACACGTCAAGGGCGATCCCGGCTCGGCTGTCGCCTTCAACCTCGATCGGTCGGGTAGCCGCCCGCGAGTCTTCAACATCGACGCCAGCGGGCTG
>Ga0126312_10001882_pt1 | contig 13890 bp, 11 predicted proteins | sample Plot104A_FD_92537 | JGI IMG/M metagenome (GOLD analysis project Ga0126312, IMG submission 92537) | Serpentine soil microbial communities from UC McLaughlin Reserve, CA, USA - Plot104A | ecosystem: Environmental > Terrestrial > Soil > Grasslands | place: USA: UC McLaughlin Reserve, Lake County...
TACCTCCCCGACGACGTGCGCGACACTCCAGTGGTGATCTGTTCGGAACTCCCCAATAACTCCGGAGGATCTATTACTAACTCTGCGGAGGTGATAGCCTCGGGGGTGATCCGGGCCAATGAACTGCCTACCCCTCTGGTGTGGATCGAGCACTGGCCCAAGGAGAGCACAGACGAAGGGGAGGAGACGTTCGAACTGGTTACCTTCTCGAGGCACAAGGTTACGGAGAGGGCACCCTACCTCGAGGAGACTAGAGCATGGACAGTAGAGCCGACGTGGAAGCCGCTAGATCGTACTAGCGTGGAGGTGCTGGTCGGAGAGAAGGTGTAGGGCAGACGATACGGCAGTCTAGCTCGGAATGTATTCTGCCGCAACCCCCTCCCTTAGGGCGGCGGAAAGTTTCGATCCCCAGCTGCAGTAATTTGAGGAGCGGTATGATTGGCCTCTAGCATAGGTGGCCAGTGCGGTGTCGGGAAGCAGGAAGATCGAGGGAAGGAATCGTGGGAGAGGAACCGGACGAAGGTCTCAACCTCGTACCTCCCGAGGAGGGCTTTGAGCTCTACCGCTACAAGAACGCCGAGGGGATGACGACTAGGGGATGGTCGGGACTCTACTGGGCGAGGAACAGCGAAGCGGGAGACTACGAGATCCGGGCCGTCACGAGGAAGGGGGAAGGGTACTCTTACCGCGGTGGCGTGTTCCCGAAAGACGCCTTCGAGAGGTACTATGAGAAGGCCGATTAGTTTCCGCCACAACTCCCTCCCTTAGGAGCGGCGGAAACAATCGGCGGTCCTTGCGCCACGCGCGAGGAGCCATTTCAATGACTTGTAAGATCCTTGCGGACGTTCTTCCTACCCAGATGGTCCTCGCCACTTACAGGTCCTTTAAGGTGGCTTTGGATGCTCCTTGGCAGGGAAGGTCTGCCGCTTGCAAGCACCGAGCGCGGGTACATATGTCGTTGTGTCCGTAGACTGGTTCAGGAAGGGACCGATGTGAAACTGAAACCGATTGAGAACCAGGTTGTCGTGGTGATGGGTGCCTCGAGCGGAATAGGCCGCGAGACGGCCCTCCGTTTCGCAAAGAGGGGCGCCAAGATAGTGGTCGCGGCCAGGAGCGAGGCGGGTCTGCGCTCCCTGGAGGGCGAGATAAGGGAACTCGACGGTGAGGCTACGGCCGTGGTGGCCGACGTCTCCGAGTTCGAGCAGGTAGAGGCCGTCGCCCAGAGAGCCGTCGATGAGTACGGTCGGCTCGACACCTGGGTACACCTCGCGGCTGTCGGCCTCTTCGCCCCCTTCGACCAGACACAGCCCGAAGAGTTCAGGCGCGTGGTCGAGGTGGATCTCATGGGTCAGGTCTACGGGGCGATGATCGCACTACCGCGCATAAAGCGCGAGGGACGCGGGGCGCTCGTGCACATCTCGTCCGTGGTGGCCAAACGCTCGGCGCCCTTACAGAGCGCCTACAGCGCCTCCAAGCACGGCGTCGACGGCTTCCTGGAGTCGCTGCGTGTCGAGCTCTTGCAAGAAGGTTGGAACAGCATCAGCGTCACCAACGTCATGCCGGCAGCCATCAACACGCCGTTCTTCGCGAAGGCTCGCACCAAGCTGGGCGTCAAACCCAAGGGGTTCCCCCCGAGCTACCAGCCAAGCGTCGTGGCCGATGCGATCCTCTACTGTGCCGAGAAGGCACCCCGGGAGATAGTCGCCGGCGGTGCCGGCAAGGGCATGCTCCTGACCCAGCGCCTCTCGCCGCGCCTGATGGACGCCCTAATGGTGCGAGGCGGCTTCGGCTCTCAGATGACCGTCGAGCCGAAATCCACCGCGGATCCAGACGGACTCTTCGCGCCTATGGAGGGGCAGGATCGGGCGGAAGGAGAATTCGGCGATCAAACAGTACCGAGGAGCTACCTCACGTGGTTGGATACCCGCCCGGCATTGAAGTGGAGCCTCGGGGTGGTGGGGGCTGCAGTAACCTTGAGCGCCTTGCGAGCGAAGTCGGGAAGCGCCGATTAAGGTGACTACCATTTCCGCCGCAACTCCCTACCTCAGGAGCGGCGGAATGAATCAGGCATCGGTATACCGCGAGGTACAGGAGGTATTCGGACCTGAGCCTGCCCGCGCTCCACCGCACATCAAGTTGTTACGAACACAGGGTTACTCTCACTCAGCGTGCTCACGAGAGGTCTCCCTGACGACCCTGCGTAGTTGCCCGCCGACGTCTTCGCCGACCACGCCGCCGTGATAGCAGACGATGGTCTCCACCTCCAGCTCCGCCAGCCTCCTTACGGACCGCGCAGCCTCGCCCACGTCCAGGGTGAACGGCGGGTTTGGGCCGTTCAGATTCCCATCCTCCGCCGTAAGCGCGTCTCCCGCTACCAAGACCTTCGGTCGCTCCAGATAAAGGCTCGTGTGACCCGGCGTGTGTCCCGGCGTGAAGATCACGCGAGTCCCGCTCGCCAAATCGAGGCGCTCGCCGTCCTCCAGGTACTCGTCCACCCCGACTGGTTCGAGGCGCTCCAGGACCTCCCGCATCTGTGGCCTTTGCTCTAGCATCTTGGGCGTAAACTTGAGTGGCCTTACGCTTCCCTCTATGTGGGGTGCGTCGGCCGGATGCGCCAGCACCTTTGCGCCGCTCTGGCGCACGAGGGCGGCCCCCGAACCGACGTGGTCGAGGTCCTGGTGGGTGAAGATTATGCGCCTCAGGTCCCGCGCTTCTATGCCGGCCTCGGCTATGGCGGTGCCGATCGCCTCAGCCTGACCCGGCAAGCCGGCGTCGACGAGCGTGTTGCCGTTCTCCTCGTCCAGAATCAAGGTTAGGTTGAGGAAGCCGTCGGCCCCCTGCGAACCCCGCGGTATGGGCAGGACGTACACCCCTTCAGCGATCTTCATCGTTCACCCCTCAGGCCGTTCCTCAAATTGCAGGTACTCGACATACTACCCCGCCCTGGTGGTATCCACCCACGCGGACGGCCTGAATTTGATCCGAGATGCCTCCTTCGTCTACGAAGGAGGGGAGTGGAGCACCACCTTACCGAGGAGGAGGAGCAGATCTTCAGGCCGGATCTCCCCTACGAGGACTTCGTCGCCGCCCAACAGTAGCCTGCGCGTAGGTCGCACGGTAGCGTCGTCAAAGCTCGATAATGGCGCTGGATAAAACGCCAGTGATTTGTCGACCAATTTCGTGAAGATTTATAAAAGTATGGTATTTTGCAAATCGTACAAACGGCTTGTTTATGGGATTCATGAAATGAGAAGGAGACTTAGGGGGACTTAGGGAGAGTCTTGCAAGGGGTTGGCGCACGACGTAGCGAGGGGAGATGGTCGGCCATTCAGGCCATCGAATTGGATGGAGGGAGGCAACGAGCCGCTCTCTGCGAGGCGTGCGCAAGGATGGCGTTCAAGTGTCTCGAGGACCAGGAAGGTAGGGGAAGATCCGTAGTGGGGGTACGGAAGCAACTTTGGCAAACCTGCTTCCACACAATGACTGGAGATACCTGCCCGAGCGCTGATCGGCCGTAGTCCCGTTGCGAGTAGGGGCTACGGCATCGAGTCCTACTAGATCACGTGCTGCATTCTGGGTTGCATCTGCATAGCCGCTAGCCTACATGCCTTAGTAGAAGAATCGCCTAAGAGGCCGCTTGCAATAGGGAGGGAGAACTAAATTGTCTGAACTGCCGCCTCCGGTCACCGAATGACAATTCCGTGACCTGGAGGGTGCCACCAAAGACCAAGTAAAGAAACGAGCCACGCCCTTCGTCAGAGATCTTCACGCCTTCTTGAACGAAGGATCTTGCCTTGGCGACATCCAGCGCATCCGTCGCAGATGGAAACCCCAAATCAGGAGTAGTCTAGCCTTTGAAGGGGACGACTTTCCCACAGAGCGTGAGCACTGGTACACGTACAACACCGGTGGCCGCAACGAGGCGCAGTTCAATATCGGTCTCTTTCCAGACTATCTCCGGTTTGGACTTGGGTTCGAGTTCACGAAGAAAGTGTATGGCGAGCCGGAGAGTGTCGGTCCGGTGTTTGGGCAATTCTGCGATATTTTGAGGCAACATCGACAAGCTTTCGATCGGTTCGCGCAAGACAACTCGTTCTGGGTCGAGTGGCTCCCTGAGGGTAAGACGGGCCGGATCAACCTCGGGCACGTCCGGACGCATGACGTATCGAAATGGCTGCTCCATCCTAAGGTGTCCGACTGGATCTTCGTCGGAAGGCTACTGTACCGGAAGGATGACGCAAATACCCTTAAGGACCCTACTCGGCTCAAGCAGGCTATGGAATCAGTGTTCGTAGACCTCAAACCCCTCTGGGAGCAAGCCCAGCTGAAGGCGACGCAGACCCCTTGATTGCTCTTCTTGCGCTACTCGAGACGTAGACCGCTGGCAGAATACCGACGGCACGGCAACGCAGTAGTCGCGCGGCACGATCAGTCGTCTTGAGCCGCCACGGCTGTTGGAAATAGCTACCGACATCCACGGGCTGCTGCGCTAGGAAGTGCGCAAGGAGTGCTACAGGTTCCTACAACCAGTGGATCGTAGCCATCTAAATCAACGGATTGTTTGAACAATGCAGGTAACGCTTCCGCAACGCGAAGCACAAGGCGACGAGCTAAGAGCAGGTGAGGAAGAATGTGGGCCCTCCCCACCCGCGCCGACTGCTTCGGAAAGTAGCTACGATCCACGGGTGTTCGATCTTAGTCCGTCGATGTGACCCACAAGGCGACCATAATGGATAGCTCTCGGGCGGAGATGTTGGGGTTTCCAAAGAGATTGGGCTTCTCCCAGCGCGGACTCTCTATCGTCCAGTAGGTCATAGAGCGCTGCTCGACCTTGCCGCTCTCGCGCGATGTATAAGCGTAAGGGTGCTTCTCTTTGCTCACCTTGATCCTCCACTCCTTAAGGACGCGGGAACACCTCTTCATCTGCCTGTGGAAGGTTATGTAGTCCTCGCGGCTCGATGGGTAAATCAGATCATTACTTTCGAACAGAGTGTAGACCTCGTACCGGTGTTCTTCTCTAGGACGGAAGCAGTTGGCGAAGGGTATGGGTACGCCGTTGAGGCCGCCCGGATCGTGCTTCTGCAGCTTCTTGAGCAGCTCGGCGGTGGTGCCCGTCCACCTACGGGTCTTCTTGAAGTGCCCGTCCTTGCCCGTGAACATGAGGATGGCCAACGCCAGTGTGTCCCTGCGGGCGAGGAGCCGGCACATGGCCTGCCAGTAGTCGGGACGGCGGGCAGCGTCGTCCCTGAAGAGAAGTATCGGTGCCTCTGGTCCCCAACCTGGCGCGTCGAAACCTTCGAGGTCTTCTTCAGAGAGGTCCGCATTGTACCAGTACCAGAACTCTAGTCTTCGTGCGATGAAACCGTCGACGGCTATATCTTGGTACACCTTGAGTCGCTCGGCGCTAGAAGGGAAGTCAGGGGACGAAGCAACCTCTTTACCGACCCGCATACGTAGCTCCTCGAAGAAGCGCTCCTCGGTGCCAACCCACGAGCCGGTCCACTTGACCATGGCCTCCAGGGCGCGCGCCCAGGGCTCGTCCATCACCTTCTCAAGCCACTGGTCGTAGCCTACGGGGTAGAAGGGGTGGTCCGGGTCGCACTCTGGCATCTCGTCGATCGCGCTTCTCCACGTCACGTCGTTACCTCCTTGTTCGTTGTGTTGCCTGGTGTGTGTAAGGTGGGGGTGGGGCCGCGGCCCCACCCCCACGAAGTCGGCTTGTTTGCGGGGTTCGTGCGAGGGGAGGTGGGGGAGGTGGGGGTTAACCTAATTGTGCAAACATTCGAGCGAGAGCAGAGTCCCGCCCTGTGGTGTCCGGCGAAGCCCCTTCTTGCACTTTGCGTGTTTGTCGCGCAACCCCCACCTCTACCACCTCGTAGGGCGTTTGTCGCGTATTTACGGGGATTCGGGGCAGGAAGACCTCCACCCCAACCCCCGCCTCTTGACCACCTAACTCCCACCTACCAGCTCCTGGAGGAGTCCTTGTGGCCGGCGATCCAACCCGGATCGACCTCGATGCCGGTGTAGAAGGCGCGACCGCCTAGCACCCTCTTCCCGAAGCCTAGTCTGCGCCACTCCTTGGCGACGGCGGTCGAGGACATGGGTTTGTGCCCGTTGTCCAGGCACCACGTCTTGTACCAGTCGTAGAGCACCTTCGCCTGCGTCTCGCACCTTTCGACGTCGGAGACAATGCACGCATCTTCGACGAACATGGCCGGCACGTCGCTTGTCTTTCGGAACTCGTCTGTGGCCTCTCGGACCGCTTCGGGGATCTCGAAGTACCCACGTGCTCTTAGCCTGCGCAAACCCGCCAAGCCCCACACGAGGATCCCCGGACCTTCTTCTTTTATAGCCTCTTTGACTGCAGGGTTAGGCGGGACCTGTAGCCTGGGGAAGGGCACCACCTTGACGCGCCGAAAGAGGCCGGAGCCGGCGTCCTTTACCCTGGGCAGATCGTTCATTGCCCAAAGTACCTTCGCCCTGGGGATCACGGTGTGGGCGGGCTTGTACTTCTGTTCGACCTTGATCGCCTCGCCGCTTATGATGGAGTTGAGCACGTCGGTGGACTTGATGTAGTCGGACGGTTGCTCCGCCGCCACGACGAGCGTTTTGCCGGGCAAATCGGCCAGGGCGAACTGGCTGCGCTGGATGTCGGCGAGCCCTAAGAGCCCAGCGCGCGGACCAAGAGCGGACCGGACGCCCTCTATGAAGGTGCTCTTGCCCGACCCCGGAGGACCGTAGAGCCACACGGCCGTCTCGAGGGAGGTGTCGGTGGTCAGCGAGAGCCCGATGAACTCCTGCAGGAAGGGTGAGGCTTCCGGGACGGTGGACGCGAGGAATTCGTGGAAAGCAGGTGCGTGGGCCTCGGAGTCGAAGTCGTAGGGCACGGCGCCTAGGAGGTAGTCCTCGGGGCGATGCTCCCTCAGGGTCACGCTCGAGATCTCGAGCGTGCCGTTTTGGCACACGAGGACGTCGGTGTTGGCATCCCATACCTCGTCGGGTACGAACACCCTCGCCCGCGCGAGTTTCTCGACGCTGGCGCGCATGCCGGCCGTGGGCCTTATCTTCTCGACTTTGGCGTCTTCGAGGACGCCGTCTATCTCCAGGTTGACGATCTCTTGGTGGACGGGCATCCAGTAGCCCCCAGAGTAGCGGCGCCACTCGCTCTGGCCGTAGGCCGTGGGGCTCTCGCGACTCTCGATCCACCGGTCGCGGAGCTCGTCCTCGGTGGGCCTCTCGCCGCTCGCACTGCCGCTACCGTCGGCGCTCATTGTGTCGCCGCTGCGCCATGCTCACCACCCGGCCAGCAATGGAACGAGTCCAGGAGCCATCTCCTCCAGGGTTGTCCCACCTGTTACCTGCTCGCCCGAGGAGATCTTCCTCGCCGTGTCGCGCACGATCCGCTCTACGTCCTCGAGGGCCTCGCGGGAGTCGGCTCCGGCGGCGTGCCAGGCGGCGAGCATAATGGCAAGCGCGTCCTCCTCGTCGAGCCGCCCGGGCCGGCGTAGGTAGCCGGCGAGCGCCAACGCGAAGTCGTGACGTCCATCGGTGGGGAGGCACCGGGCGATAGCTGCGGCGGTAGTGATCCGCAGGCACGCGAGCTCGAGCGGCTCTGCAGAGATCTCGACCGGCTCGAGAGCGCCGTCCCTGTCATACTCGTAGCGCTCGCCCGTAGGGTGTGCCGACGGCTCTTCGAGCGTCTGCCGACCCGTGGAGCGCAACTCGAGGATCGTGGTGCCGTCCTCGCCGGGCGTCCTCCACGACCTGCTCTTCGCACCCTGGGAGACGAAGAGGTGATGGCTGCGTGGAGCGCTCTTCCGGCCGCTTGCCAGTGTATCCGCGAGGAACCGGTCGGCTATCGCCCCGGCCTCCGCGCAGTCGAGGTCGACGTCCACGAGCCAGCCGGAGAGCTCGCCAAGGAGCAAGCCCACGTTTTCGCCGTCTTCGAAGTACTCGGGGATGTCCTCTTGGCGCAGCCTGAGCTCTGTCCAGCCCTTCACAGCCGGCCTCTTACTACCCGGCTGATTGGGGACGGTGCCGAGTCCCATGCTGGAGTACGCGGCCGCGTACTCCAGGACGGTTTTGGGTAGTTCTTTGTCTAGCTTGCTGAGCGACAGCCCCATGCCATCGCCATTGAGGTTAGAATCCTTCAAGGACCCTACCTCCTTTCTGCGTGAGTTTGTGGGGGGTGTTGGACGGGTTCGCGGGCGGGTCGCTGCTACGGCCCGCCCTCACTCTTACTCTCGGCGGTGCCCTCGGACGAGCTCGACCGGCGGCACCCCGAGAGCGGCGGCCAGTTTGCGCACCGTTACGGGGTACGCCCCTCGCACCTGGTTTTCCAGCCGATACACCGAGCCAGGAGAAACACTGGCTAGCCTGCCGAGCTCTCGTTGGCTCAGCCCCCTGCTCCGACGTAGCTCCCGGAGGTGGGGGAGGAGTGTGCTCCTGTTCTGGCATGATCTTCGCTCTTCCTCCCGTCGGACTCGCTCCACGAGCGTCCTCCTCGCGTCGATTTCTGCTCTCAGCGAGGAATAACCCGTAACGGCGCCGAAGTGGCTGCACCTAATTAAGCCTCATATGCATACGGTTCGCTGCCTTCATAGTTGTCGATGCGCTAAGTCCTGCTGGTGATCGGCCAGGCCAGAGATTAGTCGCTCTCGGTCCACCCTTATGGTCCGGCCCAGCCTGATCACGCCGGGTAGCGTGCCGTCGTTGGCCATCTCGTATGCTCTCCCCCGATTGATCCGCAGCAGTCGCGCTGCCTCGGGAACCGTTAAGAAACGGGGTTCGTCTTCCATGGGAACTTCCTCTCTGCCTGTACCATCCACGCCCGTATTGTCTCGTTGCGTAGCGGTAGGGTCGTTCCCTCTAACTACGAGTTTTTTCTATTTACAGGGATATGCCTAGGGAGGCGAACCGTTGAAGCCCGAGTGGGTGGGAAAGGGGTCGAGATCGCGCTGTAGACACGATCCTAATTGCACGTAAGCGTAGAGCACCTCGAATCCCGAGTCGGTGGAGGCGTCTATCCTGACCCAATCCCCTATCTTGAGCCAGGGCGGCTCCTCTTCGGAGGATAACGAGCACTCTCGTTGATAAGCGCGGTAGGCCAGCTTGGCCTTGGCATCAACCCGGGGTTTGTTACGATTCCTGAACACGGCCACGGCCAGGTGATACTTCCTGTTCTCGACCTCGGCACCGCGTGCGAGTCTCTCTGCTAACCTGCTCTTCCAATCTCTGGTTCCTCCCCAGTCGTCGCCCCCCGACCTCGAGGGGCTGCTCTTGTAGGGAGTTATTCCCAAGCCCTTGGCTACGTCCTCCAAATCCTCGCCCATGCGGTATCCGACGAGGGCTTCGTAGATTTCCTGATCCAGCTTGGCTGGGCGGCTCGCAGACCTAAAGGCCAGCAGCCTCTCCAGCTTCGTCGCGTTCGCGTTCAAGGACTTGGATAACTTGCGTACGATGTCGGCGAGCTCGGTTATGTGTCCCGCGAGCCCGAAGGAACTTCCTTCTTCTATCCCTGGCATTCGGAAGTCCAGGAAAAGCAGCAGGGCCGCGGCGGCAAAAGAAACCCGCGCGATCTTGGTCTCGGTTTCCTCTGATCTTCGACCCCTGGACTCTTCGTCCTCCCAGAGAAGATCCCACTTCCACTGCAACACCCCGTTCGCTGTTAGGGGCTTCTCTAGCGAGCCGAGGAGCGGTCTGATCGCCGTGTTGAATGAACGTAAATTCCCAAACTCGGGCGCAGTGGCCAATCGAAGGTCGGTTATCCTCACGGAGGATGGGGGCGGCGCCCCTACCTCCTCGCGTACAGCCTCGTTACGCAGTCCGGTGGCCACGCGCTCGGCGTACTCTTCCCTGCTCAGAACGGCCAGCAAGATCCCCCGCATGTAGCCGAGGTCCAACGGAGCGAAGCTCTGGTCCACCTCCTTGTCCCTGGAAGTCCTTCTCCCGAACGTCCCCGAGAACGCCTCCCCGCTGTCCTCCGCTATTCTCCAATCCAAGTTCCACCCGGCCGGCACCACGGACGTTGCGGGGGCGTTCTTCAGGATTCGCACGTCGAACGACGGCAGTGGCAGCCCTCTGATAGCTTCGGCGCGCGGGAATAGGAGTTCGAAGGCCGCCGGGTACCTAGCCTCGAACTCCACCTCAGCGCCCAGCAGGTCGCGCAGGCACCTCAGACGGGCCTCGGGGTCCGTGGGCATGTTGCGCTTGAAGTAGGGGAACCGCCGGTAGAATTCTCCCGTGCCCTTCAACCGCTCTACTTGTTCGACAGACAGGTCCATCAGCTCCCTAACGGAGGAGCGTCGAAGGGAGGTTGCGGATTCGGGATCTCCGAACCACCGAACGAACAGCGGTTCCTCCCCTTGGGAGACGGATGCCGCCACCTCGAGCCACCTGCGCGCCTTGTTTAGAGGCATGTTGAGCAGATCGGCCAACGCTTGTGCGGACAGTTCCTTCAGCTTCGTCATAGTGTCCGGTTGGGTCCCCCGAAACAACGCGCCTATGGTCAATCCCGTAAGTCGCAATTGTAGACTAAGGCACCATCGCCGCAGCAAGTCTGCCTCGGCCTGCTGTAGACGGATCGGTACGAGGAGGTACGCCATGGGACGAACAACGCTACGGTACCTAACTCTGGCTCAGTAGGTGACCTACCGATACATGGTGGCATGAGGCATAACCAACGCTAGAGCGTGTTATGAACTTGGGTGAAAATCGCATAGAAATGCGGATTCCACGGTCGGCTTGGTTCCCTCGCGATCTCTGTTTCCCGCATTCCTAAGCCGTTTCCAATTGAGTTCATAACAGCCTCTAGCCAACTCGTAAAGAGACTAGGTCAGCGGTTCGAGTCCGCTCGTCGGCTCTCTCGATTCGGCATGGACAAGCGGAATTCGTCCCGAATGCAAAATTTCGGTCATACGTCGGGAGGATTTTGACCCTAGTTTGACCCTAACGCAGGGACGCCATAACTACCGGGTTGAGTTAGTCGGGCGCTATCGACAAGGGGAAAGAGGAAAGGTTGCCACGCGGTCAGTCGTTCGCCTCTTACATTGAGTGGGAGTACTTCGGGCACAATTGGGAGATCGATACGCTGGAGCTATCGGAGTCGTTGCCGCAGGGGGTGGAGAAAGCTGAAGTCTGGCGCAACGAGCACTACGAACTCAACGCGAAGTTATCCGGGACGATAGAGGGCTCGCATATCGATCTACATCCCAAGGTTGAGGCGGGATCACTGATCCCGCTGTTCGAGATTAAGGGTTCGGATGAGTACAGCATCTACGACTACGAGATTGGCTCCTGCGCTGTCGGTAACGTATTGTCTAGCGAGTGGAAGGACCACACTAGTGATCCTCCGATCGTCGGTTATGAGGCTGAACTATATTGCTCGGGGGCCCGGTGGATCGTCCGGCACGGCGAACTTCCCAAGACCGAATGGCTCTCCGAGTGGTATCTGAATGGTCCGCACCGTCCCGAGATGTACCCTCGGGGAAGCAGCACCGAGCTGACGGAGAGGTATAAGCGTGAGCGCAAGTTACCTGGCAACGAGGAGGATATCTTCGAGGACAACAAGCAGTGGGGTGGGGCAAGCTTCGCCTTCGTCAAGACTGACGGCTTGAGTTTTCTCGTTCAGCATACACCGAGGGATCTTGGCCCTTCGTGGTCTAAGTGTCTGTCTATCGAGTACAGGCCCGTCTGGGGAGGAATCCCCGAACCTAACGTTAGAGAGGCAATAGCCGCAATCACGAGCTTCTTAATGGGGCGGGAACTTGTCAACGTTGGTCATACGGGGTTCGCTGCTGATGGTCGGTCGATCTCGCAGGTGGCGCTGAATCCACGTAAGGACAACCTCGTGTCCTTGTGCCAGCGAGAGGCCGCTCTTAGACCCGTGGAGACCGACACCTCAGATTATTTGGAGGCATCGAATCCCTCCTTGAGCAGTTGGTGCCCAGCTATCTCGCCCTACAGGGAGAACTCCGACTGAATGAGGCCCTCCGGTGCTACTGGCTGTCCAAGGAGCTGCCCATCGGCCTCAATCTTTTCTCGGTTCCTTCTTCGCCGGCCATTGCCATTACCTCCCGGGTCGCTCGCGTTGCGTGCTCGTGGACAGCGGGGAGAGCTGCGGAGTTGAGGAAGGTGGTTGTGAGGCACCAGCCCGTCCGCCACCCGTCTCAAGCCTAGCACTCCTGGCAGGTCGCGCGGATAAGGACCGGCGAAGGATCTGTAAAGAACGCTTTACGGATCTTCACGGAAACGCAAATCCTCGTCAGTCGTCCGCTCGACCGCCGAATTTCCTCTCCAAGGGCCTCGGTAAAAATTCCTTAACGCTTTCTTCGCCGAACGCTAACACGCAAGGAGGATACTGCTCTTGACCTGCGCGCGAGGGCCGGCGCGCTGATGGAGAGGACCAAGGAGGTACGGTGATGGACGGCGCCGCCAACGGAGACCCTCGAACAGCGACGCCTGGACGATAACCGCCGGATGGATGTTCATCGTCTCGACGGCTGGGTGGTCTGCCGAGGTTCCTCGGGCGGGCCGCTCGCCGTGAGCGGCCCCGATCTCGGCGAGGCACTTGGTGTTTTCAGCTTCGAGGAAGAGGCCAATCTCTATCTCCTGCTAAACGGCACGCTAGGGAACGTCGCCAGAGACGACCCCTGGGCCTGGTCGGTAAGTTCGCACGCCTTGCTCGCGCTATTGCGCGCTCAGTGGTCGCACTTCGAGTGGGTGATACTCGATCCCATGCCCGAGCGGGACGCCAGATTCATGCTCCGGCTCGCCAGCGTGCGCCGGGACGGCTTCGTGGACTCCCTGTCGGGTCATGCAGCGATGGCAGATGAAGTAGCAGCGGGCTCAGGAAAGCAGCCAGTATCCGGTTAGACAAGGAGGAGAGACCTTGGGAATAGACGATCTGATCCCGGCCTGGTCTGTCGCGCGGCAGCTCCGCGGTAAAGACAAGTTCGCCCTCGGCGAGGCGGCACGGTCGCGGCAACAGGCGGACCTGAAGCCCCGCACGGCCGAGGCCGACCACGTCACGCGGTCCATCTGCCCCTACTGTGCCGTCGGATGCGGCCAGAGAGTCTATGTCAAGGACGGTGAGATAGCGCAGATAGAGGGCGATCCCGATAGCCCTATCTCTCGCGGACGGCTCTGCCCGAAAGGCGCCGCCACCCGCAATCTCGTCCAGAGCCCTCTGCGCGAGTACAAAGTCAAGTACCGCCGTCCCTACTCCAGGGAGTGGGAGGAGCTCAACCTCGAGGTGGCGCTCGACATGATCGCCGATAGGGTGATAAGGACCCGCGAGGAGACCTGGGAAGACAAGATGCAAGCCGAGGATGGCAGGGAGGTCAAGCTCCACCGCACTCTGGGCTTCGCGCACCTCGGCGGGGCCACGCTGGACAACGAGGAGAACTACCTCATAAAGAAGTTCTTCACTGCGATGGGAGCGATCCAGGTAGAGAACCAGGCCAGAATATGACACTCCTCTACGGTCCCGAGTCTCGGGACCTCGTTCGGTAGGGGAGGAGCGACCACCTTCCAACAGGACTTGCAGAACTCTGAGTGCGTCCTGATCATGGGCTCCAACATGGCCGAGAACCACCCCGTGGGCTTCCAGTGGGTGATGGAGGCGCGCCTCAAGGGGGCGAAGGTCATCCACGTGGACCCGCGCTTTACCCGCACCTCGGCGATGGCGGACCTCCACGTCCCGATCCGGGCCGGCACGGACATCGCTTTCCTCGGCGGGATCATCAACTATATCCTCGAGAACGACCGCTACTTCAGGGACTACGTGGTCCATTACACGAACGCGCCAGTCATCGTGAACGACGACTTCGCTGACACCGAAGATCTCGACGGTCTCTTCTCCGGCTACGATCCCGAGTCGAGCTCCTACGA
>Ga0126312_10001884_pt1 | contig 13888 bp, 11 predicted proteins | sample Plot104A_FD_92537 | JGI IMG/M metagenome (GOLD analysis project Ga0126312, IMG submission 92537) | Serpentine soil microbial communities from UC McLaughlin Reserve, CA, USA - Plot104A | ecosystem: Environmental > Terrestrial > Soil > Grasslands | place: USA: UC McLaughlin Reserve, Lake County...
GCACCATCACCGAGATCCGCTCGGGCATCGGCCAGAGCGTCCGCCGCCCGGACGGGATCCCGAAGGTCAAGGGCGAGTTCGCCTACGCCTCCGACGCGTGGGCGGATCGCATGCTGTGGGGCTCCACCCTGCGCTCGCCGCACCCGCGCGCGAAGATCCGCTCGATCGAGATCGGCGCCGCGCTGCGCGTGCCCGGCGTGCACGCCGTGCTCACGCACGAGGACGTGCCCGGCCGCAAGACCTACGGGCTCGAGATCCACGACCAGCCCGTGCTCGCGTGGGAGGACGTCCGCTACCAGGGCGAGGCGATCGCGCTCGTCGCGGCCGACCACCCCGAGACCGCGCGCGCGGCGGCGAAGAAGATCGAGGTCGACTTCGAGGTGCTCGAGCCGCTCACCGACTCCGAGCGCGCGCTGGATCCCGACAGCCCGCCGCTGCACCCGGGTGGCAACCTGCTCCGCCACGTCCCGATCCGTCACGGCGACCCGGACGCCGAGGGCGAGGTCGTCGTGACCGGCGAGTACGAGGTCGGCATGCAGGACCAGGCCTTCCTCGGGCCAGAGTCGGGCCTCGCCGTGCCGGCCGAGGACGGCGGCGTGGACCTGTTCATCGCGACCCAGTGGCTGCACGTGGACCGCGACCAGCTCGCCGCCTCGCTCGACCTCCCGCCGGAGAAGGTGCGGCTCGTGCTCGGCGGCGTCGGCGGCGCGTTCGGCGGCCGCGAGGACCTCTCGATGCAGGTCCATGCGTGCCTGCTCGCGCTCCATTGCGACCGCCCGGTGAAGATGATGTACGGGCGCGAGGAGAGCTTCTTCGGCCACATCCACCGCCACCCCGCGCGGATGCGCTACGAGCACCACGCGACGCGTGACGGCAAGCTGGTCGCGGTGCGCGCGCGGGTGCTGCTCGACGGCGGCGCGTACGCGTCCTCGTCGACCGCCGTGTGCTCGAACGCCGCCTGCTTCGCCGTCGGCCCGTACGAGGTGCCGAACGCCCGCATCGACGCCTACGTCGTCTACACGGACAACCCGCCGTGCGGCGCGATGCGCGGGTTCGGCGCCGTCCAGACGTGCTTCGCCCACGAGGCGCAGATGGACAAGCTCGCCGCCGCACTGGGGATGGACCCGGTCGAGCTGCGCCGCCGCAATGCGATGAGCACCGGCACGAGGCTGCCGACCGGCCAGCCCGTGCAGTGCCCCGCCCCCGTCGAGGAGCTGCTGTCGCGGGTGGTGGCGATGCCGGAGCCGGACGGAGCCGGCGGCGTCCCGGGCGGGATCGCGAACGTCACCCGCGGCGAGGGCGTCGTGCGCGGCGTCGGCTACGCGGTGGGCTACAAGAACGTCTCCTACTCCGAGGGCTTCGACGACTACTCGACCGCCCGCGTGCGGATCTCGCTGGCCGGCGGAGAGCCGCTCGTCGAGGTGCACACGGCGGCCGCCGAGGTCGGCCAGGGCCTCGTGACCGTGCAGGAGCAGATCGCGCGCACGGAGCTCGGCGTCGAGCGGGTCGTGGTCCTGCCGGCCGACACGAACGTCGGCACGGCGGGCTCGTCGTCGGCCTCGCGCCAGACGATGATGACCGGCGGCGCGGTGAAGCTCGCCTGCGAGGCGGTGCGCGAGGAGCTCTCGTCGCTGCCCGGCGACACGCTCGCCGACAAGCTCGCCGGCGGACCGGTCGAGGCCACGCGCGAGCACCACCATCGCGAGACCTTCCCGCTCGACGAGAACGGCCAGGGCGACGCGCACGTCACGTTCGCGTTCGCCGCCCACCGCGCGGTCGTGGACGTCGACACCGAGCTCGGGCTCGTGCGCGTGGTCGAGATCGCCACGGCGCAGGACGTCGGCAAGGCGATCAACCCGCAGGCCGTCGAGGGCCAGATCGAGGGCGGGATCGCCCAGGGGCTCGGGCTCGCGCTGATGGAGGAGATCCAGGTCGTCGACGGCGAGGTCCGCAACGCCTCCTTCACCGACTACCTGATCCCGACCGTGCTCGACATGCCGCCCGTCAAGCTCGACGTGCTAGAGCTCGGCGACCCCGAGGCGCCCTACGGCCTGCGCGGCGTCGGCGAGCCGCCGACGATCTCCTCGACCCCCGCGATCGTCAGCGCGCTGCGCAACGCGACCGGCGCCGCCCTGACGCGCGTGCCCGTGCGGCCCGACGACATCGTGGGGCTCTGATGCCGGTCGGCCCCGCGGAGCTGACCGCGCGCGTGACGATCCCCGGGCCGGACGAGGCGATCGCGGCGGCCCGCGAGGCCGCCGCGCCGTCCAGGCTCGCACGCGAGAGCGGCCCCGGCGAGCTGGCGATCGAGGGGCCGCACGACGCCGTCCTGCTGGCGTTCGGCAGTGCGCTGTTCGCCGCGCTCGGCGCCGGCGCGCGCGAGGTCGACGTGCGGTTCGAGGCGCCCAAGGAGTCGCGCGGGTGAACGGGCGGGGCCGCGCGCGGCTGATCGCCGTGGCGCGCGGCGACGAGCGTCCCGACACCGTCGTCGAGGGCGCGTCGGTCTTCTGCGCGCACACGCGCGAGTGGCTCACCGGGGACGTCGCGATCGCTGACGGGATGGTGGCCGGCATCGGCTCCTACGAGGGCGGCGAGCGGATCGACGCGCGCGGGAAGTGGCTCGTGCCCGGGTTCATCGACGCGCACATGCACGTCGAGTCCTCCAAGCTCACGCCGGCGCAGTTCGCCCGCGCCGTCCTCCCCCACGGGACGACCGCGATCGTCTGCGACCCGCACGAGGTCGCCAACGTGCTCGGCTCCGACGGCGTGCACTGGATGCTCGATGCCTCCGAGGGGCTGCCGCTGGCCGTGTACGTGATGGCGCCGTCGTGCGTCCCCGCGAGCGCGTTCGAGTCGCCCCGGCGCGAGCTGACGGTCGGCGACATGGAGGCGATCCTGCGCCGCAAGCGGGCGCTCGGCGTCGCCGAGATGATGAACTTCCCCGGCGTCATCGCGGGCGACCCGGACGTGCTGGCCAAGCTCGAGGTGCGCGGGGCGTCGCACGCCGACGGGCATGCACCGGGTGTGCTGGGGCGCGCCCTGGACGCCTACACGGCCGCGGGCATCCGCTCCGACCACGAGGCGACGACGGTCGAGGAGGCGCTGGCGAAGCGCCGGCGCGGGATGTGGGTGCTGCTGCGCGAGGCCTCCAACGCGCGCAACCTGCGCACGCTGCTGCCGCTGGTGCGCGAGCTGGGGCCGGCGTTCTGCGCGTTCTGCACCGATGACCGCGAGCCGGACATGCTGCTGCGCGAGGGCCACATCAACCAGATGTGCCGGACCGCCGTCGCCGAGGGCGTGCCCGTCGAGGACGTGCTGGTGATGGCCACGCTGCATGCCGCCCAGGCCCATCGCCTCGACGGCCACGGCGCGATCGCGCCCGGCTTCCGCGCCGACCTCGTGGTCCTCGACGACCTGACGGAGTTCCGCCCCTCGCTCGTGCTGGCCGGCGGCCGGGTCGCCGCGCGCGACGGCGCCGCCGAGCCGTTCGAGCTCCCGGCAACCCCCGCCCACGTCCTCAACACCGTCCGCAGCGCCCCGCTGGGCGCGGACGACCTCTCGCTCGAGGCCGGCGGCGACGTGCGCGTCATCGAGATCGTGCCGGAGCAGCTGATCACGATCGCGCGCACCGTCTCCCCCGCGCGCTCGAACGGCCACGTCGTCACCGATCCCGCACGCGACCTCGCCAAGATCGCCGTGATCGAGCGCCACCACGCGACCGGCCGCGTCGGCCGCGGGCTCGTGACCGGCTTCGGGCTGCGGGCCGGGGCCTTCGCCTCAACGGTCGCCCACGACGCCCACAACGTCGTCGCGGTTGGCGTCGACGACGCCTCGATCCTCGGCTGCGTCGCCCGTCTGCAAGAGCTCGGAGGCGGTTGCGTCGTCGCCTCGGGCGGCGCGGTCACCGGCGAGCTGCCGCTCCCCGTCGCGGGTCTGCTCTCGGATCGGCCGGTCGAGGAGGTCGTCGAGCGCCTCGAGGCGCTCCACGCGCAGCTCCGCGACCTCGGCGTCGAGATCGAGGCGCCGTTCATGACGCTCTCGTTCCTCGCGCTGTCGGTGATCCCGGCACTGAAGATCACCGACCGCGGCCTGGTCGACGTCGACCGCTTCGAGATCGTCCCGCTCGCCGTCGGTGGTCGGTCCGACTCGACGCCGGCGCGGCCGCAACGCTCGTAGACCACGCGGGAGCCGAACGTCCTGGTGATCGACCAACGCCACAACTTCGGCGCGCGCCGGCGGTTCAGCCCGTACGGTGGCGCTTTCGCATCGACATCGCGGGCTCATGGCATCGGTGGCCGCGACGCTCGCTGCGCTCGCTCTGGCGCTGGCTTGCCCAGGGCCGGCGGACGCGCACCCGGCGGCCGACGCGGCGCGCGCGACGGTGCGCGGGCCGATCATCGGCATCGGCGAGCAGAAGCCGTCGATGTTCGCGAGCAGAGCGTGGCACAGGCTCGGGCTACGGCACGCGCGCTACACGGCGCCGTGGGACGCGCTCGAGGATCCGTATCAACGCCAGCTGCTCGATACCTGGATGGCGGCGGCGCGCGAGGAGAACGTGCGCGTGCTGATCGGATTCGCGCACTCGCTCCGCTCCGAGCGGATGGCCCGCGTCCTCCCGAGGCCGCGCCGGTTCGCACGGGCGTTCGCGGGCTTCCGCAAGCGCTATCCGTGGGTCCGCGACTGGGTCGTCTGGAACGAGGCGAACCATCCCGGCGCGCTGACCGCGAAGCGCCCGCGGCGAGCAGCGCAGTTCTTCGACGCCGTGGCGTCGCGGTGCCGCGGCTGCAACGTCGTCGCCGCCGACGTGCTCGACACGCCCAGCATGGTCTCGTGGGTGACGCGCTTCCGCCGCCACGCGCGCCACCGCCCGCGGATCTGGGGCCTGCACAACTACGGCGATGCGAACGGGCTGAAGGTCAAGAGCACGCCACGCTTGCTCGCGCTCACGCGCGGGCGGATCTGGTTCACCGAGACCGGCGGCCTCGTGGTGCGGCGCGTGTACAAGGGCAAGCGCGTGCTGCGGACGTTCCACTACTCGCTCGGCCACGCCGCTCGCAGCACCGCGCACGCCCTCGCCCTCAGCTGCCTGAGCCGCCGGATCACGCGGGTCTACCTCTACCACTGGCAGCCGCCACCGAAGGTCACCAACTGGGACTCCGGCCTCGTCGACCGCCACGGCCGGCCGCGCCCGGCCTACGACGCGGTGCGCCGGTGGCTCGCGCGCGCCCGCGAGCGCGGCGGCCCCTGCGCCGGACCGCAGCGGACGTCGTGACCGGCGACCGGGTCGATCAGACCCGGCCACCGGCCACGGATGTCGGTCAGGCGGAGGTGCCGACGTCGAACCGGTCGAGGTTCATGACCTTGTCCCAGACGGCGACGAAGTCGCGGGCGAACCGCTCGCCGCCGTCCGCGGCGGCGTAGACCTCCGAGAGCGCCCGGAGCTGGGAGTGGGAGCCGAAGACCAGGTCGGCGGCGGTGGCGGTCCAGCGCGCTTCGCCGGTGAGCCGGTCGCGGCCCTCGTACACGTTCTCCTCGGAGCCGGACGGGGCCCACTCCGTGCCCATGTCGAGCAGGTTGACGAAGAAGTCGTTCGTCAGCGCCCCGGGGCGGTCGGTGAAGACGCCGTGCGCCGACCCCTGGTAGTTCGCGTCCAGCGCACGCATGCCGCCGATCAGGGCGGTCATCTCCGGCGCGGTCAGGTTCAGCATGTAGGCGCGGTCGAGCAGCCCGTGATCGAGCGGCATGCGCTCGCCCGGCCGGAAGTAGTTCCGGAATGCGTCGAGGCGGGGCTCGAGCACGGAGAACGAGTCGACGTCCGTCTGCTCCTGGGTGGCGTCCGTGCGACCGGGCGTGAACGGGACCGTGATGTCGTGCCCGGCGTTCCGGGCCGCCTGCTCGACGGCCGCGCAGCCGCCCAGGACGATCACGTCGGCCAGCGACACCGGCTTGCCGAACTCCTGGCGGATCCGGTCGAGCGTCGAGAGCGCCTCGGCGAGCTCGGCTGGCTCGTTGGCCTCCCAGTCCTTCTGGGGCTCGAGCCGGATCCGCGCCCCGTTCGCCCCGCCGCGCATGTCGGTGCCGCGGAACGACGACGCCGCCGCCCAGGCGGTCGCGACCAGCCGGGAGACGGACAGGCCCGAGGCGAGGATCGTCTCCTTCAGCGCCGCGATGTCCGACTCGCCGATCAGCTCGTGGTCGACCGCAGGGACGGGGTCCTGCCACAGCTGCGGCTCGGCGACCCACGGGCCGAGGTAGCGCGTCACTGGCCCCATGTCACGGTGCAGCAGCTTGTACCAGGCCTTGGCGAAGGCCTCGTCGAGCAGCTCGGGGTTCTCGTAGAAGCGCCTCGCGATCGGTCCGTAGATCGGGTCCACCTTCAGTGCGAGGTCCGTCGTGAGCATCATCGGCGCGTGCCGCTTCGAGGGATCGTGGGCGTCGGGCACCGTGTCCTGGGCCTCGGGGTTCGTCGGCCGCCACTGCTTCGCGCCGGCCGGGCTCTCCGTCAGCTCCCACTCGTACTCGAACAGGTTCTGGAGGAAGCCGTTGTCCCACTTCGTGGGCTCCTTGGTCCACGCGCCCTCGAGCCCGCTGGTCAGCGTGTGGCTGCCGTTCCCGCCGTTGACGCTGTTGTGCCAGCCGAGGCCCTGCTGCTCGATCGGCGCGGCCTCCGGCTCCGGCCCGATGTGCTCCGGGCTGACCGCGCCGTGGGTCTTGCCGAACGTGTGGCCGCCGACGATCAGCGCGAGCGTCTCCTCGTCGTTCATGGCCATGCGGGCGAACGTCTCGCGGATGTCCTTGGCGGCGGCGAGCGGGTCCGGGTTGCCGTCGGGCCCCTCCGGGTTGACGTAGATGAGGCCCATCTGCACGGCCGCCAGCGGGCCCGAGAGCTCGCGCTCGCCGCTGTAGCGCTCGTCCCCGAGCCAGGTGTCCTCGGGGCCCCAGTACATCTCCTCGGGCTCCCAGATGTCCTCGCGCCCGAAGCCGAAGCCGAACGTCTTGAAGCCCATCGACTGCATCGCGACGTCGCCGGTGAAGACGAGCAGGTCCGCCCACGAGAGCTTCTGGCCGTACTTCTGCTTGATCGGCCACAGCAGGCGCCGCGCCTTGTCCAGGCTCGCGTTGTCGGGCCAGGAGTTGAGCGGGGCGAAGCGCTGAGCGCCCTGGCCGCCGCCGCCGCGCCCGTCGGCGATGCGGTACGTGCCCGCGGCGTGCCAGCTCATGCGGATGAAGAGGCCTCCGTAGTGGCCGTAGTCGGCCGGCCACCAGGGCTGCGATGAGGTCATCAGCTCGATGAGGTCCTGCCGGAGCGCCTCGACGTCGAGCTGCTTGAACTCCTCGGCGTAGTCGAAGTCAGGGCCGAGCGGGTTGGACAGGGGCGAGTGAACGTGGAGCACCCGCAGGTCGAGCTGGTTCGGCCACCAGTCCTGGATCGTGTGCGGCCGTCCCTCCTTGGGAGTCGGGCTCGGGATCGCTGGATTCTCGCTCTCGCTGACGCTCTCGGTCATGCCGTTCCTTTCGCAGTTCGCTCCACGCAGTCGGGGCACCGGCCCCAGTAGACGACCTCCGCCTCGTCGATCTCGAAGCCGAAATCGTCGACCGCCGTCAGGCAGGGCGGGTCGCCCACCGCGCAGTCGACGTCGAGCATCCGGTCGCAGCTCCGGCAGATCAGGTGGTGGTGGTTGTCCCCGACACGGTCCTCGTAGCGAGCCGGGGAGCCCGCCGGCTGGATGCGCCGGAGCAGCCCCTTCTCGGTGAGGATCTCGAGGACGTCGTAGACCGCCTGGATCGAGACCGCGCCGAGCTCGCCCCGGATCGTCTGAGCCAGCACGCCCGCGGTCGTGTGCGGTGTACTCGAGACGGCCCGCAGGACGGCCACGCGCTGCGCCGTGACGCGCAGGCCGTGATCGCGGAGGATCTCGGTCGGGTCGGTGCCCACCATCTGGACCCTATCCGAGATTGGAACGAGTCGACGGGAGGTCGTATGGACGTGATGTCGCTGTTCCCGCCGGGGAGCGCGCTGGACGCGGACGGCACGCTCACGGTGGCCGGCTGCCGCGCCGACGAGCTCGCCGGCGAGTTCGGCACGCCCGCGCTGGTCGTCGCCGAGCCGGTGCTCCGGGACCGCGCACGCGAGTACGCCGGTGAGCTCGCCGCCCGCTGGCCGCGCTCGCGCGTCGTCTTCGCCTCCAAGGCGTTCCCGTGCACGGCCGTGCAGCGGGTCATGGTCGAGGAGGGGCTCGGGCTCGACGTCGCGGGCGCGGGCGAGATCGTCACCGCCCTCAAGGCCGGAGCGGACCCCTCCCGGATCGTGCTCCACGGCAACGCCAAGTCCGACGAGGAGATCGCGATGGCGGTCGAGCACGGGCTCGGCCTCGTCGTCGTGGACAACGCCGACGACGTCGACCGGCTCGAGGCGACGGTGCCCGCCGGCCGCGCGCAGGACGTGCTCGTGCGGGTGATCCCGGGCGTGACGGCCGAGACGCACGCGCACGTGCTCACGGGCCAGGAGGGCTCGAAGTTCGGGCTGGCGCCGGCGGCGGCCACGGAGCTGATCCGCCGAATCGAGCGCAGCCCGCGCCTGCGCATGCAGGGACTGCACGTCCACGTCGGCTCGCAGATCCTCGACGTCGAGCCGTTCGCGCGCTCGATCGCGCCGGTCGCCGCGCTCGGCGAGTTCCCGGTCTACGACCTCGGCGGCGGCCTCGGCGCCCGCTACACCTACGCCGACGAGCCGCCCTCCGTGGGCGCCTACCTGGACGCCCTGACCGGCGCCGCGCGCGAGCACCTGCCGGCGGGCGCGGAGCTCATCGTCGAGCCCGGCCGGAGCATGGTGGCGTCCGCGGCGGCCACGCTGTACCGCGTGCAGACCGTCAAGCGCGGCGCGCGGACGTTCGTGGCGGTCGACGGCGGGATGGGCGACAACCTCGAGGTGGCGCTGTTCGGCCAGCGCTTCGAGGCGGCGATCGCCGACCGCGTGCACGAGCCTGGCGAGACGGTGACGGTCGTCGGCCGCCACTGCGAGAGCGGCGACGTGCTGATCGACGGGATCTCGCTGCCCGACCCGCGCGTCGGCGACCTGCTGGCCGTGCCGGTGACCGGCGCCTACTGCTTCACGATGGCCAACAACTACAACGGCACCCGCCGCATCCCGGTGGTGTTCGCGGGCGAAGGGCGGGCACGGCTGGTCGTCCGGCGCGAGAGCTGGGACGACCTGCTCGCCCGCGACGTCGGCTGAGCCGGTCGGCGCGGTCAGCGCCTATGGTGGCGCGGTGCCCGCGCTCCTGCATCCGCTTCCGCCCGGCGTGCACGGTCACGCCGAGTTGCCCTTCGCCCCTGCCGCCCTCGCCTTCGGCAGGCTCGTCACGCGCGGCCGCGGGGGCGGCGCGCTGGTCGTGCGGGTCGGCGGCGAGACGGTGCTCGACCTGTGCACGGGCTTCACCGACCGCGCGCACACGCGCCGGTGGACCCCACGCACGCTGGCGCTGAGCTTCTCGACGACCAAGGGCGTCGCCTCGACCGTCGTCCACCGCCTCGTCGAGCGCGGGGCGCTCGCCTACGACGAGCCGATCGCCACCTACTGGCCGGAGTTCGGCTCGGGCGGCAAGGGGCGCGTGACCGTGCGCGATCTGCTGACCCACAGGGCCGGCCTGTGGAGCGTGCGCGCGGTCGCCGAGCGGCCCGAGGACCTGCTCGACCACCTGGCGATGGAGGAGAAGCTCGCGGCGCGCGCCGTGCCGGCGCCGACGCAGCGCTCGGCCTACCACGCGATCACGTACGGCTGGCTCGTGGCCGGGCTCGCGCGGCGCGTCAGCGGCGGCCGCGGCTTGGCGGAGCTCGTGCAGACCGAGGTCGCCGGCCCGCTGGGCGTCGAGGGGCTGCACATCGGAGTCGACGAGACGGCGCGCGAGTTCGTCGCGGAGCCCGTCGGCTCGGCGCTGCGCCATCTCGGAGCCGCGTCGCGCTTCATCACGCCGGCGCTCACGAGCGTGAAGGTCACGCGCGGCTTCCACGACGCGCTGGTCGCGCCGGGCTTCCACGAGCTCTTCGAAGGCTCGGAGCCCTCGATCTGGGGCACCGAGATGCCGGCCGTCAACGGCGCGCTCAGCGCTGACGCGCTCGCGCGGCTGTACGGCGCGCTCGCCAACGGCGGCGCGGAGCCGGGCGGCCCGCGCCTGCTGTCCGAGAGCACCGTCCACGACCTGGGGCGCGTCCACGTCCGGACCGCCGACGCCGTGCTCGGCCTGTGGATGCGCTGGCGGCTCGGATACCACCACGCCTTCGGCGCCGGGCGCGGCGCGCCGAAGGCCTACGGGCACTACGGCTACGGCGGGTCGGGCGGCTGGGCGGACCCGGACCTCGGCCTCTCGCTCGGCTTCGTGACGAACCGGATCGGCTCGGTGACGACGCCGATGGCGGACGCCACGCTGTACCGCCTCAGCCGCGTGGTGCGCGAGTGCGCGCTCAGCCGTTGAAGCGCGTGGCGATCGCCTGGACCCGCTGCATCATCGAGGTGCTGGGGTAGTTCTCGGACTCGATGCGCTCGATCAGGTGGGCGACGTACGCCCCCAACTGCCGTGGCGGCGCGAGTTCCTCGAACATGTCCATCTGGGTGGTGCTCGGGTACATGTCCCGGCGGATGCGCTCGAGCAGCACCTCGGCAAAGGCTTCTTGAATGGGATTGGCCATCGGCTGAGCATTGCCCGTCCCGCGCCGCGAGCACCCCTCGGGCTGTCGGCAAGCTGACCGTTCAGGCGCCGAGCTCGCGCGAGCGGCGGGTCGCCGCCGTCACGGCGTCCAGGAACGCGGCGCGCGCGCCGTGGCGCTCGAGCTCGGCCAGGCCCGCCGCCGTGGTCCCGCCCGGCGAGGTGACCGCGGCGCGCAGATCGGCCGGGCTCGTGTCGCCCTGGGCGAGCAGCCGGGCGGCGCCGGCGAGCGTCTCGAAGGCGAGCGTCTCGGCGGTGTCGCGCGGCAGGCCGTTGAGCACGCCGGCCTCGGCGAGCGCCTCGGCGACGAGGAAGACGTAAGCGGGCCCGGAGCCCGAGAGGCCGGTGACGGCGTCGAGCTGGGATTCCGGCACGCGGACGACGACGCCGACCGCCCCGAGCACCTCCTCCGCCCAGGTCATGTCGTCATCTCCCGCGTCGGCTCCGGCGGAGATCGCCGACGCGCCCGCGCCGATCAGCGCCGGCGTGTTGGGCATGGCGCGGATCACGCGCAGGCGCCCGCCCGAGGCCTCCTCGATGGCCCGCGTCGTCACGCCCGCGGCCACCGAGAGCGCGCGCTCGGCGCCCGCGTCCGCCACCGCCGCGGCCGCCGCGGGCACGTCGCCCGGCTTGACCGCGAGCAGCGCGTCGGGCGCCTCGACCACAGCCTCGGCCACCGTCACGCCGGGGTAATCGCGCTCCAGCTGCTCACGCCGCGCCGCGGCCACCTCCACCACGGCCAGCGACTCCGCCGCCCGCCCGCCGGCGATCAGCCCGCCGAGCAGCGCCTCGCCCATCCGGCCGCCGCCGACGATCTGCAACACGCGGTCCACGCGAAGGAACCCTAGAGGGACGGCGGGCGGTGCAGCTAGCCGTACGCGTTCGTCGCGCACCCCGGGATCTGGGGCGTCGTCGCCGAGCGCAACGGCCGCGTCGTCGGTTCGAACTTCCTCGACGAGCGCGGCGAGGTGCGCGGCGTCGGCCCGATCACGGTCGACCCGGACGCACAGGAGCGTGGTGTCGGCCGGGCACTGATGGAGACCGTGCTCGAGCGCCCGACGGGGGCGGCCGGCGTCCGGCTCCTGCAGGACGCCTTCAACACCCGTTCGATGGCCCTCTATGCCGCGCTCGGCTTCGAGATCACCGACCCGGTCGCGCTGATGGCCGGCCGCCCGAGCGGCATCGTGCCGGCCGGCCACTCCGTCCGGGCGCTCACGGTGGAGGACCTGCCGGCCGCCGCGGAGCTCTCGTTGCGGGTCCACGGCTACGAGCGGACGGCCGAGCTCGCCGACGCGCTCGGGGCCGGCGGCGCCACCGCCGTGCTGCGCGACGGGAAGCTCGCCGGCTACGCGACGTCGCTGGCGCACTTCGCCTCGGCGCATGCCGTCGCCGAGACGACGGACGCGATGAGCGCCCTCGTCCTGGCCGGCGACGCGCCCGCGTCGTTCCTGCTCCCGACGCGCCAGCACGAGCTGTTCCGCCGGGCGCTCTCCGCCGGCCTGCGAGTGGTCAAGCCGATGAACTACATGGTCACCGGCCACCACCGCGAGCCCGCGGGCGCGTGGATCCCCTCAGTCCTGTACTGACCCAGGGCGGTCTGCAGCTAGCGGTCGATGGCGAACAGCAGGAACTGCGTGAACTGGGTTGCGGCGAAATTGTCGTCGCTGACGAGGACGACCGACCTGCGCCCCTCCGGCAGCCGCGGGCCGAACGTCATGCCCTCGACGTTGTCGAGCGGGATGCCGAGGTCGTCGAGGTCGAGCACGAGCTCCTTGGTCGCCGTCCCGCCGCTCCCCGGCAGGGACACCTTGTAGATCCGGATCGTGTTGCCGGTGTCAGGCGCCCCGACCGAGAACGAGCGCTCCATCGCGAGCAGGAAGCGGTTGTTGAGCGGCAGCAGCTCGACCACGCCGTTGACGGTGAACGCCGACGGCGGGTTCGGCGCCTCGGCGACCGGGTCGGTCACGTAGGTCCATTGGCGGTCGAGCCGGCCGGACTTCAGCTGGTAGCGCAGGATCCGCGCCGGGCTGCCGCCCGCGAGCGTCGCGGCCGGCCCGTCCTGCACGAGGGCGTTCTCCGTGGCGACGAAGAGGAAGCGGCCGTTCGGGGCCACGCCGGCGCTCTCGAAGCCGAGGTTCTGCCGCACGCCGCGCGAGTGCTCGGCGTTCGGGCTGAACTCGGCTGGCACGGGCAGGTCGGCGATGTAGGTCCCGTCCAACTCGTAGCGGCGGACGAACGGGGCGACCAGCGTGTTGGCGATCCCTTCGGAGGTGAAGATCAGCTCCCGGTCCTTGGTCAGGGCGAGCCCTTCGGGGTCGAGGCTGCTCGCGGCGTATGGACCGCCGCCGGGCGCTTTCAGCCTCGTGACGGCCTCGAAGGTCACGTCCGGGCCGGCCGGGTCGAGCCCCACCGTGTAGTAGCGCACGTCCGCCGGATCGTCGGAGACCGCGTAGAAGACACCGCGCCGCGCGTCGTAGGTGATCGACGAGAGCCCACCGACGCGCGTGCCCCCGAACGACGTCCCGGACGGCACGATCGCCTGCCCGAGGAACTGCAGGTCGGTCTTCGGCCCCTTCGCCGCCGCCGGCGCGGCCAGCACCGCCACCGTCGCGAACGTCCCGACCACTGCCGCGAGCTTCGATCCCATGACTCCCCCTCCTCGTGCTCGGGGCGAGCCTAGCGCCCAGGAGCCCTAGAACACGTTCGCGCTCAGCCAGTCCGCCGCGAAGAACGCCACGAAGAACGGCGCGATCGCCCACATCAGCGGGTGGATCTCGCGGGCGCGGCCGGTGCTGGCCATCACCACCACGTAGGAGATGACGCCGAGGCCGATGCCGGCGGCGATCGAGAACGTGAGCGGGATGCCGGCGATCGTGAGGAACGCGGGGATCGAGTTCTCCGGGAGCGTCCAGTCGATGTCGGCGACGATCCGGATCATCAGGTAGCCGACCATCACGAGCGCCGGGGCGATCGCCGGGTGGATGAACGTGTCCTCGCCCACCTGCACGTCCTGGCCCACGAGGGCGATGATCGGCACGAAGAAGATCGCGAGCCCGAACAGCGCCGCGACGACGAGCGAGGAGAGGCCCGTGCGCGCGCCCTCGGCGACGCCGGCGCCCGATTCGACGTAGGTGGTGACGCTCGAGGTGCCCATCGCGCCGCCGAACGAGGCGGCCGCCGAGTCC
>Ga0126312_10001885_pt1 | contig 13884 bp, 11 predicted proteins | sample Plot104A_FD_92537 | JGI IMG/M metagenome (GOLD analysis project Ga0126312, IMG submission 92537) | Serpentine soil microbial communities from UC McLaughlin Reserve, CA, USA - Plot104A | ecosystem: Environmental > Terrestrial > Soil > Grasslands | place: USA: UC McLaughlin Reserve, Lake County...
CTCCACCAGGTCCTCTGCCGCCTCGACCCCGCAGGAGAGCCGCACCAGATCGGCGGGGACGGCGGCGGCGGAGTCCTCCACGGACTGGTGGGTCATCGCCTGGGGCACCTCGATCAGCGACTCGACCCCGCCGAGCGATTCGGCGAGCGCGAAGATCTCGGTCGCGGCGGCGATGCGTGCGGCGTCGGGGTGACGGAACGAGACCATCCCACCGAAGCCTGGCCATCGCACTTCCTCTACACCCGGAGCAGAGCGTAGGAACTCGCTCACCGCGCGGCCGTTCTCGCCGTGCGCCGCCACGCGCAGGTGGAGCGTGCGAAGCCCGCGGTGGACCAGGAAGCAATCGAACGGCCCGGGCACCGCGCCGACCGAGTTCTGCACGAAGCGCACACGGTCGTGGAGGTCAGGGTCGCGCACCACGACCGCGCCGCCAACCACGTCCGAGTGACCGCCCAGGTACTTGGTCGCCGAGTGGACGACGGCGTCCGCTCCGAGCTCGAGCGGGCGCTGTATCACCGGCGTGGCGAAGGTGTTGTCCACCGCCACCAGCGCGTGGCCGCTCCGCGCGACCACGCCCTCGATCTCGACCACGCCCAGCAGCGGATTGGTCGGCGTCTCGACCCAGATCAGCGTGGTCTCGGGACGCACGGCCTGTTCGAGCTGGGCGAGATCGGTCTGGTCCACGAGGTCGTACTCGAGCCCGAATCTCGCCAGCACCTTGTCCAGCAGCCGGTAGGTGCCGCCGTAGAGGTCGCGCGGGAGCACCACGTGGTCGCCGGCGTTGCAGTGCGCCGTGATCAGCGCGTGGGTAGCGGCCATGCCGCTCGAGTAGCACGAGCCGAGCCCACCCTCGAGCTCGCCGAGCGCCCTCTCCAGGGCGGCGCGGGTGGGGTTGGCCGAGCGAGCGTAGTCGTAGTCCTCCACGAAGTCGCCGGGCGCCGGCTGCACGTAGGTCGAGGTCTGGTGGATCGGCGGGACCACCGAGCCGTAGCTGGGATCGGGATCGAGTCCCGCGTGGACGGCGCGCGTCGCGAAGCGCCTGTCCTTCACCGTGCCATCGACTCGAGCAGATCGGCTCGAGTGAGGATGCCCGCGGCGCGGCCGTCGAGGTTGACCAGCACGGCCTCGCGCCTGTCCGCGAGCAGCTCGACCGCGTCGCGCACGCCGTCGTCGGCGGCGACCGCCGGGAACGGCGCCTCCATGACCTCGACGATCTCCGCTCCGAGGAGCGCGGGGTCGTCCATGGCGTGGCGCAGCAGGCCGCGCTCGCTCACGGAGCCGACCGTGGTGTGTGGATCGTGCCCCGACACCACGGGCAGCTGCGAGACGCTGTGCTCGTGGAAGAGCGATACGGCGTCGCGCACCTTGGCGTGCGTCTCGACCGTTAGGAGCGGCGGGATCTCGCCCTCGGCGTGCTTGCGCCGGAGGACGTCGCCGACGGTCAGCTCGGAGTCCCGCTCGAGGAAGCCGTACTGGCGCATCCAGGCGTCGTTGAAGACCTTCGAGAGGTAGGAGCGGCCGCCGTCGGGAAGGATGACCGCGACCATCGCCTCGGGGTCGTCCACCTCACTCGCGACGTGGTAGGCGGCGTACAGCGCGAGCCCGCACGACCCGCCGGCGAGGATTCCCTCGGCCTCTGCCAGCCTGCGGGTCCAGAGGAACGAGTCCTTGTCGGAGACAGTGATGTAGCGGTCGACGATCGAAGGATCGTAGGTGTCCGGCCAGAAGTCCTCGCCGACGCCCTCGACCAGGTAGGGCTTCACCTCGCCGCCTGAGTAGATCGAGCCGACCGGGTCGGCGCCGACGATCTCGACGTCCGGGTTCTGCTCGCGCAGGTAGCGCCCGGCGCCGGTGATGGTGCCGCCGGTCCCGACGCCGGCCACGAAGTGCGTGATCCGGCCGCCGGACTGGCGCCAGAGCTCCGGGCCGGTGCTGCGGTAGTGCGCCTCCGGGTTCGCCATGTTCTTGTACTGGTTCGGCTGGAAGGCGCCAGGGATCTCGTCCGTCAGCCGGTCCGCCACCCGGTAATAGGACTCCGGCGAGTCGGGGGGCACCTCGGTCGGCGCCACCACGACCTCGGCGCCGTACGCGCGGAGCAGGTCGATCTTCTCCTTCGACATCTTGTCCGGCATCACCGCGATCACCCGGTAGCCCTTGAGGGCCGCCGCCATGGCGAGGCCGGCGCCGGTGTTGCCGCTCGTGGGCTCGACCACCGTGCCGCCCGGCTTCAGCTTCCCGTCGCGCTCCGCCGCCTCGATCAGCGCGATCGCCGCGCGGTCCTTGATCGAGCCGCCCGGGTTCATCGCCTCGACCTTCGCGACGAGCTCGGGGGTGAGGTCCTTACCCAGCCGGGACAACCGGATGAGCGGGGTGTTCCCGACCGCGTCGAGGATCGAGTCCTTTACGTCTGTTGTGGTTTCAGACGCGGTCTTCATGGCCTCAACCAAGATACTCCCGGAGCAGCGAGTTCGGATCGGCGTCCCCGGACACGGGAACGTGAAATCGCGCTTGCCACTCTGTCCGCCGCCGCCGGCAACTGCTGCTGGCGGAGGCGGATGAACGCGCGCAGACCCGGTCGTGCGGCAGTGCATCAGGACCGCGCGGGTAGGCAATGTACGCAATGGAATGGGTGCGTAAATCAGCGCTTTTCGCGGTTTGGCGCACTGAGATGTGCGCTTTTTCGCAAAATCTGAGCCAAACTGGCACGATGAACCGCCCCGCCTGGGAATCAGGTAGTGGCTCTCGCTGCGTCCGCAGACGCGCGCTGTTGCTCGGAGGAGCGGCATTGGGGACGATCGCCGTCACAGGCGCTCCTCGGATGACGGAGGCTGCCTCGTTCGGCGAGGAAGACATCCGCGCGCTCAACCTTCTTCTACTTGTCGAATACACACAGGCAGCCTTCTACAAGGAAGCCGTCGGCCGCGGAGCTCTGAAAGGGAAGCTCCTCGCTTACGCCAAGCAGGTTGCGGCGCAGGAGAACGAACACCTGCGCTTCCTGAAGAGGCTGCTGAAAGGAGAGGCACGCCGCAAGCCGAGCTATGCCTTTGGGGAGGCGACCCGGGAACCTGGCGCTTTCGTCGCCGCGGCCGCGGATGTAGAGGACTTGGCCGTCGGCGCCTACAACGGCCAAGGCAGCAACGTGAGCACCGATGTTCTGGCAGGGGCCGCCACGATCGTGTCGGTGGAGGCGCGCCACGCGGCCTGGATCCGGAGCATCGTGGGGAAGCTCCCGGCAGCTGAAGCTACTGACAGGGCACTGTCGAGCGACGAGGTACTCGACGGTCTATCCCGCCTGGGCGTCAGGAGGTGAGGCAGTGGACGACTTCTTATTCGACCGGCTTGACGTCGACGGGGCGCTCGCGGAGTCGCTAGCGCGCACAGGATTGTCGCGTGCGGCCTTTCTCGGAGCCGCGCTAGGCAGCTCTACCGCACTGCTCGGATGGCCGATCGAGAGCGCGGACGCGGCGGCGAACAGTCCGGCCACGAATGACGTCTTCATCCTCAACTATGCGCTCGTGCTCGAGTATCTCCAGGCGGCGTTCTACACCGAGGCGGAGCGGATTGGCGCGCTCCGCGGCAAGAACGCCCGCGCGGCCGAGGTGGTGGGGAGCGTCGAGCGCGCGCATGTTGAGGCGTTCAGGGGGGTTCTCGGACGCAAGGCGGTGAAGCGGCCGACGTTCGACTTCCAGGGCACGACTGAGAACCCGAAGGCATTCCTGAAAACGGCGGTCGCGTTCGAGGATCTTGCCGTGGCTGCCTATAAGGGACAGGCCCCGCGCATCGAGTCGAAATCGGCGCTCGCGGCGGCACTCGCCATTCATTCCGTCGAGGCACGCCACGCGGCCTGGATGCGTTACCTCTTTGGTGTGGACCCCGCTCACGCGGCCTTCGACCAGCCACAGTCGCGACCGGAGGTCACTCGGGTCGTGCGATCGACGAACTTCATCAGCGGCCCTCCGTCGACGAAGGCAGATCGGTCCCCCCGCTACATGGGATGAGCCGAGCGGCCCGAGAGCCTCGAGCCCGCAGACGGGTCGCGCAGGCGACCGTCGGGGCCGCTCTCGGGGTCGGCTGCGTCCTGCTGTGGCCCACGGTCGACTCGTCCCCGAGCGAGACGCTGCTAGGCGCCCCCGCGGTGTCGATCCTCAGCGTGCCGCGACCTGAGCGCCTGGGGCGAGATCGTCATCTTTCGATCTGGTCGACAGTGCGACGTCCCGCGCTCGCGCGGAGCGCGCCGCAGGGCGATGCTCCGGCGGTCGCACGGGTCGGGACCCGTACGCCCGAGGGGACCGACAATACGGTGCTCATCCTCGACCGGGTCAGCGACACACGCGGACGGGTCTGGGTGCACGCCCGACTGCCCGTACTTCCGGCAGGGAGGACGGGCTGGCTGCCACGCGCCGCGATTGGGGGCTACCGGCTCGCCCGGACCCATCTCATGATCGACTTGCGCCACTTGAGCGCGACGTTGGTGCGGGACGGCCGCCGCATCCTCCGGGCGCCGGTGGGGGTCGGCCAATCGAGGTGGCCGACACCGCGAGGCCGGTTCTACATTCGCAACAAGCTCGTCCGCTACAGGAGCAGCTTCTACGGCCCGCTGGCGTTCGGCACGAGCGCTCGCTCGAACGTGCTTACCGACTGGCCTGGCGGCGGTTTCGTCGGCATCCACGGTACCGACCGTCCTGACCTGATCCCTGGGCGGATCTCGCATGGCTGCATCCGCATGCGCAACCCGGACATCGTACGACTCGGCCGGCTGATGCCAGTCGGCACACCGCTCACCATACGCTGATGCACCGGCTGCTCATCGTGGCGCTGCTGGTCGGGTTTCTGTCGGCGTGTGTTACTCCCTCGCTCGCGCAGACTCGGGGCCCCAGCCCCCGTGAGACGCCGACCGAGCTGTGGAACGAGTATCCACTCAAGGCGCCGCGCGGGGCTACCGGGAAGGACAGCGGCGGCCGTCAGGTCCGCCATCTACCCGCCGACCAGGGCCGCCGTGCGCGCGCGGCTGGGGCGACCCACCCGGAGTCAAGCGGCGAGGGCATAGACGTGAAGATCTACCTCGCCGTGGCGCTGCTTCTCTTGGCCGCGGCTGCCGTCCTCGTCCACGCGAGCCGCGGTCTAATCGAGCGGCGCCGACGTAGGGGGCCCTCGCGTCGCCGAGATGCGGCCCGCTCGCAGCAGGCCGCCCAAAGCGAGCCTGCTCATAAACGGCTCAAGGCGAGTCTCGGCGGCCGCTTCCGGCGGACGAGCGAGCACGTTCGCTCCGTGTCGCGCCGCTCAAAGACGCCGCCCGCTCCCCCGGGCCGGGCGCTCGCTGCGTCGGCGTCCGTTCGCGATGCGTCGTCGCCAGCGCGACACGGCGGGAGCTCCGCGCCGTCACCTCCGCGTCCCACCGACCCGTCGGTTCAGTGGTCGCATGCCGGGCATAACCGTGATGCTCCCGCGCAGGCGGCGCCCGGCAGGCAGCTCGCACTCGGCTATGCGAGCGTGCCGCAAGAAGACGACGCCCATGACTCGATGCGCCGCCAGCAGCGAGAGATCGAAGCAATCTGCGGCCGCAAGGGGCTGGCTTTGGTGAAGCTCGTCCGAGATGTCGAATCGCGGTGTGGCTCTGATTTGAGCCGTCCCGGGCTCGAGTACGCGCTCGAGCGTTTGGCGTCGCAAGATGCGTCCTGCATGGTGGTGTCGAGCCTCGAGCGGCTAACGCATTCGGCGGCGAACCTCGGAACGCTGGTCGAGTGGCTGGATCGGCGGGGCACGCGGCTTGTGGTCGGCGACATCGATCTGGACACGGGCACACCGGAGGGCCGTCTGGGAGCAAAGGCCCTTGCGGCGGTCGGCGGCTCCGAGCGGGAAACGCTCAGACAGCGCACTCGGAAGGGCCTCGAGGCCGCACGGCTGGCTCAGAGATCCGCCGGACAGCCGGCGGTGAGCGATCGGCCGGTGCTCAAGGAACGCATTGCTGACATGCGGGCGAGTGGGATGACACTGCAAGCGATCGCCGACACGCTCAATGCGGAGGGAATCCCGACCTTGCGCGGGGGTGTCCGATGGCGCCCCTCGAGCGTTCAGGCGGCGGCGGGCTATAAGCGGCCCAACCGCAAAGGTCGGCTCGCCTAGCTCAAAGGCGCTCAGCCGCGGCCGCGGCGATTGGGGCCGCATACAGGCTCGCGGGCAGATCGCAGCGCGGTTGGAGATGATTCGGGAGTGAGAGCGCTGGTGATCACCGAGCACGGACCGCCCGAGGTGCTTCGCGTGCAGGAGCGTCCCGACCCCGAGCCGGGCGCCGGGGAGGTGCTCGTGCGGGTGCGCGCGGCCGGCATCAACTTCGCCGACCTGCTTGCCCGCGTCGGGCTCTATCCGGAGGCCCCGAAGCCGCCCTGCGTCGTGGGCCTCGAGATCGCCGGCGACGTGGAGGCGCTGGGGGAGGGGGTGGAGGACCTCGAGGTTGGCCAGCGCGTGATGGGCGGCTGCCGCTTCGGCGGCTACGCCGAGCTGGCGGTGACCGCGCCGGGCGCGCTCGTCCCGCTTTCGGACAGCATCAGCTACGCCGAGGGCGCTGCCCTGCCGGTCACCTACTCGACCGCCTACGCCGGCCTCGTCCGCTATGGCGGGCTCCGCGCTGGCGAGCGCGTGCTGGTCCAGGCGGCCGCAGGAGGAGTCGGAACCGCCGCGACCCAGGTCGCGAAGCTGATCGGTGCCGAGGTCTACGGGACCGCCTCTCCGACCAAGCACGACAAGCTCCGCGAGATCGGGGTCGACCATCCGATCGACTACCGAACGCATGACGTGGTCGACGAGGTCCGCCGGATCTCAGGCGAGCGGCAACCCCTGGACCTCGCCTTCGACGGCATCGGCGGGCGCAGCTTCAAGCAGAGCTTCGCGCTCTTGCGGACGGGTGGGCGACTCGTCTGCTTCGGCGCCTCCGAGGTGCAGGCCGGCGAGCGCCGCAGCCCGGTGCGGGCGCTCCGGGTGCTCGCGCAGATGCCGCGGTTCAACCCGATCAAGCTCATGAGCGAGTCGAAGTCGGTGATCGGGCTGAACATGCTCAAGCTCTGGGACGCGAAGGGCTCGCTCGACGAGTACGTCGGGCCGCTCTCTGCCTGGGTCGAGCAGGACCGGATCCACCCGATCGTGGCGCGGGAGTTCGCGCTCGAGCAGGGCGCCGAGGCCCACCGCTTCGTGCACGAGCGCAAGAACTTCGGGAAGGTTGTCCTGAGCCTGTAGGCTCTGCAGCTCATGTCGCTCCGGCCCGACCTGCGACTTCTCCTTCTCCTCCCCCTTCGGGGGGAATGACGCGTGGCGGCCGCTAAGCCGCGAGCTCAAGGGGAATGCAGGAAGGCCGAGGAAGTAGAAGGAGCGACATGGACCGCAGCGAGAAAGACCGAGTAAAGATCTTCGACACCACCTTGCGCGACGGGGAGCAGTCGCCGGGGATCTCGCTGGGCAAGCACGAGAAGCTCGAGATCGCGCAGCAGCTCGCCCGACTCGGCGCCGATGTGATCGAGGCCGGCTTCCCGATCACCTCGCCCGGCGACTTCGAGGCGGTCCAGGCGATCGCCCGCGGAGTGCATGGCCCGGTGATCTGCGGCCTGGCGCGCACCTCGGTACAGGACATCGACGCCGCCTGGAACGCCGTGAAGGACTCGGAGCGCCCGCGCATCCACACCTTCATCGCCACGAGCGACATCCACATCGAGCGCAAGCTCCAGACGACTCGCGAGGACGTGAAGGGCCAGGCGCGCGCCGCCGTGGCCCACGCCAAGCGCTACACCGACGACGTCGAGTTCTCGCCGGAGGACGGCTCGCGCTCGGACGTCGAGTTCATGGCCGAGGTGATCCAGATCGCGATCGACGAGGGCGCGACGACGATCAACGTGCCCGACACCGTCGGCTACACGATGCCGGACGAGTACGCCGAGATGTGGCGGCGCCTGTACGCGCTGCTGCCGGAGCTGGCCGGGGTCACCACCTCGGTCCACTGCCACAACGATCTGGGACTCGCGGTGGCTAACTCGTTCGCGGGCGTGACGGCCGGAGCCCGGCAGGTCGAGTGCGCCGTCAACGGCATCGGCGAGCGGGCGGGAAACGCCTCGCTCGAGGAGATCGTGATGCTGCTGCACACGCGCGAGTCGAGCGTGGGGGTCTGGACCGCCGTAGACACGCACGAGATAGCGCGCACCTCGCGCCTGGTGTCGCGCCTGACCGGCTATCCGGTACAGCCGAACAAGGCGATCGTAGGCCGCAACGCGTTCGCCCACGAGGCCGGCATCCACCAGGACGGCGTGCTGAAGGAGCGGACCACCTACGAGATCATGGATGCCACTACGATCGGGCTCGAGGCCAACTCGATCGTGCTCGGGAAGCACTCGGGCCGGCACGCGCTCCGCAAGGCGCTCGAGGAGCTCGGCTTCCAGGTCGAGGGCGCCGCGCTGAACACCGCCTTCAAGCGCTTTAAGGAGATCGCGGACAAGAAGAAGAAGGTCACGGCCCTGGACCTCGAGGCGATCGTCTCCGACGAGATGAAGCAGGTGCCGGCCGCTATCGAGCTCGAGTCCTTCGACATCGAGGCGTCGTCGGCCCGCTCGCCGCTCGCGCGCGTGCGGGTGCGAATGCCCGGCGGCGAGGTCGAGTCGGGCAGCTTCACGGGCGACGGTCCGGTCGACGCCTTCTTCAGCGCCATCAACGCCGCCGTCGGCCGCGAGGCCCGCCTGAAGGAGTATCACGTGTCGGCGGTCACAGGCGGTCGCGACGCGCTCGGCGAGGTGACCGTGCTGCTCGAGCTTGGTGGCCGCCTGGCCTCCGGAGTGGGCGTGTCCACCGACATCCTCGAGGCCTCGGGCAAGGCCTACCTGCGGGCGCTGTCGAACGCGATTCCGGACGACGCGGTCGCGGAGGCCGAACGCGTGCTGGAGCGCGAGGTGAAGGAGACGTCGGCGCCGTAGCGGAGCCGGAGCGGCGCCCCGGGGCGGCGCGGGCAGATCCGCCGTTAGATCAGAATCCTCGCTCGTGGGCGAATCCTTCACGTGGCGTGACGGCGAGCGGACGGTGCGCTTCGGCGCGGGCGCGCTCGCCGAGGCGCCCGCGCTCCTGGCGGGCTCCGGCTTCGAGGGCTTCGTGCTACTCACCACCGAGCGCGCCGCCGAGGCGGCGCCCGAGCTCGTTCGGGCGGCCTCCGACGTGCTGCACGTACCGCTGGGCAAGGTGGACAAGGTCTCGGCTGGTCTGATCGAGCCGGCCGGGACCCAGCCGCTGGTGGCGGTCGGAGGAGGACGGGTGGTCGACACGGCCAAGGCCATCGCCGGCGCTCGCGGCGGTCCCTGCGCGGCGGTCCCGACCACGCTCTCAGGCGCCGAGATGACCCCCTTCCACCGAACCCCGGAAGGCATAGCGGGCGCCCGCATGGGGCGGCCGCGGCTGGTGGTTGCCGACCCGGACCTGATGGCTTCGCAGCCCCCGACCGGGCTCGCTGCGAGCGCGATGAACGCACTTGCGCATGCGATGGAGGCCCTGTACACGCCGTTCGCCAACCCGCTGAGCGAGCTCGCGGCGCTGCGAGCCGCCGAGCTGATCGCGGCCGGCCTCCCCGAGGACCCTCCCGACCGGGAGGCCTTGGCGCTCGGCGCGCTGCTCGGCGGGTATGCGGCCGGCGTCGCCGGGATAGCCGTCCATCACGCCGTCTGTCAGACGATCGTGCGCACGGCCGGCACCCCCCACGCCCAGACCAATGCGGTGATGCTTCCGCACTTCGCTGGGCTCATGAGCTCCCGCGCGCCCGCGGTGATGGGCGAGTTCGCACGGGCCCTGGGTGACGGCGCGGGCGATCCCGACGCCGCCGCCGGACGGACGGCGAAGCTGGCGGCGCGGTGCGGGCACACCCGGCTTTCGACGCTGGGGGTGGAGGAGGAGCAGCTGGGGCCGGCGGCCGCCGAGGCGCAGCAGCACCCGGCGCTCGCGAATACGCCCGGTGCGCCGGGGGAGGCTGAGCTGGAGCGGGTGCTGCGCTCTGCGCTCTGATGCCCCTCAGTACGACAGCTTGTAGGGCGGGGCCCCGCCGCCTCAGAAAGAGCCGAGCGCCGGCGGCTCGGGGAACTGTCCTGCCTGGGTGTCGCAGTGGCGCACCTAGGCAGGACAAACCCTCAGTTACGCCCCGGCATCGGCGGTCTCTCGCGTCCTTGCCTGGGCGCGGGCGGCCAGCTTCGCGCGCTGGCGCTCGCTCGAGATGAGCACGACGTTCCAGGCCAGACCGAGGCGGCGCATCGCGCGAATCACGAGGCCGCCGATGTCGACCTCCCACCAGCGCAGCCCGTGGACCGCCGAGCGCGGGAAGGCGTGGTGGTTGTGGTGCCAGGACTCGCCGAGCGAGGGAATCGCCAGCCAGAACACGTTCGTGGACTCGTCGCCGGTGGTGAAGCGGCGGCGGCCGAAGAAATGGCAGATCGAGTTGATCGAGAAGGTCACGTGGTGGACCATGAAGACGCGTACGAGGCCCGCCCAGACCAGCGCAGTGAGTCCGCCCGCGAGCTCACCGGTGATACCCCAGCCGAGGGCGAACGGGATCAGCAGGCCAAGGGTCACGATCGGGACGAACAGCCGGTCGATGACGCGCATCCCGCGGTCCTCGAGGAGGTCGGGTGCGTACCGCTCGGCCCCCTCCGCGGTCGGATGTTCGTTCATCCACCATCCGACGTGCGCGTGCCAGAGCCCTCGCAGCGCGCCGCGGATCCCCTCGCCGTGACCGACGTGGGGGCTGTGCGGATCGCCCTCGACGTCAGTGTGGGCGTGGTGGCGGCGGTGGTCGGTCACCCAGCCGATGACGGGCCCTTCCACGGCCATCGTGCCGAGCACGGCGAACATGTACTCGATCGGCTTGTAGGTCGCGAAGGCGCGGTGAGTGAGCAGCCGGTGGAACCCGACAGTTATGCCGAAGGCGCTCAGGAAGTAGAGGACGATCAAGAGGGCAAGGTCAGTCCATCCGATGAGCGAGTTCCAGAGCATCGGGATCGCCACCAGGAACGCGGCGAAGGGGAGGACGACGGCGGCGAGGTTTGCGTTGCGGTGTGCGCGGGTCACGGTTCTGGAGGCTACGTACCAGAAGACACGCCTGTCCACTCCTTGGCTCACGACCCACGCGCGGCCGCACCGCCCAACCTCTCTGCTCCGGGTAGGATCGCTGGCCCATGGCCGGACCGCTCGAAGGCCGCGTCGCCGCCGTCACCGGCGCTTCCTCCGGCATCGGGGAGGCGACCGCCCTCGAGCTCGCCCGCGCCGGCGCGTCCGTCGCCCTCGGGGCCCGTCGTGCCGACCGACTGAGCTCGCTCGCCGACCGGATCGAGGGACGCTGCCTGGTCCACGAGGTCGACGTCACCGACGAGCATCAGGCCCGTGCCTTCGTCCACAGCGCCCACGACGAGCTGGGCGGCCTTCACATCCTGGTCAACAACGCGGGCGTAATGTTGCTCGGGCCCGTCGAGGGAGCGGACACCGGCGAGTGGCGCCGCATGATCGACGTGAACCTGCTCGGGCTTCTCTACTGCACCCATGCGGCGCTGCCACTGATCGGGGGGAGCGGCGGAGGGGACATCGTGAACCTGTCCTCGGTCTCGGGCCGAGACGCCGCCGCGGGCGCCGCCGTCTACAACATGACGAAGTTCGGGGTGCACGGCTTCTCCGAGGCGCTCCGGCAGGAGGCGCTCCACTCGGGAGTGCGAGTGACCGTGATGGCGCCGGGATTCGTCGAGACCGAGCTTCAGAGCCACAGTAGGAGCCCGGTCGTCCAACAGGCGATGGCCCGTTCTCGTGAGGAGATCGGCGAGGTGCTTCAGCCGGAGGACATCGCGAGCGCCATCGTCAGCGCAGTCGCCCAGCCTCCCCACGTCTGCCTGAACGAGGTGCTGGTGCGGCCGACGAAGCAGCGGCGCTGAGGCCCCGCAGCCCCTCGACAACATACAAATGTACGTGATAACGTACGAGCTCGAGAGTGTCCTCCAACGGCCACGCCATCGGCTCGCGCATCCGCACCCTCCGGGAGGGAATGGACCTCTCACTGCGTGACCTCGCAGAGCGCAGCGGCGTGTCGGCGCCCATGCTCTCCCAGGTCGAGCGCGGCGAGACGAGCCCGACGCTCGCGGTCGCCGAGCGGATCGCCGGCGGCTTCGACCTGACCCTGTCGCAGCTCCTGCGCCTGGACGAGACCGACGGCGTCAGCGTCGTCCGGCAGGACGAGCGCCGCCGGGGCGGGGGCGGGCGCCACCGCTACGAGGTCCTGACCCCGCCGCTGCCCGGGCTCCGCGCCGAGGTCTCCCTGCACACGCTCTCACCAGGGGCCGCGACCGGCGAGCCGGGCGACTCGCCGATGCACGAGCCCGGCAGCCGCGAGACGGCGGTCGTCGCCGCGGGCCGCGTGCGGCTGGTCTGCGGGGGCCTCGTCTACGAGCTGGAGGAGGGCGACGCCGTCACCTTCGACGCCGATCTGCCCCATCACTTCGAGAACCCCGGCGAGCGGGACGCCCGCTTCCAGGCCATCGTCGCCGCCGGCCTCAGGAGGAGCTGATGCCGAGGACCATGTTCGACAAGATCTGGGACGCGCACGAGGTCGTCGAGGGGGTGCTGTACGTCGACCTGCACCTCGTGCACGAGGTGACCTCGCCGCAGGCCTTCGAGTCGCTCCGCCTGGCCGGCCGGAAGGTGCGCCGGACGGATCGGACTCTCGCCACCGCCGACCACAACGTCCCGACCGACGGAACGCCGGTCTCGGCCCGGATTCACGACCGCCTCTCTCGCGTCCAGGTCGAGACCCTCGAGCGCAACTGCCGCGAGTTCGGAGTGCCGCTCCACTCGCTCGGCTCCGAGCGCCAGGGCATCGTGCATGTAATCGGCCCCGAGCTCGGGGTCACCCAGCCTGGAATGACGATCGTCTGCGGCGACTCGCACACCTCGACCCACGGCGCCTTCGGCGCGCTCGCCTTCGGCGTCGGGACGAGCGAGGTGGAGCATGTCCTGGCGACCCAGACCCTCCAGCAGCGCAAGCCTCGCTCGATGCGGATCCGCTACGAGGGAGAGCTCGGCTACGGCGTGACCGCCAAGGACCTCATCCTCGGCACGATCGGCCGGATCGGTGTAGCCGGCGGCGTCGGACACGTGATCGAGTACGCCGGTCCGGCGGTGGAGAGGCTCTCGATGGAGGGCCGCATGACCGTCTGCAACATGACGATCGAGGCCGGGGGCCGCGCCGGGATGATCGGGCCCGACGAGACGACCTTCGAGTGGGTCGAGGGTCGGCCCGCGGCGCCGGGACCGCTGCCGCTCGACGAATGGCGCGAGCTGCGCACCGACGAGGGGGCGGAGTTCGAGCGCGACGTCGTCGTGGACGCCGCCGCACTATCGCCCCAGGTCACCTGGGGAACGACGCCCGCAATGGTCGTGGACGTCACGGGCGCGGTTCCCGACCCGAGCGACGAGGGCGAGCAGCGTGCGCTCGAGTACATGGCGCTCGACCCCGGCACGCCGATCCAGGAGATTCCCCTCGACCGGGTCTTCATCGGCTCCTGCACCAACTCCCGAATCGGCGATCTGCGCGAGGCGGCGGGGGTGATCAACGGCCGGAAGGTCGCCCACAGCGTGGACGCGATGGTCGTGCCGGGCTCGCAGCAGGTGAAGACGCAGGCCGAAGCGGAGGGGCTCGACGAGGTGTTCCGGGCGGCCGGCTTCGACTGGCGCTCCGCCGGCTGCTCGATGTGCCTCGGCATGAACCCGGACACCCTCGACCCCGGCGAGCGCTGCGCATCGACCTCGAACGGTAACTTCGAGGGACGGCAGGGTCGCGGTGGGCGCACCCACCTGGTGAGCCCGCAGATGGCCGCCGCCGTCGCCATCGAGGGC
>Ga0126312_10001886_pt1 | contig 13884 bp, 12 predicted proteins | sample Plot104A_FD_92537 | JGI IMG/M metagenome (GOLD analysis project Ga0126312, IMG submission 92537) | Serpentine soil microbial communities from UC McLaughlin Reserve, CA, USA - Plot104A | ecosystem: Environmental > Terrestrial > Soil > Grasslands | place: USA: UC McLaughlin Reserve, Lake County...
GGTCTTCTGGCGCCGGCCGCCAGCGGGATCGGGCAGTCCTCGCGAGCGGTTCGTGCCGGCGCTCCGCGCTGGTGGCCGGTACGTCTGGCACGAGCCGGTCGTACGCCGCATCCTGCTGAGGGCCGTCCTGTTCGTCGCTCCTGGCATGGCGCTCTGGGCCCTGCTGCCCCTCATCGCAACTCAGCGTTTGGGTTTGGGCGCGGACGGCTATGGCGCCCTGTTCGGTGCGCTGGGAGTCGGCGCCATCCTTGGCGCCCTGGTGCTCGGCCGGGTGAGAGATCGCATGTCGACCAACAGCATGGTCGGCGCTGCGGGTGTCCTCTACGCGGGAGCTCTGGCAGCGATTGTGGTGGCTCCGAACTTCGCTGCTGCACTGGCCACCTTGGTCTTCGCGGGGCTGGCGTGGACGGCGTTTGTGTCGACGCTGAACGCCGAACTGCAGCTGTTCTTGCCGGTCTGGGTCCGCGCCCGAGGCCTTGCTATCTATCTAGTGACGTTCACCGGGTCGATGACAGCGGGAGCGTTGATTTGGGGGTTGGTCGCAGAGGGTGTCGGCCTGCTGAGTACCTTCCTGATCGCAACGGGCGTGATGCTGGTTGGGGTCGTCGCCGGAGTGTTCTGGCGAGTTCCGGAAACCGGTCACCTCGATCGGGAGCCAGCTATCTACTGGGGCGATGCGCGGCTGGCCATCGATCCCGATCCGGCCACCGGACCCGTCCTGATCACGGTCGAATACACGGTCACGCCTGACCGAGAACCAGCATTTCTGGCAGCGATGCAGCAGTTACGCGGGTCGCGACGCCGAACCGGTGCCACGAGCTGGGAGCTGTACCGAGACGGCGAGCGACCGGATCGTTTTGTCGAGATCTTCCGCGTGCCCTCCTGGGAGGAGCACCTGCGCCAGCACGAGGGGCGGCTGACGGCGACAGACCAGGAAATTGAGGAGGCCGTGCTGGCCTTTTCGGATCCGCCAGCGAGGGGCGAACACCTGCTGCCGCCATAGCGGCGGATCTGTGTCGGACTCTTGTCCGAAGCTCGGCGCGATGGACACTGTTGTTCGCGATGGACACTGTTGTTCGCGATGGACCCCTATTGTTAACGGATGCTCCTGGCGAATGCGGTCGGGACCTGGATTGGTACAAACGGATTCCGGTTGATGCCCAGTGACCCGCTCGCCGAATTGCCCGCACGACTGACGGTGACGCCTGCCGCCGGCGATAACCTCGCCGCCGTTGCTTACTGGTGGGAACACCCACAGGATGGCCCACAAGACGGGTTGCTCGTGATCGGCCCTAGCGCTGAGGACGGCTCGCTCGTGGCAATGTGGGGTGATTCATGGCATCAAAAGCTCGCGCCGATGTTGCTGTCGGGAAGCCAACCCTCGGCTGCCGTCCTCGAGTTGGAGGGTGAGTACGGTGGCGGCTGGCGCTGGCGAGTGATATTCGACGGCAGGGACGCTGACAACCTCCGCGTGCAAATGGACAATGTGATTCCGGATGATCAGGCCACAGCTGAAAATCGCCGCTGGTCCCTATCCGGTGATGGTCATGCAAAACGCAGCGCGCCGACTAGGCGTGCCGGCGGCGTGGGTAAATGTTCCACGTCCCTGGCCGGCGTCGCATGGTGTTCGGGAACCCGGGCCCTGACGCCTAATCACGTGCTGGAGCTGACATCGGCCGTATGACGTCTCGTTCAGCCGTTCGGCGCTCGGCTCGCCTAGTGACGTACCGCCGCATCTTCTCATCCGTTCCGCAGAACTCCATGCTGCACCAGCGGCGGCTTTGGTTCTTCGAGCGGTCGAGGAAAAGCCATGGACAGCCGACACACCGCTTTAGCCGCTTCAACTCAGGGCTGGCGAGCAGTCGATAGGACGCCTCGGCGACCGGCCAGAGCGGTGACTCGGCATCAACGAAGTCCCAGTTCACGGACACCCGCGATGCCGCGGACGTCACCCTCGCTTTCTGCGTGGCAGCGACTACGAAGGAACGAAGATGCTCCCAACCGGCAGCTGGCGCTTTGCCGTCCGCCAAGGCCCCGAACATCTCATTGAGAGCTTGCCGAAGAGAGTGCGCGCGTCGTACGGCGGCAGCGGCGCGGCTGGGATGCTCGCTGGCCAGCTGGCTCAGCTCGGCCGCTGCTCCATCGGACAGTATCCCGACGCGCTTGGACCAGACGAGAAGGCGCGGGTACTCAGCTATGTGGTCGAAGCGCAGCGGACCCAGGGGATCGTCCACCGTGTTCGCGAAGTCGAGCGCTACGTGCCCCGCGACAATCGGCAGCGCCCGGATGCCGGCCGGGAGAGTGATGGCTGATTCGGTGAAAGTTTCCATCAAAACGCATTTTACCTCCGACGGGGCAAAGGCCGGCGCGTGACATGTGCCTCCAACTGTGGGTAGTAGTCATTTAGTCCTGCCACTGGGACTATTGGCCAAGGAGCTTGAAGGACAGCGAGGGAGCCAACGATGGCCGTGGACACATCTGCACCAGCTTCCGCAACCCCGTCGCGCACGGGGTCCGGTCGACACCGGGTGGTCGTTATCGGCTCCGGCTTCGGCGGTTTGTGGGCCACCGAGGCACTTGCCAAGGAACCGGTCGAGATCACCATGATCAGCATGACGTCCCACCATCTGTTCCAGCCGCTGCTGTATCAAGTGGCCACCGGTGTGCTATCGGAGGGTGAGGTCGCGCCGGCTACCCGCGAGATCTTGAAAAGGCAAGAGAACGTCACAGTGCTGCTCGGTAGGGTGACAGACATCGACCTTGGGGCCCACACGGTCACGTCGGTCAGCCCCTTGGGAACCACGGTCACGCGTTATGACACCCTCATTGTGGCAGCCGGGGCCGGCCAGTCGTACTTCGGCAATGACCACTTCTCCGAGTTCGCGCCCGGCATGAAGAGCATCGACGACGCACTGGAGCTGCGCGGACGGATCTTCGGATCGTTCGAGCTCGCCGAGCTCTCAACGGATCCCCAGATCACCGAAGAGTGGTTGACATTCGTGGTCATCGGCGCGGGCCCGACCGGTGTTGAGATGGCCGGGCAGATCAGTGAACTGGCTCACCGGACGCTGCGCCGTGACTTCCGGCGAATCGATACAACCAAAGCAAAGATCATTCTGTTGGACGCCGCGCCGGCCGTTCTCGGGGCCTTCGGCGACCGACTCTCTGCAGCGGCTACCGAGCAGCTGCAGAGCATCGGGGTCGATGTCCAGCTCAATGTGAAAGTGGTCGGCGTCGACAACACCGGCGTGGATGTGATCGATCCGGACGGCACGGAGCGGCGCATCCCATCGCGCTGCAAGGTGTGGGCCGCGGGAGTGAGCGCGTCACCACTCGGCCAGCAGATCGCTGAACAGAGTGATGCCGAGATCGACCGGGCCGGCCGAGTGCGGGTCAACCCGGATCTCACCATCCCGGGGCATCCTGAAGTATTCGTCGTCGGGGACATGATGGCGCTCAACAACCTGCCCGGCGTGGCGCAGGTCGCTATGCAGGGTGGAAAGCACGCGGCCGGACAGATTGCTCGCCGGTTGCGCGGCGAGCCGACTGGCCAGCCTTTTAAGTACTTCGACAAGGGCAGCATGGCGACCATCTCGCGATTCCACGCGGTCGCCAGTGTCGGTAAGCGGATCCGGATGGCTGGTTTCGGTGCCTGGGTCATGTGGCTCGCTGTCCATGTTGCCTATCTGGTCGGCTTCAAAAACCGGTTCACCACTGTGGTCAACTGGGCGGTCAGCTTCATTTTCCGCGGGCGGTCCCAGCGCACAACGACCCGACAGCAGATCGTCGCCCGCACACTCATGGCCCGTCTCAGCGCAGCGGAGGAAGAGCTGCAGAAGTCGAAGGCCACGGAGTCCATCGGGGAGGGCGAGAAGGTAAGCCCGGCCGCGGAGGAACAGCCCGCGACCTCACCCCAGCCGTCTACCGGGTAGCTTGGCTGATTCAGTAGTCAACGAACGTCCTGGAATGTGACTGCCAGTTCGCGCCACATGCCGAAAGACGGCGCTTTAGGGGCCACTGGCAGTCACTATTCAGGGCGTAGCGTCGGAGTTAGCTCTTGGCGAGGAGCTCGTCCAGTTTCTCGTAGCCCTGGTTGACGCCAACCTCCATCCCGCTGGCCATGATCGCGTCGCGACCCTCCAGGCTGTCGACCACCGAAAGACCCACGCACCGAGTGCGGCCGTTGCCAAGGTCGTCGAAGGTCATGGTCTCCAGGCTGACTCCATCCGGCATGCCTTCCCAGGTGAACGTCTGGACCAGCCGCGCATTGGGCCTGACCTCATGGAACGAGCCGTAGAAAGCTGCGACCTCCTCACCATTTCGGACAGAGGCGTAGCGGTAGCTGCCACCCGTACGGGCGTCCCAGCTGTCGATTCGAATCGTGCTGTCCCTGGGGCCCAGCCAGCGGGCGACCAGGTCGGGGTCGATCCAGGCTCGGAAGACCTTGTCTGGTGGGGCGTCGAAGTCACGCGTGATGCGGATTATTGGCAACGCGGGATCTGCTTCGATAAGCGTCTCCCGGGTGCCTGGGGTGGTGCTGGTCATGATGCTGCTCCTTTCTGATCACCGGCGCTGAACCGCTGTTCGGTCGGGTATTCCTCGGTCTCATCCATCTCCTCCAGCAGCGCGTCAAGGCGGCGGAAGCGCTCCTCGGCCTGCTGGCGATACTTCTCGATCCACTTGGTCATCAGGTCGAACACCTCAGCCTCTAGGTGGCGAGGGCGGCGCTGGGCATCCTTGCTATGGCTCACCAGGCCCGCATCCTCAAGCACGCGAAGGTGCTTGGACACTGCCTGGACCGACACTCCGTACGGCTCGGCGAGCTGCCCGACGGTCGCGTCACCGACCGCCAGCCGAGCAACGATGTCCCGTCGTGTGGGGTCGGCGAGCGCGGAGAAGACGCGCGATAACTGATCCTCAGGCATGGCTCGCTCCTCCGGCCTATTCAACCGATTGGTTGTATACGAAGCTTACTGACGCTGCGCCACCTTGTCAACCACCTGGTTGAATAGTCGTCGCCGGGGCACACCTCTCAGATCTGCTCGTTCAGGACCGGCGCGGCTCGATCAAAGCTCATGGCTAGGAGCTCGGTCCCTCGGGATCCGATGGGCAGGTCCTACCAGCCCCGGGCGCGCCATTCTGCTAGATGTGGCCGCTCATTGCCAAGGGTCGTGTCGTTGCCGTGCCCTGGGTGTACGACCGTGTCGTCGTCGAATCGAGCGAAGATCTTGGTTTCCAAGTCGTCCATCAGCGAAGTGAAGTCAGCTGAGGTCGTCGTCTTGCCCGGACCGCCCGGGAAGCCGGCGTCGCCGGGCCCAAAAAACCTCCTCTGGTCAACCAGACGCGGCAATATGTTGCATCTACATCACCCATCGGCCTTCGAACGTGCCACTCCAGTCCTCTTGACAGTGTTCCTTGACAGTGACAGCCTTCCTTCGACCTAGTCGCACTCTTCGGGGGCTGTTATGCGTGTCCTGTCTCGTATGCTCGTGGTAGTTCTTCTTGGTTTGGCCTGTGTGTGTTCTGGGCCAGCGGCGGCGTCTGCTGCTGGTAAACCCGTTATCGAGCGTTTCGAGGCCAGCGGCGGCCCATTTGTCAACGAGGGACTGACCGAGGACTGTGGATTCGAGGTGCAGGTGACATTCGCGGTCAAGGTCGTGCGCCTTACATTCCCGGACGGGTCGCAGCTGATCGAACGAGGTTCGGGTCATAACACCCTGGTCTTCTCGGCGAACGGAAACACCGTGAAGTTTCAAGAGGTTGTGGCTGACGTCGTGAAGACGGCGCCCGACGGGACAGTTACGGCATCCATGTCCGGCAGGTCATTCCTTGAGGGTCTGATCGGGCACTGGGTCGTGAACCTGGACACGGACGAGTTCGAGTTCATTGGGGGGAAGGTCACGGACCGGCAGCAGATCTGTACTGCGCTAGCGGCCTGACTCCGGGCGGGCCTGCTGGGGCAGGCCTGGCTGAGGCGGCTACCACCCGCGAGCCCGCCACTCGGCCAGGTGCGGTCGCTCAGCACCCAACGTAGTGTCGTCACCGTGTCCGGGGTGCACTAGGGTGTTGTCCCCGAATCGGTCGAAGATCTTGGTCTCGAGGTCGTTCATCAGCGAGTTGAAGTCCTCCGGAGTTGTTGTCCGTCCAGGACCGCCGGGGAAGAGACTGTCTCCAGTAAATAGGTGTGTTCTGGCCGGTCCGGCGTAGACCAGGGTGATTGAGCCGGGAGTGTGCCCGACCAGACCGATGACCTCGAGCGATTCCTCGCCAAGCTCGATTCGGTCGCCGTCCCAAACTCCGCCGACTCCTTGAAGGCCGGTTTCGCTTGTGATTGTGTCCACATCCGGCCTTCCGGCGACGAGCCGGGCCCCTGTGATGGTGGCGGCTACCCTGCCGAGTGCCTGCCAGTGATCGCGATGGCGGTGCGTGGTAACGATCGTTGCTACCGGCTCCGCATTGATCAGCGACACAAGTCGTTCCGCATCGTTGGCAGCATCGACCAGCACTCCACCGCCTTTGCGTAGCTGCAGCAAATAGGCGTTGTTGTCCATCGGTCCAACGCTGACCTTGATCATCGTGACGTTCGGAGACAGCTTCTCCACTCGTGGCCTGCCACCCGGCGTGACATGTCCCAGTCCGCTCACTGTTCCTCCCGTCAAATCAAAACGCAGTGCGTGCCTTTAGAAATGCGGCAATTGCAAGTCCTCGGCACCGGCCACGGCCGAACGGTCCAGCCGATTCATCAGCCACCCCAGGAGTTCGCCGCTGCTGCCCCGAATTGTCCGCGGCTCGCCGGAGCTGCCGACATTGATTTTGAAGCCGGAATTGGAGATCAACACCAGTTTGGGGAAGTCCTCGTCAGTGCGGACCCGAAAGGCGAACCACTCCAGCAGCCACTCGGCTTCCTGCCGGTCGATGTCTGCGACGTCATAGCCGATATCGAGGTCCACATGATGAAAGATCACTTCCATCAGCCTGGACAAGGGAAGGAGCCGGGCCGGTACGCGCGTACCGCCGCGCAGTTCGACTTCCGCGTCCCAGGCGTTGGCTTCGTCCAGCGCCTCGAAGGATTCAGCCAGTCTGCCAGCCGAGGTGTCAAGATCAATTTGAAGATCGAGTCCCGGCCGGGCAGCGCCCGCCAATATCTCGGTTTCCCGCTGATCCGGTGAGGAGTACATGTCTTGTCGCTGACCGGTTCTCGCCCATTCCGTCAGTCGCCGGAAGGCATCTGCGTTCCGTGCGAGATGGGTTGCGACGTGGCTCCGACTCCAGTCCGGGAGCCGGCTTGGGCCACGCCAGTCCTCGTCACTGACCGCGATCGTGTTTCCGAGTAGCCGCTGCGTCGCCGAGGTGACAAGGGAGCGTACGGTCTCCAGTTGCTCTGCAGGTGACGTCGTGGCGGCGCTCATGCAGTCAACGCTAATGTGCGACGGCCTGGCAGAGCGAGAGGGTTGTCACTCATCCGACCGGGTCAATGGATCAGTTCAGTACTGTCCGAGCGGGCACATACCATGTCCACCGTGAGTGACCGTCTCGTGGTCCGGGGGGCCCGCGAACACAATCTGCGGAATATATCTGTTGAGCTGCCACGTGATGCCCTGATTGTGTTCACCGGGCTGTCGGGATCTGGCAAGTCCAGTCTGGCATTCGACACCATCTTCGCGGAGGGCCAGCGCCGCTACGTCGAATCCCTGTCGGCCTACGCCCGGCAGTTTCTGGGTCAGATGGACAAGCCGGACGTCGACTTCATCGAGGGACTTTCGCCGGCGGTCTCGATCGACCAGAAGTCGACCAGCCGGAATCCACGCTCGACGGTGGGTACGATCACCGAGGTATACGACTACCTTCGCCTGCTCTACGCGCGGGCTGGCCGGCCGCATTGCCCGGTTTGTGGTGAGCCGATCAGCCGGCAGACGCCGCAGCAGATCGTGGATCGGTTGCTCGCCCTCGAGGAGGGCACCCGGTTCCAGGTGCTGGCACCAGTGGTAAGGGGCCGAAAGGGCGAATACGTCGAGGTCTTCCGCCAGCTTGCCGGTGCTGGTTTCAGCAGGGCCAGGGTCGACGGTGACATCGTCCAGCTCACCGACCCACCGACCCTGGACAAGAAGTACAAGCATTCGATCGATGTCATCGTCGACCGTCTGACCGTCAAACCGAGCGTCAAGCAGCGGCTGACCGACTCAGTGGAGACGGCGCTTGTCCTCGCTCAGGGCGTCGTGTCGATCGACTTTGTCGATCTTGATCCAACCGACCCCCAGCGCGAGCGACGCTACTCCGAGCGCATGGCCTGCCCGAATGATCATGACATCGCAATCGAGGAGCTTGAGCCACGACAGTTCTCCTTCAATGGGCCGTGGGGCGCCTGTCCGGAGTGCTCAGGTCTGGGCACTCGAATGGAGGTGGACCCGGAGCTTGTCGTGCCCGACGACGAGAAGAGCCTCGCCGAAGGGGCGATCGCGCCGTGGGCTTCGGCGCACGTCGCGGACTACTTCCAGCGGCTGATCGAGGCCCTCGCTGCCAGCAGCGGGTTCAGCATGACGGTTCCCTGGCACCGGCTCCCGGCTTTGGCGCAGAAGTTGTTGCTGTACGGGGTTCCGGATCAGGTCCAGGTGCGCTACCGCAACCGGTACGGGCGGGAACGCCGCTACAGCGCCAAGTACGAAGGCGTCGTCCCTTACATCGAGCGCCGACACGCCGAGGCAGAGTCGGACAGCTCCCGGGAACGTTATGCGGGCTACATGCGCGAGGTGCCGTGTCATGCCTGCAAGGGGGCCCGGCTCAAGCCGACTTCGCTCGCGGTGACGGTGGGCGGCAAGAACATTGCCGAGCTCTCCGCCATGCCGATCGACGAGTCGGCCGTGTTCCTGCAGCAGCTAGAGCTCACCGACCGCGAGCGGCAGATCGCCGAGCGAGTGCTCAAGGAGATCAACGAGCGGCTCAAGTTCTTGCTTGACGTCGGTCTGGACTACCTCTCACTCAGTCGGCCTACGGCCAGCTTGTCCGGCGGTGAGGCGCAGCGGATTCGGTTGGCAACCCAGATCGGCTCCGGGCTCGTTGGCGTCTTGTACGTCCTCGACGAGCCAAGCATCGGGCTGCATCAGCGGGACAACCGGCGGCTGATCGAGACTCTGGTCCGACTGCGTGATCTCGGCAACACGTTGATCGTCGTCGAGCACGACGAGGAAACCATCCGAACCGCCGACTGGGCAGTCGACATCGGCCCCGGCGCTGGTGAGCACGGTGGTGAGGTCGTGGTCTCCGGGCCGGTCGAGGACTTGATCAATCATCCGCACTCACTAACCGGTGCCTACCTCTCCGGCCGGCGCAGCATACCCTTGCCGGCATCTCGCCGCCCCCGGGTACGGGGCCGGCTGGTCACGGTGCACAACGCGGCGGAACACAATTTGCGGGACATCACCGTGAGCTTCCCGCTGGGCCAGATGATCGCAGTGACCGGCGTTTCCGGCTCGGGCAAGTCCACGCTGGTCAACGCCATCCTGTACACCGCGCTTGCCAAACGGATCTACAACGCACGTGAGGTGCCGGGCCGGCACCGCTCGATCAGCGGCGCTGATCAGATCGACAAGGTGATTCATGTCGACCAGTCGCCTATCGGCCGTACGCCGCGATCAAACCCGGCCACCTATACCGGTGTTTTTGATCATGTTCGGCGACTGTTCGCCGAGACGCCGGAGGCCAAGGTCCGCGGTTACCAGCAGGGCCGCTTCTCGTTCAATGTCAGGGGCGGCCGGTGCGAGAACTGCACCGGCGACGGCACGATCAAGATCGAGATGAACTTCCTGCCCGACGTGTACGTGCCATGCGAGGTGTGCCACGGCGCCCGGTACAACCGGGAAACACTCGAGGTGCATTACAAAGGCAAGTCGATTGCCGAAGTTCTCGATATGTCGATCGAGGAGGCACTTGAGTTCTTCGCGGCACTTCCGGCAATCTCGCGCCACCTCCGTACCCTGGTCGATGTTGGACTTGGTTATGTCCGCCTGGGTCAGCCGGCGCCCACTCTTTCGGGTGGCGAGGCTCAGCGTGTGAAGCTTGCCAGTGAGTTGCAGAAGCGATCGACCGGTCGCACCTTGTACGTGCTGGATGAGCCGACCACCGGCCTGCACTTTGAAGACATCCGCAAACTCCTCGGCGTCCTCGGTCAGCTTGTCGATGCCGGGAACACCGTTGTGGTGATCGAACACAACTTGGATGTGATCAAGACTGCCGACTGGCTTATCGACATGGGGCCGGAGGGCGGTTCCCGGGGAGGGCTGGTGATCGCCGAAGGCAGTCCCGAGCAGATCGCGGCCAACCCGGACTCGTTCACCGGTGTCTTCCTTCGACGAGTCCTTGGTCCGCGCTCGGTACCAGTGGGAGCGCAACAGCCCGAGCTCTTGGAATCCGCTCCGGCCGCAGGGCGAGGGAACGGCCACAGCAAAAAGCGATCCGCCAAGTCGGCTGAATCTCAGCCGACGGGCCGTGTTCCCGTCGGCAAGGCGAGTTAATCGTCGAACCAACCTCTGCTCGGCTTCGTCTAGAGCAATCAAGGCGCGCACGAAATCCTTCATCCGAGGATTCGCTCTCGCGCGCGGAGAACAGATCTGGAGTGAGGCCCGATGTCCGAAACGAATTCCGAACCCGAGCCGAACACGGTTCCCGATGTCACGCCAACGCGGCGTGCCGTCCTGCGCACGGCGGGACTGATTGCGTTAGCTGGCAGCACGGCCGCCGCGGCGGCTTGCAGCCCAAGCAGCGAAACCGGGACTGCACCGACCACGCCGGCCGGCAGTCCGAGCCCATCCCGATCAACGGCTGCATCACCTTCCATTTCGCCGACTGCCGCGGAGTCATCGGCCACGGCCCGAAAATCTGCGTCTGCTGCGCCGAGCGGTCCCAGCGTGGCCACGTCCAGGGTTCCTGTCGGTGGGGGTGTGATTTTGCAGGCCGGCTACGTGGTGACGCAACCTTCCAAAGGCAGCTACAAGGCCTTCACCAGCACCTGTACCCACATGGCCTGCACGGTGACTGAGGTAGCGCGAGGGGTCATCCACTGCAACTGTCACGGCAGTGAGTTCTCAATCAAGGACGGGTCCGTGGTCAACCCGCCCGCTGCACGACCGCTCGAGGAGTTCAAAACCACAGTTTCAAATGGCAATGTCTTCGTAAAGGAGTGACACGGGCAGCGCTGCTGCTGTCAACCCTGGCGCCTACGCTGGAGCACGTGCCAGCCGCTTCCTTGTCATCCGCGGTGCCGCGGCGAGGCGGCCAGCGAACTGGCCCGTCATACCGCCCGGCGCCCGGATCCATCCCGGATCAGCCGGGGGTGTATCGGTTCTCCGACGCCCAAGGCCGGGTTATTTACGTCGGTAAGGCCAAGAGCCTCCGGTCGCGGCTGAACTCCTATTTCGCCGACCGAGCATCCATGCTCAGTCGTACCCGGTCGATGGTCGAGTCCGCGTCCCGGGTCGACTGGACCGTGGTCCACAACGAGGTCGAAGCGTTGCAGCTGGAGTACTCCTGGATCAAGGAGTTCGACCCGCGGTTCAACATCAAATACCGCGATGACAAGTCCTATCCGTGGCTGGCGATCACGCTGTCCGAGGAATTCCCTCGGGTCATGGTGGGTCGCGGCGCAAAGCGGAAAGGCAACCGCTACTTCGGTCCGTATGCGCACGCTTGGGCGATCCGAGAGACCGTCGACCTGCTGCTGCGGGTCTTTCCGATGCGGTCCTGCCGCCCGGGTGTCTTCAAGAACCACCGGCAACTGGGCCGCCCGTGCCTGTTGGGCTACATCGGTAAGTGCTCGGCCCCCTGTGTCGGCCGGATCGATGCTGCCGACCACCGGCGCATTGTCGACGACTTTTGTGCCTTCGTCTCTGGCCAGGCCGCGCCGATGATCAAGAAGTTGGAAGCCGAAATGCGCCAAGCGAGCGACGCCCTGGAGTTCGAGCGGGCAGCTCGGCTACGGGACGATATCGGAGCCCTCCAACAAGCCATGGAGAAGAATGCGGTCGTTCTCCGCGACGGGACCGACGCCGATGTGATAGCCATGGCAGAAGATCCGCTCGAAGTGGCGGTGCAGATCTTTCACGTCCGTGGTGGTCGGATCCGAGGAGAGCGCGGTTGGGTCGCCGACAGATTCGACGACTCCGGAAGCGCCTTCTTGATCGAACAGTTCCTGTTGCAGCTCTACGCCGACGCGGATCCATCCGTGCCGGATCCAGCCACCGTGCCGCGGGAGATTCTGGTTCCGGTGTTGCCGGAATCGCTTGACTCGCTCACCAGGCTCCTCACTGAGCGACGTGGTGGGCCAGTGGAAATCCGAGTGCCGCAGCGCGGCGACAAGCGCGCCCTGATGGACACCGTCGCGCAGAATGCCGGGGAGGCGTTGATCCGCCATAAGACGGCTCGGGCAGGCGACCTGTCCACCCGCAACCGTGCCTTGGAGGAGCTTCAGGACGCCCTTGATCTGCCAACCTCGCCGTTGCGGATCGAGTGTTTCGATATCTCTAACCTGCAGGGCACTGAAGTCGTCGGATCAATGGTGGTCTTCGAGGACGGCTTGCCCCGGAAGAATGAGTATCGCCGGTTCGTCATTCGCCACGTTGACGGTCAGAACGATGTGGCGGCCATGCATGAAGTGATCACCCGCCGCTTCCGACGGCTGATTGACGATCGGCGATCGCTCACTCGTGGAGGCACTCCCGACGGCTACGGCGATGACGAGGGTGGCCCGCTGCTGATCGATCCGACAACCGGCGCGCCGCGGAAGTTTGCGTATGCGCCCTCGCTCGTTGTTGTTGACGGGGGCCCGCCGCAGGTTGCCGCTTCGGCACAGGCCCTCGACGAACTCGGCATCTCCGATGTAGCACTGTGCGGGCTTGCTAAGCGCCTCGAGGAGGTATGGCTACCCGACAGTGACGAGCCGGTCATTCTGCCACGCAGCAGTGAAGGTCTCTACCTTTTACAACGGGTGCGGGACGAGGCTCACCGGTTTGCCATCACCCATCATCGCCAGCGGCGAAGCAAGTCGATGGTCGAGTCGGTCCTTGATCAAGTGCCGGGATTGGGTGAAGTCCGTCGCAAGGTGCTCCTGTCCCATTTCGGGTCGCTCAAGAAGTTGCGCGCCGCCTCGGTGGAGGAGATTGCCGCCATCCCCGGCTTCGGCACCAAGACTGCGATGATCATCAAGCAGGCCTTGGACCAGCAACCTGAACGGGAATCGATCAACACCGCTACCGGAGAGATCACGAGCATCTGAGAGATCTGCTCGCGCATCTCGCTTATCGATCCACGCAAATTGGCAATTGGTGCGTGCGAGCCGAAAACTGCCGAGGATCTGCGGGCCAGCGATAATAGCCATCGTGGACGAGCCCTCGTCGAGCAAGCTCCGGCTGGTGGTTGTCACCGGCATGTCGGGAGCAGGTCGGTCGACCGCGGCACACACGCTGGAAGATCTCGGTTGGTACGTCGTCGACAACCTGCCACCCAGCGTGCTGCCGGAGGTATGCACACAAGCGAGTGAGGTTGGGATCACCCGACTGGCCGTCGTCCTCGACGTGCGTACTCGAGAGTTCTTTGAGCAGCTGCCTGCAATGTTCAGCGATCTTTCAGCCGCCGGCGCATTGCCCGAGATCCTGTTCCTCGAAGCAGCCGACGATGTGATCGTCCGCAGGCAGGAGTCCGTACGGCGGCCGCATCCGCTACAAGGTGACGGACGGCTCCTCGACGGCATCGCTCGTGAACGGGAGACGCTGGCAACCTTGCGCGCCGCCGCCGACCTGGTGATAGACACGTCGTCGCTCAACGTGCACCAGCTGGGTTCACGGGTCACGCACGCTTATGGCGGGGAAACCGAGGACCGGCTGCGCGTCACCTTGA
>Ga0126312_10001887_pt1 | contig 13881 bp, 16 predicted proteins | sample Plot104A_FD_92537 | JGI IMG/M metagenome (GOLD analysis project Ga0126312, IMG submission 92537) | Serpentine soil microbial communities from UC McLaughlin Reserve, CA, USA - Plot104A | ecosystem: Environmental > Terrestrial > Soil > Grasslands | place: USA: UC McLaughlin Reserve, Lake County...
CACCGACGACGCGGAGCTGCGGTTCGAGGGCGTTCCGGCCGGGCCGTTCGAGGGCCGTGAGGCGATCGCGCGGGCCTACCGCGAGGAGCCGCCCGACGACGAGGTGCAGATCCTCGACTCCGACCAGGTCGGCGACGAGACAATCGCCAACTACGCCTGGGCGTCCGACCCGGACCGGCGGGCGGGGGAGATGCGCCTCGCCGAGCGCGAGGGGAGGATCGCTCGCCTCGTCGTCACGTTCTCTTGACGGTGCCAGGCACCGTAACGAGCGCGTAACGATGTCTCCACAGCGGTCTAGGCAATCGGGCCTAGCGCCCGCTCAACCACGCGCCCTCTTGGTGCCAGGCACCGTAAAAAAAGACGCACCGCCCCGTCGCGCGCAGCCGTGTTCGGGCTAGAGGCCCGCGTCGATCGTCGTGAAGAACCAGAGGGCGCTCGTGTACCAGATCGTGATCAGCGCCGTGAACAGCAGCCCGCCCGCGGTCGGGATCACCCAGACCGGATAGCGCTTCATCCTCACGACCAGCACCTTCGCCACGAAGGCGCCGTAGAACGCGCAGCCGGCGAGCGAGTGGACCACGACGCGGGCGTCGTCGCCCTGGAAACCGAGCCGGAAGATGCAGTGGTACGCGACCGGGAGGGACACGAGGAACGCGAGCCGTCCCGTCCACCGGTGGACGGGGTTCACCCAGGCCGGCTTGTCGAAGGGCAGCTTGCGGAAGATCCAGGCCGCCGTGAAGAGCTGCGCGCAGGCAAACAGCGCCACGGCCGTCGCGAGCCACGCCTTCATGTGGATCGTGCTCGTGAAGAGCAACTCGATGTAGGTGCCCTGCGCGCTCCCGTCGGGCGTCACCTGTGTCCGGGCGAGGATCCCGATCGTCAGCGCGACGAGCGCGAGCACGCCGAACGGCAGCAACGCCCAGGCGTTGGAACGGCGCTCTACCGGGGGAGCAGCGACGGTCGCCATCCGCCGACAATCAAAGCGCGGCTCAGTATCGGTTTCAAGCCCTGATACCGTATTGACTGACGAGTCAATCAACGAGGAGCGACAGAGAGTGGCGATCATGGAGACGACCGCGACGGGGGTCTCGTTCGCGCTGACCGACGAGCAGAAGGAGCTGCGCGCGCTCGCGCGCGAGTTCGCCGAGAAGGAGATCCGGCCGAAGGCGGCGGAGTACGACGAGCACCAGACCCACCCGGCCGAAGTGATCGCCAAGGCGCACGAGCTCGGCCTGATGAACGTCCACGTGCCCGAGGAGTACGACGGCCTCGGTCTCACGACCTTCGACGGGATCCTGATCGGCGAGGAGCTCTCGTGGGGATGCGCGGGGATGGCCGTCTCGCTGACCGCGAACACGCTCGGCGCCGGGCCGGTGTTCCTCGCCGGCACGGACGAGCAGAGGCGCCAATGGCTCGTCCCGCTCCTCGAGGAGCCGATCCTGTGCTCCTTCGGCCTCAGCGAGCCCGACGCCGGCTCCGATGTCGCCCGGATCAAGACGACCGCCGAGCGGCGCGGGGACGAGTACGTCCTCAACGGCTCGAAGACCTTCATCTCGAATGCGGGCCAGGCGGCGTGGACGATCGTCTTCGCCAAGACCGATCCGGACAAGGGCCACCGCGGCCTGTCTGCGTTCATCGTGCCGATGGACGCGCCCGGCGTCTCGCTCGAGAAGCACCTCGACAAGATGGGCCAGCGCTCGACCGACACCTCCGCGTTCGCCCTCACCGACGTCGTCGTCCCGGCCGCGAACCGACTCGGCGAGGAGGGCGAAGGCTTCAAGATCGCGATGACGACGCTCGACTTCACACGGCCCGGCACGGCGGCGGGCGCGGTCGGCGTCGCCCAGGCGGCCTTCGACTATGCGGTCGACTATGCGAAGGAGCGTGTCACCTTCGACGTCCCGATCGCCATGCACCAGGGCGTCAACTTCCTCATCGCGGACATGGCGACCGAGATCGAGGCCGCGCGCCTGCTCACCTGGCAGGCTGCGTGGATGCTCGACAACGGCTTCGGGCGCAAGGCCACGCTCTACTCGTCGTTCGCGAAGCGCTTCACCGCCGACACGGCCATGAAGGTCACGACCGACGCCGTCCAGGTCTTCGGCGGTTACGGCTACATCAAGGAGTATCCGGTCGAGAAGCTCATGCGCGACGCCAAGCTGTTCCAGATCTACGAGGGCACCTCGCAGATCCAGCGCTTGGTCATCGCCCGCGAGATCTTCATGCCCTCCGGCGACTAGAGTCGCCCGCGTGGCGCTCGAGATCGACCTCACAGGTCGCGTTGCCCTCGTAACGGGCGGGAGTCGGGGCCTCGGCCGCGCGGACGCGCTCGCCCTCGCGCGCGCGGGAGCCGACGTCGCGATCGCGGACATCCAGGTCGAGTCCGACGAAGGCGCGGACGCCGAGCGGTACGGCGTCCTCGCGCAGGTCGCGCGCGCTCAGGGGCTGGTCTACACCGAGTCCACGGTCGAGGAGATACGCGGCCTCGGCCGCCGGGCTCACGCGGTCAAGTGCGACGTCACGGACCGCGAGCAGGTCGATGCGGCGGTCGCCGCGGTGGCGGAGGAGCTCGGCCCGGTCGACATCCTCGTGAACAACGCGGGCACGCTCGACCACGTCGCGCAGTTCCACGAGCAGTCGCCGGAGCTGTGGGAACGGGACCTGCGCGTCAACCTGACCGGCGCCTTCAACTGTGCGCAGGCGGTCTGGCCGGCGATGCGCCAGAAAGGCTGGGGCCGGGTCGTGAACATGGCGTCGGTGGCCGGCACGCTCGGCGGCTTCGGGCAGGCGAGCTACTCAACCACGAAGGCCGGCCTCCTCGGTCTGACGAAGACGCTGGCGCTCGAGGGCGCCCGGCATGGGATCACGGCGAACGCGATCGTGCCCGGGATCATCGGGACGGAGGCGTTCTCGTTCGGCAACTCCGAGATGAACGAGCGGATGGTCAAGCGGACGGCGATGCGTCGCCCGGGCGAGCCGGACGAGATCGCGCACGTGATCGCGTTCCTCTGCTCCGACCTCGCGAGCTACATCACGGGAGCAGAGATCCCGGTTACCGGCGGAATCGACCTGTTCACGTTTTGAGGCTGTACGCGGCCACCGGCGACGCCATCGCTCGGCTCGACGAGGGCTCGCAGGGCTGGGGGGCCGAGCTGTCGCTCGAGGGGAGCGGCGCGCAGTGCCTCGCCGTCGACCCTGCGGATCCGGACACGATCTTCGCCGGGCTTCGCGAGCACGGCGTCCGCCGTTCACGAGACGGAGGACGAAGCTGGCGGGACGCCGAGCTGCCGCGGCCCGGGGTCTTCTCCCTCGCCGTCTCGCGCACGGACGGCAGGGTCTACGCCGGCTGCGAGCCGAGCGCGCTCTTCGTCAGTGAGGACGGCGGCGATTCGTGGCTCCAACTGGACGCGCTGCTCGAGCTTCCGTCCCAGCCGACGTGGAGCTTCCCGCCCCGGCCGTGGACGTCGCACGTCCGCTGGATCGCCCCGAGTCCCCACGACGCGGGGCTGCTGCTCGTCGGGATCGAGCTTGGCGGTCTGATGCGTTCGGTGGACGGCGGCGAGACGTGGCAGGACCACCGCCCGGGCGCCCAACGAGACGTCCATTCCCTCGCCTGGCACGCGAGCGACTCCGCCCGCGCATACGAAGCGGGCGGCGGCGGCTCGGCCTGGAGCCTCGACGGCGGCGACACCTGGCAGGCGGCGGATGCCGGTCGCGACCGCCACTACACGTGGGCGGTTGCCCCCGATCCCGGCGACGCGAACCGCTGGTTCGTCAGCGCGAGCACCGGACCCTTCGCGGCGCACGGCGGACGCGATCCCCAGGCGCGGATCTACCGCTGGGAGGGAGACGGGCCCTGGAAGCCGCTGAGCGGAGGCCTGCCGGAGCCGCTCGACGCGATGGCGTACGCGCTGACTCACGCGGGCGATCGGCTCTTCGCCGGGCTCGCCGACGGGCGCGTGTTCGCGTCGTCCGACGCCGGTGAAACGTGGCAGCCGCTCGACGTGCGGGGCGATCGCCCCACCAGGCTGCACGCGCTGACGGTCGCGAACTAGCCTGCTGGGCGCCGTGGGCGTCCTCGGGGTCAACCACATCGCCTTCCGCACGCCGGACCCTGTGCGGCTGCGCTCGTTCTACGCCGAGCTGCTCGGCGCGGAGCCGCTCGACGGCTCGCACGAGCCGCTGCGCGCGGGCGCCACGCTCCTCGTCTTCTTCGAGTCGAACGCGAACGCGCTCTCGGAGGATCCCGACGAGATCGCGTTCGACGTCGACGCTCCAGGGTTCGGCGAGACGCTCGAGCGCGCGCGCAGGCTGGACGCCGTCGTGCGTGATCCCGTCGCCCATACGCCGTGGTCGAAGGGCTTCTACGTCCGCGATCCGGACGGCCGCCACCTCGAGATCACCCACGACGACCGTGGCATCTACTGGCTGGAATAAGCGACCGCAGCGGCGGGTACTCTGCGGCCCACGTGAGCACGCGTCCCCCCTACCGTTCCCAGCGGTCGCGGAGGCGTCGGCCGCGGAGCCGCCTCGTCTGGCAGTGGTCACTGCTCGCCGCGACGCTGTTCGTCGGCGTTGGCGCCCTCCTCGGCTTCGCCTTCGCCGGCTCGACCGGCAAGCTGCCCGCCGGTGCCCGGATCGCCGGCGTCTCGGTGAGCGGGCTCGATGCGGATGTGGCGCGCATACGGCTCGAGCGGAGGGCCGACCGCCTACGTCATGTCCCCGTCGAGTTCCGGGCCGGGGACCGCACGTGGAAGCTCCGGCCGAGCGAGCTCGGCATCGAGGTCGACTGGGACGCGGGCGTCGAAGCGGCCCGTCGCCAGGGTGACGGGTTCGCGCCGATCCGCGGCTTCCGCCGGATCGGAGTCCGCGTCTTCGGCACCGACATCCATCCGCCCACCGAGGTCTACGAGCCCGCGCTCGACTTCTTCGTGAGCAAGCTGGCGCGCGGGGTCGACCAGGAGCATCGCGCCGCGGCGCTCCGACTCCGCGGCCTGAAGCCCGTGGTCGTGCCCGGCCGGCCGGGGCGCGAGCTCGACCGGGAAGCCGCCGCCACGACGATCGTGGCCGCGCTCGCCGGCTTCGAGCGCCTGCCCGTATCGCTGCCGGTTCGGGTGGAGCGGCCGGCCGTGACGGCCTCGGCCCTTCGGCCCGTCGCCGCGCAGGCCCGGACGGTGCTGTCCGCCCCCGTCACGCTCACGCTCGACGAGACGCGCTGGCGGCTGCCGCGCTGGCGCCTGGCCGGCCTGCTCGACCTGCCGGACGGCGGAAAGCGCGAGCTTTCGCTCGGCGGCCCTCGCGCGGATCGCTGGTTCGCGGCGCTCCGGCGCCGGGTCAACCGGCCTGCGCGCGATGCCGAGTTCCTGATCTCGTCGAACGGCACCGACGTCGGGATCGCGCCGCAGCGAGACGGGTTCGAGCTCGACGTCCGGGGCGCAGCGCAGGCGATCCTGGCCGCCGCGTCGCAACGGACGGATCGCACCGCACGTCTGCGGGTGACGCGTACCCGCCCCGAGCGTTCGGTCGCCGAGGCGAGAGCGATGGGGATCAAGAAGCTCGTCGCGAGCTACACGACGACGTACGGCGGCGAGGCGAACCGGCTCCACAACGTCCGTCTCGTAGCGCAGCTCGTCGACGACCACCTGATCGCGCCCGGCGCCGAGTTCTCGTTCAACAAGACGACCGGCGCGCGCACCGCAGACAAGGGCTTCCGCGAAGCACCGGTGATCATCAACGGCGAGCTTGAGACCGGGCTCGGCGGCGGCGTTTGCCAGGTGTCGACGACCGTCTTCAACGCGGCCTTCGAGGCGGGACTGCCGATCACCGCCCGCACGAACCACTCGCTGTACATCAGCCACTACCCCACCGGTCGCGATGCCACGGTCAACTACCCGGATCTCGATCTGCGGTTCGTCAACGACACGCGCCACTGGCTCCTGATCCGGACCTTCGTCGGCTCGTCGTCGCTGACCGTCGCGCTGTACGGGACGCCGGTCAACCGGAGGATCGAGTCGGAGACCGCACCGCTACGTGTCACCGCGCAGCCGTCGATCAAGCGCGTCCCGAACGCTGACCTCTTCGTGGGCGAGTCGTCCGTGGAGGACTACGGCGAGCCGGCGCGCGCCACGAGCGTCCGCCGGCGCGTGTACTCGGCGTCCGGGAAGCTGCTTTTCGACACCACCTGGTCGTCGTCCTACGTGGCAGAGCCGAAGATCGTCCAGGTCGGCACGAAGCCGAAGCCGAAGCCGAAGCCGAAGCCGAAGCCTCCGCCGCCTCCGCCGACGACGACCGGCGAGGAGCCACCGCCTCCGCCCACGACGACGGAGGAGGCGCCGCCTCCGCCGCCTCCGGCGGGCCGTCCGAGTTAGGAGGGCTTCTCGGCAGCGGCGATCGCGTCCGCGAGGAACGCCGGGACGCGCGTCGGCCTGAGCGTGCGCGCGTCGACGCACGCGTGAGCTGTCCAGCCGCCCGCGAGGAGCGTGCCGTCCCGCTGGATCGCGTACTCGAACCGGAAGCGCGCCCCGCGGACGTCGAGGCAGCGGGCGCCGATTTCGAGCACGTCGCCGAAGCGGGCCGGTATTCGATACCGGACGTTGGCCTCGACCGTGGTCGCGTCCACGCCCGCCTCGAGCAGGGCCGGGTACCCGCCTTCGAAACGGGCGAGGTAGTCGATCCGGGCGATCTCGAACCACACGAGGTAATTGGCGTGGTGTGCGACCGCCTGCGCGTCCGTCTCCGAGAACCGTACGGTTACGTGCGTGCTGAAGCGAAAGCCCTCCACCGCGGCGAGTCTATGAGCGCCGAGCGTCTGGCCGGGCTCTTCCGCGAGCGCGGGCCGGCCGTGGTGCTGACGGGTGCGGGCATCTCGACCGAGAGCGGGATTCCCGACTTCCGCTCGCCGGGCGGGCTGTGGGCGCAGTTCGACCCGATGGACTACGGCTCGATCGAGTCGTTCCGCGAGAGCCCGTCCCGCGTCTGGGAGTTCTACGCGCCGCGGTTCTCGATGCTTGCCGACGCCAAGCCGAATCCCGGTCACCTCGCTCTCGCCGAGCTCGAGCGCCTCGGGCACGTGACCGCGGTGGTGACTCAGAACATCGATCTCCTGCATGAGCGCGCCGGCAGCCACGAGGTGATCGAGGTCCACGGCTCGATCCGCACGGCGACATGCCCGAGCTGCGGCCGCTCGCATCCGCTCCCCGATGTGCTGGCCCTCCTGGACGGCTCGGGCGCTCCGGCCTGCAAGGACTGCGGCGCCGTGATCAAGCCCGACGTCGTCTTCTTCGGCGAGCTGCTTCCCGAGGCGGCGATGCAGCGCGCCTACGAGCTGGCCGGGTCGACGTCACTGATGCTCGTCGTCGGCTCGGCGCTCGAGGTCTACCCGGTGGCCGGCCTGCCGCTCGACACGCTGAGGGCGGGCGGCGCGCTGGCGATCGTCAACAGGGGCCCGACGGCGCTGGATGTGAAGGCAACGCTGAAGCTCGACGGCAGCGCCGGCGAGATCCTGCCGCGCGTCGTGGACGCGCTTTAGGCCGCTGCTCGCTTCAGCGGGCGCTCATCGAGGACCCGGCTGCAAGCCGCGCAGACTTTCTGCTCGAGCTCGTAAGGGATCCCCTGCCGCTGGGCGAGCACATGAAGCTTGACCGCCCGGTGGCGGTGTCGCGTCACTGAGCTCTTGGGGGTTGTCTGCATCGACATCGAGGCTACCTTCAGCATCGGCCGCCAATCTGGGCCAGACGGTAAGGATCCTGTGAAAATTCAGGACGCCTTTCCAGGAGAATGGTTAGTCGGCAGGCGGGTAAGGTTTCCGGAAACTTCGGAAAGGCAGGACGAGCAATGGCGCAGCGCAATAAGGACTTCCTGGGAAACGTGATCGGACGGATCACGGAGCTCCCGGGCGCGAAGGGGCTGATCGACTCCGTTCAGAGCCTGGGCGAGCGGCTGGACGACATGCAGAAGCGAGTCCGCGGTCTCGAGAAGATGGAGAAGCGGCTCGCAGATCTGGAGCGGCGGGTCAAGACGCTCGAGGGCGGGCGCGCGGCCTCGACGACGGCGCGGGCACGCTCCACGACCACGAGGAAGGCACCGTCGACCAAGGCCTCGGGCGCCTCGACCACCAGGCGCAGCTCGACCCCCAAGAAGCCGCCGCCTACTTAGGCACGCGCAGCTTCAACGCACCTGGGAGCACATCGAAGCGGGCCGGCGTCGTTCCGGGCTGCTCTCCGTCGAGCTCGAGCGGCACGGGCACGTCGGCCGCGATCGACACCGCTGCGCTCTTCAGCAACTCGATCTTCGGATGCGAGAGGTGCGTGCCGCGGTAGATCTTCCCGACGTTGAGGACGAAGTCGCGCTTCGTGATGTCCCCGATCACGAGGACGTCGAAGAGCCCGTCGTCGACCTCGGCCTCGGGCGCGATGAGCATTCCGCCGCCCTGGTAGCGGCCGTTCGCGACGATCAGGTTCGTCATCTTTCCCGAGCGCCTCTCGCCGCCGGCGTCGACCTCGAGCTCCGTGTTGCGCCAGCCGGCGAAGACCCGCACGAGCGCGGCGAAGAAGCTGACCCTGCCGCCGAGCGCCTTCGACGTCTGGTTGGCCTGGCGTGCGACGGCGCCGCTCATTCCGGCGCTCGCGATGTTCGCGAAGTAGGCCTCGGCGTCGTCACCGTCCCACGCTTTGAACCGCACCCGGCCGGCGTCGATCGTCTTCGCCGTCCCGTTGAGCGCCACGTCGACCGCGGCATCGAGCTTGCGCGGGATCGCGTGGCTGCGCGCGAAGTCCATCCCGGTTCCGAACGGAATCACTGCGAGCTCGGGGCGGTCGCCCGCCGGAAGCGCGAGTAGGCCGTTCGCGATCTCGTTCAGCGTCCCGTCGCCGCCGACGGCGACGATCTGTTCGGCTCCGTCGGCGGCAGCCTGTGCGACCAGCTCGGTGAAGTGACGGGGCCGCTCCGAGAAGAGCGTGACGCCTTCGAGGCCGCGTTCAGACGCGCGGTGAGCCAGCTGCGGCCAGCGCCGCCCGGTCGCCCCGTTGTCCGAGGCCGGGTTGACGAGGAACGCCCTCAGTGGTCAGAGGTGACCGTGCGCAGGGCCACGCGGGTCATGCGATCGACCGCCGCCTGCAGCTCGTCGTCCGAGATTCGCCTGAACTCGCCCTCCACGACGATGTCGCTGACCGTCAGCAGGCAACCGCTCTCGACCTTCCGCAGGGCGCCGACGGTGAACAGGGCCGCCGCCTCCATCTCCACCGCGAGGACGCCGCGGTCCGACCAGCGCCCGTACTGGCCGTCGTCGGGGTTGTAGAAGAGGTCGCTGGAGACGATCGGGCCGACGTGCATCGGCTGGTCCATCGTCTTCGCGACGTGGACGGCGCCGTGGATCAGCGACCAGCTCGCGGTCGGGCAGTGCGGTTCGTTGCGGACGAGGTGGGAGGCGGTGGCGTCGGCGGCCACGGCGCTCAGGGCCACGATCAGGTCGCCGAGAGCGTGGTGCGGCTGGAGGCCACCGCAGGTTCCGACCCGGACGAGCTTCTTGACGCCGAGCTGGATCAGCTCCTCGAAGACGATCGTCGCGCTCGGGCAGCCCATCCCGGTGCCCTGGACCGAGACGCGCTTGCCCTCGTACTCGCCGGTGTAGCCGAGCAGGCCGCGCTCGCCGTTCACCTGGACGGCGTCGTCGAAGTAGGTGTCGGCGATGTACTTCGCGCGGAGCGGGTCGCCCGGGAGCAGGCACGCGTCCGCGTAGTCGCCGGGCTCGGCCCGCAGGTGGATCGGCACGACGCGGAAGCCTAAGGGACGAGTTCGCGCTCGCGCTCGGGCTCCGACTCCGTGCGTTGGTACGGCTTCGGCAGCGGCGGCATCGTCCGCCGCGGCGTCTTCGCGTAGATGCGCTCGGCTCGGGCCTCCCGGAGCTTCCCGCGGACGAACATGACGATCGGGATCAGCAGGACGATTCCGAGCAGGACGACCGGCACGAGGAAGAACAAGGGGCTCACGCGCTGCTTGCCCGTCTGGCTCGTGCCCTTGACGTTCGCCGGCGAGAGGTCGGGCTGCGCGAGCGGCTGGCCGCCGGCCCCGCCCTTCTTCGGCTTCGGGAAGATCGCGGTCGGGAAGAACGAGTTGACGAGCCAGTGCCTGGCCTTGCCGCGCCTCATCTCGACCGTGAAGGCGATCGGGCCGACGTCGGCGTTCTGCTTCGGCTGGACGAACAGGTCGAAGTTGACCTGGCCGGGATACGAGAAGTTCAGCGTCCAGGAGCGCCGCTCGCTCGCCGGGTAGGGATAGACCGGGATGTCTCCGCGCTTCCACTCCTGGAGCGTGGCCGACTTCTGCATCTCGGGAGTCGCGAGGTGGTACGCCGCCAGCGGGTTCTTGCGCTCGACGGCCGCCGGAATGAAGGCGGCGAGGACGCGATTGATCTCGCGCCGGTCGGCGCGCCGGAGCGGCACTTGGCGCTCCTGGGCCGCGACGACGGGCTTACCGGGCTCGACGGCGGCGTCATCGATCTTCTTCGGCGGCGGCGAGACCGTCGACCAGCCCCAGATGCCGAGCCCGACGAGGCCGACGATGCCCAGGATGCCCAGGCGGCGGCGCAGCCGGGCGGACGAGGGAAGCAAGCTCATCTCGGCAAACACTAGCGTAAGATCTTTGCCGGTGTCTAGTATGTGTTCATGCTGAACGATCCCGGCGGTCGAGCGCCGGCACCCGAGCCCCTCCGACTGGTACAGCGGTTCGTCAATACGGTCGACTTCGAGAACGGAATCGAGGAGCTGACCGATCCGGCGGCGCTCGAGCACGCGCTCGCTGCGATCGGCGTGCCGGCGGGCGTAGGCCTCCGGCCGGGCGACCTGGAGCGCGCGCTGGGCGTACGCGAGGCGCTCCGGGCTCTGCTGCTCGGCAACAACGGGATTCCGGTCGAGCGAGCGACACTCGAGACCCTGGAGGAGGCTGCCCGCCGCGGCCGGCTCACCGTCCGCTTCGACGAGGACGGCCGCGCTCAGCTCCTGCCCGGCGCGCCGGGTCTCGACGGGTCGTTGGGGCGGATCGTCGGCGTCGTCCACACCGCGATGGCGGACGGTTCGTGGCCGCGGCTCAAGGCGTGTCCGCGCCACATCTGCCGCTGGGTCTTCTACGACCGTTCGAAGAACCGCAACAGCCGCTGGTGCGCGATGTCCGTCTGCGGGAATCGCATCAAGACCGCGAAGTACCGTCGGCGAGCGGCGGAGGCGGCCTCCTCCTAAAGTTGCGGCCCGATGGCCGCGACGACCTCCGACCCTCCGCTCGCGCGCGTGCTCGAGTTCTGCGCCGAGGACCCGGTGGAGCGGGTCTTCCTCGAGGACGTGGCGCGCAGAGGGCTCGGTCGCTTCGAGGCGGTCGAGGACGACGGGCACCTGACGGCGCTCTGCCACGTCGGCGCGAACGTCGTCCCATCCGGAGCCGGCTGCTCGGTGTTCGCGCGGGCCGCAGCCCGCGGGAAGCCGCGCATGATCATCGGCGACGAGCGCGCCGTCGGCGAGCTGTGGGACGTGGCCCGGCACCGGATGGCGCGACCGCGCGCCGACCGGCCCGGACAGCCCGTCTACGTGATCGAGGAGCCGCCCTCGCCCGGCGACACCGGCCTGCGGGCAGCGACCCTGGACGATCTCGACCTGCTCGTCCCTGCCTGCGCACGCACGCACCTGGAGGAGATCGGGGTCAACCCGCTGCGGCGTGACGCCGAGGGCTTCCGCTGGCGCACGCGCGCGCAGATCGACGAGGGCCGCTCCTGGCTCTGGGAGGAGAACGGAACGATCCTGTTCAAGGCGGAGGCCTCGGCGTGGACGCCTCGCGCGATCCAGATCCAGCAGGTCTGGGTCGACCCCGAGGCACGGAACCACAAGTACGCGCAGCGGGGCATGCGCGACCTCGTACGGCTCCTGCTCGGGCGCGTGCCGCGGGTCTGCCTGTTCGTCCGGGCCGAGAACGCGCCGGCGATCCGGGTCTATGAGGCGATCGGGATGGTCCGGACGAATACGTACCGCTCGCTGCTGTTCTAGGGGACGACCGCCGAGACGGCCGTCCCCAAGAACGAGGTCAGTCGCTCGAAAGCAGCGCGCAGAGATCGACGCGGTGCCCGATGCGGCTTATGAACGAGCCGTCGGCAAGGCTGATCGCGAAGCGGCCGTCGTTCGTGCTCAGCTCCGGCGGCGAACCGGGCCCGAAGAACCCGGCCTCGCCGAAAAAGAGCCACGGCCCGGTTCCGGTGATCACGTCACCGGCCGTCGAGATCCTGCCGGGGCCCGAGATGTTCAGCGCGATCGTCTGTCCGGAGTCGAGATTCGTGACCTCGACCTTGAGCGCGCCGGTGAACGCGATCGCGCCGCTGCTGAAGATGTGCGTCGTTCCATTGTTCGTCGTCGCGTGCACGAGCACGTCGAAGTCTTCGCAGTAGCGCCCCGTCGAGTCCGGGAACGGCGACGGCACGGTCACCGGCTTGTCGGCGCCCGCAGTAGGGACGAGCAAGGCTGCGACTGCTGCAACTGCGATCGCTGCGGCGATTGTCCTGCGGATCATGGAGATCCTCCTCACTCCCCCCGAGATTGCCACAGGGACGGGCGGCACACCCGCCTCTCGGTAGCGAAAGTTTCCTCTCCGCCTCCTAGCGAGTCAAGGCCGCGAAGTAGCCTCCCTCGGCATGACGCGAGCGATCCTGGTTCGCCACGCCGAGAGCGAGTTCTCGGTCCGGGCCGCGGTGTCAAGCGACCCTGCAGTCCAGGTCGGGCTGACGCCGGCCGGCGAGGAGCAGGCTCGCGGGCTAGGTCGCTCGCTCAAAGACGAGCAGATCGACATCTGCATCGTGACCGAGCTGGAGCGGACGCGGCGCACCGCCGAGCTGGCGCTGGAGGGTCGCAACGTGCCGGTCGTCGTCGTGCCTGAGCTGAACGACCCACGCGCGGGCAGCTTCGAGGGCGGGCCTCTGGACGACTTCCGCGCCTGGTCGTGGGCTCACGGCTCGGCCGACGAGCCCCCGGGTGGCGGCGAGAGCCGCCGTGCGTTGGCGGCCCGGCTCGCACGTGGCTACCGACGGGTACTCGAACGTCCCGAGCCCACAGTGCTGGTCGTCGGCCACGCGCTGCCGATGGCGTACGTGCTCGGAGGCCCGATGCCTCGGATCGACATGCTCGACTACGTCAAGCCCTACCGTCTCGAGCGCGAGCAGCTCGAGGACGCCGTCGCGCGGCTCGAGGCGTGGGCGGCCGCGCCGACGTGGTGATCAGACGCCTGTTGCTCCTCGCGGCGCTGGCCTGGGTCGCGCGCTGGGCGACGCTGGAGGTAGCGACCAGACTGGCGGGGCGACCGGGCCGAGCACCGCCGCCGCCGCCCGATCCGCTGCGGCCGCCCGGATACATGCCGGGCCCCTTCGACCGCTGACACACTGTGGTCATGGACGTCGAGCGGTTTCGAGAGCGAGTCGAGGGGGCGATTCGCGGTCACGCCCTGATCCCGCCGGGCGGCGAGGTCGTGTGCCTCGTCTCGGGCGGCGCAGACTCGACCTGCCTCTGGCATGTCCTGGTCGAGCTCGGCTACGAGGTGAACGCGCTGCACGTCGACCACGGCCTGCGCGACGCCGAGTCCGACGAGGACGTGCGCTTCTGCCGCGAGCTCTTCGGCGCCGAGGTCGTCGACGGACGCGGAGGCACGACCGAGGCCGAGCTACGCCAGATCCGCTACTCCTTCGCCACGGATCGTCTGCGCGCCACCGGCCACACGGCATCGGACCAGGTCGAGACCGTGCTCTACCGGATCGTGAGCAGCGGTTCGCCGGGTGGGATCGAGCGGCGGCGCGCCGACGGCGTCGTCAGGCCTCTGCTCGACGTCCGTCGCGAGGAAACGGAGGCGTACTGCGCGGTG
>Ga0126312_10001888_pt1 | contig 13878 bp, 12 predicted proteins | sample Plot104A_FD_92537 | JGI IMG/M metagenome (GOLD analysis project Ga0126312, IMG submission 92537) | Serpentine soil microbial communities from UC McLaughlin Reserve, CA, USA - Plot104A | ecosystem: Environmental > Terrestrial > Soil > Grasslands | place: USA: UC McLaughlin Reserve, Lake County...
CCATGCGCTCGCGAAAGAGCTCGGACGAGATAGCGGGTCGGCACTTGCTCTGCCGGCCGACGTGGCGGACCCGGTCGGGGCAACCGAGGCCGTCGAGCGCGCCTACCAGACGTTGGGCGCGATCGACGTCCTTGTGAACGGTGCCGCGGTCGATTGCGATTGGGTGCCAACCGCTGAGCTGTCCCTAGAGAGCTGGGACAGGACGATCGCCGTCAATCTCTCCGGCGCGTTCTACGTCAGCCGCGCCGCTCTTCCGCTGATGGCAGCTGGCGGCGGCGGCGCGATTGTCAGCATCACGTCCGTCGCCGGTCACCGCGTCTGGCCGCACGACGTCGCCTACGGGGTCTCGAAGGCTGGGCTCGAAATGCTCACCAGGACGATTGCCGTCGAATACGCCGAACAGGGGATCCGTGCGAACTGCGTCGCACCGGGGGTGATCGACGCCGGGATGACGGACGTGATTGTGGACGCGGATGAACGCGAGCGGCTCGTCGCCATGCATCTCCTCGGTCGGATGGGCCGCGCAGAGGAGGTGGCGGAAGCAGTCGTCTGGCTCGTTTCCGACGAGTCGGCCTTCACGACGGGGACGACGCTTGCGGTCGACGGCGGCTTCCTCGCTCGCTGACAGCCTTCACGCAACGCGGAAACGCGAGACCACCTCGTCGACGAGCTCGACGCCAAGGCCTGGCTCGGTTGGCAACGGGATCCGCCCGCCGGCGATCTTGGGCTCGGGTCGGACGAGCTCCTCCCGAAGCGGCGAACGGTAGAGCTCGGGCGAAAGGATCTCGATGAGTGGCGCGTTCTCCGTCGCCGCCTGGAAGTGCCGCTCGGCCGCGGCGGTAATACCCGTCTTCCAGCCATGGGGGATGACCAGTGCGCCGTGCAGGGCGGCGAGGTCGGCTATCCGCCGCAGCTCCGTAAGGCCGCCGCAGCGGTTGACATCCGGTTGGAGGACGTCGACACGGCCGCGCTCCAGCCACTCACGGCACTCGTGAACCGTCGCGGCGAGCTCCGCGCCCGCGATCCGGGTCTCGACCCGCTCGGCGAGGCGCGCGTGGCCTTCGAGGTCGTCATGCTGGAGCGTCGCCTCGGCGAAGTAGACCTCGCAGTCCTCTACGCGGTTCAGCACCCAGAGCGCACTGCGCCAGTCGTGCCAGCGATAGCCAAAGTCGAGCGCGAGAAGTATCTCCTCGCCCACGAGCCGCCGACCCTCGCTGATGCACTCGACGATTTCGCGGTCGCTCGCAAGATTGCCGAAGACGAGCTCCATCTTCACCGCCTCGAAGCCGAGCTCCAAGGCACGCCGAAACTGGGCGGCGATCGCCTCCATCATCTCGTCAAGCGTGCGGCCCTTAACGCCCCCGGGCCAAATCGTCGCGTACGGCGTGATCGCCTCGCGACGTGCGCCTCCGAGAAGCTGGTACGCCGGGCGATCGAGTTGCTTCCCCACGAGGTCGTAGAGCGCGATGTCGACGGCGGACAGCGCGTGCACTCCGAGCCCTCGACGTCCGTGGTAGATCGTCTCTTCGTACATCCTCCTGTTGAGGGCCGCGATCTCGAATGGATCGGCGTCGAGGAGAGCGTTGCGAAGCCCGCGACTCCACGCGAACACATCGTCTTGGAGAACAAGCTCACGCACAGCCCCGATCGGCGCGTCCGTCTCTCCGATGCCTGCATTTCCGTCCTCATCGAGGATGCGCACGACCAAGGTTTCGCGCGAGCCGTCGAGATCGGACGGGTCGATCGCCGGCGCACGGAGCGGGATCGCCTCGACCTCGGCGATGCGGGCTGTCGAGGCAGTCATGACTGCCCATCCTCGCCGGATCGGGTCGGGCGTGCAATGAGTTCGTATCGAAGAGACTCGTCCCGGCGGAGGCACGACGCCTGTCCGTGTTCGATCGCCGCTGCGAGTCCGAGCGTGTGAGGCACGGATGACGGCTCCACGACGAGAAGCTCGGCTTGGCGCGCCCACGGGCCGCCGTACGTTCTGACCTCGTGCCATATCCAGACGTGCGGCAGCACGGCGACATCCCAGCTGAGCTCGAGCCCCTGGCGCCGCACTGGGTTCCACACGACCGCTCGGCCGGAGGGGGGCTCGGAGACGCAGTACAGACGACTGCGCTCGCGGACGAGCGACCAGCGATCGGCCCGCTCGGTCGAGCCGTCGAGCAGGCGGACCTCCGGCCACGAGGCTGCATCGGCCGGCGGTTCGGCGGGGCCCGTCGCCTCGTCCAGCTCGAAGGCGCGCCCGCCGGGAAGCTCGATCTCGACCTCCGGATCGAGGAGCTCGAGGCCGAGCGCGATGTGCTCGGTGAGAACGAGCGGGACTCGCTCGTCCATCGCGGCGACCTCGACTTCGACCGAAAGACATTCGTCGGCGAGCTCCAGGCGACGCGTGGCGCGGAGCCCGTGACCGCTCCAGGCGAGCGTGACCGAGCGCTTGTCCTGCGCCTCCACAGTCCAGAGATCGTGCGACGCCCGCCCGTGGAAGCCGTGTACCGTTCCCTTCACCTCACACGCGCTTCCGGCGTTCGGAAGGAGAAGCTGCCAGCCGCCGCGGTACGCGGCAGTCCATTCCGCCTCGTCGAGATCCCCGCTCTTAGGAGGCGCCGAGACAAAGGGAGGCCGGCCGAGGAGCTGGCGCCCGGTGCGGAGGTCGATGAAGTTGAGGATCTCTCCTCCGTGGGCCTCGTCCACACGGACGGCGAGGTCGCGCGAGCGGAGGTCGATCACTTGCGGGGCGGCGATGCGGTGGAGCTGCGAACGACGACCTTCGGCTCGCCGGCGACGACTAAGTTTCGCGGCTCGCCTCCGGACAGCTGATCGAGGAGCGCATCGACCGCGGCCGCGCCGAGTTCGGCAAGCGGCATCCTGAGCGTTGTCAGCGGCGGGCGGAGGTACTCGGCGAGGGGCATGTCGTCATAGGCGAGAACGGAGAGATCGTTCGGGACACGGCGGTCAAGCTCCGCGGCGGCGTGGAGGACGCCGACGGCCTGTGCCAGCGAGCTGATGTAGAGCGCTGTGACCTCCGGGTGCTCGGCGAGCAGGCGGCGCGCTGCGTCGGCTCCGCCGCTCTCGGTGAACTCGCTCTGGGCAATCGGAAGGCTCTGGAGGCCTAGACGCGCGCCATACGCCCGGAACGCGGCTGTTCGACGCCGGGCGGGGTCGAGCCCGTTCGGCCCGCCGACGTGACCGATCCGCTCGTGGCCGAGCGCAACGAGGTGGTCGATCGCAGCTGCGCTTGCCTTCTCGTCGTCCATCGTGACGCTGCGACCGCTTCCGCGCACGGCCCGGTTAGCGAAGACATACGGAATGGCAAGGCGGCGGAGAGAACGCAAAAGCGGGTGTCCAGGTCGGGCGGAGGCGACGATGACGCCGTCGATTCGACCCCCGTGTACGAGGCGCGTGAAGACGTCCGTCGTCTGGTTCGCGGCGAGATCCTCGAGGAGGAGCACGACGAAGTCCCTCTCCAAAGCACGACGGAAGGCACCGCGGACGATCCGCGCGTAGACAGGCGCGGCGAGGCTCGGGATCACCAGTCCGACCGACCCGGTCTCCGCGCGACTAAGGCCGCGAGCCGCCGCATGGGGGCGGTAATTGAGCTGCCGCGCGCTGGCGAGTACGCGTTCGCGCGTGTGTGGGCGCACGGAGATGTGAGGGGAGTCGTTTAGGATCCGGGAGGCCGTCGATTTCGAGACGCCCGCGACGCGCGCGACGTCAAGAAGCCGTGCGCGGGTCGGCCGCTTCCCGTCCAATTTCACGACAGCTCGGCGGGCATTCGGAGATCCGCCGCCGGAGGGTAGGCAAAGCATCGGGCCGACGCGCCACCGTCGACCGCAATGCAAGCTCCAGTGACGAAGGACGAATCCGGCCCGAGCAGGAATGCGATCACCGCTGCCACCTCGGCTGCTTGGCCAATCCGTCGGAGCGGATGGAGCTCCGCGTACGAGGACCACTCCGCCTCGGGGTCGGCTGCTTCGGACGCCGTCCGGTGGGAGAGGGGAGTGTCAATCGCGCCGGGTCGCACCGCGTTGCAGCGGATACCGGCCGCTCCGTAGTCCACCGCTACCTGCCTGGTCAGCGCATCGATCCCAGCCTTCGATGCGTCGTATGCGAAGGAGGCGGGAAACGCGGCAACCGCGTGGACGGAGCTGACGTTCACGATGGCGCCGGGCGTGGCCGCGCGCCGAAACCGCCCCACGGCGACGGAGCATCCGTAGGCCGTCCCGACGAGGTTGACCGCAAGCGTTCGCTCGAGGTCTTCGTCGTTCACCTCGTCTGCGCGACCGTCGATCTCGATGCCGGCGTTGTTGACCCACCCCTGGAGCTCGCCGGCCGACTCCGCTTCATCCGCCGCCCGCTCGTGTGTCTCGCGGTTCGAGACGTCACCCAGGACCGCAACAAACCCTCCGCCGAGCTCGGCGGCCGTCTCCGCCAGCGCCTCCTCGTCCACGTCCACCCCGACGATGCGCCAGCCGTCGGCGAGGCAGCGCTCGGCGGACGAGCGGCCGATGCCGCGTGCCGCTCCCGTGACCACGACGATTCTCACCCGGACCACCGGAAAGAGGGTCGTGGCGGCGGCACTCCCTCGGTGTCGTGGTCGAAGATGGAGAGGAAGCGCTCGCCATAGTTCGCGGCCACGAGCCGGCTCGTCCCGGGCAGGAACGCGATGTTGGTCGGCTCGTGAAGCACGAATCGGTGCGGATCGTGCACCAGCAGCCGCAACCGGCCATGGGGCTCGAGGACGAAAACGGCGTCCGGGGCCCAGCAGGAAACGAGAAGACGCCCGCGCGCGTCGAGCGCGAGGCCGTCCGGCACCGTTCCTGGCATCTGCACAAGGACGCGCCTGTCGCCGAGCGATCCGTCTTTTCCGACCGAGAGCAGCGAAACCCCGGGCAAATTCGATTCGACGACGGCGAGCGTCCGTCCGCCGTCCAGGACGGCGAGCCCGTTCGGGAAGCGCGACGCCGACGTATCGGCTACCCGGGACTCGCCGTCGGGAGTCACGATGAAGATGCAGCCGTCGTCCGCGCCCCAGGTGCCGGAATCGGAGAAGAGAAGGAAGCCCGAGGGAAGGAAGGCCGGGTAGTTCGGCTCCGCGGTCCGACGCTCCGGCGTCCCGGCAGAGATGAGCGCGACGTCGCCTTCCGGCGTGACCCTGAAGAGACCGGGCTCCGAGATCGTCGCGCAGTACGCGTTCCCTTGGCCATCGACCGCGAACCCGAGCGTTCTGCCGGGCAACCGCACGATCTCGCGCGGCTCCTCGTCGAGCCGGCCTCGGTATACCTGCCCCTCCTCACCGCCAGCCCAGACGGTGCCGTCCGCGTCGACCGCGAGCCCCTCGGCGTGGTCTATGCCGGTCCATGCCAGCTCAATGCTCTCGACCGGCACCAGCGGCTCGTCCATCGCGACCTCGCTCACGACGTTCCGCTCGCAACGGGCAAGCGCGGGGCTGCCTCGAGGAGCCGACGGGTGTACTCATCCTTCGGGTGCTCGAGCAGCGAACCGACCGCCGCCGATTCACGAACGCGGCCGCTCTCGAGGACGACAACGCGGTCGGCGACCGCCGCCACGACTCCGAGGTCATGTGAGATGAAGAGGAGCGCGAGCCCCAGCTCCGCGCGCAGGTCATCGAGGACCTCGAGCACCGCCGCCTGCACTGAAACGTCGAGGGCGGACGTGATCTCATCGCAGATCAGAACGTCGGGCTCGGCCGCAAGGGCGCGGGCGATAGCGACGCGCTGGCGCTCGCCGCCCGAGAGCTCGTCCGGGAACCGACTGGCCAGTCTGGCGGGGAGCCGTACGTGCTCCAGGAGCGCGGCGACCCGTGCTTCGGCCTCGCGGCGAGAGAGCCCCGCCAGGACGGTCGCCGGCCGCGCGATCGCGTAGCGGACACGGTGGCGAGGGTTCAACGAGTCATAGGGGTTCTGGAAGACCAGCTGAAGCCGGCGACGCGCCTTGCGCGGGCGATCCCTGACCTTCGGCGCCAGTGGCACGCCGTCGAGAAGAACGCGCCCGCCCGAAGGCGAGTGCAGCCCCGCGACTGCGCGGGCGATCGTCGTCTTCCCACTTCCCGACTCGCCGACAAGCGCAACACACTCGCCGCGGCCGAGGTCGAAGCTGATCTCGTGCGCAACGACCGTGCGAGCCGTGCCGCGGCCGTGCTCGGCGCTCAGTCCCTGGACGGTGAGGAGCGGTGCGCTCTCGCGTGGCGGTCTTGCGTGAGCCAACTCGGGAATGACGAGTCCCCGACTACGCGGCCATTCAAAGCAGCGCACGCGCCGAGAGGGCTCGATCTCCTCGAGCTCCGGCGGTTCAGTCTCGCACAGAGGCACGCGCAGGACGCAGCGCGGCGCGAAGGCACAACCCCGGGGGCGCTCGGCGACCCCCGGCGCGACTCCGGGGACTCCGTGCAGTCGGCGGGGACGCGTGAAGTCGGGAATCGACGAAACGAGGCCGTGGGTGTACGGGTGCCGGGGCTCTCGGAGGACGACCGTCGTCGGCCCCTCCTCGACGATCTTGCCGGCGTAGAGGACCGCGATCCGGTGGGCGACCTGGGAGACGACGGCAAGATCGTGCGATACGTACACCATGGCGAGGCCTCGTTCTCGGCGGAGGCGGTCGATCTCGCTGAGGATCCGCGCCTGCGTGACGACGTCGAGACCGGTTGTTGGCTCGTCGAGCACGACGAGCGGTGGCTCGCAGACGAGTGCCACGGCTATTGTGACGCGCTGCTGCTGCCCGCCCGAGAGCTGATGGGGGTAGCGGCGCAAGAACGCCTCGTCGGCGGGGAGGTGGACGCTCCGCAGCGCTTCTTCGACCGTCGAGAGCTCGCGCGCTGCCGCATGCGCGTCCAGCATGTCCTGGATCGCCCCCCGGATGCGAAGCGAGGGGTTGAGCGCATTCCCCGGGTCCTGCGGGACGTACGAGACGAGACGGCCGCGTATCCGGCGCAGGGCGCGCTCGTCGCGCCCGGTGATCGTTTCCCCGCCGACCGTGATCTCGCCTCTAACGATCCGAGTTCCGGGCTGGCTGTAGCCAAGAAGTGCGAGGGCGGTCGTGGTCTTGCCGCTGCCCGATTCTCCGACGAGACCGAGAACCTCGCCCGACGAGACGGCGAGTGAGATGCCCTCGACGATCGGCTCGCCGCTTACGAGCGCGACGGAGAGATCGCGGACTTCGAGGGCGGGGGCTGCCGCCTTCACGCGAGGATTCCGGCGCGCGAGCGGCCGAGCGATCGCGCGATCGCGTCACCGACGAGGCTGAGGGAGATCGTGAGGAGGGCGATCAGGCCCGCCGGAACGAGGATCACCCACGGATTAAGCGTCAGGCCGGTGCGGTTCTCGCTGATGATGAGCGCCCAGTCCGCGTCAGGGGGCTGCAAGCCGAGCCCGAAGAAGTTGACGGACGCGACGAGGATGATCGAGTACGTGAAGCGGAGCCCGAAATCGGCCGCGAGCGGCGAGACGATGTTCGGGAGAATCTCGCGGCCGAGGATCGAGAACATCCCTTCCCCACGTGCCGCGGCCGCCTCCACGAACCCGCGAAGCGACTGCTCGAGGGTCGCGGTGCGGACGATGCGTGCGACGAGCGGCGCCTGAACGACCGCAACCCCTGCGACGAGGGCGGTCTTGCTCGTTCCGGCACCGGTGATGAGAACGAGGATGAAAAGCAGCGCCGGGATTGAGATCAGCACGTCGACGCCGCGCATGAGGATCGCGTCCGCGAGCGAGCGGGTATAGCCGGCTACGAGGCCAATAAGGCCGCCTGCGAGGTATGCGAGGAGCGTCGCTGCAGTGGCGAGGAGGAGGACGCTACGCCCGCCCCAAAGAACGCGGGAGAGGACGTCGCGCCCGAGTGCGTCGTAGCCGAGAAGCGCGTCGGCGCTTGGCCGCTCGAACGGGACGCCAATCGGGGCCGTTGGGCTGTGGGGGGCGAAGAAGGGACCGATGAGGGCGACGCCGAGGACGAAGAGGAGGAGGGAAGCACCCACTGCCCCGCCGGCGCTCCAGAGGAAGCGGAAGCGTTCTCGGAGGCCTTCTGCCGCTAGGGCCGTCATACCGACGTCCTGAGCTTAGGCACGAGCAGGACGACAACCAGATCGGCGATCAGGTTCAGCCCGATGTAGAGAGCCGCGATGAGCATCGCGAGGGACTGGACCTCGCGGACATCGCGGATGTTGACCGCGTCCACCAGCTCCTTGCCGAGGCCGGGATAGGAAAAGAGGAACTCGGTCACGATGATGCCGCCGATCAGAAACTGGATGTTCTGCGCGAACACCTGAACGCTGGGAGCGAGCGCGTTTCGGATCACGTAGCGCCGGACGACGAGCGGCTCGCGGAACCCGTTCAGCCGGGCCATCTGGACGTAGTTGGCGCGAAGCACGTCGACCATGCCGGCACGGACCATTCGCGCCGACGCGGCGGTCGTCACGCCGAGGAGCGTAAGAACGGGGAGGACGAGCTTCGACGGCTCGGCGAGCGGGTTCTCGCCCGGCGGGATCAGCGAGACAGGCGGCAGGACGTCGAGCCACGCGAAGAAGACGAGGATCAGAAGCGACCCGATTACGAACTCCGGTAGGGAGATGACTGCCAGCGACCCGACCGAGATCGCGTGATCGGTGGTGCGACCGGCCTTGAGCCCGGCGACGACGCCGAGGAGGAGGGCGACAGGGATCATCAGGAGAGCGGTCAGTCCAGCCAGCAGCAACGAGTTCGCGATCTTCCCCTTGACGTCGTTCCAGATCGGAAGCTCGCCTCCCTGTGCGTACCCAGCCGTAGAGTTCCCGAGATCGCCCTGAAGGAGGCCACCGAGCCACTCGAGGTAACGCTCGTGGGCGGGTCGGTCGAGCCCCATGAGTTCCCGCACCTCGGCGACGTTCTCCGCGCTCGCGGTTCGACCGAGGATCGCCGTCGCGGCGTCCCCCGGGAGGATCTCTGTCGCAGCGAAGACGATCATCGAGACGATCAAGAGCGTGAGAACGGCGGCCGCCACGCGACGGACGACGAAGCGGACGAGCGAGTGGTCGCGTCGACCGAACGCCGGCGGGATCGTACGGTAGAGGGTCTCCGCCGGCCCGGGACCGAGCGCGCTAGACGTCGAGCCAGACGTCGCGGTAATTCCAGCCCCCGAGATTGAACCAGGCGCTGGGCACGACGCCCTTCACGTGCTTCGCGACTGCGTCCAGGAGCTCGAGGTTCGCCCAGACGGTGTAGCCGCCCTCGTCGTACTGGATCTTCTGGACCTGGTGCCAAAGGTCCAGGGCGGTTTGCTCGTCCGTGGCCCCCTGCGCCTGGCGGACGAGCTTGTCGAACTCCGGGTCGCGCCAGTGTGTTTCGTTCCAGATCGCGTCGGAGAGCAGGGCTTGTTCGTACCAGAGGCCGAGGGCGCTGTACGTCCAGAACGACTGGCCGAAGTCGAGCTTCGTGTAGATCTGCGCCGTGTCGAAGTAGGCGTTCGGATCCTCCTTCTTCACGTTGACCTTGACGCCGGCCTCCTTCGCCATCTCAGCGAACAGCGTCGCCGCCTCGACAAAGCCGGGGACGATCGACGAGGTGTGGAGCGTGACCTCCAGCCCTTCCTTGCCCGCCTGGGCAAGGAGCGACTTCGCCTGCTCGATGTCCTGGTCGCGCGGGGGCAGGTCTTCGGCAAAGTTCCACAGCCCTTTACCGGGAAGGTCGTTCGCCGGCGTGGCGAACCCGAGGAGCGCACGGTCGATCAGCTCCTGCCGATTGGGGATGAGGCGAAATGCCTGGCGGACGAGAGGGTCGTCGAACGGTGGGAGGTCGACGGCCATGTAGAAGACCTGGATGGCCGTCGGGCTCGGGGCGCGAAGGATCTGGATCTGGCCGGACTCGAGGTTCGCCTTCGCCTGGGTCGGCTCGATCTGGCTCATCATGTCGATCTCGCCGGCGAGTAGAGCGTTCAGCCGGGCCGCGTTGTCGGAGATCGAGATGTCCTCCCACTCGTCTACGTACGGTTTGCCCTCCTCCCAGTAGTCGGGATTCCGGACGCCGAGGCTGCGCTCTCCCACGGTGAACGACTGAATCTTGAAGGGCCCGGTTCCGATCGGGTTGGTGAAGTCCGTCGTGCCGTCCTGGATGACGACGTTGTTCTGCTGGGTGAAGGAGTCGGCGAGGCGCGCGCTCGGCCCCTTGAGAGGAATCTGGAGCGTCAGATCGTCGACCGCCTTCAGCTCGTCGAGCCGGATGTTCGTCGACGCCGCATGCGCGACGTGCTTCTTGTCGCCCCAGCTTCGAATCGTGTAGATGACGTCCTGCGCCGTAAACGGCTTGCCGTCGTGCCAGACGACGTCGGGCCGGAGCTTGAACTGCCACACGGTTGAGTCGGCGCTCGGCTCCCATCCTGTCGCGAGCCCCGGCGTGAGATTGAGCTCGGGGTCGACCCGCACGAGGAGGTCGTAGGTGTTGAGGTAGCGAGAAGCGTCGATGAACGTCGACCCGCGGGCTGGATCGAAGGTCTCGCCTTTGCCGCCGCCCACGTGTCCGACGCGGAGGCGGCCGCCACGCTTGATGTTTCCGTCGGCCGTCGTCTCTCCGCTTGTCGGCGCGGCGCTGCCATCATCATCGCCACCGCACGCAGCGAGAACGCCGGCCGCACTCAAGCCTATCCCGGCCGCGGCCGCGCCTCGGATCAGCTCGCGCCGTGTCCACGGGCGCTCAAACAGCACGATCGGAAGCGGGGTCTTCCGGTCGTCCTGGCCCGGGGGCTCGGGCGACCGTCCTTCGTCTTCGCCGCGCATAGGTCTCTCCTCGTCTGAACGCAACCGGTTGCTTTATTTCGCATGGCGCAGGCAAAGTCAAGGCCGCGTTGACGATCCGCAGGGTCGCTGTTAGGTTCGACGCGCGAATTGAGCAACCGGTTGCCCGGAGCTCGGGCCGAAAGTGAGGACGTGTGCCAGTTGAGACTATGGCGGCGGTGCTGAAGGAGTTCGGCCGACCGCAGGTTGTCGAGCGGATCGCGGTTCGCGATCCCGGCCCGGGCGAGGTGCTTGTGCGGCTTCACGCCGCAGGCGTTTGCCATTCGGACGTCGGCCAGGCGGACGGAGACTGGCCATTTCCGCTTCCGGCCGTGCTCGGCCACGAAGGCGCGGGGGTCGTCGAGGCGGTCGGCCCCGACGTTGTCGGCGTTGCCCTGGGCGCGCGTGTCCTTCTCAGCTCGGCGCCAGGGTGCGGTGCCTGCGCCCATTGCGCGCTCGGTCGACCGATCCTCTGCCAGCGCTCGCTGGCCGCGATGTCGAACGGGGCACTGACGACCGGCGACACGCCTCTTGCAGGCGAGGCGGGCCCGATAGCGGCGTATGCGCTCCTCTCCTGCTTCGCCGAGCACGCGGTCGTCGCGGCACGAAGCGTCGTACCGCTCCCGAACGCGGTCTCCTACGAGGTCGGGGCGCTCATCGGCTGTGCTGTGATCACGGGAGTCGGCGCCGCTATCGAGACCATCGACATCGACGCCGGGAGCCGCGGGGCGGTCATCGGTGCCGGCGGAGTCGGCGTGAACGCGATTCAGGGTGCTCGCGTCCGGGGTGCGACCGCGATCGCCGCCGTCGACATCTTCCCGGAGCGACTGGAGCAGGCGCGCCGCTTCGGCGCGACGGAGGGCATCGAGGTCGGGGACGAGAGGCGCATCGCGCCGCTCCGCGATGTCGCCTCGGAGGATGGCTTCGACTGGTCGATCGTCACGGTCGGAGCGGCCGACGCCGTCCGGCTGGGCTTCGATCTCATCCGTCCGGGCGGCGTCACCTGTGTCGTCGGCCTGCTGCCGCAGGACCAGCCGGTAGCGATCGACATGCTCGACCTCGTGACCTACGAGAAGCGGATCGTCGGGTCGGCGTACGGTTCCCTCGACCCACGCGTTCTCGTCCCGCGCATCATCGATCTCTACCTCGACGGCCGTCTCCTTCTCGACGAGCTCGTGTCCGCGCGGCTTCCTCTCGACGGCATCAACGAGGCGTTCGACCTCTCGCGCCGGGCAGAAGGCATCCGCCCGGTGCTCGTGCTGGCCGACGCCTCGTCGTGAACCGCTTCGAGTTCGCCGGCCGCGTCGCCCTCGTCACCGGCGGTGGCAGTGGCATTGGCGCGGCGAGCGCTGCTCGCCTGCAGGAGTCCGGCGCGGACGTCGCGATTTTCGACCTCGATCCCGGCGACGGTGCCGGCGATGTTCTCCGGATATCGGGCGACGTCACCCAGTCAGCCGACGTCGGCGACGCCGTCGCGCGGGTAGAGCGCGAGCTGGGTCGACTCGACGTGCTCGTCTGCTGCGCGGGCGTAAGCGGCGAGTCGCTCCGCACGGTCGACGTCTCCGACGAGGAATGGGAGTGCGTCATGGCGATCAATGCGAGCGGCGTCTTCTTCGCGAACCGTGCCGCCCTGCCCGGAATGCTTTCTCGCCACTACGGACGCATTGTCAACATCGCCTCGATCGCCGGGAAGGAAGGGAACCCGATGGCGGCGGCCTACTCCGCGTCGAAGGCGGCGGTGATCGCATTGACGAAGGCGATCGGGAAGGACGTGGCCGGGTCTGGGGTCTTGGTCAACTCGATCGCGCCCGCGGTGATCGACACGCCGATGCTCGGCGACATGACCCAGGATCACCTCGACTACATGATCGCCCGCATCCCGCTCGGCCGCATCGGCAGGCCGGACGAGGTGGCGCACCTCGTCGCGTTCCTCGCGAGCGAGGAGATGGCGTTTGCGACGGGGGCGTGCTTCGACCTCTCTGGCGGGCGCGCGGTCTATTGAGCGAGTGCTTCCTTGTCACTGGGAGTGAGGGTTGCGTCGGCTCATGGGTGCTGGCGCGGCTGCTTGACAGCGGAGCGCGGTGCGTCGCCGTCGACCTCGCACCTGCTGGGACGAGACTTCGGCAACTCATTCCGGCCGAGCGGCTCGCTGAAGTCGAGGTCGTCGCCGGCGACATCGTCGAGGACGGCCTCGTCGAGCGCGTCGTCCGCGAGCACGCCGTCAGTCGCATCATTCATCTCGCCGCGCTCCAGATTCCACTCGTCGCTTCGGCGCCCGCTCGCGGCGCCGAGGTCAACGTCGTTGGGACGGTGCGCGTCTTCGAGGCGGCCGCCGCGGCTCGCGACCAGGTGAATGGCCTTGCATATGCGAGCTCGGCCGCGGTCTTCGGGGAAACCGGAGCGCTCGAGCCGGCCACGCTCTACGGGGTCTTCAAGATCGCCAACGAGGAAACCGCCCGCATATTCGCGCAGACGCACCGGCTCAGTTCAATCGGCCTACGGCCGTGGGCCGTTTTCGGCCCGGGGCGTGATCATGGCCTCACGGCGGCCCCGACGCACGCGTTGAGGGCCGTGGCGCTCGGCGAGCGCTACCGGATTCCTTTCGGCGGGCGACTCGACTTGCAGTACGCGCGCGACGTCGCAGACGCGTTCATCGCCGCCTCGCTCGCCGCCGGTGCCGGTGCCTTCGTCGCGAACCTCCGCGGGTCGGTCGTCTCGATCGACGAATTCATACAGATCGTCGACAAGATCCGACCTGGCGCCGCGGATCTTCTCACGCACGACACGGACGCCATCCCGATCGCCGCCGAACCCGGCGGCGCAGCGGTCGACGAGCTCCTCGGCGAGACGCCGCGGACACCGCTGACCACTGCCGTTCGCGAGACGCTCGAGCACTTCGACGCGCAGGTGCGCATCGGCGAGCTGCGTGCGGGCGAGATCGTCCGCGAGTGATGGAGGCGGTGCTCCCGCTGGCCGGGAAGGTAGCCCTCGTCACGGGCGCAAGCCGGGGGATCGGCCGGGCGATCGCGCTTCGGCTCGCCAGGGACGGTGCCGACGTCGCGCTCGCTCAGCGTTCGGGCGCGGCCGACGTTGCCGCCGACGTCGCCGCCCTCGGCCGG
>Ga0126312_10001890_pt1 | contig 13873 bp, 10 predicted proteins | sample Plot104A_FD_92537 | JGI IMG/M metagenome (GOLD analysis project Ga0126312, IMG submission 92537) | Serpentine soil microbial communities from UC McLaughlin Reserve, CA, USA - Plot104A | ecosystem: Environmental > Terrestrial > Soil > Grasslands | place: USA: UC McLaughlin Reserve, Lake County...
AACGACCTGGTCCGCGAGTCCCACCACCCCGAGCTTCGCCGCGCCCTGGAGGAGGGCGTGTGGCCGGACGAGGAGCCGCCCCCGCGGGCGCTGCTCCAGGACGGCGGCATCGCCCAGCCCGACCGGGTTCGCATCCGCGCCTGGGCCGAGGTCGCCGACCACTGGCTGACCGAGGATCCGCGGATCGTCGAGTCGCTCTCGCCGTTCCACGTCTGGACGCAGGACTACGCCCGCAAGCGACTCGCCTGGAAGCGCACGCACCCGCTGCACGTGCTGCTGCTTCGGGTCCACCGGATCCCGCGCCCCGTAACCGTTCGTGTCCGCGACGAGTACCACGGCTGTCGTTCGTGGGTCGAGATCGATCGCGACCTCAGCTTCGAGGGCACGCCGGTGATGGCGGACGAGGAGTTCGAGCGCGCCGCCGGCTCCATCCGCCAGATCTGCGGCGAGGCCGAGCCGGTCCCGGCCTGACGCCCTCCTTCGACGAAGCTATTCGCGCCTCCCGGCGCGCGCTCGTGCTCGGCGCGGGCGGCGGTGGCGACGTGGTTGGCGCGCTCGGCCTCGCGCGCCTCTGCGAGTCGCTGGGCACCGAGTTCGTGCTCGGCGGCGTCGCCTGGGAGCGGATCGTGATCGATCCCAGCCCGGGCCCGCGGCCCGCGCAGGAGATCGTCGGCGGACGCCCGCTGGGCGAACACGCCGTGCTGGCGGATCCCGGCACGGCGACCCCACAGGGGGTGCGCTTCTCCGAGGCGCTGATGGCCGAGCATCTGGGCGCGCCCACCGTGCTCATCGACGTAAGCGCCGGGGCGCCCGGGGCGGCCGCCGGAATCGACGCCGCATGCCGTGAGGTGGACTGCGACGTCGTCGTGTGCGCGGACGTCGGCGGCGACATCCTCGCGACGGGCACTGAGCCAGGCCTCGCAAGCCCCCTCTGCGACGCGGTGATGCTCGCGGCGAGCGTCGCCGCCGAGACGCCCGCCTTGCTCGCCGTGATCGGACCTGGATGCGACGGCGAGCTGACCGCCGCGGAGGTGCTCGACAGGATGGCCGCGGCGGGCCGCGCCCGCGCCTGGATAGGAACCTGGAGCCTCAGCCCGGAGATCGCGGACGAGGTCGAGACCGCGGCGCTCGCCTCCTACACCGAGGCGAGCCTCCAGATCGCGCGCTGCGCCCGCGGCGAGATCGGGGAGGTCTCCATCCGCGGCGGCAGGCGCAGCGTCGAGCTCGGCCCGGTCGGCGCCCTGATCTTCCTGCTGGATCCCAGCGAGGCGCTCGGCGAGATCGCCCCGCTCGCCCCGCTCGTGGCCGATAGCGAAAGCATCGAGGCCGCGCGCGAGGCCCTCGAGCGCGCCGGGGTCCACACCGAGCTCGACTACGAGCGGGAGCGGGCGGACGTGTAGGACTGCGGGGAACTACGGAGGGCCTACGGAATCCGGGCCATATACTCGCCGCCGCCAGGGATGGACGCCACGGTCACGCATCGGCCCCGGGGAAACCGCACGCGACTGCGAGTCGGTGGGCTCGTGGCCGCCCTGCTCGCGGTCGCCGCGATCGCGCCGCAGGCGGCGGTCGCTGACCCGCCCGACCCGGGCGGATACCAGGAGGACGACGGGCTCGGTTTCCGCAACATCGTGCCGCCGGGCCAGCGGGGCCTCGCCAGCACCACGGAGATCTTCAACTTCCTGAACAGCGGCGCCCGCCCCCCGCACTCCAACGACCAGCTCGACGAGTACCGCGACCTGGTCTACAACCCGCTCGGCTCGGCCTCCGTCGCCGACGACTTCTTCAAGGACGCCAGCTTCGGCGTCCCGGGCTCCGACACCGGCGCGGTCGAGTACACGCCGGATTGCGGGGTCGTCTCGGCGCCGTCGCCCAACAGCCCGAGCTGCGACGACGTGACGATCGTCCGCGACTCCGCCTACGGCGTGCCGCACGTCTATGGCGCCGACCGCCCGGGTGTGATGTTCGGGGCCGGCTACGTGGGTGCCGAGGACCGCCTGTTCTTCATGGACGTCGAGCGTCACCTCGGGCGCGCGGACCTCTCGTCGTTCCTCGGCGGCTCGAACGCCTCGACCGACCGCGCGCTGTGGCGCCAGGCCCCCTACGAGGAATCCGAGCTCCAGGCCCAGTACGACGACCTCGACGAGTTCCAGGGAACCGACGGCGTGCAGGTCCAGGCGGACATCCAGAACTACGTGGACGGGATCAACCAGTACATCGCCGAGGCGATCGTCGACAGCTCGCTGCCGCAGAACCAGCAGGAGGGCATGATGCCCGGCGAGTACACCTTCGCCACGGGCACCCTCGCGCCCGAGCCCTGGGAGGTCACGGACATAGTCGCCACCGCGTCGCTCGTCGCCGGCCAGTTCGGCAAGGGCGGCGGCGCCGAGGTCGCCTCCGCGCTCGTGCTCGAGAAGGCGGTCGCAAAGTTCGGCGCTCCCGACGGCCGCGCGGTCTGGGAGGACTTCCGCGAGCGTGACGACGCCGAGGCCCCGCTGACGGTCCACGACGGCACCTCCTTCCCGTACGGCGCGCCGCCCGCGAGCCCGGAGGGCGTCGCCCTGCCCGACGAGGGCACGACGCAGCCCGAGCCGGTGCTTCGAAGCGGCGCAAAGGTGAAGGCCGCGGAGCCCCCCGCGTTCAAGGATCTGCTGAACCTGGAGGGCGCCTCAAACGCACTGCTCGTCTCGGACGACGAGTCCACAGGCGACCACCCGATCGCGGTCATGGGACCGCAGGTCGGCTACTACTCGCCGCAGATCCTGATGGAGATCGACATGCACGCGCCGGCGACCCCGGCCGGGCCCGCCGTCGACGCGCGCGGCGTCGGATTCGCCGGGATCAACTTCTATGTGCTGCTGGGTCGAGGGACCGATTACGCGTGGAGCGCGACCTCGGCGGGGCAGGACATCACCGACACCTACGCGGTGAAGCTCTGCGATCCCGCGGACCCCGACGACCCCAATCCTTCGATCACCGACGACGGCTACATATACGACGGGGTTTGCGAGCCCTTCGATGTCCTGGAGCGGACGAACGTGTGGCATCCGACGCCCGCCGACTCCACCCCTGCCGGCAGCCAGACGCTGACGGCGCTTCGAAGCAAGCTCGGGATCGTCACCCACCGGGCGATGCTCAACGGCGAGCCCGTCGCCTATACCCAGCTTCGCGCCACCTACATGCACGAGGCCGACTCCGCCGTCGGCTTCGCGGACTTCAACAACCCGGCGACGATGGAGGACCCCTCCGAGTTCGAGACCGCGGCGTCGAAGATCGACTACACGTTCAACTGGTTCTACGCCGACCCCGACCACGTCGCCTACTTCAACTCCGGCGCGAACCCGGTCCGCGACGCCTCCACCGATCCGAACCTCCCAATCAACGGGGACGACCTGGACAACCTCTGGGAGGGCTTCGACCCCGACACCGTCACGTTCGACCGCGCCCCGGCCTCCGAGCACCCCCAGGTCCTCGACCAGGATTACATCTCGAGCTGGAACAACAAGCAGGCTGAGGACTACAGCGCGGCCGACGACACCTACTCGTACGGCTCCGTCCACCGCGTCGACTCGCTCGACGATCGCATCGAGGCGGGAATCGACGGCGCCGAGACGATGACGCGGAACGAGCTGGTCGACGCCATGGAGGACGCGGCGACGGTCGACCTGCGCGGCTCGCAGGTGCTGGCCGAGGTCCTCCGGGTCGTGAAGACCGACCTCGAAAAGCGCAAGGACGCTAAGCAGCTGAGGAAGGCCGTGAAGACGCTCAAGGCCTGGATGAACGACGGCGCGCACCGCCTCGACGCCGACGCTGACGGCGCCTACGACGATGCCAAGGCCATCCGCATCATGGACGCCTGGTGGCCGCGCCTCGTGAAGGCCGAGTTCAAGCCGACCCTCGGCGGCGCGCTGTACGACCAGATCCAGTCGATGATGGGGCTCGACGACGAGCCCGCCGCCGGCGGCTCCGCGTACATCTCGGGCTGGTACGGGTACGTCGACAAGGACCTCCGCGCGATCCTCGGCGACCCGGTCGACGATCCCTTCTCGCGTACCTACTGCGGCGACGGCAAGCTCAAGGAGTGCCGCCGCGACCTCCAGAGGTCCCTCGCGCAGGCGCTCAAGCACGACTCGAGCTCGGAGCTCTATCCGGGTTTCCCGAACTCCGCCTGCCAGGCCCTCGACCCGCAGCCCACGGCGCAGTGGTGCCACGATTCGATCCGCGCGACCACGATCGGCGCGATCCCCCAGCCGCCGATCCACTGGCAGAACCGGCCGACCTTCCAGCAGGCCGTCGAGCCGCAAGCCGCCGTTCCCTAGCCGGCGGATTCGAACCGGCGCGCCGGCGGCGGCGGGTCCTTAGACTCGCCGCGCGATGGGCATCCGCACGTTCCGAGGGCTCGCCCTTGCGGTCGGGGCATTGCTTGCACTTGGCGCCGTTGCGCCGGGCGCCGGGGCGACGCCGCCTGACCCCGGGGACTACCGGCAGGACGACTACGGGGGCGGCTCCGTTTACAACATCGTGCCCCCGGGCCAGGACGGGCTGCTCAACGCGCTGCAGGCCGTTCAGTTCGAGCTGAACGGCACCCGCCCGCCGCACCAAGCCGACCAGCAGGCCATGTACGGCGACCTCGTGTACGCGTCGCCGGGGCTCCAGCAGTCGCAGATCCTCGACTACTTCAAGGACGCGAGCTTCGGCGTTGAGGAGGAGAACGCCGAGGACCAGTACACGCCGAACTGCGGGATCATCATCCCGCCGTCACCGAACTCCGACGAGTGCGACGACGTGAGAATCGTCCGCGACGAGTTCGGGATCCCGCACGTCTACGGAGACGGCCGCGCCGGGCTGATGTTCGGGCTCGGATACGTGACGGGCGAGGATCGGCTCGTGCTTGCGGACGTGCTGCGCCACGCCGGGCGCTCGGACCTGTCCTCCTTCGTCGGCGGCTCGAATGCGGCGCAGGACGCGGACACCTTCGCGAACGCCCCGTACATGAGCGACGAGGAGCTCCAGCTCCAGTACGACCGCGCGGACGAGCTGTACGGGCAGGACGGGATCCAGATCCAGCAGGACGTCCAGAACTACGTCGACGGCATGAACCAGTACATCGCCGAGCAGCGCATCGACCCCGTGAACAAGCTCGATGTCGTGTACGCGGCGATCGGTCAGCCGCTCGGCCCCGAGCCGTGGGACGTGACCGACGTGATCGCGACCGGCTCGCTGGTGGCCGGGATCTTCGGCCAGGGCGGCGGCGGCGAGGTCGCCGCGGCCACATCGCTTCAGGCAGCCAAACAGGTGCTCGGCCGAAAGCAGGGAAAGCTCGTGTGGACGGACTTCCGCGAGGCCGACGACCCCGAGGCGCCCCGCACCGTCCACAAGCAGCGATTCCCCTACCGCCAGCCCCCGAAGGGCAGGCCGCGGGGCCTCGCGATGCCCGATCCAGGCTCGGTCGAGCGGGTCCCGCCGGTCGAGGGCGGCGACGAGGCCAGGGTCGCCGCAGCGACGCCTCAGGAACCACAGACCATGAAGGTCCCGACCAAGGGCGGCGGGAGCGCCGTCGTCGAGGCTCCCGTGCTGCAGGACGTCCTCGGAAACCTTCGCGGGCTCCAAGGCGGCTCGAACGCGCTCTTGGTCTCCGCGCGGGAGTCCGAGGGCGGGCACCCGGTCGCGGTCTTCGGCCCACAGACGAGCTACTTCGCTCCGCAGCTCCTCATGGAGCAGGAAGCCCACGCTCCCAGCGGTCCGGAGGGCCCGGCGATCGATGCCCGCGGTGTGGCGTTCGTCGGGACGAACCTCTACGTCCAGCTCGGCCGCGGCCAGGACTACTCGTGGAGCGCCACCTCAGCCGGCCAGGACATCACCGACACCTACGCCGTGCGCCTGTGCGATCCCGGCGGCGACCCCGCGATCGGCTTCGCCGGGTATCGGTGGAACGGCGCCTGCGAGCCGATCGAGGTGATCAAGCACACGAACTCCTGGACGCCGAACCTCGCCGATCAGACGCCCCCGGGCTCGGAGACGCTCCAGGCGTTCCGGACCAAGGCGGGGCTCATCACCCACCTCGCCACGATCGACGACCACCCGGTCGCGTACACCAAGCTGCGCGCCACTTACTTCCACGAGGTCGATTCGGCGGGCGCGTTCGCGGACTGGAACAGCCCCGACGTCATCCACTCGGCCGAGGACTTCACGAACAGCGCGTTCAAGAACGACCTGACCTTCAACTGGTTCTACGCGGACTCGGAGCACATCGCGTACGTCAACTCGGGCGCCAACCCGAAGCGGCCTCGAAACACCCCGCCGGACATGCCTGTGAAGGCAAAGCCCAAGTTCATGTGGAAGGACTACGACCCGGAGCTCCTGACCTTCAAGCGCGAGCCGCTTCGCAAGCGCCCGCAGGTGATCGATCAGCGCTTCCTCACCAGCTGGAACAACAAGCAGGCGCTCGGCTACCGAGGTGACAGCATCCGCGACTACTCGGCCCTGTACCGCGTCGACTCGCTCGACGAGCGGATCAAGGCGGGGATCGCGGGCGACGACAAGATGAGCCTCGTGGAGCTGATCGACGCCATGGAGGACGCCGGAACGGTCGACTTGCGCGGCAGCCAGGTCGTGCCCGACGCGCTGGACATCATCGGCGACCCGAGCCAGATCTCGGATCCCGGGCTGGCCGCCGCCGTGACCACGATGCAGGAGTGGGTCGACGCGGGCGCCCACCGCCGCGACATGAACAACGACGGCGCCTACGACCAGGCCGAGGCGGTGCGGATCATGGACGCGTGGTGGCCGCTCTGGGTGGAGGGCGAGTTCAAGCCAGCCCTCGGCGACGAGCTCAACGAAATCTTCATCGGACACGGCAGCGCGATCCACGACGCCCCGCGCGCGCAGGGCTCCGCGTTCCAGAACAACGTGTACGGGTTCGTCGACAAGGACCTGCGCGCGGTCCGCGGCGCCGAGGTCAAGGCGGCCTACTCGCGGATCTACTGCGGACAGGGCAATCTCGCGGATTGCCGCACGATGCTCCTGGACACCCTCGCCCAGGCGGCTTCGACGAGCGCCGACGAGCTCTACGGCACGACCGGCTGCGAGTTCTTCAACGGGACCGAGGCCTCGCCGCAGATGTGCGGCGACGCGGTGAAGTCGGTGGACGTGACCCTCGCCGCGGTCCCGCCGTTCCACTGGATCAACCGGCCGACCTTCCAGCAGGCCATCCAGTACCCCAGCCACCGCTAAGGACGCAGTTCCGGCACAGACCAGCCAGAGGTTTGCCACGCCCTGCGCACATCTCATGAAGCGCGCCATGCCAGGCTCGGCCGATGCGCAGAGGGTGGCGCCCCTTCCATTTGCGACGGGTACCTAGGGGTACCCATTTGGGTACCCGGGGGTACCCGTCGTGAGTACAGACCCCCCACCCTGGTCCGACGGTCAGCATCGTGCGGAGCGATCGGAGGACGAGCATCGTTCCGACGTGTCCGGGACTGAGTACGGCGAGGGCCGGTGCCCCCCAAATCTTCAATCGAAGAACTTCTGGGAGCGCTATGGGTTCGTGTCGCACCGAGCCTGGATCGAGTACCTGGAGAAAGAGCAGAGCCGGTACCGCATCTCATCGCGGGACCAATCGGTGGACCTACCGCCCACCGGGGCTCAGGTCCCGCCAGATGCCGCCCCAGCCCAGCCGCGACCGCCGGAGCGCAAGCAAGTCCGCCAGCTCGGTCTGAAGATGGCGATCGAGGACTACGACCAGCTCACCGCGGCGGCCGAGGCCTACGGGGTGACCCCCACCACGCTGGCGAGGATGTTGGTCAGGCGGGGTGTGCGAGCGATGTTGAGAGCGGACAAGCCCGAGAACCGAAGTGGCCAGGGGGCGGGCGACGGGGGCTAGACGGGGCTAGATTCTCCATATGGCCTGGGTCGAGACCGAATCGCTCTCATTCGTCGCGCGGCACGAGAGCGACGACACCGACGATGCGCAGCGGACGCTCGACGCGCTCGAGGACCTCCGGCTGCGGCTCGAGGAGAGGTTCGACGACGCGCCGGGCGGGATCACGGTTGTCGTCCACCCGACGCCCGGCTGGCTCGCGGCGGCGCATCCCTTCCTCCCGCTCGCCCGGCTGGCCGCCGCGCCGGCGGGGCAGCGCTACCTCGCGGGCTGGGCGATGGCCACCGAGCTCCACGTCCTGAATGACGACTACCTGGAGCGCCGCGCGGCGGGTGAGGACTCGCTGACGGCCCTGCGCGGCACCGCCGAGCGCCTTTACGCGCAGATAGTCGTCGGCGCGAACAACGAGCGGCTTCCTCCCCCGTGGGGGCCCGGCGCCTTCATCAGGTACCTGCGCTGGGCGTGGCTCGTGGAGGGTGCGGCCCAGTACTACGCGGGGCAGGTGCCGCTCTTCCGAGCGGCGGCGAACACGCGGATGCGCCAGGGAAAGCCGCCCGCCTTTCCGCCCTCGGCGCGCGACGCGATCATCCTCGGCGGCACGATCTTCGAGCTCCTGGAGCGGGAGCGGGGCCGGGACGCGTGCCAGGTGCTCGCGTCGCGGGTGCATCGCGGCGGTGCAGTGGCGCAGCTGGAGCTCGCGTTTGACGCGCCGATCGCCGAGGTGGAGCGCCTCTGGCGCCGCCACCTGCGCGAGGACTTGCCCCGAACCGGCGGAATCGACGAGGCGCTGTCGCCTCCCCCCGAGTTCCGCTAGTCGATCAGCTGGAGCATCACCCAGATGAACACGGCCGCCGCCGCCAGCGCGATGAGCATCCCGAGCGCCAGCCGGGCCGCGCGCCCTCGATCGTCACCGGGATCCGGCAGCTGCGGGCCCATCTCCGCGTCGGTCAGCAGAGCGAGCGCTTCCTGCGCGGCCGCCTGCGGCACGAGGATGTCCCGGGGGCCGGCCGCGAGAAAGTCGGGTACGTCGAACCCGCGCTGGCGGCGCTGGACCGAGGGGATCCCCTGGTCGAGCAGGATGCCCTGGATCAGCTCGGCCTCGGCGAGGTTGCGCCCCCCGGCCACCCGCACGAGCTCGCCCTTGGCGTACTCCGGGTTGACCCGCGCGGCGCGCTCATGCGGCTCGGTGATCGGCTGCTCGCCCTTGTTCCCGACGTAGACGAGCGGCGTGCCGTCGTCGGGGCAGAACTGCTCCTCCAGCGAGAAGCGCCTCGCGCACTGCGGGCACGCGAGCGGCTGGGTAGCCATCAGGAGCCGCCACCCTCGAGCGCGACCTCCTCGGTCGCGCCGCCGGCGATCCGAAAACCCCGCACCACCGGTTCGTCGGGGTCCTGGAGCGAGCAGATGAGGTAGACGGGCTCGGGCCAGTTCTCCGCGAGGTTCACGTCCGTCTGCGATGGATACGCCTCGCTGCGGGTGTGGGAGTGGTAGATCGCGGCGAGCTCCTCGCCCGCCTCGTCGATCTCGTTCGTGATCCTCAGCAGGTCGCTGGGGTGGACGTTGTAGCGAAGGGGGCTCTCGAACTCGTTTCGCGCCCGGTGCACGGCCGTCGCGACGCCGTCGCGCCCGGCCACCAGGCCGCAGCACTCGTTGGGCGCGTCCTCGCGCGAGTGCGCCACGATCTCGTCGATCAGATCCCCGGAGATCCGCATGGCCCGAGGCTACTCAGTACCAAGCGGATTCCGGGTCGCGCGGAGGCTCGCGCAGATCGCCGGCGGCGGCCCCGAGGAGGTCCGGATCGTGTCGGCCGAGCTCCCACAGCAGGTCGTCGAGAACGGGCGGCGCCACGCCCGCCTCGGCGGCGACCCGCTTGAGCGCGGCGCGGGTGCCCTCGCGAACCTCGGCGAGCGGGCCGGGCTCGACCAACCCCGACCGCAGCGCGAGCCGCATGAGCACGTTGTCGCCACAGACCTCCCACCTCTTCGGGTCGCGGACATCCAGCCACCCCCGGCGCTCGCAGATCTTCGCGAACAGGAACGACTTCTTCGCCAGGGGGTCTGAGTAGGCCTCGAAGCGGGCAAGGCGATCCAGCAGCCCGCCCTCGCCTCCGAGCTTCCCGTCACTCGTCGCGAGCAGCCCGGACGCCTCTCCCCCGTACTCACCTTGGAGCCCAACGGCGAGATCGCGCCACAGCCCGGCGCGCCGGGCGGGGTCCGCCACCGTGTCGCCGTCGACCTCGAAGATCGAGGCGACCGCGTCAACGGAGACGTCGTGCAGCCGCCCGGCGGTCAGCAAGCCCGGCTGCGAAGAGGCCGCCCCCAGGGCGACCTCCCACATCAGCTCGCTGCCCTCGAACGGCCCGCGCCCCTCGATCTCGTGCGCCCGCGCGTAGCCGGTCTTGTGGTCGACGGCGCAGAGGAAGATCGCCGCGTCGGGGTCGGGGACGTGGCCGAAGTCGGGCGGCTCGTAGTCCCGAGCGAGCTCGCGGACGCGCGCGACGACCGACGCCAGCCCGCCCCGGCCGGCTACCACCAAACGGTGGAGTCGACGCCCTCGAGCTCCTCGATGGACTTCGTGTAGACACCCGACGAGAGGTACTTCCAGCCATCGTCGGGGACCAGGAACACGACGTTCCCCTCGTCGAGCTCCGAGGCGATCCGCACGCAGATCGCCGCGACGGCTCCGGAGCTGACGCCGGCGAAGAGGCCCTCCTCCCGCAGCAGGCGCTGGGTCCAGACGATCGCGTCGCGGTTGGAGACCATGATCTTTCGGTCGAGGACCGAGAGGTCGATGATCGGCGGGATGAAGCCGTCGTCGAGCGAGCGCAGGCCCTGCACGAGCTCGCCCTGCATCGGCTCGGCGGCGACGATCCTCGTCTCGGGGTCGTGCTCCTTGAGCCGCCGCCCGACGCCCATCAGGGTGCCCCCGGTTCCGAGGCCGCCGACGAAGGCGGCGACCTCGTCGAGCTCCTCGAGGATCTCCGGGGCGGTGCCCTCGTAGTGGGCGCGCGGGTTCGCCTCGTTCCCGTACTGGTAGGGCATGTAGTAGGACGGGTCGGCCTGCGCCATCTCCAGCGCCAGCTCGACCGCGCCGTTAGAGCCCTTCGCGCCCTCGGAGTAGACGATCTCCGCTCCGTACATGCGCAAGAGCTGCGTCCGCTCCTCCGTCACGTTGTCCGGCATCACGACCTTGAGCGGGTAGCCCTTTCGGCGGCAGATCATCGCCAGCGAGATCCCGGTGTTGCCCGAGGTCGGTTCGAGGATCGTCTGTCCCGGCTCGATCGCGCTCTCGGCCTCCGCGGCCTGGATCATCGAGCGCGCCACCCTGTCCTTCACCGAGCCCGTCGGGTTCTGCCCCTCGAGCTTGGCGTAAATCCGCACGCCCTCCTTGGGCGAGAGCGTGGGCAGCTCGACCAGGGGCGTGTTGCCGATCGCCGCGATCAGATCGGCGTATCGACCCCCGCAAGGCCGGTTGAGGCTTACTTCCCGGGCCTCCATGCTTTCGAAAGTGTAGTGACGGACCCCCTCCTCGCGGCGAGCCTGGACGCATTCGAGCTTGCACGATGACCGGCGGCTCTGAGAGGATCGCGCCGTATCGTGAAGGGCATCGCCGTAGACGCCAAACCTGCAGAGGCCCCCCGCGACAACCGCGAGGCGATCCTGATCGCCGTCGCGAGCGTGATCGCCCGCCGTGGAATCCGGGGGCTGCGGGTCGAGGACGTCGCGGCCGAGGCCGGCGTCTCGGCGCCGCTCCTCTACTACCACTTCGGCAGCCGCTCCGGGCTCGTCAAGGCGGCGCTCGAGCATGCGTCGGAGCGCGCCCCATCCACCGCGCTTCGCACCCCCTCGAAGCAGAGCGCCTACGAGGCCGTTGAGGCCGCCCTGCTCGCCGAGCTGGGAGACGAGCCCGATGTCCGCGCGAACGCCGTCGTCTGGGGCGAGGCGAGCGCCTCGGCCGTCTTCGAGCAGGAGCTCCGGCCGGACGTCAAGCGGGTCACCGAGGCGTGGTGCGCCAACGTGGCCGAGGCGATCGGCGAGGGTGTCAAGGACGGCTCGATCCGCGAGGATGTCGAGCCCGATCAGGCGGCCGAGGTCCTGATCACCCTGGTCGACGGGCTGTGCTCCCGCTGGCTCGGCGGCACGATGACGCGCGACCGAGCCTGCGAGCTCCTGCGCGGCGCGCTCAAGCAGACGCTGGCGCCGGCCGCCTGATCGGTATAGGCTGCCGCGGCCCGCGTGGCCGTTTGCCAATTGGTCCAAGTCCGGCGGAACATTTCGTACCGAGTTGACCATTGACCTGGTGCCAGAAATACGTAGGTTTCCTGAAACAGTTTCAGCCATTGGGAGGAGAGGGCTTGATGAATCGACGGACCTGGGGCGCGCTGACCGCTGTTACCGGACTGCTTCTCCTCGCCCCCGCCGCCAATGCGGCCACCCTGTCCGTCGATGACGATGGCGAGGACTGTCCCGCCGCTCCGTACGACTCCGTCCAGGACGCGGTCGACGATGCCGACCCCGGCGACACCGTCGCCGTCTGCCCCGGCACATACGTCGAGGGCTCGGGCGCGCAGGGGACCAACGCCCTCGAGATCCACAAGGACCTGACCCTGAAGGGCGCGGGCGCCGACGACGTCTCGATCCAGCCGAAGCGCTCCACGCCGACCGGCGGCCAGATCGCGGCGGCGAATCCACAGCTCCGTGACGAGAAGGGCAACATCGTCCTGATCCAGGGCGGCAGTGCGAGCCCGATCACGGTCGACATCTCTGGGATCACCTTCGACGGCAACGGCGTCTATGTCGAGGGCGGCGTGCTGTTCCTCGATGCGCAGGGCTCGCTCGTACGCGACCGGGTGACCAACACCGTCACCTCCGACCGCGCAAACGCCTTCGACCAGCCCGGCGGCTGGCGTGCCGACGACTTCGGTTTCGGCGTCGCCCAGGCGACGCAGGCGACCTCCCCGCCCCCCGGCGCGTCGCCGCGGACCCTGACCTTGAACCACACGCGGGTTGACAAGTACAACGAGGTCGGCGTCTGGATCGACGGCGCGACCGATCCCCTCCCGACCGGGCCCAACCCACCGCTCAATCCGTCGGGCGTCGTGAACGACGTCGTGATTCGGTCGTCGAAGATCATCGGCCGAAACAACTGCCCGAACTTCGTCGACGACGGCATGTGCCAAAACGCGGCCCCGATCTTCACGGGCCCCACGTTCGGCCAGGACGGCCTTCGCGTGACAGCGGGCTCGACGGCTGACGTGGCCGACTCGCTGATCTCGTCGAACCTGGTCCAGGGGGCCAACGCGCCGCAACCGCTTCTCTTCCCGAACACGAGCTCGTCCTGCACGCCCAGCAACCCGGGAACCGCCAACAACGGCAACCTCCCCGATGGGGCCGGCGTGCGTCTGATCGGCGCGGGGGCCTCAACCCTCATCCATAACAACATCGTCGTCAACGCCTACGGCGTCCACAACGCGGAGCTGGACGGATCGACGGCGAACACCAGCACGCCCGTCTCCGCCGAAAACAACTGGTGGGGCCTGCGCTACAAGTGCGCCACGGTCAACGCGGGCCCGGCGGTCTCGCCGGGGACGAATCCGCCGATCCCCGAGAACCCGGTGAACGGCGCGACGATCGCCGACCCCACCTGCATCGCGACGGACCTCACCACGGTCTCGAACTCGGACGCCGTCGACTTCTGCCCGTTCCGCAATGGCAGCCAGTCCGATCCGAACTCCGGCGAGTTCCCCGCGGTCGACGCGCCGCTCCCGGTGGCCGATGAAGCGCCGACCATCGAGCTCAGCTCGGACGACGACGAGTACGACCGCGGCGACACCGTGCATCTCACGGCCGACGCCGGCGACGACTTCGGCGTCACGAAGGTGACCTTCTTCAACGGGCTCCAGCAGCTCGGGGTGGTGACATCCCCGCCGTACACGCAGGACTTCACCATCCCACTGGACGCCCCGTGCGGTTCACGCAGCTTCAGCGCGGTCGT
>Ga0126312_10001891_pt1 | contig 13862 bp, 18 predicted proteins | sample Plot104A_FD_92537 | JGI IMG/M metagenome (GOLD analysis project Ga0126312, IMG submission 92537) | Serpentine soil microbial communities from UC McLaughlin Reserve, CA, USA - Plot104A | ecosystem: Environmental > Terrestrial > Soil > Grasslands | place: USA: UC McLaughlin Reserve, Lake County...
CGCCGACTTCGGGGCCGGGCTGTGGAGCCTCCTGGCGGGCGGAGGTGCACGCGGACGGCGCCCGCGTGAGCTGATCGACTCGGCGATCGGCCCGGTCTGGGAGGCCAACCACGTCTGGCTCATCTTCGTGCTGGTCGTGCTGTGGACGGGGTTCTCGGTCGCCTTCGCGTCGGTCATGTCGACGCTGTTCATCCCGCTGAGCCTGGCCGCGCTCGGGATCGTGCTGCGCGGCTCCGGGTTCGCGTTCCACAAGCTCGCGCGGCGGGGCCACTACCGCCGCTTGGCGGAGCGGCTGTTCGGGCTCTTCTCGCTGCTGACCCCGTTCTTCATGGGCACCGTCGTCGGCGCCATCGCCTCCGGCCGAGTACCGGTGGGCAACGCGGCGGGCGACCCTGTGACGAGTTGGCTCAACGGCGTCTCCCTGCTCACCGGGGCCCTGTTCGTGGCCACCGGCGCCTACCTCTCGGCGGTGTTCCTGGTCAGCGACGCCCGCCGCGCGGGCGAGGAGGACATGGAGCAATACTTCGCGACCCGTGCACTGGTGGCGGCGGTGGCGGCCGGGGCGATCGCGATCGCGGGGCTCTTCGTCTACCGAGCCGATGCCCGCTACATCTACGACGGTCTCACCGGCGATGCCCTGCCGCTCGTGATCGTCTCGGCTCTGTGTGGGCTGGGAGTTCTGCTCCTCCTGTGGCGAGGGGGACGCAGGGGCACGCGACCGCTCGCGGTGGGCGCGGTCGTGGCGGTCATCTGGGGCTGGGGTGTGGCGCAGCACCCGTACCTGCTACCGAAGTCACTGACGATCTCCGACGGCGCCGCGGATAACGAAGCCCTGACCGCGATTCTGATCGTGTTCGGCGTCGCGGTCGTGGTCGTGCTGCCGGCGCTGGCCTTCCTGTACACCCTTGCCCAGCGCAGCGTGCTCGAGCCCGAGACGCGGGCGTCGGGTTCCACCACCGAGGCCTCGCACCCCGAGCCATGATCGGCGAGAGGACGGTCGACGGCTTCCGCGCGGTTACGCTCTCGGCGCCCCAGCCGGGCGTCGAGGCGACGTTCGTCCCGGGAGGCGGGATGGTCGGCTGCTCACTGCGTCACCGCGGTGATGAGCTCTTGGGTCAGCGGGGCGGGCTCGCCAGGTACGTCGCCGCGCGCTCGACCATGGGAATCCCGCTACTCCACCCATGGGCGAATCGGCTCGGCGCTCGGCGTTTCGAGGTGGCCGGTCGCGAGGTGGACGTGGATGCGGCGAGCCCCCCCGCCGCAGAGGATCCCAACGGGCTTCCGATCCACGGGTTCATGTCGGCAGCGCCAGGCTGGCGAGTGAGCCGCCGGGACCCGACCGGCGAGGGCGGCACGCTCACGGCGGACTTCGACTTCGCTGCCGACGCGGGGCTGATGCGCGCGTTTCCGTTCCCTCACGAGTTGACGATCGAGGCGAGCCTTGCCGGCCCGACGCTGACGATCGCCACGACGGTGCGCGCGTCTGGTGATGCCGCCGTCCCGATTTCGTTCGGGTACCACCCCTACTTCCGGCTCCCCGGTGTCGGTCGCTACGACTGGGAGATCGAGATTCCGGTCCGCCAGCGACTGGCGCTGGACGACCGGATGCTGCCGACGGGAGAGCGGGAGGAGGTCGAGGTCCCAGGCGGGCCGCTCGGCTCGCGGACCTTCGACGATGCCTACGTTGCGCCATCCGTATCTGTCCCATTCACCGTGGCGGGCGGCGGCCGGCGGATCGCGGTCGCGTTCGACTCCGGCTTCCCGTACGCGCAGGTCTACGCCCCGGCCGACGACGACGTGATCGCGCTCGAGCCGATGACCGCTGCCGCCAACGCCCTCGTCGCCGGGGGTCCCGACCTCACACTCACAGAGCCGGGCGAGAGCTACCGCGCGAGCTTCTCGGTCACGGTCACCGATTCGTAGCACCGAGCGGTAATGCGGACCGCCGTCGTCGGACACGTGGAGTGGATGGACCTGGCGGTGGTCGAGCACGTGCCCGCGCCCGGCGACATCGTCCACGCCATCGAATCGTGGGAGGGGCCGGCCGGCGGCGGCGCGGTTGCGGCAGCGCAGCTGGCGCGGCTCGCCGGCGATTGCCTCTTCCTCACCGCTCTCGGCGACGACGACCTGGGTCACCGGGCCAAGCGCGAGCTCGATGCTCTCGGCGTCCGGGTGGAGGCGACGTGGCGAGCCGAGCCGCAGCGGCGTGCACTTGTGCACGTCGATGCGAAGACCGAACGGACCATCACCGTGATCGGCGACCGGATGGGCCCTCGGGGGACGGATGCCCTGCCCTGGGGTGAGCTCGACGGCGCCGACGCCGTCTACTTCACCGCCGGCGATCCGGGGGCGGTGCGGCGGGCCCGGGCCGCAACCACGCTCGTGGCGACCGTTCGCGCGGTGGGGGCACTGGCGGCCGCCGGGGTCGAGCTGGACGTCCTCGTGTCCAGCGCGAACGATGCGGGCGAGCGATACACGGTCGGCGACATCGATCCAGCGCCGCGGCTCGTCGCCCGCACCGACGGCGCGGCGGGCGGCACGCTGTCGGTCCCTGGCGGAGAGACGAGTCACTGGGAGGCCGCTCCTCTACCCGGACCCGCGGTTGACACCTACGGCGCCGGCGATTGCTTCGCCGCCGGACTGACGTACGGCCTGGCGGAGGGTCGCTCGCCCTCCCAGGCACTGGCGCTCGGGGCGCGTTGTGGCGCGGCGTGCGTGACCGGCCGCGGGCCGTTCGCGGGGCAGCTCGACGACGCGAGCTGAGCATCCCCACCTGTGAGATGGTTGTCCTGCGCGGGCGAGCGTCAACCGGAAGGGGAGAGATGGACTCGATTCGAGCGCGACGGGGGCGACTGGTCGCCGCTGTCGGCGGTGTGATGCTGTTCGCATTCCTGTTCTTGCCTTGGTTCGGCGAGTCCGGCCTGAACAGCAACGGCTGGGAAGGCCAGTCCTCGACGGACATCTACCTGATGATCACCGCGGTCGTCGCGATCGCATCGGCGGTCCCCGTGGGTCGAGCGGTGTTCTTTCCCGGTGTGACCATGGGGGGCGCCGCCGCGCTCCTTGGCGGCGTCGCGACCCTCGTCCTGATCTGGCTCTCGTTCTTCGACTTCCCATCGGGAGCCGATCGCAAGATCGGCGTCTACCTCGCGCTGCTTGCCGCCGTCGTGATTGCCGTCGGCGGCTATATGTCGGCTGAGGGAGTGCCTGCTAGGGCGCGGCATTGAGCGCGTCGATGGCCTTGTTGGCCGCCTCCTGACAGGCCTGCATTGCCTGCTCGCGAGCAGTTCCCTCGGGTGCGTTCGACGCTTGCGTAGTGCACTGTTCGAAGGCGTCGCGCGCCCGCGCGCATGCCGATTGTGCGGCGGACCCGGCTGTGCCCGAGACCGCGTCGATGCACGCGTTGTAGACGTCGTCGGGGGTCGCCTGGCCGGAAGCCTCCGTCGCGGGGGTCGACGAGCTGCCGGCTGGCGTCGTGCTCGACGTGCTCGTGTCGCTGCTGCTGTCGCTGCCGCCGCAGCCGGCGATCAGCCCGGCGGCGACGAGCGCCAGGCACGCGAACAGCCACTGATGGTGCTTCATACGGGATTGCCCCAATCGATTGCCGGCTCGGCGAGCGGCGATCCTATCTGCGACCGGCGGACGTCCTCGAAGACGTGAGAGGCCCTCGTTCTCCCCGCAGAACGACGGATCGCGGCGCTATCGCGTGGCGGGAGCGCTATCCCTGGTGCATGACCGACAGGATGTTGCCCGCCGGGTCCTTGAACCACGCGATCTCCGGCCCCGGGCCGCGGGCGATGCCACGGTCGTCCTGATCGAATCCGTCGTAGCGCTCGAACTCGATGCCCCGGGCACCCAGCTCGTCGACCGCCTCTTCGACGTCGTCGACCTCGAAGTTGAGGATCGTGTAGGTCGCGGGCGTGAAATCCGGCTTTTGGTAGACGAAGGTGTCGCGCCCGCCGGCGAGGTGGAGAATCATCAGCCCCTGCGCCTCGTCGACCACCGTGTTCTCGATGCCGAGGGTCTCGCCGTAGAACTCACGCGCGCGCCGCGCGTCATCCACGGCGAAGCCGCTGTACGCCTTGGTGTTCGCAAACACTGCTCCTCCTCGTTGTGTTGAGCTCGCCCGGGCTGGTGTGTCTCAGCAGCCCTCTGAGTAAGCGGGCTCTGCCTCGCCCGTCTGCTTCTCGCCGCCTTCGGCCGCCGCCTCTGCAGCCCGCTCCTCGCTCTGCAGCACCGTGAGCCCGACGACGAACGCGGCGGCGATCAGAATCGCGCCGATCAGGAAAGCGAGGTGGTAGCCGCTGGTGAGCGCGGAGGCCGTCGATTCGCCGTCGGCGATCAGGTCATCGCTCCGGGTTGCCGAGAGCGTTGCCAGCACGGCGAGCCCCAATGCACCGCCCACCTGCGCGGTGGTGTTCACGAGTCCGGAGGCCAGTCCGGCATCCTCCTGAGTGGCGCCTGACATCGCGATCGCCATGAGCGATGGGAACGAGACCCCGATCCCGAAGCCGATCAACACCATCGGCGGCAGCACATTTGCGACGTACGTGCCATCCACCGGCGCCTGCGTGAATGCGAGGAGCCCAGCTGCGATCAGCACCAGGCCGGTGAGCAGCGCGCGCCGTGCGCCGAAGCGGGTGATCAACGGCTCCGTGTACCGGAAGGACAGCACCCCCATGATCAACGTTGCGGGCAGGAACGCCAGCCCGATCTCGAGCGGGTCATAACCGAGGACCTGCTCGAGATACAGCGATCCGAGGAAGAACAGCCCGAACATCCCCGCGACCGTAAGCGCCTGGATGACGTTGGCTCCCGAGACGTTGCGCGATCGGAAGATCCGTAGGGGGATCAACGGATTCCGCGTCTTGGCCTCCCAGAGGACGAAGGCGGCGAGCAGCGCGACCGAGATGGCCCCGAGGCCGAGGGCGGCGGTGGAGCCCCAGCCCTGCTCAGCCGCCGGCTTGACGATCGTGTACACGCCCAGCATCAGCGAGCTGGTGATGAGGACGGCCCCTGGGACGTCGGTCCCGCCGCCGAACCCGATGCCCTTGTCGCGGTCGACCAACCGCATGGCTCCGAACGCGGTGATGATCGCGATCGGGATGTTCACGAAGAAGATCCAATGCCAGTTGATGGAATCCGTCAGGATGCCGCCGGCCAGTAGGCCAACCGAGCCGCCCGCGGACGCGACGAACCCGTAGACGCCGATCGCCTTGGCGCGCTCGCGCGGCTCCGGGAACATCACGACGATCATGCCGAGGATCACGGCCGAGGTCATCGCCCCGCCGATTCCCTGGACGAAGCGGGCGACAACGAGCATCTCCTGCGTCTGGGCGATTCCGCAGACGAACGAGGCGACGGTGAAGAGGGCGAGCCCCGCCATGAAGACGTTCTTGCGGCCCAGGATGTCGCCGAAGCGTCCCGCGAGCAGAAGCAGCCCGCCGAAGGCGATCAGATAGGCGTTGACGACCCATGCGAGGCTGGACTGCGAGAAGCCAAGGTCCGATTGAATCGACGGGAGGGCTACGTTCACGACAGTGACGTCGAGGACGATCATCAGCATCCCGACGCAGAGCACGTAGAGCGCCATCCAGCGCCGCCGGTCCGTCGTCGCGGCCACTGGGCCGAGCTGATCGATCTGCGCCTGCTCCGTCATCTCCTTCGCCTCCTTCGTCCTCGCCGTCTGTCCTTGAGACCGACTGGCTTTCCGGAATTCATCGGGCACCCATCGACTAGGTGGTCCCGGCGTCCCTCATGGGTCTTCGTTCAGGTGCCGCTCGAGCGCGTCCAGGCGCTCTGCCCAGAACTCGCGGTACGGCGCGAGCCACTCGTCGACCTCCGCGAGCGGCTGCGGCCGAAGTCCGTACCACCGCCATCGGCCATCCACACGAACGTCGACCAAGCCGGCTTCGCGCAGCACTCGAAGGTGCTTCGAGACCCCGGGCTGGCTGAGTCTGAGCTTAGCGACGAGGTCGTTCACCGAGCGCTCGCCTTCCCGCAACAGATCGAGGATCTGCCTGCGATGAGGTTCAGCCACTGCCGCATATGCGGACACTGCTTCATATTACCAACTGGTTATGGATTACTTCGGCTGCCAGAGGGCGACCTCGCCGCCTGCCCGACCAGCGACGACGCTCCGCCATCCGGCCGGTCCTTCGCGGGGCCCCAGCAGCACTCCCGCTCCGAGCTCGCGCGCCCGCTCCGTGGCGCCGTCGATCTCGGCAACCTCGACGTACGGCAGCCACAGGGGTCGCCGCGCCCTGCATTCGACCACGCCCCCGCCGAGTCCGTTACCCATCTCGAGAGCGAGGTAGGAGCCGTCGCCGGCGGCGATGCGCTCCGGGCGCCACCCGAGTAACTGCGCGTAAAAATCGCATGCGCCCCTCATGTCGCCGGTGTGCAGCTCGAGGTGGACGACAGGGTTGGACGGTTTTTGCGCCATGCGCCGTCCTCTATGACCCCGCGGCGCCGCGAAAGTAATCGGTTGATCGATGAGCCCTGCGATCGCCGGCGGTCTAGTCTGCAGGAGGAATGGGCAATACATCGACGACCTCGCCGGTGCAGGAGCGCGACCTCCTCGAGGCCGCTCGCGCAGGCGACCAGAACGCGTTCCAACGTCTGGTCGATCCGTACCGCGGTGAGCTCCACGCGCATTGCTACCGCATGCTCGGATCCGTCCACGACGCCGAGGATGCGCTTCAGGAGACGCTGCTGCGGGCATGGCGGGGGCTTTCGGGCTTCGAGGGACGCAGCTCCCTTCGGTCCTGGCTCTATCGAATCGCGACCAACGCGTCGCTGACGATGATCGACAAGCGTCCCAAGCGGGTGTTACCCATCGACTATGGGCCCGCCGCCGATCCACACGACGGCCCTGGCGAGCCGCTCTTGGAGTCGGTGTGGGTCGAACCCTACGCCGATGAGCGGTTCGGGCTGGAGGATGGTCTTGCCGAGCCCGAGGCGCGATATGAGCAGCGCGAGAGCGTCGAGCTGGCGTTCGTGGCGGCGCTTCAGCACCTCCCCGCAAACCAGCGTGCCGTCCTCATCCTGCGCGAGGTGCTGGGCTTCTCGGCCAAGGAGGCCGCCGAGGCGCTCGACACGACCGCCGCGTCGGTGAACAGCGCGCTGCAACGGGCGCGTGCCGCGGTCGAGGACCGCCTCCCGGAGCAGAGCCAGCAGGAGACGGTGCGCGCACTCGGCGACGATGGCCTGCGGGAGGTCGTCGACGGGTACGTGGAGGCGTGGCAGCGGGGCGACGTCGAGGCGGTGGTGGGGATGCTCACCGAGGACGCCGCGTTCTCGATGCCCCCGCTCCGGACGTGGTTCGGCGGTCGGGAGGAAATCGGCATCTTCCTCGCGGGCTCGCCGCTCTCCGGCCGGTGGCGATGGCGGCCGGTGGAGGTTCAGGCCAACGGCCAGCCCGCACTTGCTTACTACAGCTGGGATCCCGACGAGCACGCCTACATGCCGTTCGCGCTGAACGTGCTCACCCTTCGCGGTCGGAAGATCAGCGACGTCACCGCCTTCATCATCCGAGAGCCCGAGAGCGCCGACCGCGAGGTGATCGCGCGGATGCCGGAGCAGCCCACGGATCCGCGCCAGCTCGAGGTGGCCTTTCAGGCCTTCGGCCTGCCCGACAAACTCACCGAGCAATAGGAGCAAGCATGTGTCGCAACATCCGGACCCTCTACAACTACGAGCCGCCAGCGACCGAGGAAGAGGTCCGCGCGGCGGCGCTCCAGTACGTCCGCAAGATCAGCGGCTTCACAAAGCCATCGCAGGCCAACGCTGACGCCTTCGAGGAGGCTGTGGATACGGTGGCCGAGGTATCCGCCGACCTGCTCGCCCGGCTCGTGACGTCCGCGCCGCCGAAGGACCGCGAGGTCGAGGCGGCGAAGGCGCGGGCGCGCGCCGCCGAGCGCTTCGCAACGGCCTAACCGTCGCCGGACCGGACGCCTAGACCGGCAACTTGCTGCGACCTCGCCGGCCCGCGGCGGCGCTCTTGTTCGTCGCCCTCCGGGATGCGCTGAACGGCTTTTGAAGCACGTTGCCCAACTTCGAGGGCGCCTTCGCCCCGGAGCGCTGGCCGGCCCCGAGGGTCTTGTCCACGCCTCGCTGAGGATGGCGTGACAGGCGCGGGAAGAGAAAGGCGAGGATCAGAAGGATCACGCAGATGGCGGCGATCAGGACGACGGTCATGTGCGTTCTTACCTCGGTCGCCGACCCCGAGATGGATCAGCGGAGCTGTTCCTCCCGTTGGGCGGCCTGTTCGTCATGGCGCGCGGCGGCCTTGCCCTCGCGCGAAACCCGCTCCTTCTGTTCCGCTGCCTTGGCCGCGTGCTCTTCGGCTTGCTGGGCGTGCTGGCGAGCCAGGGTCTCGTGCTGCGCCGCCTCGCGTTCGCGCGCGTCGACCTCCCGATTCAACTCCTGTGCCTTCATCGCATGCGCATCGGCTTCCTGGCGATGCCCGGCGGCCTCCCTCGAGAGGCGCTGTCGCTGGCGCCTTTGTGCCTCGCGCCGGCGAGCGATCGCGAACGCGACCGCACCGACGACGAGCGCCGCTGCCACGATGATGGCGACGATCAGGATCGTTGACATGCCATCCGACTACCCGCGGCAGTTGTGGCGCAACCACGCCGGTTGCCCGGGCGGAACCGCGTGACGCCGTCTAAGTGACCTGCGGCCCGGGTTGGCCCCAACGCTCAGGATGCGCAACCGACGAGAGGAGCTCGATGTCGATGCCCGACCCGAGGTGGATCACGTTCGCGACCCGATCGGCGATCCAGTCGGTATCCCCGGAACCCTCATAGCTGGGTTTCCAGTTCAGGGAGTCCTCCCACAGCACGGTCTGGAGGCGGCTGAGCCGCGCCTGGAGCCTGACGAAGCGGGTCACCGACCGGTGGAATGGGGTCTCGACCAACACCGGCGCCCACCTTCCGAGCCTCGCCCTGGCGCTCTCGGCGAGATCGGCGACGACCTTATGCAGCGAATTGCGCTTGAGCTCGTCGTTCGCGATCGCGTGTGCCAGCGCTCGCGTGCTCTCTTTCCCGGCCGGGGAGCGCACCAGCTCGCGCATCTCCTGGAGGGTCAGGGATTCGCGCTGCCCCACGCCAACGTGCTCCGCGAGGGTGACCCAGATGTGGCGTGCGCTCTCGCCCAGCTCCACGAGCGCGTAGTCGGAGAGGAGCCGCCATTCGCGCCGGGCCCTGGCGGAGAGGAACTCGTTCACGACCGCGACGCCGACGATCAATACCAGGATGTCGGCGACTACCGAGGTGGCCATCGCGTTGCGATCCCAGAAGCCGGTCAGCACGAAATCGGAGATGGCCACCGCCACCAGCGCCAATAGCGAGAAAACCGCGCTAACCCTGGTGAGCGTGGTACTCGGCAGGCCCATCGAGACCGCATCGTAATCGGCGAACCTGCAACACCCGTCTGAGTGACGTGACCGGACTCGGACGGCCGGCTGCCAGCTGTTAGCTTTGTGACGATGGGTGGGTCCGCAGGGAAGCGTGGGGAGGGTCGTCTTGCAGCCGTTTCGATTCTGCTGACCGTGGCGGCGTTCCTGTCTTTGACCGCGACGGCTGGCGCGTCGTCGACGGCGGAGTGTCCGGCGATCAAGAACAAGCCCGGCGCGATCCCGCACGTCGATTACAACGGCGTGAGGCACATGACCTTCTGCACACCGGCCACCGTGAATCCCGGGCAGAACGTCATCCGGCTCCACGGCACCGACCTCTTCACGCACCAACCCGGGTACATCACGCGCTTCGACCCCGAGCTGGTCTACGAGGACGGCACCGTGCCACGGGTCGACGTGCTGCACTTGCACCACGCCGTGTGGATCGTGAACAACCAGCCGCAGTTCGCCGTGGGCGAGGAGAAGACGATCGTGCAGGCGCCCAGAGGGTTCGGGTGGCGAAGCCTCCCGAGCGACAACTGGCGGCTGAACGACATGCTCCACGACTTGGTCGGGCAGCCGGCGAAGGTCTACATCGTCTGGAGGCTCGACTTCGTGCCCGACACGGCTCCCGCGGCCGACAACATCCGCTCGGTGCACACAGAGTGGATGAACGTGGCCGGCCCCCAACCGCGGGTGGGCGTCTCGGGCCTGTTCTATCCGGTGTTCGACGCCCTCCGGCGCTGGGGCGAGAACGGCCGCTACACATTTCCCGACATGGCCGAGGGCGCTCAGCGCGACCTCATCAGCCCGACCCAGACATGGACTCCCAACCATTCCGTCACGCTGATGGGGACCGCCGGACATCTTCACCCTGGCGGCCTGAACACCAGCCTTAGAGTCAAGCGCGGCGACCAGCGAAACACGATCTTCACGTCGAGGGCGCACTACTACGAACCCGCCGGCGCGGTGTCGTGGGACGTCGCGATGAGTGCGACACCGCGTACTTGGCGGGTCAAGCTGAGGCCGGGCGACGAGCTCAGCGTCCACGCGACCTACGACACCAGTCGGGCCGACTGGTACGAGGTGATGGGGATCATGCCCGTCGCCGTCTACGACGGGACCGATGCCGGCGGCGTCGACGCGTTCAACCAGAACATCCCGCAGAAGGGCGCCCTCACCCACGGGCACCTGGCCGAGAACAACCACCACGGTGGCGGCTCCGCGGGCATGCCGAACCCGCTGGACCTGCCGGATGGTCCCTTCCCGGCCAGTCCCATCGACATCAAGGACTACCTGTACTCGCAGGGCGACCTTCACCTGCCGGGCAGCTCCGGTCGGCCGCCGACCATCCACGCCGGCCAGTCGGTGACGTTCAAGAACCTGGACGACGCCCAGAGCCAGACGTGGCACACCATCACGGGCTGCAAGGAGCCGTGTAACCGCGATACCGGGATCGCCTACCCGATCGCCAACGGTCCCAGCAGCTTCGACTCCGGGCAGCTCGGCACGGATCCGCCGTTCGGCGGTCCGGCGATCGGCCAGATCACGTGGAAGACGCCGAAGAACCTCAACCCGGGCACCTACTCCTACTTCTGCCGAGTGCACCCCTTCATGCGGGGAAGCTTCCGCGTCAAGCCGTAGGGACCGCTGGCACTCCACCGTCCGGTGACCTCGCCGCCGGCTCAGACCGAGTGCGCCAGCCCCGCCAACCGTCGCTCCAATTCGGCCCGCTCGACCGCGTTGCCGCTCAGCTCGAGGGCCCGCTCGTATGCTCGCGCCGCGGCCTCGCTGTCGCCGGCCCGCCGCAGCAGCTCGGCCTGGGCGGCATACAGCGGCCGGTAGCGGGACAGCGCCGGGTCATCGAGCAGCGGCTCCAGTAGCTCGAGCCCGGCCCGCGGCCCGGAGGCGTGCGCGACCGCCACGGCGCGGTTGACCTCGATCACCGGCGAGGTCGACAGGCGTCCAAGCGCCTCGTACAGCTCGGCGATCTGCGTCCAGTCGGTCTCCTCCTCGGTGGGCGCCTGGACGTGCAGCGCGGCGACCGCTGCCTGCAGCTGATACGGACCGGGGCGGCGAAGCGCCATCGCGGCCTCGAGCTCTCTGAGGCCCTCCCTGATCCGTCCCTCATCCCAGCGCGAGCGGTCCTGCTCGTCGAGCGGCAGGTAGCGGCCGCGGTCGTCGAGCCGGGCCGCGCGGCGGGCATCGTGGAGCAGCATCAGGGCCAGCAGGCCTCTGACCTCGGCGTCGTCAGGCATCAGCTTGCCCAGCAGTCGGCCCAGCCGGATCGCCTCGCTGCACAGCTCGCCGCGAACGAGCCGGTCCCCCTCGGCAGCTCCGTAGCCCTCGTTGAAGATCAGGTACACGACCGACAGGACGCCGGTCATGCGGTCCGGAAGCGCGTCGTCGCTGGGCACGCGGTACGGAATGCCCGCGTCGGCGATCTTGCGCTTGGCGCGCACAAGGCGCTGGGCCATGGTGGTCTCGCTGACGAGAAAAGCGCGTGCGATCTCCGCCGTGCTGAGACCGCCGAGCGTCTTCAGGGTCAGCGCGACCCGCGCGGACAACGCGAGTGCGGGATGGCAACAGGTGAAGATCAGCCGCAGTCGGTCATCGGCGACCGCGCTCTCCTCCGCCTCCGGACGGTGCTCCTGGGCGTCCAGCCGCGCGAGCTCGGCGAGCCGCGCGGTGCGATCCGTGGTGGCACGCTCGCGCCGCAGCCGATCGATCGCCTTGCGGCGCGCGGTCACGGTGATCCAGGCGCCGGGGTTGTCTGGGACCCCGTCGCGGGGCCAGGCCGCGACCGCCGCGGCGAACGCGTCCTGGACGGCATCCTCGGCGAGCTGGAAGTCGCCCAGGTGCCGGATCAGCGTCGCGAGGACCGCCGCCTGCTCCTCGCGGAAGGCGCGGTCGACGGCGGCGGCCGGGTCGCCGCCCGCGGGCGCCGCTCCCGGTCGCCACTCGTCGCGCGAGCTCACGACCCGTCGTCCGCCCAGTCCGCTCCCGCGGGCGGCTGCCACATCGGCCTCACCTCGGTCGACCCGTAGGCGCTGCTTGGGATGCGCGCGGCCCACTCGAGCGCGGTGTCGAGGTCGGACGCATCGATCAGGTAGTAGCCGGCGACGTATTCCTTCGTCTCCGCGAACGGCCCATCGGTGATCTGCGTCTCGCCGTCACGCACCCGAATCGTCGTCGCCGCATCCGGCCCGGCGAGCCCGTCGTTGGCCAGAAACACCCCCGCGTTCTTGATCTCCTTGTCGAAGCGCTGCCAGTCGGGGTACTGCTCGGCAATCTCCTCCGGCGAGGGACCGGGACCCGTCGGCTGATACATCAACAGCATGTACTTGGGCATCGTTGCTCCTTGAACCTTTGGATTCGCCGCGCGGTTCGCGGCCTCATCTCCGACGACGCGACAGGTTGGCCCGATTCGACAGTTTGGGGCGAAATTGGTTGGGCCCGGGCTATCGACTATTGCTTGCAGCCCGGCGGCTTCGAGAGCTTCGGCTTGGTCGTTGAAATAGTCGAGCCGAGCGAGCTTGCCGTTGCGGAATGTCCACACCATGCCGTCTCCGCGCTCGACGCGTACACCGCTACCGGCTCCAATCGCGCGGATACGAAACAGCGACACGGCCCGTTCCCCCCGCGTCGATCAGCCGCTCGACCTCCATCTCGTAGCTAGCCCAGGCTTCGTCAAAATCCGAGAGCCACTTCGTGACGCCGTCCACGCCCCGGTAGGGATTCTGAGCGTCTGGGATGTCGTGATCGAAGACCTCGATATCGGCGTCGATTCGCTCCCAGATCGGCTGGCCCCTCTTGGTGAAGCGCTCGTGCGCCTCCCTGACGATCTCAACGTTCTCCTCCGACATCGCTACCCCCGCATGCGGGCGCTTGGAGGGCTCGCGGGCAGGCTAAGTCCGTTTCGCGTAGTCGCCGAAGCCGCTGAAGTCAACCTGGACGCAGGGCTCATCCCCGGTCACCTCGGCGTCGTGCCCCGGAGGGATGTCGAATACGTCCCCGGCGCTGATCTCGAAAGTGGTTCCATCGTTCATGTGAACGGTCATGGCGCCTGACACGCAGTAGCCCACGTGATGGGCTTGGCAGGCGTCGGTCTTGGCAATGGGCTTCACGTTTTCCGACCACTTCCAGCCTGGCTCAAACACGCCCTTGCCGATCGCCTTGCCTCCGAGATTGACCAGCTGGGCCTGTCCCTTGCCCTCAAAAGGCCGGGTCTCGTCGGGCGAATCGAAGTTCTTGGCCTCGCCTGCCATCTGTGCTCCTTTCGTGGATTTCGTGTCGCCGACAACCTATCCGACTACACCTATGGTCCCCAAACCGCGGCGACGTCCTCGTGCGACATTGCCTACTCCGTGTCGGGCGGCTTCGGAGGCGGCGGCGAATTTGGCCCGGACTCTGATCGGGCTTTCAGGCCGTGAGTGGCACGTCGCGGCCCGATCCGGTCAGA
>Ga0126312_10001892_pt1 | contig 13862 bp, 17 predicted proteins | sample Plot104A_FD_92537 | JGI IMG/M metagenome (GOLD analysis project Ga0126312, IMG submission 92537) | Serpentine soil microbial communities from UC McLaughlin Reserve, CA, USA - Plot104A | ecosystem: Environmental > Terrestrial > Soil > Grasslands | place: USA: UC McLaughlin Reserve, Lake County...
CCGACATAAACGACCGCTTCGAGCTCGACCTGCCCCACGAGGACTTCGATACCATAGGCGGCTACATCCTGGGCTCCCTGGGACGTCCTCCCGAGACCGGCGACACCGTGGAGGCCGAAGGCGCCACCATGCAGGTCAAGAGCGTCGACGGCCCCCGCGTCTCGATGCTCACCCTCCAGAGGAACGTAGAGATTTAGATTCCCCGGGAGGGCTCTCCTGAGCTCATCCGAATCTCGCAAGGAATGATCCAAGTAATTCGTAGCCCTGGGTGTACGCAACTCTGCGATAAGAGTATGATACATCTGTATCATATCAAGGGAGCGAGAGATGTACCGTCCGGCATTCTGCGGTTGCTCCTGATGTGGTACACGATCCTACTGAGCAACATCGAATTCCCCCTGTTAACATTTCACGGTCGTTGGTCTTAGAACGGCGGTCACATTGCAGATGGAGCACGACATCGGGGCGCTGACGAGCGGGGCTATGGCCTCTATCTGGTCCTGGGTGCAGGGGAAGATCCCCGCCGGCGTCGAGGTCTTCGACGCCCACTCCCACATCGGGGTCGACATCGACGGCCGTACGATGACCGGAGAGGGTATGCTCGAGCGCATGGTGGCCGCGGGGGTGAAGAAGAGCATCGTCTTTCCCCTGAACGACCCGAACGCCCGCGACGACTACTCTGGCCCCAACGACGTCGTCTGGAACGCTTACGAGGAGCACCCTCGCTCTTTCGTGCCTTTCTTCCGCCTCAACCCAAACCTCGAGTACGACAGGGAGTTCGTGCGCTGCGTCGAGCGCGGCTTCAGGGGTCTTAAGCTCCATCCTGTTTCGCAGGAGTTCGAGTTGGACGACCCGAAAGTGGTGCGCCTGTTCGGGATGGCTGCGGAGGTGGATCTTCCGGTCTTGATCCACACCGGCTTCGCCATGCAAAGGATCGTCGGGCCGCTCCTCCCGACGGTCGAGGCGCACCCGGGACTGCGCCTCATCCTCGGCCACTCGGCGATGGTCGAGGTGCTCCGTACCGTCCGCGCCTTCGAGGGACACCAGAACGTACTCTTCGAGACTTCGGTGGTGCAGGCCAAAGACCTCTACGAGCTCTTCTCCTCCGTGGATCCTTCTCGCGTCTGCTACGGGTCGGACATACCCTACGGCGACCTGCCATCGACGCTGCACGCCACCCTGGCCGCGGCCGAGGCCGCGGGGGTACCTGAGGAGGCCCTGCCAGGGATCATCTCGGAGAACATCAGGCGGTGGTTCCCGTGAAGGCGGAGGAGAGGGCCGACACGGCGCTCAGGACAGCGCACCTGCTCAGGATCGACAGCTACATGGACATCGCGGTCCTCGCGATGTGGACCGCGAGCCCGAGGGTCGACACCATAATCGGCATGGTCGAGGCAAGTCTCCGGGGCGGGAGTCCGGGCGACAAGGATGCTGAACTGCTCGCGAAACTACGTGCCCTGGTAAGAGAGGGGCGCGAGTACTTGGCAGGCGGCGATTTCTCCGTCGCGATGGGCAGGATGCGGGTGGCCCACGACCTGCTCTCCCTCCAGATCATCCGCTCCTCGGGTGAATAGCCAGATGCCCGAGAACGCCGGCCTGCCCGAGGATGCTCCAATCGCGGCCGTAACGCGCGGCGCACTTCTCGAGAGCGTCCACCGCGGGCGTCTCGCCGTCTGTGATCCTGATGGCAACGTACTCGAGGCCGTTGGCGATCCCGAAGCCTACATCTACGCCCGCTCCTCGGCCAAGCCGTTCCAGGCCTTGCCGCTCGTCCTCTCGGGCGCCGCCGACGCCTTCGGGCTTACGGATAGGGAACTCGCCGTGGCCTGCGCCTCGCACAACGCCGAGGAGCCGCACCTTGCCGCCGTCCGGTCGATCTTGAATAAGGCCGGCCTGACCGAGGATGACCTGCAGAGCGGCGCCCATCTGCCACTGTATGAACCCGAAGCGGACAGTTTGATCCGTAGCGGCGAAGAGCCGCGTCCGATCCACAGCAACTGCTCTGGCAAGCACGCCGGGATGCTCGCCGTCTGTGTCCACGAGGGCTACGAGACCGCCACCTACCGCGATCCCGGCCACCCGCTCCAACGCCGCATAATCGGTCTCATCGCCGAGGTCTGCGGCCTGCGGGAGGACGAGGTGCTCGTTGCCGGCGACAACTGCGGCGTCCCCGCCTTCGCCCTTCCGCTGCGGAGGTTCGCCACAGGCCTCGCCCGCATCGTCACAGGTGACGCCCTTCCCGACGAACTCGGAGGTGCGGCCCTGCGTATAAGGGGCGCTATGCGGGAGCATCCCTTCATGGTCGCGGGGACGGGAAGGCTCGATACGGAGCTGATGTACTCGACCGAGCTTCTCGTCAAGGGTGGGGCCGAGGCCGTGCTCGCAGTCGGGAGTCAGGAGGGCTGGGGCCTGGCGCTCAAGATCTCCGATGGTTCCGAGAGGGCCGTGCGTCCGGCGGCGCTCGCCGCGCTTGGCGGCAGGGGCTTCGAGGTGCCCGATGCGGTCTTCAGCGTGCGTGGCCTGCACGGGGAGGCGGTGGGTGAGATCAGACCCTGGAGCGAGGCTCGGGGAAGGGCTGGATGAACCGCGCACGGATCTCGACCGGCAGTGTGCGGTCAGGATAGGACCGGGACGCCAGTACCAAGAGCCCATGAAGCTGACGACGGAGATCCTCGAAGCGTGCTACAAGGCCGGCGCGTTCCCGATGGCCGATACGTACGGGCGCATCGGGTTCTACCGCTCGGACCCGCGCAGCGTCCTCGAGTTCGAAGATCTGCACGTCTCCCGCTCGCTTCGGCGTGTAATTCGCAAAGGGACCTATGAGGTGCGCGTGGACGAGGACTTCGATGGTGTCATAAGGGCGTGTGCCGACAGGGAGGAGACCTGGATCAGCGCGGAAATAGTCGACGCTTACATCCGGCTGCACCACGCCGGCAAGGCACACAGCGTCGAGGCATACGTCGACGGCGAGCTCGCAGGAGGGCTCTACGGCGTTACTTTGGGCGGCGCGTTCATGGGGGAGTCGATGTTCTCCCGCATGAGGGATGCCTCCAAAGTCTGCTTCGTCTATCTCGTAGAGCGCTTGAGGGAGCGTGGCTTCGTGCTGCTCGACTGCCAGATCCAGAACCCCCACCTCGCCCGGTTTGGGGCGCGTGAGATCCCCGAGCGTGAGTACCTGCAGCGCCTGCAGCACGCCCTCAACCTGGAGTGCTCCTTTGTCTAGAGTACCGCTCTTCGGATCGGCGCTTGTCGCGTGGTAAGCTAGGCCAATGGACATAAGACACATCAACATCGATAGGACGCCCGAGCTGGAGCGGCCTGTTCTCATCGCCGGCTTCACGGGCTGGAACGACGCCGCCGACGCGGCGAGCGTCGCCGTCGGGGCCCTGGCCAGCTCGTGGGAGGCGCGGCGTTTCGGCGGTTTTGACGCCGAGGAGTTCTTCGACTTCCAGACCACACGACCCCAGGTCAAGCTGGTCGACGGTGTGACGCGCCAGATCGAATGGCCTGAGAATATGCTCTCGGCGACGGAGCCGAGGCTGGAAGCCGCCGGTGGCCGTGGGGTCGTCCTCTTGACGGGACCTGAACCGAACTTCCGGTGGCGCGCTTTCACGGCGGCGGTCGTCGAGCTGGCCGGAGCGTTGCACGTGGAGCTCGTGGTAACGATGGGCGCCCTGCTCGCCGACGTGCCGCATTCCCGCCCCGTCTCGGTAGCCGCCAACTCCCAGGACGCCACCCTGGTCGAATCCCTGGGACTCTCCGCTTCGCGCTACGAGGGGCCGACGGGTATCACCGGCGTACTGCACCGGGCATGCGCAGACGCGGGCCTGCCCTCGGTGAGCTTCTGGGCTTCGGTCCCTCACTACCTGCCCGCCGTCCCCTCCGCGCCCGCGGCCCTCGCCCTCCTGGACAAGCTCTCGGGCCTGCTCGCCATGCAGGTGGATACCGCCGATCTCGAAAGGACGGCCGAGACCTACCAGGAGCAGGTCTCCGTGGCCGTCTCCCAGGATTCCGATCTCTCCTCCTATGTGAAGATGCTGGAAGAACGTTTCGATTCACAGGTAAACCAGGGCCCGCGCAACCTGCCATCCGGCGACGAACTGGCCCAGGAACTCGAAGGCTTCCTCCGCGAACAGCGACGCGAAGAAGAATAGCATGTCAGCTAGTCAGCTGTTGCCGTGCAAAGCGTGGCCGGGTCTGTGATGTGCCGGGCTGCGCAGCCGGCCAGAGAGCCTCGAACGGCACGCAGGCTGACATGCTGACTAGCTAATAGTAAGCACGAAGACCACGACGCTCGCGAGCCCGAGCAGTCCCTGTACGATGGCGGAGGCCAGGTAGCCGACGAGGACGCCGCCCGCCGCGTGGGAGGCGCGGCGCCAGTCGGATCCCTCGGAGCCTGACTCTCTTTGGCCGTGGCGCTTGAGGTACTCGCCGATAAAGACGCCTGCGATGGTGCCGAGGATGAGGCCGAGCAGGGAGCCGATACCGAGGAAGAGGAGGCCGATCAGGGCGCCCGCGAGGCCGCCGACGGCCCCGCCCACGGTGCCCCAGTTGCTCGCCCCGAAGCGGCGGGCGCCGTAGGAGGTGGCTACGAAGTCGGCGACGACCGCGATCGCGGCGAATACGAAGAGGACAATGAGGATCGCGACCCCGACCGTCTGAAAGTCCGTGAGGATGGCGTAGAGGAGGGCCGAAAGGAATATGAGCGGAACGCCGGGCAGACCGGGCAAGACGCTTCCCAGTAGTCCCACGAACATCAAGACGAGGGTGAGGGCGAGCAGCGGGCCCTCTATGCCATCCATGCTCTACGACGAGATAACGGGAAGCGCCTTCTTGCCCTTTTTGAGGGCAGCGTTCAGGCTTCCGGACTTGTAGCCGGCGAGGTCGAGCGTGACGTAGAGGAAGCCGGTGTCGAGGAGCTTGGCGGAGATCTCCTCCCGCATGGCGAATGCCCTTTCGAGCTCGTCGGGGCCGACTTCGAGGCGGGCTATCTCCCCGTGGTGCCTGACGCGGACCTGCCTGAAGTTCTCTCTGCGCAGGAACTCTTCGGCGCGCGCGACCTGGGAGAGCTTCTCGGGTGTGATCTCCTGCCCGTAAGGAAAACGGCTCGACAGGCACGCGAGCGCAGGTTTGTCCCACGTCGGCAGCCCGATGTACTTCGCCAATACTCTGACCTCGGCTTTGGTCATCCCTGCTTCTGAGAGTACTGAGACGACACCGAGCTCTCTGGCGGCCTTTCTGCCCGGGCGGTAGTCGCCCTCGTCGTCCTTGTTCGCGCCGTCCACGACGCAGGCGTAACCTTTCTGCTCGGCGAGCTTCGCCAGATCAGAGTAGAGCGTGCTCTTGCAGAAGTAGCAGCGGTTCGTGGGGTTGCTGGCGTAGTCCGGGTTGTCGAGCTCGCGGGTATTTACGACGAGGTGCTCCACCCCGAGGGATTCGGCGAGCTCCCGCGCCAGATCCAGCTCCGAAGGAAGATAAGTCTCGTTGTTCGATGTAACGGCGAGGACCCTGTCTTTCGGTAATGCCCGCGCTGCGGCGGCGAGGGCCAGCGAGGAGTCGACCCCGCCGGAGAAGGCGACGAGCGCGCTTCCGTAGGGGGCGAGGATCCGTTCGAGCTCCGCCAGCCTCTTCTGCAGAGTGTCGGTCGCGACAGGGTTCATCTACACGTCCTCTCTAGCTCGCCCTGCGTGCGGAGAGCCAGCCCACGACCTCCTCGGCGTTCCTGCCGGGCGGAAACACCGGGTAGAAGACGTGCTTGATCTCTCCTCTCTCGATGACGAGGGTCAGGCGCTTTATAAGGGCCATGCCTTCTGCCTCGAACGTCGGCAGCCCCAGCGCTCTCGCAAACTCCAGCTTCTCGTCGCTCAACAACGAGAATGGAAGATGCAGCCGTGCGGCGGCTTCGCGCTGGTAGTCGGTATCCTGGGTGCTCAAGCCGAAGACCCTGGCCCCCAGTTCCTTCAACTCCGCGTAGTGGTCGCGGAAGGCGCACGACTGGGGGGTGCATCCTCGGGCGCCAGGGATGTCGTCCCACCCTGGGGGGAGATCCCGGTCCGGCCTCCCCGTAAGCGGGTAGCAGTAAACGACGGTCGTCCCCCTCAGAGTCGAGAGGTCCACAAGGTCTCCCGCCGTGGACATCAGAGAGACGGAAGGCAGCCGCATCCCCGGCAGGTGATCGCAGGCCCCGTCGTCTTCCGGTGCGGGTAGGCCCCGTGGTATTTCGTAGATGTTCTCCTGGCTGGCCATGCTTCTCCTCAGGTTCGCTCCAGGACGACCGCCGCGTTGTGGCCGCCGACGCCAAGGTTGGCGCAAAGGGCGGCTTCGAGGTCGGGCGCTTCGCGCGGCTCGTCGACGACGTAGTCGAGGTCGGCGCAGCCTTCCGCTACTTTCGTGAGGTTTCTCATCGGGGGGATCGTTCCCTCCTTGATAGCCAGGGCGCAGATCGCGGTCTCGACGGCGCCGCTCGCGCCCAAAGAGTGGCCGAGGGTAGACTTCGTGGCCGAGACCTTGACGTCTTTGTTGATCTTGGCCATAGCCTGCGACTCAGGGCCGTCACCGGCCACGGTACCCGTGCCGTGCGGGTTTATGTAGCCGATCTGCTCCCCTCTCAGTCCGGCCTCGGCGACGGCGAGCTCCATGGCCCGCATGATACCGTAGCCCTTGGGATCCGGGTCGGTAAGGTTGTAAGCATCTGTGGTGCGGCCGACGCCGGTGATCTTCGCGTAAGGCTCTGACCCACGGCGCTCTACGGACTCGACGCTCTCCAGGACCATTACGGCCGACGCCTCGCCGATCAGAAACCCGGAGTGGTCGACGTCATAGGGCCGGCACGCTCCCTCCGGGTCGTCGTTGCGGCGACTCATCGCCCGCATGGCTATGAACCCCGCGATTATGACGGGCGCCAGTCCGGCCTCCGAGGCGCCGCAGAGCACGATATCGGCGTCGCCACGGCGGATCAGGTCGTACCCGAGGCCCATCATGTCCGTGCCGCAGGTGCAGGCGAGGGCACCTGCGATCGAAGGCCCCTGCACGCCGAGCTGTATGCCCACGTGGGCAGCCGCGGAGTTGGGCATGATCTTGGTTACGGCGAAGGGGTTGACCCGTCCGGGTCCCTTGCTGTCTATGGTCGCCTGGGTCGTCTCCATGCTCGCGACGCCCCCGATACCGCTGCCGAGGATAAGGCCGACCCGCTCCGGGTCGTGGTTGAGCACGTCCCACGCGTCCGCGTCTTCGAGGGCCAGTTTGGCCGAGGCGAGGCCCATTTGCCCGAACCGGTCGGTCCTGGCCGCCACCTTGCGATCCATAAAGCTCTCGGGGTCGAAGTCCGTGCACTCGGCGGCGATGCGCACCTCGAAGGCCGCAGGATCGAAGAGCGTAATGGGGCCGGCCCCGCTCTCGCTGGCCAAGAGCGAGCTCCAGAGCTTCTTGCGCCCTACTCCGATGGGGGTGACCGCGCCGATCCCCGTTATGTAAGCCTCCGGGCGCCTGTCCTTCATCTCACCCCCTAGCAGAATCCAAGATCCATCGAACTATGAATCTTAGCATCACAGGCCCCCGGCGCGACTCGCCCTGTGCTATAACCCTCCAGGATGAGTCGGTGGAGCGAGCATTGATCTTCTACGTCGCTATAGTCCTCTTTCTAGCGAACTACGCACTGGGCGTACTCGTGCAACTTCGCATCGTCGACACGAAACCCTTCCGTTGGCTGCACCACGCCCTGTTCTTCGCGGTGTTCGCCTCCGCGGCCGTCGCGGTCGGCGTCGGATTCCTGCAGGGCGCGTCCTACCGGTGGGCTCTGCTGCCCGTACTCGTTCTCTTTGCCGTGCTGCCGCGCGTTAGGGCCGGAACCCCGGGACACGCCGCGCTCGCCAGCGGGGCCATGATCCTCTACGTCACAGGATTCGCATGGATGCTTTAGGAGGCTGAGATTGGATTTCCTGGAGGTCCTCAAGAGACGCAAGACCACGAACGGTCCTTTCCTGCCCGACCCCGTGAAGCCCGAGCACCAGCGCATGCTCGTCGAGGTCGCCGCGATGGCTCCCTCCCACTTCAACAGCCAGCCCTGGCGCTTCGTGCTCGTCGATGACCGCGAGGCTATAGAAGAAGTCGCAAGGATAAGCGGCGAGAGCATGACCCGCCTTCTGGAGGAGGGCACGTTCTGGAAGCGCTACAGGCCCTACTTCCGTTTCTCGGAGGCCGAGATGGAGGAGAAGCGCGACGGCATCCACTTCGACCAGATGCCCAGCATCCTAAAGCCTTTCTCGCGCCAGATCTTCTCCAACACGGGCCAGGCCGTGATGAACCGCTTCGGCGTCCCCAGGACCCTGGGCGAGGACAATAGGAAACTCGTGGCGGGCTCACCGCTCCTATTAGTGGTCCTCCTCGACAAGACCGAGTACCGTCCCGGCGAGCTCTCGGGGTTCTACTCCATCTTCGGGATGGGGGCCGCCGTGGAGAACATCTGGCTCACCGCGACGGAGCTCGGCATGGGCATCCAGTTCGTCTCGACCCCCATGGAGATACCCGAGAACTGGGAGCGGCTGAAGACGCTCTTCAAGGTCCCCGACGACCTGGAGTTGATGGCCGTCTACCGGCTTGGCTACGTCCCGAAGGAGCAGCGCAGGCCGACCATCGACTGGTCGAGCCGCCAGCGCAAGCGTATCTCGCAGTACGTCTTCCGCGACACCTGCGAGAACCCCGAGCCTGACCTCGCCACGCAGACAAGGCAGAAAGAAGAACGTTGACCGTACCAAGGATACTCTCCGTCGCCAGCGCGCTGCCGCCGTACCGCGTCGGGCAAGAGGAGGCGAAGACGTTCGCCAGGGACATGTTCTCGCACGGCCACGGTGACTTCGAGCGGCTGCTCCCGATCTTCGACAACGTCCAAGTAGAGAGCCGCTACTTCTGCGTCCCCGTAGAGTGGTTCCAGAGAGACCACGCTTTCCCCGAGAAGAACGCCCTCTACGTCGAGCACGCCATCGACCTCTCCGAGAAGGCGGCGAGGCGGGCGCTAGACAGGGTGGGGGCAGGGCCCGATGAGGTCGGTGCGATCTTCTTCGTTTCGACGACCGGTATCTCGACGCCTTCCATAGATTCGAAACTGCTCTTTCGTCTCTGCCTCTCCGAGCACACGCGGCGCGTCCCGATCTGGGGTCTAGGCTGCTCGGCGGGGGCGGCAGGCATCGCCCGCGCCGCCGAACACGTACGTTTGTATCCGGATCAACTCGTGCTCCTCGTCGCCGTCGAACTCTGTGGCCTCACCTTCCAGCGGGGCGACCGTTCGAAGAGCAACCTTATCTCCACGAGCCTCTTCGCCGACGGCGCGGCCGCGGTTCTGCTCGGAGGCTCCACGGGCCCCGAGGTGCTCGGAGGCTATAGCACCACCTGGCCCGATACCGAAAGTGTCATGGGCTGGGATCTCGTCGAGAAGGGCCTGAAAGTCCAGCTCTCCAAGAGCATCCCCGCGATCGTACGCGAGAAGTTCCGCGACAACCTGAAGGAGGCCTGTAGTTTTCTTGGCCTCGACTTCGATGAGATCAAACATTTCGTGCTCCATCCCGGCGGCTCCAAGGTTCTCGACGCCTTCGAAGAGGCGCTCGACCTGGAAGCAGGCGCACTCGCCACCAGCCGCGACGTGCTGCGCGACTGCGGCAACATGTCGAGCGTCACGGTCCTTTTTGTCCTGGAACACTTCCTCGAAAGCAAAGATTTCGCGAAGGGAGATCTCGGCGTGCTCTCGGCCATGGGCCCAGGATTCTCCGCAGAGCATGTGTTTTTCAGATGCTGACGGCCCCAGGCCGTCAGCATCTGAAAGCTAGTCAGCACTTCAGCGTTTCAGCTGGTCAGCATTTTGTGGTAGGTGGGAGGGTGTGTTGAACGTCGTGATGCTGATTGTGGGCGTGATGCTCGTTGGGGTTCAGCGGCTTTTGGAGCTCTCTTACTCGCGACGGAATGAGCGCAGGCTCCGCGCCCGTGGTGCGGTCGAGCGTGGGGCCGGTCACTATCCTGTGATAGTCGTTATGCACACTCTTTGGTTGGTCTCAACGCTCGTCGAGGGCCTGTTGCGCGGACCCGAGCCTCCTGCGTGGTGGCCGGTGCCGTTGGCGGCGTTCCTGCTCGTCCAGCCGTTGCGGTACTGGGCGATCTTCTCTCTGGGAGAGAACTGGAACACGAGAGTCCTCGTCGTGCCTGGCGGAAAGCTCGTCAGGAGCGGACCTTACCAATACTTCCCTCATCCCAACTACGTCGTCGTGGCCGTGGAGATCCTGACCTTCCCGCTCATCTTCGGAGCCTGGATCACCGCGATCGTCTTCTCCCTCCTGAACGGCGCCTTGCTCTACGTCCGCATAAAGACAGAGAACCGGGCGCTAAGAGAGCTGGCGGGCTAATATGAGTAGTTAGTCAGCAAAAAGCTGAAGTGCTGACTGGCTGAAATGCTGACTAGCTGCCGACCGAAGGGAGGCACGCAGTGCTAGATCTCAAATACATTCGCGAGAACGCGGAAGCCGTCGAGGAGAACTCGGGTAACCGTGGCGTCCAGGTCGACGTGGGCCTGGTAGTGGAGTTGGCCGACCGTCGCTCGGCACTTATTCAGGAGTCGAACGAGCTCAAGCGACGCCAGAACGAGATGGCCAAGAGCATCGGTAGGGAGCGTGACGAGGAGGCACGGGCCAGACTCATCGAGGAGTCGCGGGGTATGAAGGAGCGGCTCCCCTCGAAAGAGAACGAACTCCACGAGGTCGAGGAGCGGTTGCGGGAAGAGCAGTTGAAGATCCCGAATATGACCCACCCCGACTCGCCTATAGGCAAAGACGATACGGAAAACGTGGAGATCCGGCGTTGGGGTGAGATTCCTAACTTTCCCTTCGAGCCTAAGGACCACGTGGAGCTTGGCGAGCACCTCGGCATCATAGACTTCGACGCCGGGGCGAAGACCACGGGGAGCAAGTTCTATTTTCTACGTGGCGACGCCGTGCTCTTGGAGCTCGGCCTGATCCGCTACGCGCTGGACATCATTATGGAGCGCGGCTACAGGCCGACCATAACGCCTGATCTGGCGCGGGATCGGATGCTCGTGGGGACGGGCTTCATTCCGCGCGGACCCGAGACCCAGATCTACTCCGTCGAAGACTCGGACCTCTCGCTGATAGCGACCGCAGAGATCACACTGGCAGGCCAGCACGGGGACGACATAATCGAGGAGAGTGACCTCCCGCTGCGCTACGCCGGCCTCTCCCATTGCTTCCGCACGGAGGCCGGCTCGCACGGCCGCGCTAGCCGCGGCCTCTACAGGGTCCACCAGTTCACCAAGGTCGAGATGTTCGCGTTCACCACGCCGGAGCAGTCAGAGGATATGCACAACGAGATGGTCGGGATAGAGGAGCGGATCTTTCAGGGCCTCGGTCTGCCCTACCGCGTGGTCGACATCTGTACCGGCGACCTCGGAGGTGCCGCCTACCGCAAGTACGACCTGGAAGCCTGGATGCCAGGTAGAGACGATTTCGGCGAGGTCACAAGCACCTCGAACACCACCGACTACCAGGCCCGCAGGCTGGCAATCCGTTACCGGAAGGACGGCGGAAGGCCCCAACTCCTCCATACTCTGAACGGTACGGCTCTCGCTATCAGCCGGGCCCTGATCTCCCTCCTCGAAGTCCGCCAGCAACAGGACGGCTCCGTCATGCTGCCCGAAGCCCTCGTCCCCTACATCGGTAAGGAACGCCTGACCTCCTCGTAACCCTCACCCTCTTGACACGCCACACACTACCATATATTGTATCGAGTACGGATATATCGTAAACGGAGTGTTTGTGAAGAGCAGAGCCGGACGGGTAGAGGAACCACGGGATCTGTTACCACTAAGGCCGGCTGTGTTGCACATTTTGCTGGCCCTTGCCGATGAGGAGCGGCACGGGTACGCGATCATGCGCGAGGTCGAGGGACGGACGGGAGGCCAGACCAGGCTCGGTCCTGGCACGCTGTACGGTTCGATCAAGCGGATGCTCGCGGACGGCTTGATCGAGGAGTCCGACGAGCGTCCCGACCCCGCGATGGACGACCAGCGGCGCAGGTACTACAGGATCACGGACTTCGGCCGGCGGGTCGCCGGGGCCGAGGCGGAGAGGTTGTCAGGTCTCGTAGAGACGGCGCGTGCCAGGAAGCTACTTGGGTCTTCCGCGCCCGAGGGCGTCTGATGTCGCGCTCCGAACGTGTCTACAGGGTGCTGCTCCTGGCGTATCCGAGGAAGTTCAGGCGGGAGTACGGGCCGCAGATGGAGCAGGCGTTCGGGGACCTCTACAGAGAAGCGCGCCGAACGAAGTAGGAGGAGTAGCATCGCGCATTTATGGGCGCTCACGGTCCCCGATCTGGCAAGGACGGCGGTGGCGCAGAGGATTATGTCCCGTTCGGGTCATCAGGAGGTAGCAATGCACGATCGCAGGTTGGCCGTCGTTGGCCTCGCACTGCTTCTCGCCCCGCTGTACTTCGTAACGGCGTCGCTCTTGAAGTACGAGCTCGGGATAGGTTTCTTGTTCGATCCCCTCGAGGCTTTTCTCTCCGTAGCCGGGCGGCGGGTCGTATTCAACGTGATCTCGCCCTTCGTTTTCCTCGGTGGATTGAGTCTTGCGCTCGCGCTGAACATCTATGCCATCGCACGCTTGAACGTAAGTAAGGAAGACGGGACGATCGTGAGCACCGTGAGGATCAAACTGGGATTGTGGAACCTCGCAGTCGCCGCCCTCAGCATCCTGTTATTGGCCACGCTCTCAGGCTACGCGTTCCTCGAAAACTTCACCCACCGGTAGAAAGCATCGCCCCAGCGCGAATCGCGCACCGACTACGGGCGAAAACAACTAGCTGATAAGCTGAAGTGCAGACAAGCGAAGGCATCAGCCTGAGCGCGCTGACAAGCTGAGATGCTAACGGAGAGGAGAGTCGGGATGATAGAAACGGTCGAGAAGCTGGTCAAGAAGAGCGAGGACCCGAGCAAGTGGTATCTGCAGCTCGTGCGGATGGCCAAGCTTGCTGACTACGGGCCCGTACGCGGGACGTTTGCGATCCGGCCCTACGGGTTCGAGATCTGGGAGCGCGTCCAGCGCGACCTGGACGAGCGATTCAAGGCGACGGGCCACAGGAACGCCTACTTCCCGCTGCTCATCCCCGAGAGCTACCTCAAGAAGGAGGCCGAGCACGTGGAGGGCTTCGACCCCGAGCTCGCGTGGGTAACGATAGGAGGCAGAGAAGAGCTCGAAGAGCGGCTCGCCATCCGCCCTACCTCAGAGAGCATTATCTGCAGCTTCTACAAGAACTGGATCCAGAGCTACAGGGATTTGCCCATCCTCATAAACCAGTGGTGCAACGTCCTGCGCTGGGAGAAGGTAACCCGCCCGTTCCTCAGGACCGCGGAGTTCCTGTGGCAGGAGGGCCACACCGTCCACGCGACGGCCGAGGAGGCGCGCGAGGAGACCTTGCGGATGCTTGGCGTCTACCGCGACTGCTTCTACGAGGCCATGGCCATCCCCGTGCTCACGGGCTCCAAGAGCCCGTCCGAGCGCTTCGCAGGGGCCGTCGAGACCTATACCTGCGAGGGTTTGATGGGTGATGGACGTGCGCTGCAGGTCGCGACCAGCCACGACCTCGGGCAGAACTTCGCCCGCGCCTTCGACATCACCTTCCTCGACGAGAATCAGGACAGGGTCCATCCCCACCAGACCTCGTGGGGGTTCTCGACCCGAACTATCGGCGGTCTGATCCTGGTACACGGCGACGACAGGGGCCTCAGATTGCCACCGCGGATCGCGCCGACCCACGCCGTTATCGTCCCGATCTGGCGCGGCAAGAACAAGGGAGAAGTACGTCGGGAA
>Ga0126312_10001893_pt1 | contig 13860 bp, 10 predicted proteins | sample Plot104A_FD_92537 | JGI IMG/M metagenome (GOLD analysis project Ga0126312, IMG submission 92537) | Serpentine soil microbial communities from UC McLaughlin Reserve, CA, USA - Plot104A | ecosystem: Environmental > Terrestrial > Soil > Grasslands | place: USA: UC McLaughlin Reserve, Lake County...
CGAGCTGTTCCAGCGCTACGGCGACGCGTTCCCGGCCGCCTACCGCGCCGATTGGGTGGCGCGCTCGGCGCTCGCCGACATCGTGCACGTCGAGGAGCTGCCGGACACGGACGGGCTCGGCATCAGCCTGTATCGGCCGCTCGAGGCCGGGCCCCGGATGCTGCGCGCCAAGCTGTTCCGGGCGGGCCGCCCGCTGATGCTCTCGGACGTGCTGCCGCTGTTCGAGAACATGGGCGTGCAGGTGGCCGACGAGCGCCCCTACCCGATCGCGCCGCGCGATCGGGACGGCGTCTGGATCTACGACTTCGGCCTGACCTACTCGGGCCACGGCGACCTCCAGGCGGGCGGCATCCGCGAGAGCTTCCAGGACACGTTCGTGCGCGTTTGGCGCGGCGAGGTCGAGAACGACTCCTACAACCGGCTCGTGCTAGGCGGCGCGCTCACGTGGCGCGAGATCACGGTGCTGCGCGCGATCGGGAAGTACCTGCGCCAGGCACGGATCACGTTCAGCGACAGCTACGTGGAGCAGGCGCTCGTCGCGCACCCGGAGATCGCGCGCCTGCTCGTGGCGCTGTTCCAGGCGCGCTTCGACCCGCGCCGCACCGACCGCCAGGACGCGGACGAGGTGGCCGAGCGGATCGAGCAGGCGATCGACGCCGTCGAGAGCCTCGACCAGGACCAGATCCTGCGGATGTTCCTCGGCGTCGTGAGGGCGACCCTGCGCACCAACTACTTCCAGACCGGGCCGACCGAGGCCGCCAGCCACCTCTCGTTCAAGCTCAACTCGTCAGAGCTCCGCTGGCTCCCCCAGCCGCGCCCGCGCTACGAGATCTTCGTCTACTCGCCGCGCACGGAGGGCGTGCACCTGCGCGGCGGCAGCGTGGCGCGCGGCGGCATCAGGTGGTCCGACCGGCGCGAGGACTTCCGCACCGAGGTGCTCGGCCTGATGAAGGCGCAGATGGTGAAGAACGCCGTGATCGTCCCGGTCGGCGCGAAGGGCGGGTTCGTGGTGAAGCGCCCGCCGGCTGCGCGCGAGGACCTGCCCGAGGAGGTCGTGGCCTGCTACCAGACCTTCATCCAGGGGCTGCTCGACCTCACCGACGACATCGACGGCGGCGAGGTGGTGCCGCCCGCCGGCGTGGTGCGCTACGACGGCGACGACCCGTATCTCGTCGTGGCCGCGGACAAGGGCACCGCGACCTTCTCGGACATCGCCAACGGGATCGCGCTCGAGGAGGGCTTCTGGCTCGGCGACGCATTCGCGTCGGGCGGCTCCACCGGCTACGACCACAAGAAGATGGGCATCACGGCGCGCGGCGCGTGGGAGTCCGTCAAGCGCCACTTCCGCGAGCTCGGCCACGACGTGCAGTCGGATGACTTCACCGTCGTCGGCATCGGCGACATGGCCGGCGACGTGTTCGGCAACGGCATGCTGCTCTCGCGCCACATCCGGCTCGTGGGGGCGTTCAACCACAGGCACGTCTTCATCGACCCGAACCCGGACGCGGAGCGCAGCTTCGAGGAGCGGCAGCGTCTGTTCGAGCTGCGCGGGTCCACCTGGGACGACTACGACCGCGAGACGATCTCGCCCGGCGGCGGCGTGTACGACCGCGCCGCGAAGTCGATCCAGCTCTCGGCCGAGGCGCGCGAGGCGCTCGGGATCGAGGACGAGTCGCTGAAGCCGAACGAGCTGATCCAGGCGCTGCTGCGCGCCCCCGTGGACCTGCTCTGGAACGGCGGCATCGGGACTTACGTGAAGGCCGGCTCGGAGGTGCACTCGGACGCCGGCGACAAGGCCAACGACGGCGTCCGCGTGGACGCCTCGGAGCTGCGCGCGAAGGTGATCGGCGAGGGCGGCAACCTCGGCGTCACGCAGCGCGGCCGGATCGAGTTCGCGCTCGCCGGCGGACACGTGAACACGGACGCGATCGACAACTCGGGCGGCGTCGACTGCTCCGACCGCGAGGTCAACATCAAGATCCTGCTGGACGCGGTGGTCGAGGCCGGCGACCTGACCGAGAAGCAGCGGAACGAGCTGCTCGTGGAGATGACGGACGCCGTGGCGGCGCTCGTGCTCCAGGACAACTACGAGCAGACCGAGACCCTCAGCCTCGCCGAGGCGAACGCGGCGAGCATGGTCGACGTGCACCAGCGCTTCCTGCGCTTCCTGGAGCAGCGCCGGAGCCTGGACCGCGAGCTCGAGGCGCTGCCGGACGACGAGGAGATCGGCGAGCGCAAGCGCGACGACCGCGGGCTCACCCGGCCCGAGATCGCGGTGGTGCTCGCGTACAGCAAGATCGATCTGAACGAGGCACTGCTCGAGTCGGACGTCCCCGAGGACCCGTACCTGTCGGCGGAGCTCGAGCGCTATTTCCCGGCGCCGCTGCCGGAGCGCTTCGGCGAGGCGATGCGCTCGCACAGGCTGTGCCGCCAGATCGTCGCCACCCAGGTGGTGAACAACATGCTCCACGGCGGCGGCACGACTTTCGCGTTCCGCCTGCACGAGGAGACCGGCGCGCCGGCGTCGCAGATCGCCCGCGCCTACGCCTGCGCGCGCGAGATCTTCGAGATGCGCCCGCTCTGGACCGAGATCGAGCACCTCGACCGGAGCTGCGACGCGGCCGTGCAGGTCGACCTGCTGCTCGAGGGGCGCCGGCTGGTGGAGCGCGCGTCGCGCTGGCTGCTCGGGAACAGGCCGCGCCAGCTCGACATCGCCTCGACGGTGCGCCACTTCCGGCCGGGTGCGATGGGGCTGTACGCGTCGATCACGCGGCTGCTCTCACCCGAGGACGCCGAGCCGCTGGCCCGCCGCGCGGACGAGCTGCGCGAGCAGGGCGTGCCCGAGGACCTGGCCACGCGCGTGGCCGCGCTGGCCATCATGTTCTCGGCGCTCGACATCGTGGTCGTGGCCGACGAGCGCGAGCTGGACGTGGAGCACGTCGGCGCGGTGCACTTCCGGCTCGGGAGCCGGCTCGGGCTGCACTGGCTCCGCGACCGCATCGTGGCGCTGCCGCGCGACAATCGCTGGCGCGCCCGCGCCCGCGCGGCGCTACGCGACGACCTGTACGCCATCCACCGCGAGATCACCTCGGACGTGCTCCGCTCCGCGCCGGCGGGCACCGACCCGGAGCAGCTGGTCGACGGCTGGATCGAGGCGAATCCCGCATCCGAGCGCGCGCTGCAGACGCTCGGCGACATCCGCAGCGGCCAGAGCTACGACCTGACGACGCTCCCCGTGGCCGTGCGCGAGATGCGCAACCTCACCGAACACCCGTGAGCTCCTCGCTCACCTCCCAGAGGCGGCGGGCCGTCTGCTCGTTCCTTGCGGCTCTGTTCGGCTGGACGATCTTCGGATGGCCGCGTTGCTCGCCGATCCCGTCGGGCCCGACGTAGGTGCCGCCCTCGAGCCCCGGCTCGGTGGCCGCGTAGAGAACGGACAGCGCGCCCATCTCGTCGTCTTGGGCCACCACCGCGTTGCCGACCCTCATGACCAGCCGATCCACCAGCGGCGCCGCGGCTCTCTGGAGGTTCGTGGCGGCATAGCCCGGATGTGCGGCCAGGCTCTTCACCGTCGAGCCCTGAGCCCGCAGGCGCCGGTCGAGCTCGAGCGCGAAGAGCAGATTCGCCAGCTTCGACTGCCCGTATGCGTTCCAGCGGAAGTAGCGCCGCTCGCCGTTCAGGTTGTCGAAGGCGATGCCCCGGACCGTCTTGTGCGCGTTGCTCGACAGCGTGACTACGCGCGCGTCCTGGCGGCCCTCCATCAGCGGCAGGAGCAGGTTCGCCAGTGCGAAGTGGCCGAGATGGTTCGTGCCGAGGTGCAGCTCGAAGCCGTCCTCTGTGAGCCGCCGCGGCGCCGCCATCACGCCGGCGTTGTTGATCAACAGGTCGAGGCCGTCGTGGGTCTCTGTGAATCGATCGGCGAACGACCGCACTGAGGCCAGGCTCGCGAGGTCCAGCTCGTCCAATTGGACCTGGGCGTCCGGCACGTCGGAGCGGATCGCGTCGACCGCCGCGTGGCCCTTGTCGAGGTTGCGGCAGGCCATGACCACGCGTGCGCCCGCCCGCGCCAGCTCGCGCGCCGTGACGAGCCCGAGCCCGCTGTTCGCGCCGGTGACCACGGCGGTGCGGCCCGTCTGGTCTGGAATGCGCTCGGCTGTCCAGCCGTTGCCCATGGTCTGACGCTAACAAGTCCGAACTGGTCTAGACCAGTGTGGTAGCGTGGCACCGCGTTCCAGTCCACCAGGGAGGAGAGACGGGATGAAGGCTTCCAGCAGATGGCTGCGTGCCTTGGGCGTGTGGTCGACGGCGCTGATCGTCGCGACTGGCGTCGCCGCGTGCGGCGGGGATGACGACGACGGTGGTGGCGGCGGAGACGGCGGTGGTGGCGGGAAGATCGCTCTGCTCCTGCCCGAGACCAAGACGACTCGCTACGAGGAGCAGGACCGGCCGAACTTCGAGCGGCGCGTGAACGAGCTCTGCAAGGACTGCGATGTGATCTACCAGAACGCCAACCAGGACCCGGCCAAGCAGCAGCAGCAGGCCGAGGCGGCCATCACCAGGGGCGCGAAGGTCATCGTGATCAGCGCCGTAGACGTGGCGTCGGCCGGGGCGATCGTCGAGCGCGCCCGGCAGTCCGACGTAAAGGTGATCGCATACGGCCGGCTGATCCCGGACGCCGAGATCGACTACTACGTGTCGATCGACCCGTTCAAGGTCGGCCAGCAGCAGGCGCAGGTGCAGATGGACGCGATCCAGAAGTCCGGCGCGAGCGCTCCCAAGGTGGTCATGATCAACGGTGCGCCGACCGACAGCAACGCCAAGCCCTACAAGGACGGCGCGGCACAGGTCCTGAAGCAGAAGGGCGCGCAGGTCGTGAAGAGCTACGACACGCCGGACTGGAGCCCCGACAAGGCGCAGCAGGAGATGGAGGGGTCGATCACAGGTGTCGGCAAGGACGGTTTTGACGCGGTGTACGTGGCCAACGACGGCATGGCGGGAGGCGCGATCGCGGCGCTCAAGGGCGCGGGCATCGACCCGGCGAGCCGCTTCGTCACGGGCCAGGACGCCGAGCTCGCCGGCGTGCAGCGCATTCTCACCGGCGAGCAGCTGATGACGGTCTACCAGCCGATCATCAAGATCGCAGAGACGGCCGCGGAGCTCGCGGTGCCGATCGCGCAGGGCGACGACCCGCCCGCAGACCTCGCCACCGAGAAGGTCGACAACGGCGCGAAGCAGGTGCCGTCGGTGCTGCTCGACACCATCGCGGTGCAGAAGGACAACATCGAGAGCACCGTGGTCAAGGACGGGTTCCTCGACGTGAGCGAGATCTGCACCGGCCCGTACAAGGCGGCCTGCAAGGAGGCCGGCTTGCAGTGACGCCGGCGCTCGCGGTCGACGCCGGCCAGACGGAGATCCGGGTCGCGCTCGCCGGCGAGCGCGACCCGCATCGGGCGGCCCGCGCACCGGGGGTTCTGCGCATCGACGGCGCCGCCGTCGGCGCCGACAAGGTCGCGGGCGCACTGGTCGCCGCAGTCGGCGAGTTGGGCCCGCTGCCGGCAGTCGAAGCGATCGGCGTCGGCCTGTCTGGGTTCGAGGCCGCTCGCGACGAGGATCTGCGACACGTCGAGGAGGTGCTCCGGGCGCGGGTCGGGGCGGCGCGCGTGACGATCGCGAGCGACGGCGTGACATCGCTGCTCGGCGCGCTCGGCGAGCGCCTTGGGGCAGTCGTGGCGGCTGGCACCGGCACGGTCTGTGTGGCACGAGGACCGCGGGGCTGGGCGAAGGTGGACGGCTGGGGATCTCTGCTCGGTGACGCCGGGAGCGGATTTGCCATCGGCCGGGCAGGGCTCGACGCGGCGTTGCGCGAGCTCGATGGGCGGAGGGGCTCGAGGGCACTGCTCGCCGCGGCGGAGCAACGCTTCGGCGAGCCGACCGGCATAGTCGAAGCCGTGCACCGCTCACCCGCTCCGACGCGGACGGTCGCGAGCTTCGCGCAGGACGTCGCGCAGGTGGCGGCGGAGGGCGATCCGCTGGCGCGCTCGATCCTGGAGGACGCCGGCCGCGAGCTTGCGCTCACGGCGTGCGCTGCGCTCGAGCGCGCGTTCGACCGGGGCGAGGCGGTTGCTGTCTCGTACTCGGGGAGCGTCTTTGCGGCGGGTCTCCTCCTGGACGAGTTCGCCCGTGAGCTGGCGAGCAGGCGTCCCGATGCGCAACTCCTGCCGCCCGAGGCCGACGCGCTCGCCGGGGCGGCCCTGCTCGCCGAGCGCGGGCAGGCACTCATGCAGGATCGCGAGATGCTCTGGAGCGCCGCGTGACGCTCGACGCCATGCGCGGAGGGCTTGTCGTCTCGGTGCAAGCCCCGCCCGGCAGCCCGCTCGCGCGTCCCGAGACGATGAGCGCCATCGCTCGCGCGGCGGAGCTTGGCGGAGCCGCCGGCATCAGGGCTGAGGGTCTGGACGACGTGCGCGCCATCAAGAACGCCGTGAGCGTGCCGGTCATCGGCCTGGTCAAGCGCGACGTGCCGGGCTCGCCCGTCCGGATCACGCCGCACCTCGATGACGCGCGCGCCTTGGTGAGCGCCGGCGCCGACGTCATCGCGATCGACGCGACGCTGCGTACCCGATCCGGCGGCATGACAAGCCACGACTTCATCGCCGCACTAGCCGGTGAGCTCGGGCGACCCGTGCTGGGAGATGTCGACTCGGCCGAGGCGGCGATGGCTGCGCGCGCGGCCGGCGCGGACGCGGTCGCCACGACGCTCTCGGGCTACACGGGCGACGGACCCGCGTCCGACAAGCCGGATCTTCAGCTCGTCCGACGCCTCGCTGGCGAACTCGACTGCCCTGTGCTCGCCGAGGGCCGCTATTCGACCCCGGACGACGTGCGCAGCGCGTTCGAGGCGGGCGCGTTCGCGATCGTCGTAGGCACCGCGATCAGCGACCCGACTGCGCTCACGCGGCGCCTCGCCTCGGCTGCCGCGCCGGGAAGGGCCCGTGGCACGCCGCGCTGAGCAGCCGGCCGGGTCGCTGCCGAGGCGACTTCCGACCGACGGTCCCAAGGGCCGGGCGCTGCGCGAGATACTCGAAGCGCTTGTGGCGGAGCGGCCGCCGGGCTCGGCGCTTCCGTCCGAGCGCGAGCTGGCCGAGCGCTTCGGGGTCGCCCGTATGACCGTCCGCGGCGAGATCGAGCGGCTCACCGCCGAGGGGCTCATTTACCGCCTGCACGGACGCGGCACCTTCGTGGCCGAGCCACGCGTCGCACAGGCGGTCACGTTCAGCTCGTTCAGCGAGGACATGCGCGCGCGGGGGCTCGAGCCGGGGTCCACCGTGCGCTCCCAGGAGCTGACCGAGGCGGACGGCTTCCTCGCGGGCGTGCTGGCGGTCGTGCCGGGTGCACCGCTGCTGCGGCTCGATCGGGTCCGCACCGCGGACGATCGGTCGATGGCGGTCGAGCTGGCCTTCCTGCCGACGGAGCGCTTCCCTGGTGTCGACGGCGTCGATTTCACCGATGCGTCGCTGTTCGAGGTGCTCGCCGGGCACTTCGGGGTCCGTCTGCGCGAGGCGGACCAGCGCGTCGTCGCGGTGCAGATCGAGGGCGACGACGCAGTCGCGCTGGAGGTCGACGAGGGGGCGCCGGGGCTGCGCTTCTACACGCTTGCCCGGAACGACGAGGGCATGCCCGTCTACTACGCGACGTCGCTCTTCCCCGGTGATCGCTACGAGGTCGAGCTGCGGCAGGTCCGGCCGGAATCGACCTCACGATGAGTGGCCGCCTGATGGAGCTGGACATGGCCGCCCAGCCCGCGGTGCTGGCATCTCTGGCCGGGCGACGCGATGAGATCATCGAGTCGCTCGCCGGACCCACCCCCGCCGGGATCGTGATCGTCGCGCGGGGCTCCTCGGACCACGCTGGGATCTTCGGCCGCTATCTCCTGGAGGCGGCGACCGGGCTCCCTGTCGCGCTCGCCGCTCCCAGCCTGCAGACCCTGTACGGCGTGCGGCCCCGTGTCGGCGCCTGGCTCGCGGTGGGCATCAGCCAATCCGGGCGCACTCCGGAGATCGCGACCGTGCTCGAGAGCTACAGGGAGGGCGGGGCACGAACGGTCGCTGTCACGAACGACCCCGACAGCCCGCTCGCGCGCGCCGCCTCGGTTCACGTCCCGCTCGAGGCGGGCGACGAGCTGGCCGTCCCGGCCACGAAGACCTTCACCGCGCAGCTGGCGGCGATGGCCCTGATTGCGCAGGCGCTCGGACCTGTGCGGTTCGAAGCCGGTGATTGGGACCGGCTGCCCGGCACGGTCGAAGCGGTCCTCGGGGATACATCGTCGGCGGAGCACGTGGCCGTTCAGCTTCAGGGCGCAGAGGAGCTCGCGTGCGTGGGGCGCGGGTACCTGATGTGCGTGGCACTCGAGGCCGCGCTCAAGCTGCGCGAAGCGGCCGGGCTGCGTGCCGAAGGCTGGTCCGCGGCGGACTTCCGCCATGGACCGCTCACGGTCGCGGGTCCGGCCCTCCCAACGCTCGCGGTGAGCGTCGCGGGGCCGGCTGCCGCAGACGTCGCGGAGCTCGCCGAGCAGCTCGCCGGCGGCGACGCGACCGTCCTGCGCATGAGCGACGACCCCGGGGCATCCCTCCCGTTCCCCGGCGGGCTTCCCGAGCCGCTCGCCGCGATTCCGGCGACCGTTCGAGCCCAGCAGCTCGCAGTCGCGCTCGCCCAACACCGGGGCGTGGACCCGGACCACCCGCCGGGCCTCGCGAAGGTGACGCGGACGGCCTGACGGTCGTCAGCGAGCGGCGAAGGCCTCGCGGCCGTTTACGACGGTCCGCTCGACCTCGAGGTTGTCGTTCAACACCGTGATGTTCGCCGCCGCACCCTGTCGGAGCACCCCGAGCTCGGCCCGGCCGAGCAGCCGGGCGGGCGCCGTCGCTGCGGCATGGACCGCCTGCGGGAGGCCGGCGCCGGCGCCGGCGAGGTTGCGAACGGCCGCGTCCATCGTGAGGGCGCTGCCCGCCAGCGTTCCGTCTTCCAGCCGGACGGCGCCTCCCTCGACGTGTACGACGCGATCTGCCAGCCGGTAGCTGCCCGGCGGCATGCCGGCAGCCTCGACCGCGTCGGTCACGAGGCAGAAGCGGCGGCCTGCGGCCAGAAAAGCCCCGAGGGCCGACTCCGGCGCCAGGTGCACGCCGTCGACGATTGCCTGGACCCACACGTCAGGCCGCACGAGTGCCACGCCCGCCGGACCCGGGTCGCGCGCGCGCCAGCGCCTGTGCGCGTTATGGACGTGCGTGATCGCGCTCGCGCCGTGGTCGAAGGCGGCGTGGGCCACCGCAGCGTCCGCATCGGAGTGCCCGACCGAGACCCTGACGCCACGGCGCACCAGCCGGTCCACCAGCTCGAGGCCGCCCGGGAGCTCCGGCGCGAGCGTGACCATCGTCACCGGGCCGGCGTCGCACAGGCGGTCCGCGAGCGCCCAGTCGGGCTCGAGCAGGTGTGCGGGGTCGTGCGCCCCCGGCCACTCCTTTGACAGAAAGGGACCCTCGAGGTGCACGCCGACTATCCGCGCTCCACCGGGGGGCTTCGCCAGCGCGGCCGCCGCGGCGGCCAGCGGCTCCTGGTACGCCCCCGGCGGGGAGGACACGAGGGTCGGCTGGTAGGCCACCACGCCGGTGGCGGCGAGCGCCTGGGCGGCCTGCACGTGGCCTTCGGCGTCGGCGGTCATGAAGTCCACCCCGGCGATCCCGTTGATGTGAGCGTCCACGAACCCCGGGACAGCAACGCCGCGGCCCCGGCCGCCGGACACGCCGACCGACGTCACCGAATCGCCGTCGATACTCACGTCCCCGTCGATGAGCGTCCCGTCGACGAGCGCGGCGCTCACCCCGAGCCGCACTCACACCTCCTGGTCTAGACCAGCACCATTATGCTGGCCGCGATCCGCGGCGGGCGCTAGGGCACGATCCGGATCTGCGTGCTCGCCCTCACGAAGAAGATCGAGCCGTCCTTGCCGCTCTCGCAGCGCATGCGCGCCACGAGCCGCCAGCTGCCCTTGCCGATGTGCTTGTTCTTGGGGATCCAGCGGAACGTGAAGCGGCCGTCGTCGCGGATGTGCCGCTGCGCGATCGGCGCGGCGTTCTGAGCGCTCCGCACCGACACGCGGATGGTGCGCGAGCAGAACTCGATGACGGGCCAGCCACGGCCGCGGACGGTCTGGATGTCTGTGCGCTTGACGGTCTGAGGGCTGGCGCTGATGCGCGGGGCGCCTTGGGCCAGCGCCGCCGGCGCGGCTGCGGTGATTCCTGCGATTACGACGGCGGTGAGGGCGGTGGAGGGACGCATGTGGCCGATGGTCCCACGCCCGCGGCCGGGTAAGGCGCTTTTCCTTTCCATCTCGCAAGATAAAACGCCTAACCCGGCTGAAAGCTGCGGCGGCGCGGCCGTTTTGGGCAGGGCTAGCGCACGAAGAAGCCGTTCTTCGTGCCCTTCGGCGGGCTCTTCCAGGTCGTGGCGTACTTCGCGTAGCTGAGCGCCCGCGTCGGATACCAGGCGATCGGCCGGTGCTGGCAGGACTGCGCGTAGCCGGGTCGGTTGACCCACAGGTAGGCGTCGACCATCGGAGTTCCGGTGTCCGTGGTCGGCGGTGGGCCGAGTCCTCGGCGCGGCGGGTTGCACCAGACCGTGAGCCGGCGGCCGTTCGGCAGCCGCTCGTGAATCGGGCCGCGACCGTTCTCGGCCGTGTTGATAACGAAGTGCTTTCCGCCCGTCAGGCGCGAGATCTCGAGCCCGTGCTGGATGTTGGCGCTCGTCCAGTCGTAGTGGGTGGCGTTGAGCATGAAGCCGCGCACCTTCGCGACGCCGACCGCGCGCAGCAGCTTCGCCGTGCGGCTCGCCGACTCCCAGTCGGAGGCGCCGGCCTCGATGTAGATCGTGGCGTTCGGGTTGCCGGAGAGCTGGTCGATGCCGTAGCGCAGCAGGCGCAGGCGGTCGTCGCGGCGGCTGGGCGCGTGGCAGTCGATCGTGCCGAGCGAATCGGGCTCGAACGCGATCACGACGCGGTCGTTGCCGATCGCACGCGCGAGGCTGTCGTACCAGTCGCGGGTGCGGGCGTCCTCGGCCGGGCCGCCGCCCATGTAGTTCGGCCCGCAGCCGACGGACTGCGCGCGCAGCACGGTGAAGATCGGGACCGAGCCGTCCGTGATGGCGGCGTCGATTAGCCGCCGCACCTTGACGTGGAAGTTCGGCCGTGTGAAGCGGCCGAGCCAGAGCGCCTTCGGCTCCCGGGCGATCTTCCAGATCAGGTCCGCCTTGTCGTGCTGGCCGGAGCGCTCGTACGCCCGCCACTGGTTCCAGGACGGCGAGTCGGTGTCCACGACGAAGCGGACTCCGGCGAGCGGATTCGAGTCGGACGATTGAGCCGGCGCCGAGGAGCCGCCGCCCACTACGACGGCGCTCAGCGCAAGCAGCAGCAAGCATGTGTACGCACGTACCCCACGCATCGCCCGGGTAGGTACCCCCCGGGTGAGACGCCTGACATGGCGCACAAGTTCGATGGAGCTTCCGGCCCGCGGCGGTGCGCGCCCCCTGGGCAATGCCGCGCTGGTTGGCGCGCCTACGCCAGGATCTGCGCGTACGCCTGAGGGTCGGTCACGCCCTCGGTGAGGAGCACGAGCACGACCGAATCCGCCCCGGCGCCCAGGGCCTCGCGGGCCTCTTCGTCGGCCAGCAGCGCGGCGGCCGCGCCCGCGGCCCCGCCGGAGCACTCGCCCACCTCGAGGCCGAGCCGCGCCAGGCGGCGGGTCCCCTCCACCGCGACCCCGTCCTCGGCGGCGGAGAACAGGTCGAAGGCGCCGCTCACATGCGGCCATGCGACCAGGGAGGGCAGCCCCGCGTTGAGGCCGGCCATGATCGACCGGTGCGGGCCCGGCACCTCGGTGATGCGGCCGGCGCGGATCGACTCGAGCATGCAGGCCGCCCCCACCGGCTCGACGCCCGCGAGGCGCGCGCGGCCCGCGAGGTGCCGCGCGGCCGCCGCCGCCAGCGCTCCGACGCCGATCGGGACGAACGCCACCTCGACAGGGGCGCCGGCCTGCTCGTCCACCTCGTGGAAGATCGTGGCGTAGCCCTCGATCACCCGGCGCGGGATGTCCTCGTAGCCCGGCCAGGAGGTGTCCGAGAGCACGAGGCGGCGCTCGTCAGCCAGCTCGGCGCTGAGCCGCACGGCGTCGTCGTAGGACCCGTCGACCACCTGGACGCTCGCGCCCTCGCCCTCGATCGCCTCGATCCGGGCGTCCGCGGTGCCGGCGGGCACGAGGATGGTCGCGCCCAGTCCACGCAGCCAGGCGGCTCGCGCCACGGCGCGGCCGTGGTTGCCGTCCGTGGCCGCGATCAGCTCGAGGCCGGGCTCGTACGGCGGCTCGCCGAGCAGCCGCTCGGCCGCCCAGGAGACGCCGAGGAACTTGAACGCCGGAAGGCCGAAGCGCTCGCGCTCGAACTTGAGCAGCACGCGCCCTACCCCCCACTCAGTGGCGAGCTCGGGCGCCTCGACCAGCGGCGTGGGCGCGTAGCCGGGCAGCCCGCGGTGGAAGCGCACGGGCGCGTCGTCGTCGGACGGCCGGAGGGGGGACTGGCGAAGCGGGTTCCGGATCCAGTCAGGCGACAACGCGCAGGTGCCGGAACGGCCGGCCCCTCAGGTCGCGCACCACCGCGTCGACGAGGCGCTCCTCGTCGCGGACCTGGCCGTCGGTGACGGCGTCGATCAGGCTGCGCTTCCGCTCGAGCAGCTCGGCCATCGTCTCGTCGATCGTGTCGGGCGCGAGCAGGTACCACGCGGTCACCGCGCTGTCCTGGCCGATCCGGTGGAGACGGTCCTCGGCCTGGTCGTGGCGCGCCGGCGTCCAGTCGAGCTCGAGAAACGCGACGTTCGAGGCGCGCGTCAGTGTGATGCCCTGCGACGCCGCCTTGAGCGAGCAGACGATCAGCTGCGGCCCGTCCTCCGCCTGGAAGGAGTCAACCGCGTTCTGGCGGGCGCGCGAGGTGTCGCTGCCGAGGATGTGGAGCGCGTTCGGGAAGCGCTCGAGCACGGCCTTCTGGGTGGCGATGTGCTCGGCGAACACCACGAGCGGCTCGCCGGACTCCAGGAAGTCGCCGACCCAGGCGAGCGCCGTCGGCAGCTTGCCGCGCGCCGCGAGCTGGCGCAGGTTGTTCAGGCGCACCAGCTGCTCGGCGCGCAGCGCCGCGGCGACCTTCGCGTCGATCGTGCGCAGGTCGAGCGGGAGCGTCTGGAGCCAGGCGATGACGTCGCGCTCGGCGAGGCGGTACTCATGCTCGTTCGACAGCAGCACCGGCACGGTGTCGTGGCGCTTGGCGGGCAGCTGCGGCAGGACCTGCTTCTTCGTCCTCCGCACGTAGCAGTGGGCGCGCAGGTTCCAGTGGAGTCGGTCGTCGCTCCCGGCCGCGCGGAAGCGGCGCGTGAGCCGCGCCCCGCTGCCGAAGTCCTTCAGCCGGCCGAGCACGCGCAGCTGCGACACGAGCTCCTCGGCGCGGTTCAGGATCGGCGTGCCGGTGAGCGCCAGGCGGAGCGCCCCGTCGGGCAGCTGCCGCGACAGGTCGAGGGCCGCCCGCGTCCGCGCGGCGCGCGCGTTCTTGACGTAGTGCGACTCGTCGAGGATCAGGGCGCGCGGCTGGAGCTCGGCCAGCTTGTCCGCGTGCCAGTCGAGGATGTCGTAGTTGAGGACGACGATCTCCGCTGCCGCGGTCTCCTCGCTCCAGACCTGGTCGGTGCGCCCGCCGAGCACCGCGACGGTGCGCTTCGGGAGCCAGTGCTGGGCCTCGCGCTCCCAGACCAGCTTCATGCTCGCCGGGCAGACC
>Ga0126312_10001894_pt1 | contig 13858 bp, 11 predicted proteins | sample Plot104A_FD_92537 | JGI IMG/M metagenome (GOLD analysis project Ga0126312, IMG submission 92537) | Serpentine soil microbial communities from UC McLaughlin Reserve, CA, USA - Plot104A | ecosystem: Environmental > Terrestrial > Soil > Grasslands | place: USA: UC McLaughlin Reserve, Lake County...
CGGGTGGTTCCCCAGTCCCGAGCCAGGCTCGCTACCCGAGGATCACGAAGCAGGCAGCACACCCGGTTTGCCGCCGGCAGTCGGGACCTGGTGATGCCGGCGGCCAGCATCTCGGAGTCGGTGAAGATGGGCGCGCCTGCCTTCAGGGCCGCGCGGCTCTCCGAAGTGAAGCGATCGGAGAAGACCAGCAGCTCGGGCAGCGTGACATCACCGCAGGCGTGAATCATCCGTACCGCCACCGGCCATGCGTCGATCGGTAGTCCCGTCAGGTCGGCCTCTCTGCGGATGGTGGCGAACGACCGCGAATAGATCTCATCGCTGTTGGCGCAGTAGTCGTAGCGGCGGGCCGGCGGGCCGATCATGGACGCCCCACCAGCTCCTCATGATCACCTGTCGGTGACCCGCAGCGCCGTTCGCAGCCGCTTATGTGTAACGGCCGGGATCGGGCCGGCTCCCGGCTGGCAAGGTCGGCGGCGACCTGTCTGGTGTTGATCAACGACTTCGCGCAACTCGGAGCACCGACGCAGGCGGTGATCATGGCCCAGGGATTGCCCGGGTGGGTGATCAAGCCGGCCGCGCTCAATCGGTCGAGCTTGGCGCCCGCATTCGGAATCACCATGGTGCGCCAGGGGGTGATGACCACTGGGCCGCCATTCGCGACGGAGTGGACTGCGGCGGCCTGTGCAGCGGTCAGGAATCCCAGCGGTACGGCAACGCAGGCCGCTCCCGCGACCACACCCGGTCTGATCGCAGCGGCGTCCGAATCATCGGGCCCGCCGCTTTTCCTCATCGCCGGCCCGAGACCAGTGACCTCCCAGACCCGCCAGGCCGACTTTTCCTCGCCGCGGCGGGCGCGCAGGAAGTCGATCGCAATCTGCACCATCTCAGCCGCTGCTGCGCTCCGGTCCACCAGACGGGCACCGGTTTGGTCGGTCGGACTGGATGAGGCGCCCAGAGCGATCACCCCGTGCTGTTCGTCGAGTGCTCGATAGCCGATGTCGAACGCTAATGACCACGCGTCGCCTCGGCCGTCGTCAATGGCAAACAGGAACCGCCCCGGCAGTTCCGCCAGTTCGGGCTCCGCGCATACGGCCTGATCCAGCTCCGTGATCAGCGGGCGCAGGTCCGGCCGATTCGGCGTTATCCCAGTCAGCGGCGAGGCCACGATGTTGCGGACCAGCTCATGACTCGGCGACGGCAGCAGCCCGAGCTCGATGACGCGGTTTCTCAGCCCGCTGAGGCGATGCTCGGCAATGCCACGAAGCTGGATGTTGCCCCGCGAGGTGAGCTGCAGTACCCCATCCCCATTGGCCAAGGCCAGCAAGGTGCCCGAGTCAGTTTGACCGCCCGGGATCCGCACTCGGACCAGGAGGCCGTCCTCGGCCTGATGCGGGCGCAGCAGCCCGGGACAGCGGTCAATCGCCGGCCGAGCATGGGCGGTCATCGCGCCATGGTAATGACGGTCCGCCCTGCCCGAAGGCGGGTTCCAGACCAGATACGCTGCCCGGGTCTCAGAAGGGGGCGAGGGTTGTGAGCAATGCCGGCCATCGAATAGCGCTGCTGTCGACGTCCGACACGGATCTGCTTTCGGCTCGAGCTTCCACAGCCAACTACTTCTACGCAAATCCGGCGAAGACCTCCGTCGCGTCGCTCCGGGCCGAGCTAACGGCCTGTGATGTCCTCGTCCTGCGGGTCCTTGGTTCGCCTCAGGCATACGCCGAGGAGATCGCCGAGCTTCGGGCGCTGGACAAGCCGCTGATAGTGCTGGGCGGGGAGCAGCTGCCAGATGCCTCGCTGATGCAACGGTCTAGCGTGCCCATCGGGGTGGCCACCGAAGCGCATGTCTACCTGGCCCAGGGCGGCCCGGAAAACCTGGTGCGGCTTCACGCATTCCTTTGCGACACCGTGCTGCTCACCGGCATCGGTTTCGCGCCGCCGGTAGAACAGCCACGCTGGGGTGAGTTGCCCGGCACCGGTTCCGAAGCGCGAGGATCGACGGACCTCCAGGTGCGCCCCCGGGTCGGAATCCTCTTCTATCGAGCTCAATATCTGGCCGGAAATACGGCGTACGTCGAAGCGCTGGCCGATGCCATCGAGGCGGCCGACGGCATTGCCGTGCCCATCTATGCCACCTCACTGCGGGATGCGCCGGACGAACTGATTGCGCACCTCGGAACACTCGACGCGTTGATCACCACGGTGCTTGCCGCGGGAGGCACCAGGCCGGCCGCCGCCTCGGCAGGTGGTGAGGACGAGTCCTGGGACGTACGTGCCCTGGCGGCACTCGATATTCCGATCCTGCAGGGGCTATGTCTGACCTGGGATCGCGCGTCGTGGGCCGAGTCGGACGAGGGAATGAGCCCGCTCGACGTGGCTACCCAGGTTGCCGTGCCCGAATTCGATGGCCGCATCATCACTGTCCCCTTCTCCTTCAAGGAGCCCGACGCAGACGGGCTCCCGCACTACGTACCTGATCTTGAACGCTGCAGGCGAGCAGCCGAGATCGCCGTCAACCATGCCCGGCTCCGGCACATCCCTGCCGTCCAACGCAGGATCGCCATCGTGCTCTCGGCCTATCCGACCAAGCACTCCCGGATTGGCAACGCCGTCGGCCTGGATACTCCGGTATCAGTCATCCGGCTCCTGCGTGCCATGCGCGAGGCGGGATACGAGCTTGGGCCCGAGGGGGCGATACCAGGAACCGGCCCTATCGAACCCGTTCCGGGCGAGGACCCGGAAACCACCGCAGGCAACGCCCTGATCCACGCGCTCATCGCCGCCGGCGGTCAGGATCCGGATTGGCTCACCTCTGAGCAGCTTGCCGGCCAGCAGATGCGAGTCCCGGCGGCAACCTACCGGCGATGGCTGGCCGAGCTTCCCGATGATCTTGCTGCAGCCGTCACCAAGGCATGGGGCCCGGCGCCCGGTGATCTCTTCGTCGACCGAAGCTTCGACCAGGAGGGCGAGATCGTTGCAGCCACACTGCAGGCCGGCAATGTGGCGATCTTGGTTCAGCCGCCACGTGGCTTCGGTGACAACCCGATCGCGATCTACCACGATCCTGATCTTGCTCCGTCCCATCACTACCTGGCCGTCTATCGATGGCTGGAGAAGGACTTCCGTGCGCATGCCGTCATCCACATCGGCAAACACGGCAACCTGGAGTGGCTCCCCGGCAAGAACCTGGGCATGTCGGCGTCCTGCGGTACCGACGCGGCGATCGGCTCGCTGCCGTTGATTTATCCCTTCCTGGTCAACGATCCCGGCGAAGGCACCCAGGCCAAGCGACGCGCTCATGCCACGATCATCGACCATCTAGTGCCGCCAATGGCGCGTGCCGAGACATACGGGGACATCGCCCGGTTGGAGCAGCTGCTCGATGAGTACTCCCAGATCAACGCAATGGACCCGGCTAAGGCTCCGGCCCTCCGCGGAGAGATCTGGACCTTGATCGAAGCCGCCGAGCTCGATCATGATCTTGGCTTGTCCAATCGGCCCGACGACAACCACTTCGACGACTTCGTCCTCCACGTCGACGGCTGGTTGTGCGAGGTCAAGGATGCACAGATTCGCGATGGGCTGCACGTCCTCGGGAAGGCACCGGAGGGCGCCGAGTTGATCAACTTAGTGCTGGCGATCTTGCGGTCTCCCCAGGTCTTCGGTGGGCGGGTCCACGGCGTGCCCGGTTTGCGGGGGGCACTCGGCCTGGCTGAGGACACCCCACTGGCCGATGTCGACAAGATCGAGCAACGGGCTCGGGCGCTGACCGAGGAGCTGGCAATGGCCGGCTGGCAGGAGGACGCGATCGAACCGATCGTCACCTCGATAGTCGGTGAGCCAAACGAGGCCGTCGCTGAGGCGTTGAAGTTCGCCTGCTGCGAGGTCGTTCCGCGCCTCTGCGCCACCGGTAACGAGATCGGCGCCATCCTGCACGCGCTGGACGGCGGCTATGTACCGGCCGGGCCGTCAGGTTCGCCACTTCGTGGGCTGGTCAACGTATTGCCGACCGGCCGCAATTTCTACTCGGTGGATCCCAAGGCGGTTCCCTCCCGGCTGGCCTACGCGACTGGCCAGTCGATGGCTGAATCACTGCTGCGGCGACACTACGAGGAGACCGGTGGTTATCCGACGTCGGTCGGACTCTCGGTCTGGGGCACCTCAGCGATGCGAACGTCGGGCGACGACATCGCCGAGGTGCTGGCCCTGTTAGGTGCGACTCCGGTGTGGGACGAGGTGTCCCGACGGGTGATCGGCCTGGAGCCGATCACACTCGGCGAGCTCGGCAGGCCGCGCATCGATGTGACCGTGCGGATTTCCGGCTTTTTCCGGGACGCCTTTCCGCACGTCGTCGCCATGCTGGATGATGCCGTACGGATGATCATCGCGCTGAACGAGCCGCCGGAGATGAACTTTCCAAAGGCACATGCGGCAGCGGATCTGGCAGCGCATGGTGATCATCGTCGGGCCACGACCCGGATCTTCGGCTCCAAGCCCGGCTCGTACGGCGCCGGCATCCTGCCGCTGATCGAGGCGGGAAACTGGCGCGACGACGCCGACCTCGCCGAGGTTTACACCGCTTGGGGCGGGTTTGCCTACGGCCGCGATCTTGACGGCGTGCCGGCGCGCTCCGACATGGAGGCGAACTATCGACGGATCCGCGTGGCTGCGAAGAACGTCGATACCCGGGAGCACGACATCGCCGATTCCGACGACTACTTCCAGTACCACGGCGGGATGGTGGCAACCGTCCGCTCCTTGACCGGTGCCGAGCCCAAGGCTTACGTCGGTGACTCCACTGCGCCGGAGGCCGTCCGTACTCGCTCGCTGACTGAGGAGACCGCCCGGGTCTTCCGGGCCCGCGTGGTGAACCCGCGTTGGATCTCGGCCATGCAGCGTCACGGCTATAAAGGCGCGTTCGAGCTGGCCGCGACGGTGGATTATCTGTACGGTTTCGACGCGACTGCCGGGGTCGTGACCGATGGCATGTACAGCCAGCTGGCAGAGAGCTACGTCATCGATCAGCAGAACCAGGATTTCATGAAGCACGCCAACCCCTGGGCGCTTCGTGGCATCATCGAGCGGCTCCACGAGGCTGCCGATCGCGGGCTGTGGGCTGACCCCGATCCCGCCCTCATCGCCGCGATGCAGGAGGTCTATCTCGAGGTTGAGGGCGATCTCGAGGACGTACCCCGTTGAAGCTGGACCCAGCCGCATTGCCGAGCGCCGCGTGTGGGTTTCTGGTCGAGCGCCACCTGGCTTCCCTGACCACGACTCGGAGCAACGGCGACCTGCACGTGGTTCCGGTCGGATTCACCTTCGATCCCGCATCGGCGACGGCCCGGGTGATCACGTCTGGCGACAGCCTCAAGGCCCGCAACGCGGACCGGCCCGGAGCAATCGCCGCTCTTTGCTCGGTCGACGGTGCGCGCTGGATCACCCTGTACGGCCCGATTCGGGTGGACCGGAGTGCCGTAGCTGTCGCTGACGCCGAGCGGCGCTACGCCGAGCGCTATCGCCCGCCACGGGTCAATCCCAAGCGGGTGGTGTTGATCATGGACGTGACTGCGGTCAGTGCATCAGTCCGGCTGGCCTGAGGTGCTGAGCGATTGCTGGAGCGGGCCGCGAACCTGGATCAGGTCGGGTGTCGGAGCAGGTAGGTGTCCATCACCCAGCCGTCCCGGGCGCGGACATCGGCCCGCGCGGTACGGATTCGATCCAGCACGCCGGACAGCCGTCCTTCGATCAACACTTCGGCAGGCAACCCGAGTTGGGCACCCCAGAAGATGTGCAGGCTCGGATAGCGCTCCGCCAGGCCGGCGCAGGCCAGGTTCCCGTCCAGCATGACTGCCACGTCACCAAGTTCCGGCCGGTACTCCGCAACCAGCCGCCGGCCGGTGGTGACATGGATCGAGCCGCCGATCTGATTCAGTGTGATCGCGTGCCGCGCCGCGAGAAGCTGGAGGCTGCTGATTCCGGGAACGACTCGGATGTCGATCTCAAGACCATGCTCGCCCAGGCTTTTCGCGATTCGAATGGTGCTGTCGTAAAAGGCGGGATCGCCCCACACCAGGAACCCCACGGTGCCGTTCTCCGGTAGTTGATCACTGATCACGGCCGCATAGGCCTGCGCCCTTGCCGCATGCCAGTCAGACACGGCGGCCGAATAGTCGCCCGGCGCCCGGTCCCGCTCCGGATCTGGCACCTCGATCATCCGATACTGATCAGACGCGATGAATGTCTGGCAGATCTCGGTCCGAAGCCGAATCAGATCGCGCGCGGCTTCGCCCTTGTCGGCAACCAGGAAGAGATCCACCTGGTTCAGCGCGGCAATCGCTTCCCGGGTTAGCTGATCGAGATTTCCAGTGCCGATTCCGATGATCAAGACCCGGACGTTCACGAACAACCGTCGATGATCAGGTCGAGGTCAACGTGCTGCTCGATGGCGTCGGCTAGAGTGTTGATCATCATCTCCCGACGGTTGGCGAAGGACGGTGCATCGGCCTGTGGTCGCCATGGCGAGCCGCTCGCCTGGGCGACTTCGCTGAGCCACGCCCGCCGAAAGGCATCGTTCTCCAGCGCCCCGTGCCACATGGTCCCCCAGACCTGGTCGACCCGGCAGCCGTCGAGGAATGCTTCGGCATCACCGCATACGTCGGCAACCCCATGGTGGATTTCGTAGGCCTGCACGCTGTGACCCTGCCAGCTGCCGGCCGGTCGGCCCAGCACCTTGTTCGCCGAAAAGTTGATCTTCACGGGTAGCAGCCCGAGTCCTGCCACGGATGGGCAGCCGGACTCGATCGGATCGTCGATGATCCGGGCGAGCATCTGGTAGCCGCCGCAGATTCCGAGGATCGGGGACCGCCGCACTGCCCTTGACACGAGGGCAACGTCCAGCCGTCGCTCGCGCAACCACGCCAGGTCGTGCACTGTGGAGCGAGATCCCGGCACGATCGCCAGATCCGCACTCGCGACGACCTTCGGGTCCGTGGTCGCGACCAGGTCCACTCCCGCCTCCGCCGTAAGCGCGTCGACATCAGTGAAGTTGGAGATCCGCGGCAGCCGTAGCACCGCTATCCGTAAAGCCTCCTCAGTGGGAGCGGTCCATCGGCGCCAGCCGCCCACCTCCAGGCCGTCCTCGGCATCCAGCCATAGATCCGGTAGCCAGGGCAGCACCCCGGCAAATGGCACGCCGGTCCGCTCCGACAGTTCCTTCAAACCAGGCTCAAGGATCAGCGGATCGCCGCGAAACTTGTTGACCAAGAACGATCGGATGAGCGCGGAATCGGCTTGATCAAGCAGGGCGACTGTCCCGTACAGGGCGGCGAAAACTCCGCCCCGGTCGATATCACCTACCACCACGACCGGCAGCTGATACCGGCGGGCCAATCCAAGGTTGACGTAGTCGGTTGTGCGCAGGTTGATCTCGGCCGGTGACCCGGCCCCCTCACTGATGATCAACTCAAAGCGCTGGGCCAGCTCCTCGTACGCCGCGAAGGCAGCGCTCGCGAGCTCGCCGCGACCGGCTGCGAACTGGCCGGCCGCCAGAGCGCCGTGCGGCCTGCCACGCAGCACGACGAAGGACGAAGAATCGGAGGCCGGCTTGAGCAGGACCGGATTCATCGCCGACTCAGCCTCGACCCCGGCAGCTTGTGCCTGCAGGTACTGCGCCCGGCCGATCTCGGATCCGTCGGTGCAGACCATCGAGTTGTTCGACATGTTCTGGGCCTTGAACGGGGCGACCCCGACTCCCCGGCGCGCGAGCAGCCGGCACAGCCCGGTGACGATCAGGGACTTGCCGGCACCCGATGACGTGCCCGCGATCAACACACCGCCCGCCCAGGGAGCCACCCCGCTGAGTGTAGAAGGGATCGCCCGGCCCCGGCTGCTGGCCCTCTGTCGGCGGCAGTTGGCAGGCTGAGCGTCATGACCGACTCCCAGAAGGCAGACCTCCATCGTTACCTGCAGATCGCTCGCGATGCGCTGCTCTGGAAGGTGGACGGGCTGTCGGAGTACGACATCCGGCGACCGCTCGTGCCGACGGGCACCAACCTGCTGGGATTGGTCAAGCATGTGGCCAGCGTCGAGGCGGGTTACCTCGGGGACACGTTTGGCAGGCCGTTTGGCGAACCGCTGCCCTGGTTCGACGAGGATGCTGAGCCGAATGCCGATATGTGGGCCACCGCAGAAGAGTCGCGCGATCAGATTGTTGGCCTCTATCACCGGGTCTGGGCGAACTCTGACGCCACCATCGAGGCGCTTCCCCTTGAGGCAACCGGCCATGTGTCGTGGTGGTCAGAGGAGCGGCGCCAGGTGACCCTGCATCGGATCCTGATCCACATGATCGCTGAGACCAATCGGCACGCCGGGCACGCGGACATCGTTCGAGAACTGATCGACGGCGCGGTCGGCATGGTCAGAGCCAACGACAACCTGCCGTCCGGGGATGAAGCGTGGTGGCGCGCTTATCGCGATCGCTTGGAACGGGTAGCCAGAAAGGCAGATGATCGCTAGCGATCGGTCAGGATGCGCGACTTCTCACCGCGCTGGACGACCGCGATTCCAACCAAGATCAGCCCACCACCAAGCAGCTGGATCGCAGTGGGGCGCTGATCGAGCAAGACTGCGGCAAAGATCACCGCGAAAATCACTTCCGACAACGAGACGAAGGACGCAATGGAGCTCCCGAGCATCCGGATAGCCGTAATGCCGGCGAGGTAGGCGAATACCGCGGTGATCAAGATCAACAGCGCCACCGGCAGCAGCCAGCTCACCGGCTTGCCGGCAACGAGCGTCTGACCCGTCTTCGCATTGATCGGAAGCACTCCGGCCGCTCCGGCCAGAATGATCACCAGTCCACCGATGCCAGTGGCGGCGGTGGTCAGGATCAGCGGATGCAACGGGGTCTCCGGCCCGGTCTCTTCGCTCAATACGAAGTAGGCGCACAGACATGCGGCCGCCCCCAAGCCCCACACCACGCCGGTCGGATTCAGCGTCAAAGCGCCGGTCAGATTCAGTACCAAGACGAGTCCAACCACGGCGACGCCGGCACCAATGAGCACACCGTTCCCCGGACGCCTGTGATTGCGCGCCCAGTGCCAGCCGATCAGCAGCACCGGCGCCAGGTATTCAAGCAACAGCGCTTCGCCGATCGAGAGGTACTGCACGCTGCTGAAGTAGCAGAGCTGTGCCAGCGCCACCGCAACCAAGCCATAGGCGGCCATCCGTCCCGCTTGCCGCCCGGAAGGCAGACCGACTCGTTGCACCAGCATCAGACAGGGCAGCAGCAGTAGCAGGAAAGCGCCGCCGACGCGAGCAGCCACCACCGCCGCAGGCGACCAACCGAGAGTCAGCAACGAGCGCGCCAGCGATCCGGAGAGGCCGAAGGCGGCCGCAGAGGAGACGGCCGGCAGCAGGCCTGCGGTGAGCGTCGTGTTGGCGGCCTGATCCTGACTCGTGGCCGTAGTGGTCGTCGCCATCGGTGCTCCCCTTCCCATCTGCTGCTGTAATGACTAAAAATAAGTTATGCTTATGACACTAGTAGGTTCATTGTCAGGAGTCAAGATGACTTTGAGTCATGACGGCATCTTCAGCCACGACACGGTGATGGCCCTCGCATCGGCTGCCGCGTTGGTCAATACCGATAGCGATGATGGAGATCAGCTTGCGGACCAAGCTGGACTCGACGCGTTCGTCGAGCGCTTTCAGATCAGCGGGGACCGGCGCCGAAGCTCAGAGGAGCTGGAGTCGGTGCGGGAGCTGCGAACACGGTTGCGTGCGATCTGGACGGCTCGCACTCGGGATGAGGCAGCCGCGATCGTCAACGACCTCTTGGCCGAGTCCGATGCACGGCCGTACCTGACCAAACATGACGAATGGGACTGGCACCTGCATCTGACTAAGCCAGATGCCCCGCTCGCTCAGCGGATCGGCGCCGAGGCCGCAATGGGCTTCCTTGACCTCGTTCGTGCCGATGATTTGGATCGGTTACGCATCTGCGCTGCTGGGGACTGCTCGGATGTCCTGGTGGATCTGTCCAAGAACCGGTCAAAGCGCTATTGCGACACCGGCAACTGCGGTAACCGTACGAATGTGGCCGCCTATCGGGCGCGGAAGCGCTCAGCGATGTCGTGAGCACCTTGCCGTCACATCGCTCGAACGTCCCGCCGTTCGCGGTGATGACCGTCCTCAATCGGGTTGCCGAGCTGCGGGCTGCGGGCCGAGAGGTGATCTCGCTCTGTGCCGGAGAACCAGCACAGGGGGCGCCGTCCGAAGTCCGGCGGCGTGCGGTGGAGCTGATGACCGACCGCACTCGGCTGGGCTACACCGAAACCTTCGGCATCCGGCCACTGCGGGAGCAGATCGCCGCACACTATGCGCGCTGGTACGGGCTGGAGTTGGACTCGGGCAAGATCTGCGTGACTACCGGTTCGTCGGGCGCCTTCCTGCTGGCGTTCTTGGCGGCATTCGATCCGGAGGATCGAGTGGCTCTCACCCGGCCCGGCTATCCGGCTTACCGGAACATCTTGTCCTCGCTCGGCTGCCAGGTTGTCGAGCTGGATTGCGGTCCGAACCAGCGGTTCCAGCCGACTCTCGAGCTGCTGGACGCCGCTCATGCGGAACGGCCACTAGCCGGCCTGGTGCTCGCATCGCCAGCGAACCCGACTGGCACGATGGTCCGCGATGAGCAACTTGGCGCGCTGGCCGCCTGGTGCCGAGAGAATTCGGTAAGGCTGGTCAGCGACGAGATCTATCACGGCATCGTCAGCGGCGACTCCGTCGGCAGCTGTGCCCGACTGCACCAATCTGCGGCGATCGTGATCAGCTCGTTCTCCAAGTACTGGGGTATGACGGGCTGGCGGCTGGGCTGGATGCTCGTACCGGACGACTTGATTAAGGCAGTCGATGCGCTGGCCGGCAACTACGCGCTGTGCGCACCAGTGCCGGCCCAGCATGCAGCGATTCAAGCCTTCACCGACAGCTCGTACGCCGAAGCAGGAGCGGCAGTCGAAACCTTCGCCGACGCCCGCACGACGCTGCTGGACGCGGTGCCCGAGCTGGGCTGGACATCGGTCGCACCTGCGGACGGGGCGTTCTACGTCTACGCAGGGCTGGGTGATCGGCTTGGCCACTTCACGGACTCCGTCGCCTGGTGCGCTGGCCTACTCGACGAAGAGGGCGTTGCCCTCACGCCTGGCACGGACTTCGATCGGGTCGCCGGAGATCGCTTTGTGCGGGTGTCTCTGTCCGCCGGACCCGAGGCGGTTTCGCTGGCCCTGATCCGGATTCTCCGCTTTCAGGAGCGGCATTGTCGTTGATGTGCTAGGACCCTCAACTTGTTTTCCGACCGCCGCCACCCTCGCGGTACGTTAAAAGACAAACGCGGCGACCGGCGCACTCCGACGACGAGAGGGAGCACCGCAGTGAGCGATGCCAGCGGTGCGAGCACCGAGGTCGAGCTGGTTCAACTCCTGACGCCCGAGGGCGTCCGAGTGGAGCATCCCGAATACTCCTTCGACGGCGACGACGACCAGATCCGTGACTGGTATCGCGACATGGTGCTGACCCGCCGGATTGATGCTGAGGCGACTGCCCTGCAACGTCAAGGTGAGCTGGGATTGTGGGCCTCCTGCCTGGGCCAGGAAGCCGCACAAATCGGCTCCGGTCGTGCACTGTTGAAGCAGGATTTCGTCTTCCCGACCTATCGGGAGCATGGTGTCGCCTGGTGTCGAGGTGTTGACCCCATTGATCTGCTCGCCCTCTACCGCGGCGTCAATCTTGGCGCCTGGGATTCGGAGGCGACCCGGTTCCATCTCTACACCATCGTCATCGGCGCCCAGACCCTGCATGCCACTGGCTATGCAATGGCAGTTGAGCGTGACGGCCTTGTTGGCACTGGCGACCCCGACCGCGATATGGCCGTGGTGGGCTATTTCGGCGACGGCGCGACGAGTCAGGGGGATGTCAACGAAGCCTTCATCTTTGCCAGCTCGTACAACGCGCCGGTGGTCTTCTTCTGCCAGAACAACCAGTGGGCCATTTCTGAGCCGATCGAGCGGCAGTCACGGATACCGCTCTACCGGCGGGCCTCCGGTTTCGGCTTCCCGGGTGTGCGGGTTGATGGCAATGACGTGCTAGCGGTGCACGCGGTGACGACTGCCGCGCTGGAACGGGCGCGCAGCGGGAACGGACCCAGTTTGATTGAGGCATACACATACCGGATGGGCGCCCACACGACGTCGGATGACCCGACTAAATATCGGCTAGCTGATGAATTGGAGCATTGGCGACTGAAGGACCCGATCGAGCGAGTGCGGGCCTACCTCAGCCGTACCGCCGGTGGGCAGCACGACTTCTTTGCCACGGTTGAGGCGGAGGCGGCAGATTACGCCGCCGACCTGCGTCGACGTTGTCTGGCCCTTCCCGAGCCACGCCTGCTCGACCTTTTCGATTGGGTCTATGTTGAGCAGACGCCATACCTGGCCGAGCAACAGAGCCGGTATGCCGAATATCTGACGTCTTTTGATGATGTTGAGGAGACCGGGGGGTCGCGTCTCGGACTTGCCGAGGAAGGGCCGGCTGAATCCGCGTACAGGGGGATCGCCTGATGACGGTCCTGACGATGGCAAAGGCCCTTAATGCAGGTCTGCGGCGGGCGCTGGAGGCGGACCCCAAGGTGGTGATTGCCGGTGAGGACGTCGGCAAGCTCGGCGGTGTCTTCCGGGTGACCGAGGGATTGCAGAAGGACTTCGGCGAACATCGGGTGATCGATTCGCCGCTGGCCGAGTCCGGGATTGTCGGGACTGCGGTCGGTATGGCGCTGCGTGGCTACCGGCCCGTCTGCGAGATCCAGTTCGACGGATTCGTCTACCCGGCCTTCGATCAGATTGTCAGCCAGCTTTCCCGGCTGCACTTCCGCTCATTGGGACAGCTGAGAGTTCCGATGGTTATCCGGGTGCCATTCGGCGGCGGCATCGGTGCGGTCGAGCACCACAGCGAGTCACCGGAGGCCTACTTCTGTCACACCCCAGGTCTGAAGGTTGTCACCTGCTCGAACGCCGTGGACGCGTACTGGATGATCCAACAGGCTGTGGCCTCCGACGATCCGATCATCTTCTTCGAGCCGAAGCGGCGCTATCACGAGAAGGCCGAGATCGATGAGGCCGCGGCTCCAGCTCCCCTGTACGCGGCCCGGGTCGTGCGGCCTGGGTCTGACCTGACGCTGATTGCTTATGGGCCGATGGTCCGGACCTGTCTTGACGCGGCAGAAGCGGCCAAACAGGAAGGCCGTGATCTTGAGGTCATCGACCTGCGGTCGTTGTCTCCGTTGGATATGTCAGTGGTTGCCGAGTCGGCGCAACGGACGGGTCGGGTCGTCACCGTGCACGAGGCGCCGCTGAACCTGGCGCTCGGCTCTGAGCTGGCCGCGCGAATCACCGAGCAGTGCTTCTATTCGCTCGAGGCCCCGGTGCTTCGGGTCGGTGGCTTTGATACGCCCTATCCGCCGAGCCGAGTCGAGGAGGACTATCTTCCTGATCTTGATCGGGTGCTCGATATGGTCGATCGCTCGCTGGCGTACTAGAGGAGCTTGGGGATGGCCGCGCAGACCTTCCGCCTGCCCGATCCCGGTGAGGGATTGGTCGAGGCGGAGATCCTCACCTGGCGGGTCGCGGTCGGCGACAAGATCAGCATCAACGACATCCTGGTCGAGGTGGAGACCAGCAAGTCGGTCGTTGAGCTGCCCACGCCCTACGCCGGCACGGTGACCGCCCTGCTGGTCAACGAAGGCGACACCGTGGATGTTGGTACGCCGATCGTCACGATCGACGACGCGGTGGGAGCCGAAGCCGGCCCCGCCCAG
>Ga0126312_10001895_pt1 | contig 13858 bp, 11 predicted proteins | sample Plot104A_FD_92537 | JGI IMG/M metagenome (GOLD analysis project Ga0126312, IMG submission 92537) | Serpentine soil microbial communities from UC McLaughlin Reserve, CA, USA - Plot104A | ecosystem: Environmental > Terrestrial > Soil > Grasslands | place: USA: UC McLaughlin Reserve, Lake County...
GTCGGCGCCGGTCGCGCCCTCGCCGTCGAGCTGCTCGACGGCGTCGGCGCTGACGTCGTACGCGACGCACTCGTGCCCGTCGCGCATCAGGCGCCGGACGATGTTCGCCCCCATCCGACCCAGTCCGACCATTCCCAGTTGCACGAGCGGATCCTATGAGCCAGAGCATTAGTCTGCGGGCCGGCGCGTGGCGACCAAGGCGGACAAGCTCGTCATCTTCGGGATCAGCGGCGATCTGGCGAAGAAGATGACGTTCCAGTCGCTGTTTCGACTCGAGCGTCGCGAGCAGATCGGCTGCCAGATCATCGGCGTGGCGATCGACGACTGGTCCGACGGCGACCTCCGCGCCCACGCGCGAGAGTCGATCGAGGCTCAGGTCAGGCACGTCGACGACGAGGTTCTGGACCGGTTCCTCAACCGGCTCACCTACATCGCGGGGGACTACGCGAAGGACGACACCTACAAGCGCGTCGCGGACACGCTCGGCGACGCGAAGAACCCCGTGTTCTACCTCGAGATCCCCCCCTCGCTGTTCGCGGTGGTGATCGGGCACCTGGGGAAGGCGGGCCTCGTCGACGACGCCCGGGTGGTGATCGAGAAGCCGTTCGGGCACGACCTGGAATCCGCCCGGGAGCTCAACCGCGAGCTCCACGAGGTGCTGGACGAGTCGCAGATGCTGCGGATCGACCACTTCCTCGGCAAGGAGCCGGTGATGGACATCCTCTATCTCCGGTTCGCCAACGCGATCCTCGAGCCGGTGTGGAATCGCCGCTACGTGGACTCGGTCCAGATCACCATGGCCGAGGACTTCGGCGTCGAGGACCGGGGGCGGTTCTACGACCCGGTGGGCGCGCTTCGGGACGTCGTCCAGAACCACCTCCTCCAGGTGCTGGCGCTGGTCGCGATGGAGCCGCCGTCCGCGGGGCCGGCCGACCCGGACCCGGTCCGCGACCGCAAGATCGATCTGTTCAGGTCGATCCCCGACGCCGACCCCGCCCGCTACGTGCGCGGGCAGTACGACGGGTACCTCGACGTGGACGGGGTGTCGGAGGGCTCCACGACCGAGACGTTCGTGGCCCTGCGGCTCGAGGTCGACAACTGGCGGTGGTCGGGGGTCCCGTTCTACATCCGGGCCGGCAAGGCGATGCCGGTGAAGGCGACGGAGGTGCGGGTGGTCTTCCAGGAGCCGCCGCGGCTCGGGATCGGGGGGCGGATGGTGCCCGACCCGAACCAGCTCGTGATCAGGATCGAGCCCGACGCCGGGGCCTCTCTGCGCCTGCTGGCGAAGAAGGCCGGCGAGGACAGCCTCCAGCAGGTCCACCTCGACCTCCTGTTCGAGGCCCAGGTCGGCGACCAGCCCGAGCCGTACGAGCGGCTGCTGCGCGATGCGATCGACGGCGAGCCGGAGCTGTTCCCCACCGAGCAGGCGATCGAGGAGACGTGGCGAATCGTCCAGCCGCTGCTCGACGATCCCCCGGACGTCGAGTCCTATCAGCCGGGGACGTGGGGGCCGGAGGCCGCGGCGCACCTGCTCCACGGGCACGGCGGGTGGCGCAAGCCCTGGCTCCCGTAGCTTGAGCGCCCAGACCACCCCGCCGAGCGATCACCAGCTGAAGCGGTCGGTCGGTGTGATGTCGCTGTTCTCGACGGCGTACGGCAACGTCGGCTCGTCGATCTACTACGCGCTCGGCCTGGTCGCGGCGCACGCGCTCGGGCTGACCCCGCTCGTGTTCCTGTTCGCCGGCGGCCTGTTCGCGCTGACCGCGCAGACCTACGCGGAGGGGGCGACGATGTTCCCCGAGGCGGGCGGCTCGTCCTCGTTCGCCCGCCACGCCTTCGACGAGATCGTCTCGTTCATCGCGGGCTGGGCGCTGATGCTCGACTACGTGATCACGATCGCGATCAGCGCATTCTTCGTCCCCCACTACCTCGGGCCGTTCGTCGACGCGCTGCGGGGCGGCTCGGAGGACGTGATCGCCGGGGTCGCCGTCGTCGTGCTGCTGGCCGTGATCAACATGCGGGGGCTGGGCCGGGCCGCGGGCCTCAACGTGGGCCTGGCGCTGATCGACATCGCGACGGAGATCGTGATCGTGGCGCTCGGCGTCGTGCTGGTGCTGAGCCCCGAGCAGCTCGTCAACCAGATCGATCTCGGGGTGGCACCAACGTGGTCCGAGCTGATCTTCGCGATCTCGATCTCGATGGTGGCGTACACCGGGATCGAGACGATCGCCAACATGGCGGAGGAGGAACGTGACCCCGGCCGCGACCTGCCGCGGGCCGCGAACGGTGTCGTCGTCGCGGTGATCGGCCTGTACCTGGCGATCACCGTGATCGCGCTCTCGGCCCTCCCGGTCACCCAGGGAGCGCACGGCGAGTTCACGACGCAGCTCGGCACCACCTACCAGGACGACCCGATACTGGGGATCGTCGCCAACCTCGGCCTAGGAGGGATCGAGGACGCGGCGAGGATCTACGTCGGGGTGCTGGCGGCGACGATCCTGCTGATCGCCGCCAACGCCGGCCTGATCGGGATATCGCGGCTGTCGTGGTCGCTCGCGGAGCACCACCAGCTCCCCGGCGCGTTCGCCGACCTTTACGGCCGGGGTCGTACTCCCGCCGTCGCGATCGTGGTGTTCGCGGCGCTCGCCATCCTCCTGATCCTTCCCGGCGAGGCCAGCTTCCTCGGCAACCTGTACAGCTTCGGCGCCCTGCTCTCATTCACGATCGCCCACGTCTCGCTGGTCGCGCTGCGGTTGCGCCAGCCCGATCGCGAGCGCCCCTACCGCGCGCCGTGGAACATGCGGGTCCGCGGCCGGCCGGTTTCGCTGACCGCGGTCCTCGGCGGGGTCGGCACCTTCGCCGCCTGGATCTCGGTCGTCGTCCTCCACGAGGAGGCGCGGATCCTCGGAATCGCGTGGATGGCGCTCGGGCTGACGGGCTACCTGCTATACCGCCGCCACATCGGCGTCGACCCCCGCGAGATCCACCGCCGCGGGCTCGAGCGGCCCGACCACCTGCCCCGCTATACGCGCGGCCCCCGGCGCACGGCCCAGCGTCAGCAGCGAGAGGAGCACGCATGAGCGAGGGGCGCGATCCAGCGGCGATCGCCCGGGAGATCATCGACGCCAACCTGTACATGGTGCTCGGGACGGCCGACGAGGCGGGGCGGCCATGGGCGGCCCCCCTCTACTTCGCGGAGTCCGGGTACCGCGAGTTCTTCTGGGTCTCGCGGCCCGAGCGAAGGCACTCGCGGAATCTCGCCGAGCGCAATGAGGTGAGCATTGTCATCTTCGACTCGACCGTGCCGATCAACATGGGGGGCGGCGTCTACATGGCGGCGGTCGCCCGCGAGCTCGGCCCCGACGAGTGGACGGACCCCCTCGCTGTCTACTCCCGGCGGGCGATCGCCCACGGCGGCGGCGAGTTGGGCCCGGACGACGTGAGCCCGCCGGCGCCGCTTCGCCTCTACCAGGCCAGCGCGGTCGACCAATACGTCCTCGACGAGAACGACGACCGCCTGCCCGTGAGCCTCTAGCGAAGCGCCGCGGCCACGCGAGCGATCACCGCCTCGGGCCGATCGACGATCTGGCGCCAGGTGACGCGGATCACGCGGAAGCCGAGCGAGGCGAGCTCGGCATCGCGCACACGGTCGCGCTCGAAGGCGGGACGTGAAGAGTGGAAGGCGAAGCCGTCGATCTCGACCACGAGCCCGTGGTCGCGCCACAGGAAGTCGACCTCGTGTCGACCGACGCGCACGTTGCTCTCCGGAGCGGGCAGCTCCGGGGCCCTGACCAGCGCCAGAAAGCGCTCCTCGGCCTGCGAGCGGGTGAGCGCGGGAGCATCGGCGTCGAGCAGCGCGCGCAGCGCCGGGGCGCCCGGTCGGGGACCGACCCGGGCAAGTAGGGAGACGAGGTCGGTGCGGCGGACCAGGCGGCGGGCGTGGGCTTCGGCCAGCGCTTGCTCCAACTCACGTGAGGAGGCGGTGGTCGCGAGGTCGAGGATAGTTCTCGCGGGGGTGGTGATTGGGATCCCCCCGAGCTTTCGGACGTCACGGACGTCCAGGTCCCCGACGCGATGGACCCGAATGCCGTCGCTTCGCCGGCAATCACGACCCGCAACGGTGATGTCGACCTCACGGGGCAGGTGGGGCAGAAGGCTCCAGAGGCTGGCGGCCGAACGGTGGCTGACTACAGTGTCCGGACCGCAGACGAGTACCGCGGCGAACTCCCGCGCGCCCTGGAGCACACCGGCGTGGCCCACGAGATAGGCCCCCCGATACAGCGGGTGAAGGCGGCCGGCACGCAGGCGGGTATCGATCGCGGTGCGGCTGAGCCCGATGGCGCGAAGTTGGGCGCGCGCGACGACTCCGCGCTGACGTTTGGCGAGCGCGGCGATCGCCCTGTCTGGGTGCTCACTGCAAACTTCCCTACCGAGCACGGGCCCGGAGCGGTTGGGGGATTGACCGTCCATATCACGGTGAATCCCCCAATCGTTTGTCGCGCCCCACCGGATGGGGCGGTTGCAGCAGTGAGCAAGCGTCGCCCGGGGCTCCTCCCTACTTGCCGCTGTTCGCTCGAGACTGGGCCTAGTTCTCGCCGAACAGCAATGACGCGCCGATCGCACCGCCGAAGTCGCCGAGCTCTGCGACGTGCATCGCGGGCGGATTGTCGTCGACGAACAGGTGCTTGTGCATGTGCTTGGAGATCTTCTTCACGTAGGGGTCCCCGAACCGCACGCCGAGCCCGCCCCCGATCACCACCGCCTCGACGTCGAGCAGGTTGACCGCCGAGGCGATGCCCGCGGCGAGCGCCTTCACCGCGCGGTCGATCAGCTTCTCGGCGAGCCTGTCGCCGTCGTCAAGCGCCCGCTCCCAGATCCCGCTCGTGAGCCGGACGTGCCCCTTCTTCCTCATGATCTTGAAGAGCTCGGTCTTGGTGCCCTTGTCGTGCTCCTTACGGGCCTCGATCTCCATCGCGCCCCGGCCGGCGTAGGCCTCCATGCACCCTCGCCGGCCGCACGTGCAGCGTGCTCCGCCAAGCTTGATCACCATGTGGCCGATCTCGCCGGCGGCGCCGCGGCCGAGCCACTCCTTGCCGTCGAGGATCACCCCGCCGCCCACCCCGGTCCCCCAGAACACACCGAGGAAGGAGTCGTAGGGACGGCCCGCGCCGAGCTTCTTCTCCGCGTTGACCGCCACCTGGACGTCGTTGCCCACCCTGACCTCGGCGCCGAGCGCCTTCGACAGGGTCTCGGCGAGCGGGAACGATTCCTCCCACTCCGGCAGGTTTCGGGCCCCTGATACGTCTCCCGTCTTCTCGTCGACGTCGCCCGGGGACCCGACCCCCACGCCCTCCAGCGAGCCCGTCTCCACGTTGGCCCCCTCGGCGGACTCCCGCATCGCCTCCGCCATCTGAGCGGCAACGTCCTCGGGGCCGCCGCTCGTCGGGGTCGGGCGGCGCGCATCGGCGACCACCTTGCCGCCGTCGCCCACCACGGCTGTCTGGATCTTCGTGCCCCCGAGGTCGATTCCGCCTCGCACCGCCGCGAGTCTATTTGCTGGCCGGCGCCGCTCCCGGGCCAGTTGCGGTCGAGCGGATCGTCATCTCGTGAAGCCCAGGGCGTCGAGCTCGGAGCCGAGCTCCAGGTTGAACCGCTCCGCCGTCTCCGGGTCGAGGTCGTGGCGCCACCGCTCCGAGCCGCCTCGGTCCGACGTGGCGTGCCGCCCGATCAGGCCGGCGTCCCGCAGGACGTCGGGGTCCAGCTCTACCTCGAGGTAGCGTTCCAGTCGCCGGGCCACCCCGCGCGGATCCGCCACAAGATCCTCGTAGCGGATCACCGAGGCTGCGTCCTCGGCGAGCAGCGCCGCGATCCACCGCAGCCGCTGCCGGTGGCGGTCGAGGATCCCGGTCAGCCGGTCGTCGTCCCCGGCCCATATGTGGTGAACGCCGAAGCTCGTCACCGGCTCGGAGTCCTCGAACGCACGGAGCGACGCGTGGGTGTCGCGGGGGTCGCGCAGCAACACGATCAGCTTCACCGGCGGCAGCTCGCGAGTGTCCACAAGCCACGTGTTGCCGTGCTTCTCCGCGTAGTAGCGGGGCGCATCGTTCCCGCTCACCCGGGCGACAGCCCGGGTCGAGAGCTCACGCCATGCGAACTCGAAGCACCGTTGTGCGATCGGCGGCTCGCCGCGGGCGTCGAGAAGCTCGCGCGGCAGCCACGGGGGAGGGCCAACCAGGGTGGAGCCTTCCCGTTCCTGCGCCAGCGAGACGACGTCGTCCTTCGTCCACAGCGCGTGCGGCCAGTCGGTTCGCGAGAGTAGCCGCGACCACCGCCACAGGTAGGTGAAGTAGCGGCGCTCGAATGGATATTTCTCGTCGATCACGATCTGGGGCGAGCTGGCGAGCAGCGCCATCATCGCCGTGCTCCCGTCGCGGCCGAAGAAGTCGACAAGGATCGGCGTAAGCCACGGTTCGGCCGCCACGGCCGACACGCCGCCCCGCCACCGGTCCGCCGCGCGGCGGCGCAGACGTCGACGCGCGAGCCAGGCGAGCTCGGAGCCCGAGAACTGGGGAGCGAGGCGCCGAGCGACATCGCCCTCGGCACCCGCCCGCCGAGGCGCGGCCGGGCGGCCACCGAACCGCCGTCGCAAGCGCCGAGCGCGGCGCTCGACCACCGAGCGCAGCGTGCGCACCGGGCCGATCAGCGGGCCGAGCGGCGAGCGCCGGATCTGGTCCAACTCGACCTGGAGCCGACGCCGCTGTGCGTCGGCGGCGCCCAGCTCCCGTGTCAGTCGCGCGACCTCGTCGGCCGACGTTCCACCGGGCTTCTCGCTCGAGCCCGCGTCAGGTGTCACCGACTCAGCCTATCTCCGGCGCGCGGCTATCCGCCGGTCGCGACCGCGCCGTCGACGAACTCGGCGAAGCGATCGAGGAGGTCGGGCGGGACCCAGTGGCCCGCGTCGGTCTCGATGTAGGTGACGTCGAGCCCGCCTCGCTTCAGCGTCTCGCTCGCCGCGCGGCCGAAGCCGACCTCCATCACCGCGTCCTGGCGCCCGTGGTGGATCAGGACCGGCAGGCCCCGGCGGTGCTCGAGAACCGGATGCCAGCCGTCGACGGTGGGGATGAACCCGCTGAGGGCGAGGATCCCGGCCGGCGACGGCCGCCCCTCGCCCAGGGCGACGGCGTAGGACATCACGGTCCCCATCGAGAACCCGCCGATAACCGTCCGATCCCACCCGATCCCGCGGTCGGCGAGGGTCCTGTCGAGAAACCCGGTCAGCAGCCTGTAGCTGTCGCGGAAGGTGGTCGAGTCCGGGTAGCCCACCCGCGGAACCAGGTACCAGTGCCGCCCTCCCGGCGGGACGTTCTTCAGCGGCGCGCCGGGCGTGATCCCGAGCAGCCGCCGCCGGGGATCGACGACGTCGAGCAGGTCGTACAGGTCGCGCTCGTCGGTGCCGCGACCGTGGTTCAGGATCAACGCCCCCTCCGGCTCGCCCGCCGGCTCGCGGAGGAGGTGGTCCAGGGTCATGCCCTGGTCTTCGTCCGCGGGTTCTCGATCGGCGTCAGGATCGGCTCGATCTCCTCGCGCATGTCCTCGAGGAAGGGCGGCAGCGCGAGGGTCTCGCCGAGGTGGTCCGCGGACTCGTCGACCGCGAACCCGGGGCCGATCGTGGCGATCTCGAACAGGACCCCGGACGGCTCGCGAAAGTAGATCGAGCGGAAGTAGTAGCGGTCGATGATCGGCGTCGGGTTGAGGCCCGCCTCGGCGACCCGCTCCCGCCACGCCTCGTGCTCGTCGGGGAGCGAGGCCCAGGCGATGTGGTGGACGCTGCCGGCTCCCTGGCGCCCCGACTCGGGCGGCGGCTGGTCGTACGCGTAGCGCCCGCCGCGCCGAGCGCCGCGCGCCTCCCAGCCTCCGTCCCGGGACTCGAACTCAAGCGTCTGCTCGAGGCGCTCGCGGCTGCGTTCCGGGTCGGCGCTGTACGCACGTGCGAAGTCGAAGCCCTGAAGCGCCATCTCGGCGGGGACCTCGGGGTGGTCGGCGATCAACGCCTGGTCGTCGACCTGTGAGACGACGAGCTCGTGCTCGAGGCCCTCGAAGCCTGCGAACCGGAGCCGGTCGTCGTCGCGGGTCGAGGGGTACCCCGCGCGCTCCAGCCGCTCGGCCCAGAAGTCGAGCGCCTTCGGCGAGCCGACGCGCCACCCGACCCGGTACACCATCCCCGCTCCCGGCCTTCCCGGTGGGACCCCGGGGAACTCGAAGAAGGTCAGATCCGACCCGGGATCCCCCTCCTCGTCGGCGTAGAACAGGTGGTAGACGGAGGGCTGGTCCTGGTTGACGGTCTTCTTGACCAGCCGCAGCCCAAGCAGGTCCGCGTAGAAGTCGACGTTGCGCTGCGCCTCGGCGGTGATCGCCGTGATGTGATGGATGCCCTCGAGCTTCATCGCCCTCCGTCCTCCAGCATAGAGCCCGTCTCCTCGCGGCCCATCTCGGGATGGGGACCGCCGGCCGGCGCGACGTTCGCGGTGATCGCGTCGAGCGCCTCGAGGTGATCCTTCGACAGCTCGATATCGATCGCGCCGACGCTGTCCTCGATGTGCGCGGCGCTGCGCGAGCCAACGATCGAGACCTGCACGGCGGGGTTGGCCAGCGTCCACGCGATCGCGAGCCGGCTCAGCGAGCACCCGAGCTCGTCGGACGCGAACCGCCTCAGCTCGGCGACGATCTCGAGGTTGCGCCGGAACGCATCGCCCTTGAACTGCGGGCTCAGGTTGCGCCAGTCCGCGGGCTCGAACGTCGTGCTCTGGTCCATCGCGCCGGTCAGCAGGCCGTGCGCGAGCGGCGAGTATGCCAGCACGCCGATGTCGTGCTCGCGGGCGTACGGCAGCACCGCGTCCTCGATCTGGCGCTGGAACAGGTTGTAGAGCGGCTGCAGGGTGTCGACCGGACGGGTGCGCGCGAACTCGGCCATCTGCTCCGCGTCGTAGTTGGACACGCCGACGTGGCGGACCTTGCCCGCGTCGACGGCCTCCTGGAGCGCCCCCGCCGTCTCCGCGAACGGGACCTTCGGGTCGGGCCAGTGCACCTGGTAGAGGTCGACGTGGTCGACGCCGAGCGCCGACAGGCTCCGGTCGATCCCGCTGCGCAGCCACCCGGGACTCGAGTCGCGGACCAGCCCCACGTCCTCGTCCATCCGCAGCCCGCCCTTGGTCGCGATCACGACCTCGTCCCGGCGGTTGTCGAGGTCGTCCCGCAGCGCCTCGCCGAGCAGGCGCTCCGAGGCGCCGAACCCATATGCCAGGGCGGTGTCAAAGAAGTCGATCCCCAGATCCCGGGCGTGGCGGATGGCCGCGACCGCCTCGGCGCGATCGAACTCCCCCCACTCACCCCCGATCTGCCACGTGCCGAAGGCGATCCTCGACACCTCGAGCTCGGTCATTCCCAGTCGGGTCGTCTCCATGTCAGGCCTCCTCCGATCGAGTCGTCACGACCGCCCCCTCCTGGTCCTCGAGCACCGCCATCGCCGCGTTGCGCCCGTTGAGCGCGATCACCGACCCGGCCGGGTGGGTCGCGGCGCCGCACAGGTAGAAGCCCTCGATCGGGGTCCGCCACTCGAGCCGCCGATCCCACATCTGGTCGGGCATCGTCTCGCCCTGGAAGATGCTGCCGCCGGTCAGGCCGATCCGCGACTCGATGTCCGGCGGGCCGAGGACCTCGGCGTGCTCGACGCACTCGTGCACGTCCGGCGCGTAGGCGGCGATCGCGTCGAGGATCAGGTTGCCGATCTCGTCGCGGCGGCTCTCCCAGTCGCCTTCGGCGAGCTCGTAGGGCGCGTACTGGCAGAACGCGCTCATCGTGTGGTGCCCTCGGGGGGCGACCGAGGCGTCGTACGCCGTCTGAAAGTACAGCTCGCAGAACCCGATCGTGGGCTCGCCTCGCCTGCACGCCTCGAACCCCTCCTGGGCGGCGTCGAGCCCGTGCTGGATCGAGACCATCGCCCGGTGGGCCTCGACGTCGCCGGCCGCGGTGAAGCTCGGCAGCCTCGACAGCCCGGCGTTCAGCTTCACCACCGGGGAGCGAACCTGCCAGCCCTCGAGCCGCTCGCGGTAGGAGTCGGGCACGGCGTCGGGCTCGAGCATCGCCAGGCTGCGCTTCGGGTCGGCGTTGGAGATCACGACCGGCGCCCGCAGGCGGTCGCCGCTGTCGAGCTCGACGCCCTCCCCGGGAGTGATCCGCGCGACCGGCACGCCGGCGGCGATCGTCGCCCCGGCCTCGAGCGCCGCCTGGGCGATCGCGAACGACACCCGGCCCATCCCCCCGACCACGTACCCCCACTCCGGGCCCTGGCCCTCGAGGTCGCCCTGGAAGTGCATCAGCTTGACCGACGCAGTCCCGGGGTCGCGCGGGCCCGCGAACGCCCCGATCACGCCCTGGCCGAACAGCGCGTCCTTGAGCCGCCCGTCGGAGACGTAGCGGTCGATCGTCTCGGCGATCGACTCCTCGAAGGTGACCGAGATCAGCTCGTCGTCGCCGAGCAGCTCCTCGATCTCCGCCCGGCTCGGCGAGGGCGCCTTCCAGGTGTCGCCGCGGGGCCCGCTGCGCAACGCCACGCGGGCGCGATCGAACATCTCCTCGTAGGCGAACGAGCCCCGGATGTCCTGCTCCGAGAAGCCGTTCTCGCGCATGTGCGCGATCGTCCGCTCGGTGTCCAGGAACTGCGCGTACGAGGTCCCGTCGGCGAACGGACACCACAGGTTCGGATCTGCGACCACGACGCGGTAGCCGTGGCGGCGCAGGTCGAGCTCGGAGACCACGAGCTCGTCGAGCAGCCCGACCACGTAGGCGCACGGGCTGACCAGGTACTCCGGATCGCCGAACGGCCGCTCCAGCGTGCACGCGCCGCCGAGCTGTTCGCGCCGCTCGAGCACGAGCACCGACTTCCCGGCCCGCGCCAGGTATGCCGCCGCGGTGAGCCCGTTGTGGCCGCCGCCGACGACGATCGCGTCCCAGTCCCGCGCGGCCAGCTCGCTGAGCGGCTCCGGCAGCCCCACCTTCCCGAGCGACGCGTTGACGTCCATGCTCGGCGGGACGGTACACCGGTAGGTTCGGCACATGCTCCTCGGCGTAGACGTCGGCGGGACGTTCACCGACGCCGTCATGTACGACGGGCGGCGGCTGCACACGGCGAAGGCGCCGACGACACCCGCCGACCAATCCCGCGGGGTGATCGCCGCGATCGACGCGGTGCTCGAGCGCGCCGGCGCGACCGCCACCGACGTCGAGGTGTTCGCGCACGGGATGACCGTGGGGACGAACGCCCTGCTGGAGGAGCGCGGCGCGCGCACCGCGCTCGTCGCCACCCAGGGGTTCGCCGACCTGCTCGAGATCGGGCGCCAGAACCGCCCCAGCCTTTATCACCTGTGCCGCCCCAAGCCGGCGCCGCTGTCGCCGGCCGAGCTGCGGTTCGAAGCGCCCGAGCGGGTCGGCCCCGACGGGGTGATCGAGCCGCTCGCGGAGGACGCGGTCGACGCCGTGGTCGAGCGGATCGGTCGAAGCGGCGCCGAGGCGGTCGCGATCTGCCTGCTGTTCTCGTATCTCGAGCCCGCGCACGAGGCGGCGATCGCGGCGCGGGTCCGCGACGCGCTGCCCGGCGTGCATGTGTCGGCGTCGCACGAGGTGCTGCCGCAGTTCCGGGAGTACGAGCGCTGCTCGACGACGGTGATCGACGCCTACCTCTCCCCCCTTCTCGACCGTTACCTCGGCCGTCTCGCGGATACCGCCGCACGGCGCGGCCTCGCCGAGCCGCTGGTCATGCAGTCGTCGGGTGGCGTCGCGCCGGCGGCGGAGGCGTCGCGGGCGGGGGCGTGGAGCGTCCTCTCGGGCCCCGCGGGGGGAGCGGTCGGCGCCGGGCTGCTGGCGGGAGTGTCCGGCGACGGCAACGCGATCGGGATCGACATGGGCGGCACCTCGTGCGACGTGTCGGTGGTCGAGAACGGGAGGGTGCGGCGCACCGACTCGCGCGAGATCGAGGGGCGGGTGCTCCAGCTTCCGATGGTCGACGTCCACACCGTCGGCGCGGGAGGGGGCTCGATCGGGTGGCGCGACGCCGGGGGCGCGCTGCGGGTCGGGCCGCGCTCGGCGGGCGCCGAACCGGGGCCCGCGTGCTACGGACGCGGCGGGGACGAGCCGGCGGTGACCGACGCCAACCTCCTGCTCGGCTACCTGGCCGAGGACTCCACCCTGGCCGGGGGCATCGCGCTCGACGTCGACGCGGCGCGCGCCGCCATGCGCCGGCTGGGCGAGGAGCTCGGGCTCGGCGAGCTCGAGACCGCGGAGGGCATGGTCCGCGTCGCCAACCAGGAAATGATCCGCGCGCTGCGGGTGGTCACCGTCGAACGGGGCGTCGACCCGCGAGACTTCGCCCTGATGCCGTTCGGCGGTGCCGGGCCGATGCACGCCGCCGCGCTCGCCGGCGAGCTGGAGATCGGGCGCATCCTGTGTCCGCGCGCCAGCGGGGTGCTCTCGGCGCTCGGCCTGATCGCGTCCGACCGCCGCCGCGACACCGCGCGAACCGTGATGCTCAGCGGCGCCGAGCTGACCGCGGAACGGATCGCAGCCGAGCTGGAGGAGCTGCGTAGCTCGCTCGGGGCGGGTCTCGAGGGCGCGGCCGCGGAGGCAACGTTCGAGATGCGATACCGGGGTCAGGCGTTCGAGCTCCCGGTGCCCGGGGCGCTGCGGCCCGACCCCTCCGAGCTCGCCGAGGGCTTCGCCGCCGAGCACGAGCGCCGCTACGGGTATCGCGACCCCTACTCCGAGATAGAGCTCGTCACGGTGCGGCTCGCCGTCGTCGTCCCCGGCCCTCAGCCGGAGCCGGCCGCCGCACCGCCCGGCGAGCTGAGCCATGGCACCCGCCGGGCCCGGTTCGGCGCCGAGTGGGTCGAGACCGCGATCCTGCGCGGCGAGCCGCCCGCCGGCCTGGACGGGGAGGGTCCGTGCATCTTCAAGCTGCCGGACGCGACGCTGGTGCTGCCGCCGGGATGGACCGCAAGCGTCGACGAGGCGGGAACGATCTCCGCCGGACGCAGCGGATGAGCGTCGGGCTCGACCCGGTCACGCTGCAGGTCCTGGTCGGCGGGCTGCGCGCGGCGTGCGACGAGATGGGGGCCGTGCTGATCCACTCCGCCCACTCGCCCAACATCACCGAGCGGCGCGACTGCTCGACCGCGTTGTTCGACGCCGCGGGCGAGCTGGTCATGCAGGCCGAGCACATTCCGGTCCACCTCGGCTCGATGCCCGATGCGATCGCGGCGGTGCTGGGCGAGGACCACCGCCCCGGCGAGGAGTGGATCCTCAACGACCCCTACCGCGGCGGAACACACCTCCCCGACGTGACCCTGATCCGGCCGCTTTTCGTCGACGGCCGCTTGCTCGGATTCGCCGCCAGCCGGGCCCATCACGCGGACATCGGCGGGCCGACGCCCGGTGGGATGCCGGCCCTCTCGGTGGCCCTCGTCGCGTTAAGAAAAAAAATCCCGCCGACCCGTGCAGACGACGACGTCCTGCGCGATCTCGCCGGCAGGATGCGGAACCCCGAGCAGCGGCTCGCCGACCTGCGCGCCCAGCGCGCGGCGAACCTGACCGGCATCAAGAGGCTCCGCCAGCTCGCCGAGCGACACGGAACCGATGTGCTGCGCACGGCGACCGCCGAGATCCTCGACTACGCGGAGCGGCGCACCCGCGCGGCCCTCTCGGAGATGCCCGACGGCGAGAGCACCGCCGAGGACCTGCTCGAGGGCCGTGACGGCGACATCCGGCTCCGGGTGCGCGCAACGATCCGCGGCGACGCCCTCGAGCTCGA
>Ga0126312_10001896_pt1 | contig 13855 bp, 12 predicted proteins | sample Plot104A_FD_92537 | JGI IMG/M metagenome (GOLD analysis project Ga0126312, IMG submission 92537) | Serpentine soil microbial communities from UC McLaughlin Reserve, CA, USA - Plot104A | ecosystem: Environmental > Terrestrial > Soil > Grasslands | place: USA: UC McLaughlin Reserve, Lake County...
AGAGATCGCGGGGAGGACGATGAGCAGCGTCTCCTCCTCAATCACCGTGAGCGCGTCTCTTGCCGAAGTGTGGGGCTACTACTTCGATCCGGCCGGATGGCCGGCATGGGTGGACGGCTTCGGGAGAGTGGAGTCGGAGTCCGGATATCCGGACGCGGGCGGGTCGCTGAAGTGGGTGTCCGGCCCGGCCGGCCGGGGCGTGGTCCTCGAGCGCGTGGTCGAGCACGAGCCGCGCAGGCTCCATCGGGTCTCGTTCGAGGACCCGGACACCACGGGCCAGCTCACGGTGACATTCGCGATCCATGGAGAGGCCACCGTCGTTGCCCAGGAGCTCGAGTACCGTCTCCGCGGCGGCGGGCCGTTCGCGAAGCTGACGGACTCGCTTTTCATCCGGTCCCAGATGCGGGGCTCGCTGAGCCGCTCACTCGCCCGCCTCAAGCTCGAGGTCGAGGAAGTGGCGGCGGGCAGTCAAGCCTGACTCTTATAGCCTTCCCGCGCTCACCACCAGCATCAGCAAGGGCAGCAGCCAGTTTCGGGGCTAAAGCCCCTCACCAACGCACCTGGAGGATCGAAGACATGTTCGTGTTCAAGGCCGCCGTGCTCGGCGCGGGAACGATGGGAGGCGAGATCGCTCAGGTGATCGCCGCTGCCGACGTGCCCGTTGTGATGAAGGACGTCAAGCAGGAATTCATCGACGCCGGGCTGACCAAGGCGGGCGAGGTCACCGAGGGCCAGCTCGCGGGCCTGGTCAAGAAGGAGAAGCTGACGCAGGAGCAGGCCGACGAGCGCCGCGAGCAGATACTCGGCCACATCACCGGCACGACCGAGTACGACGGATTCGACGAGGTCGACTTCGTCGTCGAGGCGATCCCGGAGCGCATGGAGATCAAGCAGGCGGTCTTCGCGGAGCTCGACGAGGTGACGCCGGGACACGCGATCCTCGCCTCCAACACTTCCGCCCTGTCGATATCGGACATCGGATCGGCCACCACGCGCCCGGACCAGGTCGTGGGCTTTCACTTCTTCTATCCGGCGTCGGTCATGCGGCTGATCGAGATCATCGAAGGCGAGTTCACGTCCGAGGAAACGAGCCAGGCGGCGGCGAACTTCGCGATGCAGATCCGCAAGAACGCCATTCGCTGCGGCGAGGAGCCTGGGTTCGTGGTCAACCGGGTGCTCAACTCGGCGGCCTCCGAGATCTGGCGTTATCAGGACGAGAGCGGGCGTTCGGCGGAGGACATCGACAGGGAGATCGCCGAGGCGAAGGTGACGCCGATGGGCCCGTTCTTCCTCTCGGACCTCCTCGGGCTCGACACGGTGCTGCACGTGGCCGAGCACCTACAGGCGAGCTACGGCGATCGCTTCTATGTACACCCGGGGATGAAGGACCTGGTGGAGGCGGGCAATCTGGGCCAGAAGACCGGCCAGGGCTACTACACACACGGAGGCTGAGATGGAGGCCGCAACAGCTGAGATGACGGTCGTCGAGCGCTTTCAGCTGAAGGCCTTCGTCGAGGCCGTGATGGTTGTCGACGAGGGAGTCTCGACGACGAAGGACGTGGACCTCGGGCTGATGATGGGCGCCGGCATCCTCCCCGGCCCGCTGGCCCGCGCCGATGAGGCGGGGTTGGACGAGATGCTCGAACGCCTGCAGATCGCCCAGCGCGAGTGGGGTGACGGGTTCGCGCCACCGCTTCTGCTTCGGCGCTTGGTCAACCAGGGCCGCCTGGGAAAGAAGACGGGCCAGGGGTTCTTCTTCTATCCGCGGCCGGATGACGACTTCGACCAGAAGGAGACGGTCCTGCTCGAGACCCACGACGAGATCGCGGTGGTGTGGCTGAACCGGCCACCGACGAACCCGATCTCGCCGCAGATGATCCGCGATCTGACCGCCGTATGGGACGAGATCGAGTCTCGCGACGAGATCCACGCGGCCGTGGTCGCCTCATCCAACTTCGCGGTCTTCTGCGCGGGCGCAGATATAAAAGAGTTCAGGGAGATGACCGAGCCCGCTGCGGGGAAGGAGCTGCTGGACTCGGGCCACGGCGTCCTGCGGCGCATGGAGCAGTCGGTCAAGGTGACCGTGGCGGCGGTGAACTCGCTGGCGCTCGGCGGCGGCTGCGAGCTCTCGATGGCGTGCGACTTCCGGATAGCGGCAGAGTCGGCAAGCTTCGGCCAGCCGGAGATCAACCTGGGAATCATCCCCGGGTTCGGCGGTACCCAGCGGCTGGCACGGTTGGTGGGGGAGGGCAAGGCGCTGGAGATGAACCTCCTCGGCGAGCCCATCTCCGCCGCGCAGGCCTACGAGCTGGGACTCGCGAACGAGGTGGTCGTCGATCACGAGCTCTTCGATACGGCCCTTGCGTGGGCCCGCAAGCTCGCCGGCCAAGCGCCGGTCGCGGTCGAGCAGATCAAGCAGGTTTCCGCCAAGGGCGACCTCGACGAGGGGATCGAGGCCGAGAAGGGCGGCTTCGTGACGGCGTTCACATCGGAGGACGCGCGCGAGGGAATCTCGGCGTTCCTGGGCAAGCGCAAACCCAGGTGGTCGGGCAAGTAGGCTCGCCCGACAGCTTTTGTCAATCTAAGGTCGCTATAGCGTCCTTGAGCTGCCAAAACCTCAGCGGTCACCCCACTTGCCATGAATCCGTTCCGGACATCCCCAGCGCAACGGACCTCCGCCGCCGAGCTTGCTGAGTTGATCAGAGCAAGCGAGCGCGTTGTGGCGCTCACCGGCGCTGGGGTTTCGGTGCCCTCCGGGATTCCTGACTTCAGGACGCCGGGGACGGGGATCTGGGCCAAGGTCGATCCGATGGCGGTTGTCACGATCGACGCGTTTCACCGCGACACCAGGCGCTTTTGGGACTTCTACCGGCCGCGGTTTCACGACCTCGCCGACAAGGAGCCGAACCCCGCTCACATCGCCCTCGCCGAGCTCGAGCGCCGCGGCCTGCTGGACGCCGTGATCACCCAGAACATCGATCTCCTGCATCGCAAGGCCGGGTCCGACGAGGTGATCGAGGTCCATGGCTCGATCGCCACCGCGAGCTGCACGAGCTGCGCCGCGAGTTATCCGCTGGAGAGGGTCGAGTCGCTGTTCGACGCCGACGGGATTGCCACGTGCACGTGCTGCGCCGGCAAGGTTAAGCCCGACGTCGTTCTCTTCGGCGAGCTGCTTCCCGCCCAGGCGATGGCGAGGGCGGAGGAGCTCTGCTCGACGGCGGATCTGCTGCTGTGCGTCGGCTCCTCGTTGGAGGTCTATCCGGTGGCGGGCCTGCCCGAGGCCACCCTCGGGCGAGGAGGGCGAATCGCCATCGTCACCAAGAGCTCGACCCCGTACGACGATGCCGCGGCAGTCCGGCTAAGCGGCGACGTCGCCGAGGATCTCCAGGCCGTGCTCGCCGCCCTGGACGGCTGAACCGCTACTCCCAATCCCTAAGCGCCTGGCGACGGCGCAGCACGCGCTCGCAGATCTGGAGCGTGTCGGCGACCTCCTCCGCGCGCTCGGGGGACAGGTCGCCCTCGAGGACTTCGCGGGCCGCGCGGTCGATGGCGTCCACTCGGTCGCGGAGCGTCGCCAGGTCTTCCTCCTGCCCGGGCCCAGCCCGGCCGGATAGCTCCGCCAGGAGGGCCCGCAGCCCTGGGCCAAGCTGGAGCGCGGCCTCCCGAGGGTGGCCCTGCTCTACGTCCGCCCGGGCGCGCAGCAGGAGCGTCTCGCAGGCATCGATCGGCTCGCGGCCGGCGAGCAGCTCCGCCAGGCGCTCCTGCGGGCGCAGCGCGTCCGCGCGGCGCTGGCGCCGTTCGGGCGATGGAACCTCGAACGCCTCGCTCCAATTCCCGTCGGCCAGCTCGCCCCCGGTTCCGAAGCCAACCCGGACGGCGATCGGTGCAAGCCGCCCGACCCCGTGCCCGTACGGATCTTGGCTAGCGATCCGGTGCGCTCGCACGACCCAGTTCACCTCCCGCAGGCCCTCGAGAATCGCCTGCTCGGTGGCCGCTGGGTCCGCCTGCAGGGCTTCGAGCTCGCGCTGGGCCGCATTCGCATCCTGGGTGCGCGCCGGGATCACGGTCAGGCGGGTGATCGGGACCTCCGCGGGGGGGTCGCTGGCCTCGGCGCGACGCGGGCGGCGGCGTCTCCTGGGGAGACGCCTGCCGGCGGGAGGTGCGCCCATGGTCTGCACCACCAGGACGGTCTCGTCCTCATCGGCGTCGCCGCTGGTGGCCCGGACCAGGTATCGCCCGCTGTCGAGCCCGAGGTTGCCCGGGACGTCGAGCTGAACGAAGCGAAAGCAGGCGTCGCCGGTCGCGCTCATAGCGACCCAAGCCTATTCACGGTCGAGCGGTCGGTCGCGGTAGTGCGGGCGGCTAGTCCCCGCGTCCGGTCTTGCCGCCCGACCTCTTGTCGGCGCGCTTTTTCGCCGGCAGCGAGTACTTCGAGGGCGACGTTGGGACCCTCGGGTTCTGGATATCGGCGATCCTGCCGACGAGCTTCTGCCACTGGTCGGGCTTGAGCAGGGACTCGAACTGCTTGCCCTTCTCGGGGGCCGACCCCTTCGGGTAGTAGCCGACGTGGATGTGATCCCAGTGGTCCGCCATCGTGAGTGTCGGCGGGCCGAGGTCCATCAGCGAGATGATCTGGTGAGGCTCCATCGTTCCCTGGAGCTGCAGCAGCGACTTGATCACGGCTTCGGTGATCGAGCCGGATCCCTGGTGGTGGGCGATGGGGATGCCGTTGACCAGAGCGATGTCCATCGCGTCGCCGGTCGAGTGCTCGCTGACGTTCCCTGACGTGGTCAGGGTGCTGTGGCCGCACTTCAGGGATGTGATCGTGAGCCGGAAGTCGTTGTCGGCCAGATATTCCATCGCCGCGAGGACCCGCTGGTCGATCTGGCCCGTGCGGATGTCGTTGCGCCCGCAGGAGTAGATGGAGAGTCGCGGATCGGTGAGGACCCTGCGCGCGAGCTGGGTCTTCGGCATCAGCAGGTCCTGCGTCACGTTGCTCGTGCCGGTGCTGCCGGTGAAGGGGTTCTTCCCGGCGGCCCGGTAGATCGCCGTCTCCTCGAGGAGCTTCCAGCCGTCCAGGATCGGCTTGGGGTCGATCTTCGCCGTGTGCTTGCCGGCGGGCCGGATCGCGAAGTTCAGATGCGGGGCCAGCTGCGTCGTCTTGCCGATGCGACCGAGGACCGTTCCCGCGACGACCTTGGACCCCTTCCGCAGCGGATGAAGCTCCATCGACTTGGGATCGAAGTGCATGACGCCGCCGAAGTACGACTTGAAGGTGGAGTAGGCGGGCATCCGCTTCGCGAGCAGGTGGTCGAGCTGCCCGGTGATGTCGGCGCGGTCGACGTTGTGCGGGCGTTGGGGCAGGGCGTACAGCCGGGCGCGCTGATCCTCGGTGTTCGCCGGGCCGCCGCTCGCCGCGGGTGCGGGGGCGGCGCTCGACTTGGTGGCCGGCTTGTCGGCCTTGGGCTTGTCGGGCTTGGTCTCAGCCGGATTGGCCTTGTCCCCCCGCTTCGTCGCGCGCTTGGCCGAGTCGTTGGCGAGCTCTGTGGCGTGCTTGCTCACCCCCAGCGGCTTGCCGCGGGTGGCGGGCTGGTCGGGCGCCTCGTCGTTCGGCGTGACGAGCTTGAAGTCGGCGGCGGAGAGCTTGTGCTGCTTGGGAACCGGATATGCCTTGGCGATGTGGCCGAGCTGTGCATAGGTGAACCGGTTGCCGTAGTTGTCCTGGAGGACGAAGTAGTTGCCGAGCTTCGGATCGTGCCCCACCTTCTTGATGGTTCCGTCGTTGACCGCTACCACTGGCGCACCCTCGTGCGAGTAGATGTTGATCCCTCGACGTGTGGGTGAGCTTGAGATGACATCCGCGACATTGCCGCTCGAGTTCCTGTTCGGCTTGGAGTTCTTTGCGGCGTCGCGTCCCGAGATCTCGTCGGCATAACGGGCCTTGGCGGCGACGGGAAAGCGGTCACCCTCGGTTAGCCCCGTGATAGAGCCGACGAGGTCGGATGGGAGCTTGCCGTACTGCTGGGCGTAGAGGACGACCTCATCGACGTACCAGGTGGCGTGGTTGTAGGCGAAGATCGCCCGCCGCAGGTCGGTATCGCCGCCGGCCGCCTTGAGGTATCTCGCCGCTGCACAGATCGCATCGACGGGGTTGTAGGGGTCCTTGCGGCCGTCGGCGTTGGCGTCGGTCCCGTAGGCCTTCCAGGTCGAGGGCATGAACTGCATCCAGCCGACCGCGCCGGCGGTCGACACGTTGAGGTTGGTGCCGAAGGCAGTCTCGATCTTGTTGATGGATGCCAGGACCTCCCAGGGGATTCCGTACTCCGTGCCGCAGGCTTGGTAGATCGGCAGCAGGAAGGGCGGGATCTCGAACTGACCGATGAGGAAGCTTGGAACGCCCAGCGGAGCCGGCGTGGGGCTTGCGATCGTCAGCGACGGGTTTGACTGGGTGGGAACGCCGTTCGACTTCACGGGCGGGGGCGGCTCGGGCGCGCCAGGATGGCGCGAGGCCGAGGTGCCGCCGCTGCCGGGATCGTTGTCGGGATGGCCGGACCCGCCGCTGCCGCCGGTGTCGGGCTGTCCGCCGGACCCACCAGATCCGCCGGGCCCCGCCGCGCCGCCGCTCCCCGTGGTGCCGGTGGTGCCGGTGGTGCCGGTCGTTCCCGTGGTGCCCGTCGTTCCCGTGGTGCCGGTGGTTCCCGTCGTGCCGGTCGTTCCGGTTGTTCCGGTGCTGCCCGTGGCGCCCCCGCCCCCGCCGGTCGTGCCGGTGGGCGCGTTGTGCTCGTCGCTGTCGAGCGGTCCGGAGCATCCCGGGTCGGCGAGGTCGACGAGACCGTCGCCGTCATCGTCCTTGGTGTTGGAGCAGACCGGGAGCGAGTCCACCGGTGGGAGGTTCTGGCCCCCGGGAAGGTCCACGGACACGCCGCTCTGCGAGCTGTCGAGGACGCCGTCGCTCGCAATGCCGGAACCCGCCGCGACGACGGCGCCGAGCACCCCGAGGGCGAGTATGAGCAGTAGCTTCCTTCCCATCCTGTCAGTCCCCAACCGTCGCCCCGCTCGGCGGCGGGAACGCCTCCGCGTGGCGCCGCCGATCCAGCCTGCTCAGAGCCGTGCGAACGCTAGCTGTTCGGGAGGCGGTTTGCAAAGTGAAACCTGGCGTGAGAACCGTATCTCAGCTCGCTCATAGGCGCGCAAGTCCGCAGGCATGTAGGTGAGGGGACTTGCGCGAAGCTGACCGGTGCCGTACTGGCTGTCTCGCTCTCATTAAATCTGCATCCGGACTTCCCCGCTTGAACCGTTACGCTGCGCCACCCATGCGCTGCGACGGCGACGAGCGAAGGAGGCCGGCAGTTGAGCGAGGACCCTAATCGCGCTGAGGGCATCCGCGCCCGCGGGGAGGAGGCCCTGACGGATCTCGCCCAGGCGCTGCTGGACAATCCAATCTTCGGCCAGGCCGTCACGACGGCAATCGGCGCCGGGGAGCGGGCGGCCCACGCGCAGCGCACGGCCATGGGCGCGCTGAACATCCCAGCGGCGTCCGACTTCGAGCGGCTCGAGCAGCGTATGCGCTCCCTGTCGGCGCGCCTCGAGTCGGTGGAGGACCAGCTCGACGACGCCCTCGACGAGCTGGCCGCCCTGCGCCGGGCCAATGCGACGGACGCACGCCAAGCGTCCGATCGTGCGGGTGCGAGCGGTCCCCCTCAGGAGTAGACACGGTGACGGCTCAGTCCCGCAAGCAGCCCGACGGGGGTGTCGCGGAGGCGCTGCGAGCGGCGATCGAGCGGACGCTCTCGGCGGCCGGGCGCCCCGCCCGCGCCGGCACGAGCGGCTTGACCCGCGACCGCGCGACCCAGCTCCTGGACGAGGTTGCCAAGCTGGGACGAGGCGCGCGCGATGAGCTCACCCGCCGCGGGCAGGGGGCCGGCGCCGAGCTCGCGCGGCGGGGGCAGGACGCTGTCGACGAGATGGCGCTGCGACTCGAGCAGCTGGAGCGGCGGCTGGGGGCGCTGGAGGATGCGCTGAGGAGGAGCGACGAGCCTAAGCCGAGGAGCGACGAGAAGCCGAGGAGCGACGAGACCAAGCCTCGCAGCGAGCCTAGGCCTAAGGCTGAGGATTAATGCCGACCCGCCGAGTCGTGATCGTCGGTCTTGCGAGCTACTGGGGCGCGGAGCTCGCGCGGCGACTCGAGCGTGACCCGGGAATCGACTACATCGCGGGCATCGACATCGAGCCGCCGCCGGTGGAGCTCGAGCGCACCGACTTCATCGAGGCCGATATCCGAAGCCCGGTCCTCTCCCGTCTGCTGCCCCAGACCGAGGCGGACACCGTCGTGCACTGCGGGGTCCTGTGGTATCCGGAGCGCGCCAGGCCGGCTCGAGTGCTCCACGACGTGAACGTCATCGGCACGCTTCAATTGCTGGCGGCATGCGAGCGGACGACGACGCTCGAGCGCCTGGTCGTCCGGGGGTCGGCGGCGATCTACGGATGCGAGGGAGCGACGCCGTACTTCTTCACCGAGCGCATGGCGCGCACGCTTCCGCTTCGCACGCGCTTTCAGCGGGACGTGTCGGAGCTCGAGGCCTACGCTGAGAACTTCGCCCGACGCCACCCCGGCCTGGTCTGCTGCATCCTGCGATACCAGCCGGAGATCGGCCCCGACCTCGACAGTCCGCTCGCACGCTACCTCGAGCTGCCCGTCGTGCCGACCCAGCTCGGGTGGGATCCCCGTCTCCAGCTGCTCCATGCCGAGGATGCCACCGGGGCGCTGGTGGCTGCGACGCAGACTCCCGCCCGCGGGGCGGTCAACGTCGCGCCCTCGGGCTCGATCTCGCTGAGCCACATCCTGCGCCTCGTACGCCGGCCCGCGATGCCCATCCCGCACCCGCTCTTCGGGGTCGCCCTCGAGCGGCTGGGGCGGCGGCTCGGAGCGGGCCCGCTGTACGGCGATGGGGTGCGGATGCTGCGGTTCGGCCGTGGGGTCGACAACGAGCGCCTTCGCACGGAGGTCGGGTACGAGCCTCGGTTTGACGCCGAGGGGACGGTCCGCGACTTCGCGGCCAAGTCAACGGGGCGGCGCGTTGGGCCGTCGCTGCATCCCGGCGACCTGGCGGCCCGGCTCTCGGCGGCGGTCCGATGAGCGCTCAGGCTCAGGCGGACTCGCCGCAGGCGGTCGCCGACTTCCTGCGCCGCATGCGCGTGGGCATCGCGGACGGGCTCGACCCGATGAGCGCGCCGAATCGCGCCGCGGACGAGCTCCCCCAGCGCCTCGCCAATGTCGCGCAGCTCCTCTCGCGCCGCCTCCGCGGCGAGTATCACGAGGACGAGTGGGGCTTCGACGAGGAGTTTGCCGAGGCGGTGTACCCGTTCTTCGAGTTCCTGTACGAGGTGTGGTGGCGCGTCGATTCCGACGGGGTGCTCAACGTGCCCGCGCATGGCCGGGCGCTGCTCGTCTCCAATCACGCCGGCGCCCTGTTTCCCTTCGACGCCTCAATGATCCTCCTGTCGATCATGAAGCAGCATCCGCTGCCGCGATGGGCGCGGTTCCTCGTCCTCGACTGGGCCTTCGTGCTGCCATTCGTCTCGGCGTTCATGCGGAGGGTTGGCGGGGTGCCCGCCAGCAAGCACAACGCGGATCGGCTTCTTCGGCAGGAAGAGCTGGTGATGGTCTTTCCCGAAGGCGCCAAGGGCACCGGCAAGCCCTTCTCCGAGCGCTACCGCCTCCAGCGCTTCGGGCGTGGCGGATTCGTCGAGGTTGCACTGCGAACCGGCGCGCCGATCGTGCCGGTCGCCGTGGTCGGGTCGGAGGAGATCTACCCGAAGATTGGCGACGCCACGCCGCTGGCACGGACGTTCGGTGCGCCCTTCGTCCCCGTCACACCTACCTTCCCGTGGCTCGGGCCGCTTGGCATGGTTCCGCTTCCGTCCAAGTGGCGGATCGAGTTCTGCGAGCCGATCCAAGTGGCCGGGTACGGCCCGGACTCCGCCGAGGACCGGCGCCTTCACTTCGAAATCGCAGAGCAGGTGAGGGAGACGATCCAGGGAACGCTGTACGAGAACCTCATCAAGCGGGGAGCGGCGTTCCTCTCGCCCTTGTAGCGATAGCCTCCAGCCTCGATGGGAAGGGGGACGTCGACTCCCAGGTCACCGGCCGCCGCAGCGGAGTTTCGTCACCTGCTGGACGACGTGCTCAAGGAGACGGACGCCGACGATCATGCCGGTCCTCTGCTTCGCGCCGCGGGGCTTCGGATCAGGTTCGAGTTTCCCGATCTCCCGCTGGTCTTGAACCTCGCCGCGACGGAGGAAGGCGCACATCACCTGGCCTGGAAGTTCTCGGACGAGATCGACTGGAAGCCGAAGCTGACGCTGATGATGGACTCGAAGGTCGCCAACGCGTACCTCCAGGGGAAGGAGAGCCTGGCGATCGCGATCGCCCGCCGCCGGGTGCAGGCCACGGGGGATACCAGGTCGGCCCTCGTATACGTCCCGGCCCTTCGCCTGCTGGTCACGTCATACCGGAAGCTCGTGACCCAGGAGCACCCCCACCTCGTGCTCGAGTAGTCACCGCGGGCGCGACAAAGCAGGCAGCGAGGGAGGTGTCCCGATCTCAGCCCGCTCTTGCGGGGATGGCGGAGTGCTGTCGGACAGCGACTGCCATTCCGGCGCCGGACCTCTCCTCGAGTGCCCTTTTTCGCCCTGCCGGAAGCCCCGGAATCGCCGTTGACGTTGGCGTCCCGGAGGCGTAGCCTGATGCCCTGAGAGATCGGAAAAAGGCCGCAGTGGGCGCCGCTCCGTGGTCCTGTGGCGACTGGGGCGCAGGAGCGGGCCCGCGAGGCGCTCATTGACGCCGTAGGCCGACGCGGCGGGCCGAAAGCCCGCGGGCGACGGGGCCAGCGCGCGCCCCGTCGCTCTACGTTGTGAGCCGCTTCGCCGGGACGACCCTGAAAGGATCGACCCATGCCGGACGATCACATCTCCCTGAGCGAGGCGTCGAAGCTCGCCGGGGTCTCGCCGTCCACGCTCCAGCGCTGGGTGAAGGCCCGGGTGATCCCGGTCAGGGGCGGCAGGTGGACCACTGCCGCCGCGGCCCAGGCCCGGGTGGTCAGCCGGCTCCGGGAGCGAGGGCACTCGCTCGCCGAGCTTCGACGCGCGGTTCGGGAGGGCCGCCTGGCGTTCGGTTACGTCGAGGATCTCTTTCCTGAAAGCGAGCGCAACCTCACCCGCCTGGAGGCAGCGGAGCGGACCGGTCTCGAGGAGGCGCTGATCGAGCGGATGATGTCGCTGCTCGGCACGCCGACCGCTTTGGAGGGGACTCTCAACGAGCAGGACGTCGGCGCGATGGAGCACATCCGCGAGGTTCTGCAGGCGGGGTTTCCGCTGGTGGCGCTGTTGCAGCTGATCAGGGTCTACGCGCAGTCGATTCGCAAGATCGCCGAGGCCGAGGTCCGGCTGTTTCACCTCTACGTCCACGAGCCCCTCATCCGGCAGGGGGTCGATGCCCTCCAGATGGCCGAGGAGATGGAGGGGCTGGCTCGAGACCTGCTTCCGATCACGTCTCCCTTGATGGAGTACATCCACCGGCGGTACCTGCGCTTCTACCTCGAGCAGGACGTCGTCGGGCACATGGAGACGGAGCTCGCGGGGCAACGGCAGCTCGGCCGCGTCCAGATGGCGTTCTGCTTCGTGGACCTGACCGGGTTCACCCGCTACACGGAGGAGGAGGGTGACGAGGAGGCCTTCGATCTCGTGGAGCGATTCGTCGAGACCGTCGAGGCCACACTCCCCTCGGAGGCGCTGGTCGTGAAGACGATCGGCGACGAGGTGATGATCGTCTCGCCGGACCCCGTGACGGTCACCGAGTGGGCGGTCGGGTTCCTCGGCCTCTTCCACGAACGACCGCAGCCGCGAGTGGGAATCCACTGCGGCCACGCCGTCTATCGCGACGGCGACTACTTCGGAAGCGAGGTCAACCTCGCGCATCGCGTGGTCGCCCGAGCCCTCGGCGGGGAGGTGATGGTCACCACGGCCGTCGCCGACGCGATCGGGGAGTCGGGCTACCTGGAGTTCGATCCGATCGGCGGCGTCGACCTGAAGGGCTTCTCGGACCCGGTCGAGCTGTTCGTGGCTCGGGCCAGAGAACCAGACAGCGCGCAGGATCGGAACGCCTACTGAACCAAGCAACGGCACCTGCCAGTTTCGGGGCAAAGCCCCTCACTCGAACACCTGTGGCTGGCGGCCGACGGTCGCCTTAAGATCGGCGGCATGGCTGGAAGAGAGGAGGCAATGGACCGCCTCACGGAGGCCGTGCGCCGAAGCGGCGTCGTGGACGCCATCTCGTCGGGGGTCGTCCTGGTATCCGGGGGCCCGGACTCGGCCTGTGCCGCGGCGGGGCTGGCGCGGGCGATCGGGCCGGAGAGGGTTCATGCCCTTCACGTGAACTACGGTCTGCGCGAGTCCGCGAATCGAGACGAGCGCGTTTGCCGTGACCTTTGTTCGCGCCTCCGGATCGACCTTCACATCGAACGGCCGCAGCGACTCGAGGGCAACCTGCAGGCCGCTGCCCGGGACTTTCGCTATTCGGTTGCCGAGCGTCTACGAATCCGCACGGGCGGTGACTGGGTCGCGACCGGCCACAGCCGCACGGACCTCGCCGAGACCCTGGTCTACCGTCTCGCGGTCTCGCCGGGCGCGAGAAGCCTGCGCTGCCTTCCCGCCCAGAGCGGACGGGTCGTGCGGCCACTGCTCGAGCTGGAGCGCCCGGAGCTGCGCAGGCTGGCGACCGATGCGGGGTTGCCGTTCGCGGACGACGAGACCAATCTCGATCCGGCGTTTGCCCGCAACCGCATCCGGGCGGAGATCCTTCCCGTCCTCAAGGACCTGAACCCCGCGGCGGAGCGGAATATCGCCGAGACTCGGGCCGAGCTCACCGAGGAGGCCCGGTTGCTCGACCGCGTCGTTCTGGAGGCGCTGGAAGCCGCCGGTGCTGGTGCCGGGGCGGTCGCGATCCGCGCCGAGGCGCTGGCGGGCTCCGAGCCAGCGCTCCGGCGCCTGGCTCTGCGGGCGCTAGCGGAGCGCGCGGCCGGCCGGGCGGTCTCGCTCGGACGGCGTCGCGCGACCCAGATCATGCGGCTCGCGATGATGCCGGAAGGCGGCGAGATCGACCTCGGGCAGGGAGTGCGCGTGATCTGCGAGCAGGGGCTGATTCGCTTCGAGACCTCCTCGGAGGCAGACGCCGCCCCGGCCCCGGCCCCGCTTCAGGTTCCCGGGAAGTGCCGGTTCGGCCAGTGGGAGGTCCGCGCGGAGATTCGGGCCGGGCCCGTCGAGCCGAGCGGTCCCGACCTCGCCACCCTCGATGCCGAGGCGCTGGGCGACGAGCTGGTTGTCCGCACGTGGCGCGAGGGCGACCGGATGCGCCCGCTCGGCATGAACGGCACCAAGACCCTGCAGGACCTCTTCACCGACCGCGGCGTGCCGCGGTCGCTGCGGCACCATCTTCCGGTCGTGACGGCGGCGGGCCGGGTGGTATGGGTCGCCGGCGTGGCGGTGTCCGATGACTTTCGCCTGACGCCCAAGGTCCGGGAGGTAGCGGTGCTGACGGCCCGGGTACTGGACTGAGTGACGTACTCGCCGGGCGCCGGCGGGGGCGGCGAGGCCGGCGGATACGGGTAAGTAGGGCAACGTCCACGGCCGCGACAGCGTTTCGGTTCATTCCCGGCCGCAACTGTGTGCATTCCCGGCCGGCATCGGGGGTGCTCGAGTTTTGCGTTCATATTGGACGCAGGTGCGTATCCGGTTGCTTCCGTTTGGCGATCACGCTGCGCGCCGGGTGATTTCGCCGTAAGTCGACGGCTCGTGGAGG
>Ga0126312_10001897_pt1 | contig 13849 bp, 13 predicted proteins | sample Plot104A_FD_92537 | JGI IMG/M metagenome (GOLD analysis project Ga0126312, IMG submission 92537) | Serpentine soil microbial communities from UC McLaughlin Reserve, CA, USA - Plot104A | ecosystem: Environmental > Terrestrial > Soil > Grasslands | place: USA: UC McLaughlin Reserve, Lake County...
CTCCCTACGGCTCCAACGGCAGAGCCAGAAATATAGCACGCCCCGGCTACACGAGGAGGTACGTTTTGGACGACTTTCACTACGAGGGGGGCGGACTCCGCTGTGAGGACGTCCCGCTCTCCGAGATAGCCGCGGCGGCAGGGACCCCGACCTACGTCTACAGCCACGCCGCCCTCGAGAGGGCTTACACGGAGCTCGATGGGGCGTTTGCGGGCCTGGATCACCTGGTCTGCTATGCGGTCAAGGCGAACGGGAACCTCGCCGTGTTGCGGGCGCTCGCTACTTTGGGGGCCGGGGCGGATATAGTCTCCGGCGGGGAGCTCTACAGGGTGATGCGGGCCGGGTTCGACCCGAAGAAGGTGGTCTTCGCCGGGGTCGGGAAGACCGAGCAGGAGCTCATGTCGGGGATGGGGGAGCGCATCTTGCTCTTCAACGTCGAGTCGGCCTCGGAGCTAGATCACCTCGACCGCCTGTGCACCCGCTTCGGCAAGCGGGCTCGCGTGGCGCTGCGCGTCAACCCCGACGTCGACGCCGGGACCCACGAGCACGTCGCAACGGGGAGGGGCCGCGACAAGTTCGGCATCCCCGTGGACGAGGCGCTGACGTTGGCCGAAAGGGTGGGAGACTACCGGTGCATCGACCTCATCGGGGTCCACCAGCATATAGGGTCCCAGATCACCAAGCTCGCCCCCTACACCGAGTCCGTCGAACGCTCCGCCGGCCTCGTCGACGAGCTCAAGGCGCGCGGCTTCGACATCCGCTACTTCAACATCGGCGGCGGCCTCGGCATCCCGTACAAGGACGAGGAGACCCCGACCCCGAAAGAGCTTGTGGACGCCATCAGGCCCATGCTGGAGGCGACGGGGACGAAGATCCTGTGCGAGATGGGCCGCTATATCGTCGGCGCCGCCGGGGTACTCGTGACCAGCGTCGTCTACCGCAAGAAGAGCGGTGAGAAGAGCTTCATCGTCGTCGATGCCGGTATGAACGACCTCCTTCGCCCGAGCCTCTACGAGGCCCACCACGAGGTCCTCTCCGTAAACGAGGACGGCTCCGTCGCGAACGCCGATCTCGTCGGGCCCGTGTGCGAGTCTGGCGACTACCTCGCCCGCGACCGCGAGCTGCCCGACGCCTCTGAGGGTGACGTGCTCGCCATAATGGACACCGGCGCCTACGGGTTCTCGATGGCCTCCAACTACAACTCCCGCCTCAGGCCCGCTGAGGTCATGGTCAAGGGAGATAGCTGGGCCGTCGTGCGCGAACGCGAGCAGAGCGCCGACCTCGTGAAGGGGGAGCTGGTTCCGGCGTTTTTGTAGGTGCCAAGCGCCATCCCGTTGCGGCAGGGCAATGATGCCGAGGGTGAGAAGGTGACGCTGTGTGGACAACATCATCACAGGTGTAATGCGCGAGGAGTAATGCGCTAGCCTTGCCGGCGACGGTTGATGAGCAGGGGAGAGAGTCCAGGGCTGCGATCTGCCAGGCGGGAGTCCACGGAGAGGGCCTTCGCCCCCGGGCTGAGCAGGATCACCACCGAGAGAAGGGCCACGAGCACGTTTATCGTGAGGAATTCGGGAGAGCCGAGGCCCGTCCCTAGCCCCACGCCCCCCTGGGAGAGCAGGATCACAGCGCTCAACCCCACGCTGCCAAGTGCGGCGAGGTTGGTGAGTAACCCGAGGACGAGGGCGATGCCCAGCGTCAGCTCTCCCGCGCGCATGAGCTGGGCGAAGACCTCGGCGTTAGGAACAACATAGCCCCTCATGAACGCCTGGAAGAACGGTGGAGCCTGTGAGATAAATCCCCCTGCTTGCAGGCTGGTCGCGAACTGCCCGGGGAAGTCCGGGTTCAACACCTTCTCCAGACCACCATTGAGCCAGACGGCCCCGATCAGGACCCGCACCCACACCATGCCGTTCACGTTTCCTACTCCTCTCACAGCGGCTTTAGGAAGGGTTGTCCCTTCCTAAAGCCGCGCTGGTCAGCTGGTCAGCATTTCAGCCGGTCAGCTCTCTTTTCGCTGACGGCTCCTCGTGTGCGTCAGGCTCGATCCTCCCTCACGGCGCTGCCGGACTGCCACGCCTACCCTATCCTACATACGTATGGGAACGAGTTTAGGATCTTGCTGAAATGATGATCAGCTGAAGTGCTGACAAGCGAAGCCCGAAGGGCGTAGCGTGCTGACCAGCTAAATACAACCACTGCCGGACGCCTTGCGTATATCATGACGATCCCCGGCGACGATGAGGAGGAAGCCTTGGAGAAGATTTCGCGCGAGAGGTTCATCCGGCTCGGCACCGTGCTCGGAGTGGGCGCCGCCTGTGCCTCACTGGTCGCTTGCGGAGGGGGCGCCAGCAGCTCCGGCGGAGGAGACTCCGGTGGCGGCTACTCGGGTGGCGGAGACTCGGGCGGGGGCGGTAATTATGGCGGAGGAGGCTCCGGTGGCAAGGACTCCGGTCGCAAGGACTCCAGTCGCAAGGACTCCGGTGGCGGTTCAAAGGGATCGTCCGGCGGCGATACCAGGGCGAGCGCGGCGGTCATCGCGAGCGAGTCCGAGGTTGCGCCCGGGAGCGCCGTCACGTTCAAGGACTCGGGAAATCCCGCCGTCCTGGTCCACCTGAAGAGCGGGGACTTCGTGGCGTACTCGGCGATCTGCACCCACCAGGGCTGCACGGTGGCCTACAAGGGAGGCAAGCTCGCCTGCCCCTGCCACGGTTCGGTCTTCGACCCCGCCAGAGGTGCCGAGGTCGTTGCGGGCCCGGCCCCCAGGCCGCTCCCCGAGATACCGGTGAAGGTCGAGGGTGGCGAGATCGTAAAGGCCTGATAGCAGGTTTTGGAAGGGTCAACCCTTCCAAGACCCGCGCTGGTCAGCGTTTAGAGCACTTCAGCAAGTCAGCATGTCAGCTGGTCAGCTTTTTGTCTGCTGACGGCTCATCGTGCGTAAGGTTCAAGCTTCACGGACGGCGCTGTCTCGAACTGTCACACTCTCCAATCCTACATACGCACCAAAGAGAGTCTAGGTTCTTGCTGAAATGCTGACTTGCTGGACTGCTGATGGCTGACCGCTGAAAGCTAAAGTAGAATGCGCTCATGGACAGGGGCCAGGAGACCATCGGGCTCAACGGCGCGGCGGCCGTTCTGGACGTCCCGCCGGAGACGGTCAGGCGCTTCGCGCAGGAGGGAAGGCTTCGCTCCGAGGGCGGGGAGGAAGGAGGATACGTCTTCCACCTCGAAGATGTCCTCGGGCTCGCGCGTGAGCTGGGCGCCGAGTCCGCGGAGGAGGAGATCTTCGAGGGTGAGGTGATGGGGGACGAGTCCGCCGGCAACTCCAGGCTCCCTGCCGTGCCTTTCGAGCGCTACGAGCGCCTCTTGCAGCAGGGTCAGGACTACAAGACCCGTCTCGAAGAGCGGACCCGCCGGATAGAAGAGATCCGCCAGGAGCGCGACGCGGCGAGGATGGAGATCGACCGCCTCTGGTCCGAGATCGAACGCCTCAATCTCGTCGAGTTCCAGCGCGAACTGCAGGAGAAGACGATCTCGACCCTAGAAGAAGAGAAAGCCACCCTGCAGTCCGAGCGCGAGCGCCTCCTCAAGGAACAGAAGGACCTTACAGAGGAGAGATCGGCCCTCTCCGAGGAGAGGGTCCGCCTCGAAGCCGAGCTCAACGCCATGAAGAACCGCGGCTTCTGGTCCCGCCTGTTCGGTGGCTGATAGAAGATAGCCCATTCGTGGGATGCGCAGACCTTCGTACCGGGGTACGATGCCAGCCGTTATGTAACGCGGGGAGGAGAGAAGGAAGCGATGAGCCTGGCGATAGAGACTGAGAAGCTTACCAAGGCCTACGGACGCAAAGCGCGGGGTATAGAGGATGTCGACCTCGCCGTCGAGGAGGGTGAGGTCTTCGGCTTCCTCGGGCCCAACGGGGCTGGCAAGACGACTACAGTAAGGACTCTGCTCGGGTTCTTGCGGCCGACGAGCGGACGCGGCGAGGTCTTCGGCCTCGACATCAGGAAGAGCAGTGTGGAGATAAGGGCCAGGGTAGGCAACTTGCCTGGGGAGTTCGCCCTGGAGGACAGGATGACGGGAGAGGGACTTCTCAAGTACTTCGCCAGGTTGCGCGGCGTCGGAGACCTGGGCTACGCGCATGAGCTCTCCGAGAGGCTCGGGGCCGAGTTGCACCGTCCGATGCGCAGGCTCTCGCGGGGGAACAAGCAGAAGATCGGGCTCGTGCAGGCCATGTTCCACAGGCCGCCGCTGTTGATGCTCGACGAGCCTACCGGCGGGCTCGACCCGCTGGTGCAGGAGGAGTTTCTCGACATCATCGAGGAGATCAAGGCCGAGGGACGCACCGTCTTCTTCTCCTCGCACAACCTCGCCGAGGTCGAGCGGGTATGCGACCGGGTGGGGATCATCCGCGGCGGCAGGCTTGCCGCGGTCGAGACGACGGAGACGCTCGTAGACAAGTCCTTCAGGCACGTGGTCCTTACGTTCGCAGAAGACGTGGACAAAGAGCCCTTCGAGGTGCTCCCGGGCGTCAAGAATCTCAGGGGTGATGGGAAAAGGATCTCCTTCACGCTCTACGACAACCTCGACGAGATAGTCAAGCTGGCGGCCAGGCACAGACTCGTGAACATGGAGTACGAGCGGCCCAGCCTCGAGGAGGTCTTCCTCACCTACTATGAGCGGGAGAACGGAGAAGAGCGATGAGCATGGTTATGGATCGGGGCGAGAAGGGGACGCATACAGCAAGGCCTGTGGGGACGCTGTTCGCGCTCGTCTCGCACACGATCAGGATGCAGTTGCGGGGTGTGATCATCTGGGGAGCTGCGCTCGGACTCTATAGCGCCGCGTTGGTCGCCTCGTTCACGGCTATTGAGGGGAGCGCGAACGAGTTGAACCAATTGATGGAGGCCTACCCGAAGGGCATGCTGGAGGCTTTCGGCATAACAGACCTCGGCGACCCCGCCAACTATATGCACTCGCAGGTCTTCGGGCTCGCGCCGCTTGCGCTGGCTTTCTTCCCGATCCTCGCGCTCGCGAACGCCATAGCAGGTGCCGAGGACCGCGGCACCATTGACGTCCTGCTCGGCAACCCCCTGCCTCGCTGGCAGCTCGTCGCGGGCAACTTCATCGCCGTGGCCTCCTCGCTACTGGAGATCTGCGCCGTCGTCGGCCTGCTGACGTGGGGTGCGGCAGTGCTCTTCGACGTGGAACTCTCCCTGCGAGAGGTGACCGACGCTGTCCTCAACCTGTGGCCGATCTGCATCGTATTCGGCGCCCTCGCGCTGCTATGCTCAGCTTTGTTCCACCGAAGAAGTCTCGCCATCTCCATCCCCGCCTTCCTGCTCTTCGGAATGTACCTGATGGATACTATAGGCAGGGTTTCGAAGGACCTCGAAGACTGGCGGCCCGTCTCCGTGTTCAAATACTACGGTTCAGCCATCGAGCACGGCATAGACTGGACCCATTTTGGCAGCATAACCCTGGTGGCACTCGCGCTCATCCTCCTGGCTGCACTCGTTTTCAGACGACGGGACATATATACATAGCGGTCAGCACGCCTGCGAAGCAGGCGTGTCGGCACGCTTCGGGCCTACAGGCCCTCGCTCTCAGCTTCTCCCGTTACGGTCTCGCGCGGCCGCGTACGAGGCACGGCTACCAGCGGCCATCGGGTTCGACGCTCGGGGCTACGCTTCGGGATGACTAGCTGAAGTGCTGAGAAGCCGCCAACAGGAGGGAGGCGGCAGGCTGACAAGCGAAGCCGAGCGTAGCGTGCTGACAGGGCGCCGCAGGCGCCGTGCTACCATGCAGCCTTATGGGACGTGGGGACACGCCGGGACTTCTGCTCGGGGCTCGGGGGATCGCGACTTTGCGCGGTGTTCTGGACTCGGATGTGGCGCGGGACTTCCTGGATCTCCTGGAGCTGCTGGAGGAGCGCCCTGACCCTGGCACCGTCGCGAGTGTCTGCGGACGGTTGTGGGAGGGGCTCGCGCTCGAAGAGGAGCGTCTGCTACCTGACGCCTGGCAATCATATCTCGTGGGCCGGGTCCTCGACGACGAGAATCCGTTCAGTTTGGCGGCGGAGAAGGGGGAGATCAGTCCCTTCGTGCTCGAGCAGGCAGGACGGGATCTGCGCACGCTGCGGGAGTTGTTCGCGCTGGACGCGGCCGTGCTGCTCGGCAGGGTCGGGAACGCCGTACCTGCGCTGGCCGGGATCTGGGTCCCATGGAGGGATCCCGGACCCGGGGAGGAGTCGCCGCGCCGGGAGATCGCGCGCAAGCTCTCGGGGGCGGGGGACTGGGGAGCCTGCACGGAGCTCCTGGCCGGCCACTATACCAGGCATGGTGCAGGACCCTTCGGCCGCTACAGAGCTTTCCTCTGGAGGGAAGGGCGACTCGGGCCCGTCTCCCATCCAGACGATGTGGACCTTACCGAGCTGGTGGCCTACGAGCAAGAGCGTGAGCCCCTCATCAGGAACACGGAGCGCTTCCTCGCCGGGCTTCCTGCCCACCACACGCTCCTGTACGGCCTGCCTGGTACCGGAAAGTCCTCCACCGTCAAAGCTATCATGAACGCATACGCCCCCGAGGGGCTTCGGTTGGTCGAGGTGAAGAAGCAGGATCTCGCGGATTTGCCGAAAGTACTCGGGGTCCTGCGCGGGCGCGGACTACGTTTCATCCTCTTCGTCGACGATCTCTCCTTCGAGGAGCACGAGGTCGAGTACAAAGCCCTCAAGGCCCTTCTCGAAGGCAGCGTCGAAGAGCCGCCCGAGAACGTCAGGCTCTACGCGACCTCCAACCGCAGGAACGTGATCCGGGAGAGCTTCTCCGAACGTCGCGACGGCCCAGCGGACGACGTGCACGCCCGCGACACCATGCAGGAGAAGCTCTCCCTCGCGGCCCGCTTCGGGCTGCGCCTGACTTTCCCCGCCCCCGACCAGACACGTTACCTGCAGATCGTAGCCGGGCTAGCCCGAGAGCGCGGCCTGGCCGTTCCTGCCGAACACCTCAGGGAGCGCGCCCTCCTGTGGGATCGCTGGCACGCCGGACGCTCGGGACGCACCGCTCGTCAGTTCGTGGACGAGCTCGAAGCCGAGCTAGCAAGTCAGCATTTCAGCTAGTCAGCACGCTCCGGCTTCGCCGTCGCTTGTCAGCTAGTCAGCTTCGCCTGTTCGGGCCTCGCCCGGCCGCGCAGGAGGCACCGCTACCAGCAGCCGTCGGGTTCGACGCTGGTGGCGAGGCCGCCGGAGGACTCGCTGAAGTGCTGACAAGCGAGGGCACTAGCCCGAACGTGCTGACATGCTGACCAGCTACACGACGCCTGGCGGATCCTCGTTCAGTACGAGCCAGTAACTCCTAAGTAGCTCGATGGCCCTGACGAACTGTTCGAAGTTTACCGGCTTACGGACGTAGCTGTTGGCGCCGAGGCCGTAGGTGTCGAGCATGTCCCGCCGCTCCCTGGATGATGACAGGATGACCACGGGCAAGAGCCGCGTACGTTCGTCGGACCGCAGGCGCTTGAGTACCTCCAGCCCGTTCACCCTGGGCAGCTTGAGATCAAGCAGTATCAACTGCGGCATAACGGCGGGGTCCCTTCCCGCATGGGGGCCGCTTGAGAACAGGTAATCGAGGGCCTCGACGCCGTCGTGGGCGACCACGACCTCGTTCTGGACGCCGGACTTCTTGAGGGCCCGCAGGGTGAGCAGCTCGTCGTCGGGGTTGTCCTCGACCAGGAGGATGACCTTGTCCTTCATCTCGCCTCGAGCCCACCGCCGCAGGACCCGCTCGCCCAGGTCCTCTGGGGTACTGTGGTGTATCGGCACGGCATGTCGCTTCGCGCTCTCGGGCCTTACTCTACGGAGAGCGTCTCAGACAACGCCTCGCGGACCTTCTATCCTGTCCGCGATAAACGGGTAGCGGTACTCCACGCCCTGGCTCACCTGGTAGGCCGCGTAGCAGCCGTGTACCAGCGGCACCAGCGCCAGGATGGGTAGCAAGAGGAACATGAAGAGGCCGATAATTACGAGGCTCAATATGAGGCTGACGAAGGCGTAAGCCGCGAGGATCACGATCCAGGCTATCTGGTACCAGAGCGCCTGCAGGGCGTGGAAGCGCACCTTCTCAGAACGGTCCTTGTACAGCAGCCAGACGATCAGGGCCCCGAAAGGCATAAGGCCAACGAGCGCCGCGAGCACGCTCAGGTGGGCGATTATGGACCACGTTCGCTCATCCTGCGCGCTCATCGTCCCCGCCGAGCCTCCGGACCGGCCTTCTGAAACGCGTTCCTGCTCACCGCCGAGGTTGGGTTCTTGCTGCATCTTCTCTCCTTCCGTTCTCTGGGCGTTCGCTTGTATACAAGAGTACAGTCCCCGCTATGATAGCCCTGCAAGGGATGTTGATGTATCCCCCAAATGAGGTATTTTCTGCTGTTTTTCCATCAACCTACGATTTGCCACGGCGCCCGGGCAACAATAGAATACAGGCTCGATGTGATGGGAGTTACACATACTATCGTGACGACGGAAGAGCGCCCTGGCCTCGGCCGGCGATACGCGTGTGGCAGCCCGGGCCCTCGCGGGGCTCGGGCCTGAATGGGCGCGCCGCTTTCAGTGTTGTTGGTCGAGGATTCCGAGGACGACGCCCTGCTCCTGGTGAGAACGTTGCGCAGGGGTGGATACGACCCCACTTGGGAGCGGGTCGACACCGCACGGGCCATGGAGGCCGCGCTCGACGGGCGCAGTTGGGATCTCGTCATCTCCGACCATTCCATGCCGGCCTTCAGCTCGTTGGCGGCGCTGGAGTTGCTCAGGCGCGAGGGCTTTGAGGACCTGCCTTTCATCATCGTGAGCGGACAGATCGGCGAGGACGCCGCCGTCGCGGCCATGAAGGCGGGGGCCCACGACTACCTGATGAAGGACAACCTCGCCAGGCTCACCAGCGCCATCGAACGAGAGCTCAGGGAAGCTGAGGTGCGCCGCGAGCGCCGACAGGCCGAGGAGAAGTACCGTTCGATCTTCGAGAACGCTGTCGAGGGGATCTTCCAGAGCACGGTCGACGGACGGTTTCTGACGGCGAATCCTGCGATGGCCAGGATGTTGGGCTACGAGTCTCCCGAGGAACTGCTAGGGTCCGTCTCCAACATCAGGGACCAGCTCTACGTAGAGCCAGGACGCAGGGAGGAGTTCTACCGGCTCGCGCTGCGGGATGGCTTCGTGAGCGGCTTCGAGATACAGATGTATCGTAAGGACGCAAAAACCGTGTGGGTTTCGGCCAACGCGCGCGCCACCTATGACGAAGGTGGGAACATCTCGGGCTACGAGGGTACTGTAGAGAATATTGCCGAGCGCAAGCGGGCCGAGGAGGCCCTGCGTGAGATCCGGGAGGCCGAGCGCAGGCGGATAGCCCGCGAACTGCACGACGTCGTCTTGCAGGACCTCACGTACGCCCTTCAATCAATGCAGGTTCTCCGGAGGATGCCGGAGGGTATGGACCGCGACCGAGAGACAGGACACCAGGTAGAGGCGCTCAAGAGGGCGGTCGGAGGCCTGCGGGACGCCATCTACGACCTGCGGCTGGAGAGCGTCAGGGAGCGGCCTCTGGTCCGCGCTGTGGAGTCCATCGTCGAACTGAACCGCCAGATCGGCGGCGGGTGCCACTTCGAGCTGGTGGTGGACGAGGGTTTTCCGGCCGTGATCTCCGGGCCGGCCAGCGTCGAGGTGGTTCGCGTAATCCAGGAAGCATTGGCCAACGTCAGACGCCATTCAGGCGCCAGGCACGCGGTGGTCACCCTCGGTAGGGCGAACGACGAGGTCCTCGTGGAGATCGAGGACGACGGCAGGGGTTTCGGACCCGAGACGTCTTACGGGATGGGGCTCACGGGTATGCGCGAGCGCGTCCTCACGCTCGGTGGGAAGCTCGAGGTGGAGGGCAGGGAGGGCATAGGAACCCGGGTGTTCCTCAAGGTAGGGCTGGGCGTACTGACGGGCGGGGAGGCCCCAGAACGCTCCAACACCTCATAGAAGGCGGCGTCTACAGCGAGGAGCAGAGGATGATCTTCGGCAACTCGCGCTGTCAGCTCTCAGCCTTCAGCTTGTTGTTCTTGCTGATAGCTCATAGCTGAAAGCTGGTATATTGTTTTCGTGCGTGGAATCGCAAGGAAGGTCCGCGAAGGGGAGATATGCAGCGAGTCTTGCTTGTAGAGGACCACGCTTCGTTCCGTCAAACTCTCGCGTTCGTCTTCGATCAGCAGCCCGAGTTCGAGGTGGTCGCCCAGGCCGGGACGCTCGCCGAGGCGCGCCGGGAGATGGACGGCTTCGAGGCCGACCTCGGGGTTATAGACCTCACCCTACCGGACGGAGAGGGCACCGACCTTATCGGGGAACTGCGCCAAGCCAACCCGGACTTCGCCGCGCTCATCCTGACCGCGAGCCTGGATAGGACGGAGCATGCCAGGGCGGTCGAGGCCGGGGCGGCCGGCATCCTGCACAAGTCAGCCGATGTCGATACGATACTCGATGCCACGCGACGCCTCGGCGAAGGCGAGACCCTGCTCTCCGAGTCCGAGCTGGTCGAGCTGCTCCGCCTGGCCGGACAACTCCGCGAGGAAGAGGTAGAGGCGCGCGCGAGCATAGAGCAGATCACACCCCGCGAAAGGGAGGTCCTGCAGTCGCTCGCCGAAGGCCTCTCCAACAAGGAGATCGCGGCCAAACTGCACATGAGCGTGGATACCGAGCGCACCCACATGATGAACATACTAAACAAACTGGGCGTGCACTCGCGCCTTCAGGCCTTGGTCTTCGCCACCCGCCACGGCCTCGTGGAGATTCGGTAAGCGGTTTTCGGGATGGAACATCCCGAAAACCGCGCACTTCAGCATACTTCGGCCTTGCGGCCTCTGCTTGTCAGCATTTCGGCTTTTTGATTCGTGCGGGTGATGCTTGCGGGACTCGTTAGTTCCGCAGTAGAAGCTCTCCCTCGCAGACGTACTCGGCGGGGCCCTGTACGTATACGGGCTCGTTCCCGCCGGCCCATTCTATCTCTACTACGCCGCCGTCCATGTGTACGCTGATGGGGCTACGGGCGAGGCCCTGGCTGACCACCGCGACCGCGACGGCGCACGAGCCTGAACCCGAGGCGAGGGTCTCGCCTGCGCCACGCTCCCAGATCCTCATCCTGACGTCGTGCCCGCTTCTTACGAACCCGAACTCTACGTTCGTCTTCTCGGGGAAGACGGGGCTCTCTTCGATGGGTGGCCCAATGGAAGTGAGATCCAGCGTTTCGACCGCGGGCTCGCTCTCGAGGAAGGTTGCCGCGTGCGGGTTGCCCATGGAGACGCGCAGGAAGCGGAAGCCGCCGACTCCGACCTCGGTGTCGACGTGGGGCGCTCCCATATCCACCTGCGAGGAGCCATCTTCGAAGAGGAGTACCTTCTTGACGCCTGCGCCGGTGGCGACGGTCAGGGCTTCGCCCTCGACCATACCGCGGTCCTTCGCGTAGCGGGCCAGGCAGCGCAGGCCGTTGCCGCACATCTCGGAGGGCGAGCCGTCGGAGTTCAGGTAGATCATCTCCAGGTCGGCCTTCTCCGAGGGAGCGGGGATCAGGATCCCGTCGGCTCCGATGCCGAAGTGCCTGTCGCAGGCTTTCCTGGCGAGGTCAGGCAGGTCCTTCCCTTCGACCTCACCAGGGTCGAAGATGAGGAAATCGTTGCCGCAGCCCTCCATCTTCGTGAAACGCATGGAGAGGATTCTACCGGACCTCCGGCGCGCGGTCGCGGCGAGAGAATAGCGTTGGGAACGGGGTGGCCGTCCCGTATATTTCTCCGGTGAGAAGGGAGCGTGCAAAATATCGTCGCCGCAGGCTCGGGGCCGTGTTCGTGGCCGGTATTCTCGGCCTTGCGCTATATACGGGCATCGGAGCCGGGGCGGAGCCGCGGACCGTCCACTACACCGTCGCGCCCGGAGATACGCTCTGGGAGATAGCCATCGAGCACACCGCGGTCTGGGAGGACCCGAGGCCGAAGGTGGAGGCCATCCGCGAGGCGAACGACCTCTCGGGGTATGAGATCTACCCGGGCATGGACCTGAAACTGCCCTCGAGCGTCTGAACGTTCCGGCCGGCGCTGTGGTACCCTCGAAACGTCCCTGCAGGATTGCCCGAGAGTCGAGGAGAGAGCTTGGAAGAGCGCGGCGAAGTCTGTCTGGTACAGGAGGTCGAACGCCTGCGGCGACTTGGCCACTCTGATGGAGAGATAGCGAGCAGGATGGGCGTTGACCCGAGCTGGGTCGAGACCCTCATCTCACCGGAGGAAGACGACCCAACCCCTGAGTCAGCGGACTGAACTGCGAGGTGGTGGAGGACCACGGCAGCCCTGCTGGGCCCGTGGAAGCGGCTATCCTCGAAGGTTCGGGAGGCCTTCGAGCACGTCGGCCATAGAGTACAGGCCGGGCTGGGCGTTCGCGGCGAAGTGCGCGGCCCTGAGGGCGCCGTCGGCGAAGGTGCGGCGGGAGAGGGCGCGGTGGACGACCTCGACCTCCTCTCCACCCGAGTAGAAGATGATCCGATGCTCCCCGACCACCGCGCCGCCGCGCAGGGCGTGGATACCGATCTCACCTTCCTGTCGGGGCGCTAGGCCCTCCCGCCCGTAGACGGCGACGTCGTCGAGGTTACTCTCCCTGCCCTCGGCGGCGGCCCGCGCGAGAAACAGGGCCGTGCCCGATGGCGCGTCCTTCTTGTTCTTGTGGTGGGCCTCCACGACTTCGACGTCGTAGCCTTCACCGAGCTTCGCGGAGAGCCCGCGCACCACCTCGCGCAAGAGGTTGACCCCGACGCTCATGTTCGGGGCGAGAACGATGGGGATGCTGTGGGAAGCTTCGTCGATCCTCTTCAGCTGTTCCTCGGAGAGGCCCGTCGTCCCGATGACGTGTGGCCTCTCGTAGGAGAGATGCTCTACGGTCGCCTCCGGTGTGGTGAACTCGACCAGGACTTCTGCGGAGTCGGGCGGATCGTCTGTGGCGTTTACTCCGATCCTACCTGAGCCGCAGAGCTCGCCCAGGTCGGAGCCGAGTACGGGAGCGCCGGGTTCGACCGTGCCGCCTACCAGTTCGATCCCCTCCGTTTCCAGGGCTGCGCGGCAGATCTCGCGTCCCATGCGGCCCGCGGCCCCTATCACGGCTATCCTGGTCACACTTCTTCTGGGGTGGGGAGGAGGTGGTTCGATTCCTCCATCACGCGGCGAAGGGTCTCCAGGTTCTCGCCCGCCAGTGGGATCATCGGCAGCCGCATCTCGTCCGAGCACAGGCCTAGGATCGAAGACGCCGTCTTGACCGGAATGGGGTTGGTCTCGACGAAGAGCGCTCGGAAGAGCGGCAAGAGTTCGTAGTGGAGCTCGCGGCCCCGCTCCCAGTCCCCTTCCAGCAAGGCCCTCACCATGTCGGAGACGGCCACCGGGGCTACGTTGGAGGCGACGGAGATCACACCGTGCCCGCCCAGGGCCATCAGGGGGAGCGTCATCGGGTCGTCCCCGGAGAGGATGGCGAACTCCTCACCGCAGAGGCTCTTTATGTCGCTCACCAGGTTCATGGAGAGCGTCGACTCCTTGACCCCTACTATGTTCGGGATCTCGGCGAGGCGGGCTATGGTCTCGGCGGAGATGGTCACGGCCGTCCGGCCGGGGATGTTGTAGAGGACGATCGGCAACTGCGTGCTCTCCGCTATCGTGGTGAAATGCCTGTACAGTCCCTCCTGGGTCGGCTTGTTGTAGTAGGGGGCGACTTGCAGAGAACCGTCGGCCCCCTCCTCCTCTGCCATACTGGTGTACTTGATCGCCATGTCAGTACTGTTTGATCCGGAGCCCGCAA
>Ga0126312_10001898_pt1 | contig 13846 bp, 14 predicted proteins | sample Plot104A_FD_92537 | JGI IMG/M metagenome (GOLD analysis project Ga0126312, IMG submission 92537) | Serpentine soil microbial communities from UC McLaughlin Reserve, CA, USA - Plot104A | ecosystem: Environmental > Terrestrial > Soil > Grasslands | place: USA: UC McLaughlin Reserve, Lake County...
CGTGCTCCGCATCTGACGGACCCAGGTCTCCGAAGTGTTCCAGTCGTCGTTGACGTCGTGGTCGTCGAAGATCATCGCCGTCGGCACGGTCGAGAGGAGCCATCTGGTGACCGGGTCTCTCCAGGAGTCCCAGTACAGGCGCGTGTATTCCTCGAAGTCGGCTACCTGCTCGCCCGGACCCTCGTTCGTGTCGCGCCGTGAGCGAATGAGATCGAGGGCGCCCTGGGAGACCTCGTCGGCGTAGATCTGATCCCCCAGGAGTAAGAGTGCGTCGGGCCATCTCTCGTGGGTCTCGCGCATCATGCGCAGGGCCAGAGCCTGTAGAGCATCCCGCTCGTAGCCTTCTTTGTGCGCGTCGGCGGAGAGCGTATACGGGGGTTCGTGCGGCACCGAGACGCGGCAGGACCCGTAAGAGAGGTTCAACTTCCCGTCGGGTGCGATCGTCCTGATAACAGAAGGCGGGAAGTCGTGCTCCTCATCGGGCCAGACCCTCTCGCCGTCGAGGGAGACCTCGTACTCGTAAGTGTTACCCGGTTCGAGGTCCGTGATCCTGACCAGGGCATAATGGTGGCCTTCGATCTCGAAGGTGCGTGCCTTATGGCCTAAGATCTCGACCTCACAGGCGGCCTCGGTCTCGACCCAGACGGTGGCGTCGGTCTCTCCGGCGTAGCGCAGCAGCGGACCGAGGTTCAGATCAGGAGCCATGCCGGAATTCTACCCGCAGCCGGCTCTCTCGTGCCAGAACACATAAGGATGATGGGACGGCGCATCCGCACGGCTAGTCTGGCGCGGTGCCTCCGATCAGGTAGTCCATCACCCCTTCCAGTGAGCCGCTCCTCTCCAGCGCGGCCCGCTGCAACTCTGCCCCGGTGCCGAGTTCCACGATCTCGAGCACGCCGCCCAATTCTTCCTCGCAGCCGAGGTCCTGGGCGACGGGCCGCAAATCCTCCACCAGCCCACGGGCCATCGAACGGGCCGGTACCGCCATACCCGCTGCGAAATCGTAGAAGTCGGCGTCCATCCCGTGGCGCACGGCGCGCCACTTGTTCTCGGCGTTGAACAGAGGGTTCTGCGGAGGCTGCTCGTCCATTGAGGCTCTCGCTACGAGGCACTGGACGAGCGCGGCGAGGGCCGCCGTGTAGGCCGCGTCAGCCTGTACGTCAGGCGCCCGCAGCTCTACCGTGCCGAACTTCTGGTGTGGACGCGCATCCCACCAGCACCAGGAGTAGTCGGGGATGCTCCCCGCGGCGACGAGAGCCTCGATGTAGTTCTCGAAGTCCTCCCAGTTCCGGAAGGCCGGCGGGAGACCAGAGCGGGGGAACATCTCGAAGAGCTTGATCCGCGTCGAGGCAAGCCTGGTATCAGACCCCCGCCAGAAAGGCGAGTTGGCCGAGAGCGCCACAAGGAGCGGCACGTGCGACGCGAGCACGTTTACGGCGTGGATCGCAGTGTCTCCGTCTGGCACGGCGACGTGGACGTGCAGGCCGTAGATCGCCTGTGTTCTCGCAACCCAGCCCATCTCCTCCTCGACGCGCCGGTGGCGGTCCCCATCCGTGAGCGGTTGCTCCGTCGGCTCGGAGAAAGGATGCGTGCCCGCCGCGACGATCTCGACCCCGCGACTGCGCGCGAGGTCACGCACCTCCTTGCGCAATCCGGGCAACTCGCGCGCGAGGGCGGCGGCCGACGCGAACACGGGGGAGAGCATCTCCACACAAGACTGCAAGAGCTCCGAGGTGATGAGCTTCGTGCCCTCCCCCGCGGCGAGCACCCCGTCCACCGCCGGGGTCAGCCCACGCGAGGAAGGGTCGACTAGCTGAAACTCCTCCTCGACCCCGACCGTATAGGCGCCGTCGCGCCGAATCCACTCTCCATCCACGTACTCTAGCACTTCAGCATTTCGGCTCTGTTGGGAGCGGCTTGAATTCGTTTTGCTCCGCGGTGGATAAGGTCCTTCATCACTTGCCAGTAAGCTAGCTGCGTGTTGGAGCCAGGCTGGCAAGTAGGTGCTGAGAAGCTGACATGTTGATAAGCAAGAGCCGAAGGCTGGAGCGTGCTGAAATGCTGACCAGCGGGGGTTTAGGAAGGCTCACCCTTCCTAAACCCGTTACGGCTGAGGGCCACCTGGATGCGGTGGGAGTTTTCGAGGTCGCGGATGGCATCGAAGAGCTTGCCCTCGGGGACGGTGGCATGCCAGCGCTCGGTCCTGTAGCCGTAACGACGTTTTAGCTCGCGCACCGAGTCGCCCGTGTAACGGAGGGCGTAGACGAGCTTGCGGGCCTCATCGGGCTTGCGCGGCAGGAGTCTGCGGCGTCCCTCGGTCCACCAGGAGATCTCCGGCATCGGTTCGCCGGAGCGCAGGATCAGACGCGTCTCCCACTCTACCCTCAAGGCGCCCATCTCGAACGTACCTGGGAGTACGCTCAGCGGTCCCAGTGAAAATTCGTCGTCGGCGTGGAATCCGAAGATGCGTCCGAGGCGTTCCCCGAGTCTTCCTCTGTGCAGCCGCTCGTAGCGGGAACGCAGGGCGAGCAATTGCTCGTCCGAGTATGCCCTGAGTCCTCCCGCAGTCGGACGGCGAGGGTCCAGGCCGCCCCTGCTGAGTACGGCCGAGAAGGATGCGTACGACCGTAGGCTACGCAAGAGCCAGCACAGATAACCGCCGACGGCGACGGCGACGCCGAGGAGCATCGTCACGTCGAACGCAGCCCTCGGCACCGTCACGCCCTGTCCCGCAATGTACCTGGTGCCGAAAATGTTATAGAACAGGATGACGGCGGTCGTAACGGCGATAAAGGACGTGAAGCCGACCAGAATGAAAGCCGCGAACCTTCTGATGGGCGCGGCGCAAGACGAGGCCAGGCCCTCCCACGCCACCCGCTCTTCGTCGATCTCGAACGACGCTGTGCCCAGCTTCTCCACGCCTTCCAGTATACCCACATCCCGTGTGCCGAGAATGGGTTAGAGATCACGCGCGAAAGCATGTCAGCACCTCAGGTCTCAAGAGTTCAAGATCTTGCTGAAATGCTGACAAGCCGCGAAGCGGCGTGCTGAACTACAATGGTGCGATGGGCATGAAGGTCTACAGGGCGGGAAGGCAACGTGTAGAAAGCAAGAGGCGGGGTACAGTACTTCGGGCCGTACTCCTGATCCTGCTGGCGCTCCTCGCCCTCACGCTCGTCTACCTGATAGCACCGTTCGGCGGACAGCGGGCCGTGTTGCTCGGGAGCGACGCGCGGGCGGGGGAGGCATCGCGCTCGGACACCATCGTGGTTACCAAGGCGGGCGGCGGCATGCTCGCCGTGCCGCGCGACACGCTCGTCGACATCCCCGGTGTCGGGGAGGACAAGATCAACGCCGCCTTCGCCAGCGGTGGCCCGGAGTTGACCGTCAAGACGCTCGAGAACCTGACCGGCGTCCGGATAGACGACTACGTCGTCGTACACTTCGGCGGCGTGGAGGAGATAGTCGACGCTCTAGGTGGGATCACACTCGAAGTAGACAAACCGATAAGGGTCGGGATCGAAGGACACCGGGTCTACATACCAGCAGGAACTCACACCCTCGACGGCCTCGAAGCGCTGGCCTACGTCCGCTACAGGGGCGGACCTACGGCAGACATAGGAAGGATAGGCCGCCAGCAGAAATTCCTGCGGGGGCTGGCGCGCGAAGCCACCTCGCCCGCCAAACTGCTCCGCCTCCCAGCCACAGCCAGAGCGACGTGGCGCAACATCGACACGAACATGAACCCTCTGGAAGCCGCCCGCTTCGCCGTCCGCACCCGCCTCTCGGGTATCGAGGAAGCCGAGCTCTACCCTGGTACCCCACAGTACATAGGAGGCGTCTCCTACTGGGTACCCGACAAAAAGGCCGGGGATAAGGTCGTCTCAGAGACGATCGAATAACAGGCGTCAGGCTTGAGCATTTCAGCTAGTCAGCACGCCGCCAGGCTTCGCCAGGCGGTTTGTCAGTATTTCAGCCTCTTGGTGTCGGTTCGCCTCCCGTGCTCGAGCGCGAATAGTTTGCCTCTATAAACCGCTTCTTCCAACGAATCACCTCCTTGCCTTCCGTTGTTAAGCTGACCAGCTATTACGCCGCCTGCTCCCTGGCGAGCTTGCTCTGCCTATCTATCAGGCGGTCGAGCCAGGCGGCGCGGGGGTCGCCTTCGGTCGTGCGGCCAGCGTTTACGTACCAGTTCAGGGCTTCGCGGTGGTTGCCGAGGCGGCGGTTGAGCTCCCCGACGAGGTAGGTGGTGACGGAGAGCTCGCGCCCGATCAGGTCATCCTCCTGCAGGGAGCGCATAAAGTGACGCATGGCCCTCAGCTGGAAGGTGCTCTCGAAGGGGCGCTCCTTCTCCTTGCGGCAGACCCAGGAGGCGCGCAGGCACAGGTCGCCCAGCTCACGAGACTTCAGGCTCCGCGCCTTGCCGCAGACCTCGGCCGCGTGGAAGCTGAGCCACGGCGGTTGGCCCTTGCGGAAGACTTTCAGCAGACCGTCTTCCTTCAAGCGCTCCTCGATACTGTAGCGTTCGTCGAAGGTCAGATCGAGGTCGTCGAAAGCTTCTCCGGCCGCGAACGAGCATATAGGGCACATGGTCACGGCGCTCCGGATCAAACGCGCCCCGTCCGAGGGGCGTCCAGGGATCTTGGGGCACAGATCGGCCTCCCTGCCGACGGTGACGTAGGTGCTCACGAAGATGGTCCTGAATGTGTGACCGCAGACGGGACAGATGACGTAAGGTCTGCTCGGCTCAACCACGGGCATCCCTCGCCTCTCGCGTACCGCCGGGCCAGGTTTCTGGGACCCTTTTGGGGCTGAGATTAGGGATCAAAGCGCCCCCGATTCTACCATAGCCATGCACTGCGCCGGTATAATTCGTTGCACGGACCGGCCTAGTGGGAGGCATCCTTATGGAGCAGCGCAAGAGCGAGGCCGAGGTCGCCCTGGAGCTGATGCGGCTCGTCCTGGAACACGCCGGGAGCAGGCGGCTCTCCCCGACCCGTACGCTAGCCCTCTACCACCTCTGCAAGGAGGCCGTCGCCTACTCCCCGGAAGACCGCGTAACCGCAGACTACCTCGAAGACAACCTGAAGAAGCTGCTTCAGTAGCTATTCAGCCTGTTGTTCTCGCTTCTATCGACCGTAGTCTCCGCCCTCTGATTAGCGTTGAGCAAGACTGGCCGTTCCCGAAAATCAAAGCGATTCATTCAGAATTCATTCTAGATTCATCGCCCCGCTCTATGCTCCTCTCAGGAACCGAGCAAGATAAGGCCCATCTGACTGCGGGGGCTTGTCGAAGTAGCCTTCGGGGGAAGGAGGAAGAAGGGAAAATGCCACGCTTAGCTCATGGAAGGGTCTTGACCCTCGAGGAGTTCCGGAAGGCCCAGGATGTCGTGGCCGAGAGCAGCGCGCAGACACCTCTGGGGTTCGCCGTGATGGCCCAGGCGGTCGACACCAAAGACTTCGGCTTCCTGTTCTCGGGTCTTCAAGACGATCCCGACAACCTGCTGCCCGAAAGACGCAGGACACGCGATGCCCTCGTCGAGCTCGGCCGGGCAATGCAGGCCGGTGGTGGAGGAGACTCCGACATACCGGCGGCCTACACATACTTCGGGCAGTTCGTTGATCACGACATCACGCTCGAACTGGCATCGGCTGACCTGCCCGATCTAGTCGACCCTGACCTCACCCCGCTGGGACGCACCCAGATCAGGCGAAAGATACGCAACGCCCGCACGGCGACTCTGGAGCTGGACAGCGTCTACAGCGGCCCAGCACCGCGGGACGGCGAGAAGATGAGGATAGGGAAGGTCTCCCCGAGCGGCAATCGTCCGCCACAAAAGGACGATAACAACGACCTCCCGCGACGGGGGCGAAGGCCCGGCGACCCCGAGCTCGACCGTGAGGCCCTCATCGGCGACCCCAGAAACGATGAGAACCTCATCGTCGCCCAGCTGCACGTCGCCTTCTTGCGCGCCCACAACAGGCTGGTGAACCAGGGAGAGGATTTCCAGGGAGCCAGGAAGCTCTTGCGCCAGCACTACCAGCACATAATCCTCCACGACTTCCTCAAAAAGATCGCCGACCCCCAGGTGGTGGATGAGACCATCGCGCAGAACCTCATCTACACGCCTCCTGAGGACCGGCTCTTCATGCCGCTGGAGTTCTCGGTGGCCGCCTACCGGCTCGGACACAGCATGGTTCGGGCAAGCTACGACTTCAACGTGAACTTCCCAGCGGCCACGTTCGGCCAGCTCTTCACCTTCACGGCCCTGAGCGGGCAACTCGGGGACTTCGACACCCTGCCGGAGATCTGGATAATCCAGTGGGAGAACTTCGTCGACGCGGGAGCACCCTTCAACAAGACCCGCAGCATCGACACCAGGCTAGTCGAACCACTCTTCGAGCTACCGGATCTTCAGGGACGACCTCGCCAGGGAGACCGGGCGCGCCTCGCTGTACGCAACCTCCTTCGAGGTTATCTGCTGCGCCTTCCCACAGGACAGGCCGTCGCCCGCTCACTAGGACAGAGGCTCCAGGGGGTGCGCAACATACCCGTGCTCACCCCGCAGCAGATCAGGAGTGTTGCGAGCGATGAGCAAGCCCAGGTGCTCCAAGACGCCGAGTTTCTGGAGAGGAAGACGCCGCTGTGGTACTACATCCTGGCCGAAGCAGTCTTCCTCGAAGGGGGAGAACGCCTGGGTCCGGTAGGCTCCACGATCGTCGCTGAGGTGTTGGTCGGGCTCATCAGGCGCAGCGAGGGCTCCATCCTGCGCACGAGTGGCTGGCAGCCCAGCCTGCCGCACGCCCAGCCCGGCACGTTCACCCTCACGGACCTGTTGAGGTTCGCCAGGATCCTTGTCTAAATCGTAGTCGGTACATCACAGTTCGTGTTCTTGGGACTGCTGTTCTCTGACGGCCGTCTCAGGGAGTGGTGCACTCCCTGAGACGGCCACGACGGGCCGATAGATAAGGTGTACCCGGGTCGTCATCAAGCGTCTACGGCTTTCCGTGCAGCTAGAAGCGTTATCGGATACTCTCACCGGCAAGGAAAAAGGAGGTCTCGCCATGGCACGACTGTACGCTGCCGGAGGAAATGCCGTGTCCGTGATAGAGGACGGTAGGGTCGAGACCGGGCTGGACGGGCGCGGCGCCCGGTGTCTGGTGTCGGATCCCGAAGATCCGGATACCCTCTACGTCGGCACCTCTGATGAGGGTATCTTCAAGAGCGAGGACGGCGGGGGGACCTGGGAGAAGCTCCTCGGGGTCGAACACCCCAGGGTCACCGCCGTCGCCGTCTCACCTGCAGACGGAGCCGTCTACGCGGGCACGGAGCCTTCGGCACTGTTCGTCAGCCGTGACGACGGTGAATCCTGGCGCGAACTGGAGGGCATGAGGAACCTTCCCTCCGCACCCACCTGGAGCTTCCCACCCCGTCCCTGGACCTCCCACGTCCGTGCTATCGCGCTCTCTTATGCAGACCCGAACCTCGTCGTGGTCGGCATAGAGCTGGGCGGTGTACTGAGGAGCACCGATGGTGGCGAGACCTGGCAGGACCAGAGGCCGGGCGCCCAACCCGACTGCCATTCCCTGTTCGCCCACCCCGGAGCCCCTGAGCTACTGTACGAAGCCGGGGGTGGCGGGTTCGCCCAGAGCACCGACTTCGGGGAGAGCTGGGAGGGCGCAGACGAAGGGATGGATCTTCACTACGTGTGGGGCCTGGCCGCAGACGCGGAAGATCCCTCGCTCGTCTACGCCTCGGCGGCCTCGGGCCCGGGCCGGGCACACGGCGGAGGGTCCTCGGACGCAACCATCTATCACAGGTCGGGTAACGGGCGCTGGCAGCCGGTCCTCGAAGGCCTGGCCGAGTTCCCGTATGCGCTGTGCCCTGACCCGGAGACACCACGGACGTTGTACGCCGGCCTCGGAGACGGCACGATACTCCGCAGCACGGACGCCGGGACGAAGTGGGAGGAGGTCGCCCGGACGGCCTCCGGTCTTCAGGCTCTCACGGCCGTGTCCGCCTGAAGCGCCGTGGTTGAGCCTCAACCACGACGAGCCATCAGCTGTCAGCATTCAGCAAACTAGAAGCTGGATGCTGATCGCTGACCAGCTTCAAAACCCGATTCTCCTGTCCTGTTCTAGGCCCTCCGAAGGCTTCTTCTCGGACGGCTCATCGAGATACTCTACGCCACCCATCAGCATCTGTGGCCTTACTTCGAGACCGGCGGCGAGCTTGCGGATGGTGGAAGGGTACGCGCCCCTCCGGCCCGTCTCGAGCTTCGAGATCGTGTCCCGCGCCACCCCACTCTTCTCCGCCAACTCCTCCTGGCTCATCACAGCCCCCTGCCGAATGCGCCGTAAACGCGGAAGGTCCATGCTCCATACCCCCAAAACACTGCAAACAACTTGCACAAAACCTACAACAATGTTACGCTAACTAGAGTATAGCGTGTTGGCGGAGACAGAGGGAGTTTAGTGATGAGTTTGGATCCGAGGCTGGTCGTTCCCTATGTGACGGAGCAGAGTCCGCGTGGGGAGCGGACGATGGACATTTATTCTCGGCTTTTGGCTAACAGGATCATCTTTATCGGGATGCCGATCGACGACCAGGTCGCCAACGTGGTGATGGCCCAGTTGTTGCATCTCGATTCCGAGGATCCCGAGCAGGACATCAATCTGTACATAAACTCCCCTGGGGGAGGTGTGCATTCGGGAATGGCGATCTACGACACCATGCAGTACGTCAACGCGGACGTGGCGACGACGGCGCTCGGGATGGCGGCTTCGATGGGGTCTTTCCTCCTTACGGCGGGGGCGAAGGGCAAGCGGAGCGCGCTCCCCAACGCGCGGATACTGTTGCACCAGCCGCACATCGGCGAGGGTCTCGGCGGGCAGGTCTCGGATGTGGAGATCCACGCCAGGGAGCTCGTAAGGACCAAGCAGCGGATGAACGAGCTTTACTCCCAGATGACGGGGCAGCCCGTCGAGAAGATCGAACGCGACACCGACCGCGACTACATGTTGGAACCGGAGGAGGCGCTCGCGTACGGCGTCATCGACAGGGTGGTCAACCGTCCCGGAGAGACTATTATGGCGGCGGGCGAGTAGGTCGTCCTGGCCCGTAGAAGGCTCAGATGGATGTGCTGATACTCGGAGGCACGGGATTCCTCGGGCGCCACCTCGTCGAGGCGGCGCTCGGGGGCGACCATCGGGTCACACTCTTCAACCGGGGGCTCAGCGAGCCGGGGCTGTTTCCCGAGGTCGAGAGGATCGAGGGCGATAGAGAAGGGGACCTCGCCCCCCTTCTGGGGCGGCGCTTCGACGCGGTGATCGACACCTGCGGATACGTGCCCCGCGTCGTCGGGGCGTCTGCCGGGCTACTTGCCGATGCGGTCGACCATTACACCTTCGTCTCGAGCATCTCCGTCTACTCCGACGACATAGCGCCAGGGGCCGATGAAGAGGCGCCGGTGCGGGAACTCCCCGACCCGACGGTCGAGGAGGTCACGGGGGAGACTTACGGAGGGCTCAAGGCGCTGTGCGAGCGGACCGCTGAGGAGGAGATGCCGGGCAGGGTGTTGAATGTGCGTCCTGGTTTGATCTCTGGCCCGCACGATCCCACGGACCGTTTCACGTACTGGCCGCGCCGGATCGCCGCCGGCCGCGGGCCTGCGGCCCGAGAGGGAACAGGAGTTGCTCCGGGCCTGGCATGGTGTCACCCTGTAGAATAATGCGGGTTGCGAGATGAGATGAACCTCACGCACGAGTACATGCATCACCGTACAGGCTACAGGCTCGGGGCCGGGTGCTGCTGGATACGGATCTACAAAGGCGCCGAGCGCGACGCTCCGGTGGTCGTGTGCGAAGAACTCCCCAGGGTCGGAGGCGTCGCTACCAAAGAAGTGTCAGGGTATGTAGCCGCCGAGGTGATCAGGGAGCACTTCTCCGGCAATCTGCCGGATCTGCCTCGTCCCTTGCTCTGGATCGAACACCGTCCGGCCCGCAGGCGCGGACCGGGCAAGTACTTCCTCCACACCTTTCCCTCTTACCGTCCCAAGACCGTAGGCGCAGGCTTCGTGCGGCGCGTCACCCTCGGGACCTCACATCGCGAGCCCATTGCTCCGGCAGAGGTAGCCATCCTCATACGAGAGGTGTAGGACGACGTGCGGAAGGCTTCAAAGCCTTCCGCACGCCGGGCATCAGGTTTCAGGCTTTGCACGGCATGGTTTCCGACCTTCACCACACATCATCCCGGAAGACGTATAGTGAACGAGAATGTCTGAAGGAGGCGAGTTGGGTGAAGAGAAGGGCATGACAGAGTACGCCATAAAGCAGGTGGGAGACCGCTACTATCCCGTCATCATCGACAGGGAGGCAGGCGGTCATTACGAGATAAAGAACCCTCTGACCGGCGGCGTCCTTAGCTACAATAACCCCGCAGCCGCGGAGAAATACATACAGCGCGCCCGCGAGAAAGAAGGCTCGTAGGGGCGCTTCCCGGAGCGCCCCTGTACGAACCGCCCCTACATTTTGTACCGACTGGCGCACTCCCTACCACGGTTTGGCCCGGATCGGACGGCACGTTGATGTACCTGGCGAATCTGTTTAACATCCCTTAACGTTTACTGCCTGCGACCGTGCGTGAAAGGGGAGCGCGTACAGTGTCAAGATCGAGCGTGCGCGAGAAGAAGCGAGGGCGTGATTTTTTGGAGAGCTGGGGGCTCCTTGCTCTGCTGGCGATCATGCTCCTCGGTGCGGCATTGCGATTCTACGGCCTGGGTGTCCAGTCGCTCTCCGGCGACGAGTTGGCGAGCTGGGATCTCAGCAACGGGGAGACCCTCTCGCAGCTCATCGGGGGTGTGCGGGGTGACGAGTACCCTCCCCTTTACTTCCTGATCCTCCGCTTCGCGCAGTGGGTCTTCGGCGATGCGGAGTGGGCATTGCGGCTTCCTTCTGCCCTCGCAGGATGGCTGTGCATACCAGCTATCTTTTTCCTCGGCAAGCGGCTGTACTCGGAGCGCGAAGGAATTATAGCGGCGCTCTTTCTCGCGGTGTTCTGGGCCCCCATCTACTACAGTCAGGAAGCACGCGCTTACTCGATGCTGATCCTGCTCTCCATCCTCACCTCCTACTTCTGGTGGGGGGTTATGCTCGGCCTGCGCTACCGTCGGGAACTGCCGGCGAGGGAAGCTGCCCTTTACGTCATCAGCGCCGTGGTCTGCGCTTACCTGCACTACTTCGGGCTGCTCCTGATCATGTTGCAGGGCGCCGCACTGGCGGTGCTCGCGTACGGTACGCTGCGGGAGGTGGTGCTCCTTTACGTTCCCGGAGTGCTCGCCTACCTACCCTGGCTGCCTGCCACGGTCCATCAATTTGAATCAGGCCAACAGAACGGGATGGGGGGACCGAGCCTCCTGACACTACCCGATTACTTCCAGTTCCTCTTCGGCCGCTCAGCGTTGATCTCGCTCGCCGCGTGGACGCTGCTCGCCTTCCTCTTCATCCGCGGTTGGGACGACCTGCGGCCCCGCAGGAAGGGACGTGGAATCCCACCAGGCTCGCTGCTTGCGGCGTGGGCCCTGGGACCGTTCGTGGTGGCCTGCGTTGCCTCGCAGTCTCCGGTCCAGTTGCTCGCGAACGAGAATCTACTCGTCTCACTGCCCGCCGTCTACCTCCTCCTCGCGCGTTCCCTGACCCGCACGTTCTCGGGCAAGGCGGCGGCGGTCTTCCAGGGAACCGTGGCCGTCGGGCTGGCCGCCGCGGGTCTTGCGTACCTGCTCTTCTCGATGGACTACTACACCACCCCGACCAGGGAACAGGTCCGCGAGGCCGCCCGCTACGTCGTCGGCCACGAAGGCAAGGGCACCCTGCTCATCCGCTGCGACCCAGGCGCCAGGCTGGACTACTACCTGAAGACCAGAGAGACGGGCGAGAGGAACGACGTGCAGGCCTGTGCAGCCGAGGACTTCCCGAAGATAGAGAGCAGGGTGAAAAATGGCGACTATCAGGAGGTCTTCCATTTGATCTCCCAAACAGATCCGGAGCCGAAGATGATCTCCATGCTCCAGAGAAGCTTCCAGCCGGTCCACTACGAAAGGTTCGACGGCGCCTCGGTGGTCGTCTACAAGGTCAGGCCGTCCGTCCCCTCAGGCCTCCCGCAGCCTGAACCTCCCGCCAGCCTCCCGAAGCACGGATGATCTCCGCCCGCGTGTAGACTGGGTCACATAGAAGAGACCACGCCAGGCCGTCGCTAGAGGCGCCGGCCGTCTGACCGAGCGAGAGGAGACCATGGATCGTAAAGCGAGCGAAGCGGACCCGAAGGGCATCCTGGCGGCCGTACTGACGCCGATGGACGAGGATCTGAAGCCCGACCATGAGACCTTCGCCGCCCACTGCCACAGGTTGCTCGCGGCGGGCTGCCACGGGCTTTCGGTCTTCGGCACTACGGGTGAGGCAAACTCCCTCTCCGTGAACGAACGACTCGCGGCGCTCGAAGCGCTAATCGAAAGTGGCGTGCCCATGGAGACGTTGCTGCCCGGCACGGGGTCCTGCGCCCTCACCGACACCGTACGTCTGAGTCGCGCGGCGCTCGAGGCCGGCGCGACTGGTGTGCTCGTGCTGCCGCCGTTCTACTACAAAGGCGTCGGCGACGATGGTCTGTTCCGCTTCTTCGCCGAGGTCGTCGAGCGCGTCGGCGACGAACGTCAGCGTCTCTACCTGTACCACATCCCACAGATGACGGGCGTCGACCTCGGGCTGCCCCTGATCTCACGCCTCATCGACGCCTACCCTGGTGTGGTAGTCGGCACAAAAGACAGCTCCGGCGACAGGGAGCGCATCATGACCCTCTGCCGCGAGTTCCCTGACTTCTCCGTCTTCGCCGGCACAGAGACCCTCCTGCTCGAAACGCTGCAGGGCGGCGGCGAAGGCTGCATCTCCGCCACCGTCAACGTCACCTCCCGTCTCACCCGGCGAGTCTATGACGCGCACGCAGCAGGGAAAGATGACGAAGCGGAAGCCTTGCAAGAGCGCCTCACGCAGCTGCGCGCGTCCATCGAAGCATATCCTGTAATTCCGGCCCTCAAACAACTCATGGCCAGGCTGACCGGCGACAAGCAATGGCGCAACATTCGTCCGCCGCTCTCCAGCCTGGACGAAAAGCGCACGAACGACCTCCTCTCCAACGTGCCCCTGGCCGAACTGCTCTGAATGCGTCGCGCATGAGCCCTGGCTGACTGGCCAACCGGCGGCGCCGTGCTGACATGCTGACCAGCGCGGGTCTAGGAAGGGTCGACCCTTCCTAGACCCGCTAAAACAGCTCTTCGAATCCTGCTTCGTCGAGCACGGGAACGCCCAGTTCCTTTGCCCGCTCCAGCTTCGAACCCGCCTCCTCGCCGGCGAGCACGTAGTCTGTGTTCTTGCTGACCGAGGAGGTGAAGGTGCCCCCGGCCGCCTCGAGCCGCCCGACGTAGTAGTTGCGGGGACGATCCAGGGTTCCCGTTATGACGACGCGCTTGCCCGAGAGCGGACCGTCCGCAGGGCCACCCTGTTCGCGCTCGAAGTCGATGCCGCGCTCCGAAAGGCGTCTTAGGAGGTCGCGGTTGTCCTCTAGGTCGAAGTACTCCACTACGGCGCGGGCGACGACCTCTCCGACGCCGTCGATCGCGGTAAGCTGTTCGACCTCGACGCCGCGCATAAGGTCCTCTCCACCGAAGCGCGTGGCGATCAGGCCGGCCGTAACCGCCCCTACGTGCCTGATGCCGAGGGCGTAGAGGACGAGGGAGAACGGCCTGTCCTTGCTCGTCTCGATGGCCTGGATCAGGTTCTCCGCGCTCTTCTCGCCAAAA
>Ga0126312_10001900_pt1 | contig 13839 bp, 12 predicted proteins | sample Plot104A_FD_92537 | JGI IMG/M metagenome (GOLD analysis project Ga0126312, IMG submission 92537) | Serpentine soil microbial communities from UC McLaughlin Reserve, CA, USA - Plot104A | ecosystem: Environmental > Terrestrial > Soil > Grasslands | place: USA: UC McLaughlin Reserve, Lake County...
GAGAGGACGAGCGCGAACCCGAGGCCGCTGGCGGACTGCACGGCGGCGCCGGCGAAGGCCGCCAGGGCGGCGAGCAACATCAGTCGATGGTGACCAGGCCCTTGGGGAAGCCGGTGAGTATCCGCGGCTCCCCCTCGGTCACGATCACGAGATCCTCGATCCGGACGCCGAACTGGCCGGGCAGGTACACGCCGGGCTCGATCGTCACCGCGTTCCGGGCCTCGAGCGATCCCTCCGCCGTCTTGCCGAGCCTCGGAGCCTCGTGGACCTCCAGCCCCACACCGTGCCCGAGGCCGTGCCCGAAGTGCTCCTCGTGCCCCGCCGCGTCGATCGGCTCGCGCGCGACCGCGTCGACAGCCCTGCACTCCGCACCCGCGACCGCCGCGCCGAGCGCCTCCACCTGTGCGTGGCGCACCAGCTCATAGACCTCGAGCACCTCGTCGGCCAGCGAGCCGGTCGCGATCGTGCGCGTGCAGTCCGAGCAGTAGCCGTCGACCCTCGCGCCCATGTCGATCACCACCAGCGTGTCGCGCGGGATCTCGACGTCGCGCGGCACCGCGTGCGGCAGCGCTCCGTGAGCCCCCGCTGCCACGATCGGCGGGAACGACGGCGCCTCCGCGCCCTCGTCCTCCATGAAGCGAACGAGCTCGATGGCCACCGCGTGCTCCGTCCGCCCCGCGAGCCCGCGCTCGCGGAGCGAGTGGTATGCGGCGGTCGAGAGCTCCGCCGCCGCGCTCATGGCGGCGATCTCCGCCTCGTCCTTGACCGCGCGGAGCTGCTCCACGAGGCCACCCGCCGGCACGAGCTCGATCCCGTCCGGCAGCTTCTCGCTCAGCCTGCGGTGCGCCGAGACGCTGACATGCTCGTCGTCGAAGCCTGCGCGGCCGGGCAGCCGCTGCGCCAGCGCGTCGAGCATGTCGCGGCCTGACTCGACCCGCTCGAAATCGGGCACCTGCTCGCGCGCCTGCTCCACGTAGCGGAAGTCCGTGAAGAAGAGCCGCTCGTCGGGCGTCACGATCGCCGCGCCGTTGGTGCCGGTGAATCCGGTCAGGTAACGCACGTTCAGCATGTTCGTCACGAGCATCGAGTCGAGCCCGCGCTCGGCGAGCAGCTCCAGCAGCAGGTCGGCGCGGGCGGACGTCACGAGGATCGCTCCTTCAGCAGCTCCAGCGCGTCGCGGTACCCGTCCACTCCCCTGCCGTGCACGCATCCGATGCAGAGGTCCCGGATGACGGAGACGCGCCGCCACTCCTCGCGCTCGTCCACCGCGGAGAGGTGCACCTCCACCGCCGGCAGCGCCGCAACCTCGAGCGCGTCGCGGATCGCCCAGGAGTAGTGGGTCCAGGCGCCCGGGTTCAGGATCAGGACGTCGGCGCCCTCGGCCGCGCGGTGCAGCTGCTCGACGAACTCGCCCTCGTGATTCGTCTGCGAGAAGCTCGGCTCCACCTCGAGGTCGCGGGCGAACTGCTTGATCCTCACCTCGAGCTCGGTGAGAGTGAGCCCGCCGTAGTGACCCGCGTCCCGCCTGCCGAGAACGTCGAAGTTCACGCCATGCATCACGTCGACCCGGAGCCTCACGACGAGCGCACCTCCTCGATAGCCGCGCGCAGGTCGGCGGCCGGCACGTCGTGACCGGGGGTCACCTCGCCTGGGGCTTCCACGAGGACGAACGGTATCCGCCCACCGCTCCGCTTCTTGTCGCGCTCGACGAGGGCGAGGACCTCGTCGGTCGACGCGCCGCTGAACGACTGCGGCAGCCCGTGCTGGACCAACAGCTCCGCCACCTCCGCACGGAGCGGCTCGCGTCCGGAGAGACGCAGCGCCACGAGCAGCCCCACGGCCACGGCCTCGCCGTGGCCGTAGCGCGTGTAGCCCGTCGCCGCCTCGATCGCGTGGCCGACCGTATGCCCGAGATTCAGCACCTGCCTGGGGCCGGAGTCGCGCTCGTCCTCGGCCACCACGGCGAGCTTCGTGCGGATGCAGCCGAGGATCACGTCCGCGTGGACGTCGCCGCCCTGGCGCACGCGGGCCCAGAGCGGGCCGCCGGCGATCAGGGCCGTCTTCACGACCTCGGCGTAGCCGGCTGACAGCTCCTCGGGGGGCAGCGTCTCGAGCGCCGCCGGGTCGCAGATCACGGCCGACGGCTGGTGGTATACGCCCGCGTAGTTCTTCCCCTCGGGCAGATCCACGGCGGTCTTCCCGCCGTAGGCCGAGTCGACCTGCGCCACAAGCGAGGTCGGCACCTGCACGTGCCGCATGCCGCGCTGGTAGAGCGCGGCGCAAAAGCCCGCGAGGTCGCCCACCACCCCGCCGCCGACCGCCACGACTATGTCGCCGCGCTCGGCGCCTGCCTGCGCGAGTCCGCGCAGCACGAACTCGGCCGTGTGGATCGACTTGTGCTCCTCGCCGGGCACGGTCACGATCCGTTCGTCGCCCTCGACGGGTTGCGCGCGCGCCACGTTCTCGTCGGTCACGACCAGCCGGCGGCCGTCACTCGGATAGAAGAAGCCCGCCTCGATCAGCCCGTTGCCGAGGAAGACCGGGTACTCGCCCGACGCGGCCGATGCCCACACGAGCCGGGTGCCTGCCGGCGCGGACTCGAGCGCCCGGAGCGCCGGGAGCGTGCGTCGCAGCGCGTCGCGGTCGCCCGGCGGCAACACGGCGTCGGCCATCGACTCGTACACGGCGCTGCGGTCGCCGTGCAGCTGCTCGAAGCGACCGCGGTCACGCGCCAGCGGCCTGGCCTTGCCGGACGCGCGCCGCCAAGCCTCGTCCGGGTCGACCTCGAGGTGAACGACGGTGTGCTCTGCGAGCGCCTCGCGCACGTAGTCCGACCCGAGCGCGCCGCCGCCGAGCGCCACGACCCGGGCGTCCTCGCGCGCGAGCAGCTCGAGCACCAGCTCCTCCTCACGGGCGCGGAACGCCTCCTCGCCCTCCCGGTCGAAGAACGACTCCACCGGCTCGCCCAGCCGCCGCTCGAGCTCGCGGTCGGAGTCGAGCGCCTCGGCGCCGAGCTCCGCGGCAAGCGAACGCGCGCCGGTCGACTTCCCGGCGCCCATGAAGCCCACGAGGACGAGCGCTATGCGCGCCTCCAGCCGATCCGGTCCTCGTACGCACGCAGCGCGCCGCGCACGTCGTCCATGTGGTCGCCACCGAGCTTCTCGCGATAGGCGGCCGCCAGCACCAGCCCCACCATCGCCTCGCCCACCACGGCGGCTGCGGGCACGGTGCACGAGTCGGTGCGCTCGCGGAGCGCCTGCGCCGGCTCCTTCGTCTCGGTGTCGACGGAGCGGAGCGGCTTCGTCAGCGTGGGCAACGGCTTCATCGCGCCCGTGACGATGAGCGGGTCGCCTGTCGTCATGCCTCCCTCGAGGCCGCCTGCGCGGTTCGTCTCGCGGTTGTAGCCCTGCTCCTCCGACCAGAAGATCTCGTCGTGGGCCTGCGAGCCCACCCGCCCGGCCAGCGCGAAGCCGTCGCCGATCCCCACGCCCTTCAGCGCCTGGATGGACACGATCGCCTGTGCCAGGCGGCCGTCGAGCCGCTGCTCCCAGGAGACGTGGGACCCGATACCGGGCACGAGCCCGAACGCGATCACCTCGAACTCCCCGCCCAGCGACTCGTTCGCCTTCCGCGCGGCGTCGATCTCCGCCACCATCGCCTGGCTCGCGTCGTCGTCGAGCGAGCGCACGGGCGACTCGTCGACGCTGTCGAAGTCGGGTGGGGACAGTCGCCTCCCTTCCCGGGAGGGGACTGTCCCCGACGCGGTGGCGGTCGGAGCCGTCACCGAGCCGATCCGGGTCACGTGCGAGCGCACCTCGACGCCCAGCGCCCGCAGGAACGCCTTCGCGAGCCCGCCGGCTGCCACGCGCGCCGCGGTCTCACGCGCGGATGCGCGCTCGAGCACGTTGCGCACGTCGGTATGGCCGAACTTCTGGATCCCTGCGAGGTCCGCGTGGCCGGGGCGAGGGAGATGCACCTCGTCCACCTCGGCGTCCACCGGCCACGGGTTCATCCGCTCCTCCCAGTTCTGGTAGTCGCGGTTCTCGATCCACATGGCCACGGGGCTGCCGAGCGTACGGCCGTGGCGGATGCCGGCGGTCACCTGTGCGCGGTCCTTCTCGATCTTCATCCGCCCGCCACGGCCGTGGCCGAGCTGGCGCCGCGCGAGATCGGCGTCGATGTCCTCCGGGCGCAGCGCGAGCCCCGCGGGCAGCCCCTCGACGATCGCCGTGAGCCCCGGGCCGTGGGACTCCCCGGCCGTCACGAACCGGAAAGACATGACGCCCACACCCTACAAACGAGGGTGCGGGCGCCAGGTTGGAGGAGGAACTACCGGGGAGAGGATCAGTCTTCGAAGGGGATGTAGTCCGGGCAGCTGCGGGAATTCGGATCCGGCGCGCAGGGGTTGAACGGGTTGATGGCCCAGTCCACTCCGCCGCGGTCGATCGACGGAATCATTCCCGCCGCCGCGCCGCCGCACCACGCCGGGTTCACCCGGAGGAGGCCGTTGTTGTCCAGGTCGTAGCTGACCTCGTACAGCTCGGTGATGTTGCTGTAGTCGTCGTTGTCCTGGTCGTCCTCGCCGTCGAGCAGCGTGTCGCCGTCGACGTCTGGATCGGCCACGTCAAGATCGGCGAAGGGCCGCACATCGAACTCTCCGGGGCGCTGCGGGCCCTCGGGCGGTGCGCAGTAGGCGGTCTCCTTCCACGCGTCGACCTCGCGTCCGGGGACCGCCCAGTAGCCGGGCCAGTAGCTCACCCGGCCGGGGCCACCGGCAGACTCGAGCCAGTTCGACAGGCCGTCTCCGTCGGCGTCGCGCTCGTCGTCGCGCCACGGCGCGTCCCCATGGAGGTCGTAGGTGGCCGGGAACGCCTGCGGCGGCGCCGGCAGCCCGAGTGAGGGGCCCCGCCACGCGGGCACGCCCGGCACCTCGGTCGCGCGGCTGTACTTCGTGCCGTCGCTGTATCCCAGAGCCGACCCGAGCCCTGGGGTCCCGGCCTGGGATGCGTCGAACGAGCTCCCCGTGGAGCGCCAGGCGCGGTATTCCTCGAGCGTCGTGAGGCCGTCGCCGTCGAAGTCGATGTTGCTGAACTTCGCGGGCGCAGCCGCGCCGTCCGACGGGTCGAGCGCGTTGGGGAAGGGCCGCTCGCCCGGGTAGGGGACGGCCTTGAGGTTGAGGTCCTTGCTCGACCAGTACTCCCAGCCGTCCGACATCTGGTCGCCGTCGGTGTCCGCGAGGCACGGATCGGTGCCGATCGCGAGCTCGAGCGTGTTCGGGAGCAGGTCGCCGTCGTGGTCCGCGCTGCTGTCGCAGACGACGGTCCCGCCGCCGCCGCCCCCACCGGGGCCGCCGTCGCCGTCGCCCACGCCGGTCACGACCGGCGAGAGGCGCCGCGGGGTGAACTTGCTGAACTGGCCGCTGAGGACACGCAGCTTGAGGCGCGTCGGGCGCTGCCGGCTGCCGGAGAGGCGCAGAAGGCGCGCCACGGCGGCCGGCACACGGACGACCAGCTTGCGGGTCGTCGAGCGGCGCGGCTTCGCGAATGCCGTACGGCCGTTGGGGCCACGGAAGATGACGGTGTTGCGGGTCCGCTGCGCCTTGAAGTGCGAGCCGGTGATGGTGAGCAGGTTGCCCACGCTCACGCGCATCGGCTTGACGCGTGTGATGGTCGGAGCCGGACCGCTGGCGGCCAGGGCTGCGGGCGCGGCCACCAGGACGGCGGCGAGCGCGAACAGGCAGATGGTCAGTACACGGCGCATGCCAAGTCCCCTATCGACGGTCCAGGTGGTCTGTTGAATCCGCGTCGCCGCCGCTGGACACAGTCACGAGGTCCGAGATGAGCGGAGAGGCGAAGCGGCGAACGGCCTGCGGGGCGCCCACAGCCGCGCGGGCGGTCGTGGCTTTCTTCTTGCGGCTCGCAGCCGCGGCGCTCCCGTCGACGCGCACCTTGCGGATCTCGTCGATCTTCAGGGTGTACGAATCGCCGTCCTCGTTGGTGAACTCGTGCTCCGAGCCCGGGCCGATGTAGAGGAACGCGCACTCGCGCGCCGTCGGCTTGCACTTGCCCTCGCCGGCGGCCTTCAGCGTGGAGTCCACGAGGAACACCGCGTTGCCGCCGTTCGGCGTGACGCCCAGGAACAGGAGCAGCGGAGAAGCCTCGTTGGGCAGCATGTCGAGCCGCTCGAGGCCATTGATGTGGCGCTTGTGGCCGTTGGCGGCGAACGTCACGTCCGCGACGTAGCGGTACTGGGCAGTCTGCTGCGGGGTGCCGCCGCCGGTGCCGCCGGTCCCGCCGGTGCCGCCGGTGCCGCCGGTCGTGCCGCCGCCGGTCGAGCCGGGGTCGCCACCGCCCGTCGACCCCGTATCGCCGGTCGAACCGGTGCTGCTACCGCCCGAGCCGCCGCTCGGCTGGTCGCCGGTAACCGTGGACGGCGCGCCTGAATCCTCTTGGGAGTGCTTGGCGATCGCCTTGGGCGGGCGGAACGGGTCGCTCGGGTCGAACGTGTCGAGCGAGGACCCGCGCTCCGGGGCGGCCTCGTCGAGCTTCACGCTCGCGAGCGCCTTAAGATCCTTGGGATCGGGCGCCTTGCGCACCGCCTGCACCGACGCGGGCGGGGGCGCCTCTGAGGACTTCGAGAGCACCATGGGCACCGCGACCAGGGCCAGCACGAGGACCGCGGCCACGGGCCACAGCCGCTTCGCCTGAAGGTCATGCCAGAGGTCGAGCAGGAAGATCTTCATGGTCGTCCCCTAGGGGGTCGCGGTGGCAGTCGGGGCAGGGGTCGGGCTCGAGCTGGGATCGGTCGACGCAGGTGTGGTCTCCGCTCCGGGTGCTTGGGCCGGTCCCTGAGGCGTCGCGCCGGCGGTCGCGCCCTGCGCCTTCGGCGACAGGTACACGGTGACCGCGATCTCGGCCCTGACCCGCGGGAACAGCTGCGGCTCGCTCGAGAACTTCACGCCCTCGACGGTGATCAGGCGGCCGCTCACGACCACGTTCTGGTTCGCGACGCGCACGAAGCGCTTGACGTCGTGGAAGAAGTCGCTCAGGTCGAAGAAGTTTCCGACGAACTCGAGATCCAGCGGCTCGGTCTCGAGGCCGGCCGGGCTCATTGCGCCGGCCGTCGGCGTGGCCGCGTTGGTGGCGCCGCCGCCGACCGCCAGCCCGCCGCTACCCGTGGACGTGGACGTGGTGGCGTCCACACCCGACTGCGACGCGGCGCCGGCCTGGTTGGATGCCGTCTGGGCAGTGTCGTTCGCGGACTCGACGGCGCCGCCGGGCGCGCTCTGCGCGGTCGCACCGCCGGCCTCGACCGGCGCGGCGCCGCTGTCCGGCGCTGCTCCGTCCGTCGTCGGGGCGGGCGCGGCAGGGGCTGCGGTCTCCGTGCGCTGGCCCTCGGCCACCTTCGTGAAGCGGATGTCCGTGCCCTCCGCCGCACGGTCGAGCTGCACGAGCAGGCTTGGCATGTCGACGCCCGAGGGGATCGCCTTGCCGAGGCGGACGATCTCCGCGTAGTCGGCCGCGAAATCGGTCTTGGCGCCGCGCGCCGCGTTCGCGGCCGTCTGGGCCTTGTCGCGCCGCTCGGTCTGCTTCGTGAGCTCCTTCGAGGCCTCGGCGGCCGCGTCGCGCTTGGGGGCGAGCAGCAGGAACCAATAGCCCACGAGGAGGAGGATCGGCACGATCGCCATCGCGATCTTGCGGTCTCTCTCGCTGATGTTCATGACCCGCCTCCAAGGGATGCCGGCACGCTGGAGTCGCCACGCGGCGCCTCGTTGGCGGGCGGCGTCTCCGAGAAGCTCAGGGTGATGTCGAACTGGTAGTACTTGCCGCAGCTGTTGGCGGTGATCTCGGTGTTGTCGCCGACCTCGGTGCTGGACTGGTTCAGCTTGACGTCCGTGACGCGGTGGATCTGGCGCATCCGGACCATCATGCGCGCGACGTCCGACTGGTCGGGCGTGCACCCCACGAGGTTGGCCTTCGGCATCGGGACGACCGCCGTGCCGGTGTCGGTCGCCGCCGACTCGCCCTCCACGTCGCCGGTGACGGACGCGTCACTCGACTGCAGCCAGCTGCCCTCGGGCATCACGCGCGAGAGCTCCCGCATGAGGCGCTCCCAGTCGAAACGTGTGGTGGCCACGGTCATGACCGACGCGAGACGGGTCTTCTTGATGTCGGAGAAGTTCGTGAAGTCGCCGCGCTGTGCGGCCTCGGCCTGGAGCTTGTTGGCCTGGGCCTTGGCGGTGGCCGCCTTGCTCGTGCGGTCCTTCGCGTTGTTGGACGTGAAGACGTAGGCGCCCACCAGCGCGAGCAGCGTCACGAGCACGCCGATGACGACGTAGGCGCTGCCGCTCTGCTTGCCGCTGGCCTGGACCCGGCGCTGCTCGGTCGGAATGAGGTTGACGGCCTTCATGCGGCCTTCCCCATCGCGAGCCCGGCGGCAACGGTCAGTCTGTGCGGATCCTCGGAGGCGCCGAGGGCCGAGCGGTCGAGGACGCCGAGCGGCGCGGCGACCGTGGCCGGGAGGCCGAGGTGGACGCCGAGGCTGTCGACGACCTCCTCGTCGGCCGAGCCCGGGCCGGAGAGGACGATCTCGCCGACCGGCCTTGCCTGGGGCTGCGTCATGTAGTAGTCGATCGAAAGCCTGATCTCGTCGGCCAGCCGGGCGCCGGCACCCTCCTCGTCCCACACAGCGGCGAGCGGACGGGTGAACAGGCAGGTCGAGCCGACGGCGATGGCGAGGTTGCTCACACCGCCGAGGTGGCAGTACACGCGCGCGGTCTCGTCCGGCACGCCGTCGCCGGCGACGGCGAGCATGCGGACAAGGGCGAAGGCGTCGAGGTCGATGGCCTCCGGCTTGAGGCCCGCCTGCTTGGCGGCCTCGAGAAGCGCCTCGATCATCGAGCGGCGAGCCGCCACCACGACGACCTGCATGCGCGGGCTGCCGTCGGGCGCCTCGTTGTAGCCGGCGACCTGATGGTCGAGCACGGCCTCGTCGAGCGGCATTGCGATAGCTTCGGCCGCCTGAAAGCGGACAGCAGCGTCGCGCTGCTTCTCGTCCTCGATCCGCGGAAGCTCGATCACGCGCACGACGATCTGCTGGTTCGACACTCCGAGCCGCACGCTCTTCGGCAGGCCGGTGTCGGCGGCGAAGCTCCTGAGGGCGTCAGCCAGGCCGTCGCGGTTCACGACCTCGCCGTCGGCGATGAGGCCTTCCGGCAGGTCCAGGCTCACGCCGCGGACGACGCGGCCGCTCTGGACCTCGGCGGCGGCAAGGTAGCGACCATCGATATCAAGACCGACGGTGCCACCAGAGGAGTTCTTGCGGAGGGACTTCATGGGCGTACGCAAAGGGGTATCGGCCGGGTGGTGGACACCCTTGACGCCAGGCGCGAAATGTCCAGAGTTGCTGGACGCAACCCGGACGGCTCAGCGTCTAGTCCAGGAAATTCGTGTCGTAGACGTCGATCAGCTCTGGCCCGGCGAGCACCCCGACGATGCCCCCGATGGCCAGGAAGATGCCGAACGGGACGGCCTTCTTGCGCGCCGCCGCCCCCTCCCGGGCGATAATCGCCAGACCGACGGCGGATCCCGTCAGGAATGCGATCAGGAGCGCTGGGATCACGGACGCGCCCAGGTAGATCCCCATCACGCCGCTCAGCTTGACGTCGCCCATCCCCATGCCGCTCGGATAGGCCAGAGCGGCCGCCAGCAGGAACAGGAAGGCGCCGGCGCCGGCCACGACGTGCTCCACGAGGTCGCCCTGGTCCGCGATCAGCACGGCGATGACGCCCCAGACCGCCAGCGGATAGACGATCTTGTTGGGCAGCAGCTTGTGGTCGAGGTCGATGCCCGCCAGCGCGATCAGGCCCGCGACGAAGGGCAGCTCGATGATGAGGTCGTCGTCGAAGCCGCGCACCAGCACCACGGCCGCGAAGACGAGCGCGGTGATCAGCTCCACCGCCGGGTAGCGGGGCGAGATCGGCGTACCGCAGTGCCTGCAGCGCCCGCGCAGCAGCAGCCAGGAGACGATCGGGATGTTGTCGTAGCCCGCGATCTGCGTCCCGCATTCCGGGCAGCGTGAGCGCGGGTGCACCAGCGACTCGCCGCGCGGCAGGCGGTGAATCACGACGTTGAGGAAGCTCCCCACAGCGGCGCCCACGACGCCGGCCAGGACGACCGCGCCGGCTACCTGCCCACCTCCCGGCTCACGCCGGACACTCTAACCGCCGGTGATGTCGCGCCAGGAGTTCTGGACGATGCTGGCGGCGCCGTACGAGCTGATCGAGATGAACGCCCTCTCGTCGTACGTGATGTTCACGCGGTTCGAGCCGACGTCGATCCCGCCCGGGCCGTCCACGAACGCTCCGCCGTGGATCGTGAGCCCGCCTCGCAGGCGCAGCAGCTCGTTGTCGGTGCTGTTCTGGTTGTTGAGGTGGTAGACGATGCCCCAGAAGTCGGACTTGCCGCCGAGCTCGAGGACGCCGTCCGCCCAGATCAGGATGCCGCCGTTGTCGGGGGCGTTCCAGACGCTGCTCTTCGTGTAGTTGCCGAGCGCGCAGCCCTGGACCCAGACGACCTTGCCGCTCAGCTGATCGTCCGTCGGGCACACGCCGTCGTAAAAGCTGCCGTCGGCGATCGCGCGCTCCTTGAGCCGCTCCTTGACGTCGTCCTCGATCGCGTCCTGGCCGACGAACGAGCTGCCCTCGATCGCGCCGGGAGGATCGAGCTGCGGGTTCTTCTTGTCCGGCGTGAACTCGGCGCAGCTCGGGTCGTTGAGCTGGCAGCGCAGCGTGACCGGGTGCTGGCTCGTCGCGTCGGGATTCGTCTGGATGTAGACGCCGTTGCCGTTCGGGGTGAGCTCGAACTGGCCGGCGAGGATGACCCGCTTCGGCAGGAACTCGACGTTCTCGGTCACCTGCACGAGAGCCACGAGCACGCGCTTGCGGCCGCGGACGGTCGACTCCGCCTTCACCCAGACGCGCAGGTTGCGGTTGGCGTCCCAGTGCGGGTTCGCGGCGGCCTCCACGGTCGCAGCGTCGTAGAACGGGCTTCCGCTCGGGTCGTCGTAGACGCTCGTCTTCCAGGTGGCGCCGGTTGCGTAGTCAGGCGCGTTGTACGCCGAGAGCAGCTGGGCCGCATCTGGGCACTGGACCGCCGGTGCCGACGCGTTGGTGCAGGTCGGCACCGTGCTCGCGTACGAGGTCGCGGCGCCCGCCCAGCGGCGTGAAAGCGTGAACGACTGCTCGTTCAGGACCGCCTCGGCCAGGTTGAACGACGACTCGCGGTGGCGCTCCTGCATCGAGTTCTCCTGCTGTGTATCCACGAACGAGTACGCCGCCAGGCCGACGGCGAGCATCATCGTCATCAGGGCGATCGCGAGCACGATCGCGGTGCCGCGCTCCGCCCGGAGCCTGCGCATCACGGAACCACCACCGATCCACAGCTGGTCTTTGCCGTCAGCCCGCCCTGGTCCTCGACCTCGAGCTCGAACGAGTGCGTGCCGGAGGTCCCGTTCCAGATGCCCACAACGCCCGATGGCTCAGTCAGGGCGGTCGTGCCGCCGTCGAGGTACCACCTGTACTTCTTGAGGGTGAAGCCCTCGGGATCCTGCGACCCGGACCCGTTCAGAGCGACCTGCTTGCCCGTCCCGGTGTAGATCGGCGTCGTACAGGACGCGACCGGCTGGCGGTTCTGATTGCGCAGGAACACGCCCGTGTTCAGGTTCACCGCCGTCGGGCTCTGCCCCGGGTTCACGTCCACGTACAGGTCCGCGCGAATCGCGGTGATGGACGTGACCGGGCTGGGCCCGGGCGTGTACTGGAAGATCGGCACGGCCGGCGACTCCTCGGTGTTGACCACATCGCTCGCCGCGATCTGGGTCTTCTGCCATCCGCCGGCGCCGGTGGTGCTGCAGCTGGCCGTCGAGAACGACGGCGGTGGGTCGACGACCTGCCAGGTCTGCTGCTGGCGGATCAGCGGCGCCTTGCCGTTCGCCACCGGGCCCACGCAGTAGCGCACGCGCTTGACGTTCCTGGCGTTGAGCGAGCCGACCGGCTTCACGGCGTCGACGGTCAGGAAGACCAGGTCGTACGGTTCCGCCTTCTCGACGCTCGCGGGCACGTAGTCGGTCGGGCTCGCCAGGTTCCTCAGCTGGCTCGAGAGGCGCTCGAGCGTCAGCCGGGCCTCATCCTGCGACTCGTTCGCGAGCCGGTTGATCCGCTCGTTCTTGTGAAAAGCGACGAACGCGGAGATCGTCGCCATGACCACGAACGTGATGATCGCCATCGCCACGAGGAGCTCGATGAGCGAGAACCCCTCCTGCCCGCGCGCGGTCGTCATGGGAGCGATACCGGCCCGAGTGGCTTCGACTCGGAGAAGTTCTCGTCGACGGAGGTGACGTAATACGTGTGGCTGCCGGCCGCGGCGTCACTGTCCCGGTATGCGGTGAGCGACTCCTGGCCGGTGCGTGCGACGCGATCGCCAATGAGCGTGCCGTCGCGGTAGACGCGGTAGAAGATCACGTCCGAGCCGCTGTAGGGCGGGACCACCGCCGGCGCGTCGGGCCACGTGAGGACGACGTCCTCACCGTCCTGCGTGGCGGTGAGGCTGGCCGGCTGGTCCGGCTGCGTGCTCGCCCTGACGGCCGTGAGCGTGCCGGACGGGTTGCCTTCCCGCGGCCCCCCGCTGAAAGGATCCTCGTCCAGCGCCACGACGTAGTAGTCGATGGTCGCGCCGGACGGGGGGTTCAGGTCCCGGCACTCGGTCTGCGTCGTGACCGTCGTGTAATCGCAGCCAGGCACCAGCTCCCAGCCGGTGGCGAGCTTGCGGTAGACGCGATAGCCGGTCACATCCGGTTCGATGTTGCGGCCCCACTGGAGCTCGACGATGTCGTTCGCGTCCGTGAACCCGATGCGCGGGTTCCAGCCGCCGAAGACGTCCTGCGGCGCGGAAGGGACGTCGCGATTGAGGCGGATGGTCCTCGAGCGCGTGGGGCCGGGCACGCCGTCCTTGTCCAAGGCGGTAACGCTGACGACGTAGGTGCCGTCGGGCACGTGGACCCCGCCGATGCTGATGTCCCAGTCGAAGGTCGCGCTCGCGGAGCTCGCCGTGTCGATGAGAACGCCGTCGACTGCGAACCGGATCGCCACCGCATCGGTGTCCGCCTCGACTCCGAAGCGGATCCGGTTCGGGTCGGTCTTGATCTCGGTGCCCGTCGGCGTCTGCGAGACGATCTCGACGGCCGGGCCGGCAGAGCTCGCCTCGTTGTTCACGATGCCCGCCTGCTTGATGCTCTTGTCCACGCCGTGGCTCTTCCAAGCCACGTTGACCGTCACCCGCTTGTAATCGTCCGGGTTGCTGTCCGCGGTCCCGCCTCCGCCACCGCAATAGTTGCCGCCGGTGATGTCGCCGAAGCCGTCCTGGTTGTCGTCGATCGAGCAGACGCTCATCGTGATCGTGTAGACGGTCTTCCGGCGCTCGACCGTCCAAGCTGTGGTGAACGGCGTCGTGTCCTCCAGGCCTGGAATCGCCTGGACCGAGGTGACCGCGGAGCCCGGGTTGAGCTGGCGGTAAGAGACCGATCGGGCGGCCTCGACGACCTCGCGGCTGAGCGCGTTGCCGGCTTCGCGCTGCTTCGTCATCACGGTGCGGGCGTTGGCGCCGTCGATCAGCGCAAGCGCGCCGGCGATGCCGACCACGAGGATGAGCATCGTGACCATCACCTCGATGAGCGTGAAGCCACGCTCGGCGCGCAGACGTGTGAGAGCGGGCATCTCGAACGGCTCATCGGCCGCCCCGGGCCCCTTCTTGATCACACAAGGGTCCAGGGGGACGAAAAGGC
>Ga0126312_10001902_pt1 | contig 13830 bp, 11 predicted proteins | sample Plot104A_FD_92537 | JGI IMG/M metagenome (GOLD analysis project Ga0126312, IMG submission 92537) | Serpentine soil microbial communities from UC McLaughlin Reserve, CA, USA - Plot104A | ecosystem: Environmental > Terrestrial > Soil > Grasslands | place: USA: UC McLaughlin Reserve, Lake County...
CGTTAATCACGAGTTCCTTGAGCCTTTCAAGGTTCCACTGCGACACTGTCTCTGGTATTGTGAGCTTTTTCGCAACGTCCGTCGGGACGCCGACGTCCGAGATCCTCAGGTTGGGGTCTGGCGAAATTACCGTCCTGCTTGAAAAGTCGACACGCTTGCCTGAAAGCGAGCCCCTGAACCTTCCCTCCTTGCCCTTGAGCCTCTGGGTCAGCGTTTTGAGCGGCCTGCCCGACCTGTGGTGGGCCTGCGGGATGCCGGAAACTTCGTTGTCAAAGTACGTGGTGACGTGGTACTGCAATAGGTCTACCAAATCCTGTACGATGAGCGGCGGGGTTCCTGCCTCCTTGCTCTCCTTGAGGCGCTGGTTAACCCTGATGATGTCAACAAGCTTGTGGGTCAGGTCGTCTTCAGACCTGATGCCTGTTTCAAGGATGATTGACGGCCTCACGGTCACCGGGGGCACAGGCAGCACCTGCAGCACGAACCACTCGGGCCTTGCCGTTTTTGGGTCGTAGCCCAAGAGCGTAAGGTCGTCATCAGGGACATGGCTCAGCCTTTCGCGTATCGTGATTGGGAGCAGCCTATTTTCGCCGGCGTCCGTCTTTTCCACGAATATCGTCGGCTTGGTGAATATCAGATCATACTGGTCTTTGCCGCAGTGCGGGCAGACCTTGACCTTTTTCGACCGCTCGATTATCTCGTCCTTAATATTCTCAAGCGTAATGACGGCATACGCGGCTTTTGTGTCTCTTATCGACTTGTATTTTGCAAGCTCTTCTGGTTCGAGCTTGATCCTATTGCATGATCTGCACGTTATCAGAAGCAGCTTGTGTATGTCGTCCACGAATGCAATGTGGAGCACCGGCTCTGCTAGCTCGATGTGCCCAAAGTGGCCTGGGCACTTTGCTGACGTATTGCCACAGGTAGCGCACTTTTGGCCCGGCTCGAGAGTGCCTAGCCTGTTGTCCATGAGGCCTCCCTGCACCGGCATCCCGTCCTCGTCGTATGTCTCTGGCGCAGTGATTTCTGCAACAGAGAACTTGCGCACTTCAGTTGGCGACCATACGCTGAATTTTATTCCACCCAAGATTTTTGCAGATTCTTCCATCATATTCTATCTCTACCTCCTCTACTACACCTTCTCCTTTACAAGCAGCCTGGGAGCGACGTTGAGGCTCAACATCTCCTGCAGGAGCAGCTTGAACGCGTATGCAATCACTACAGAAGATATCTTGGCCTTTTCTCCGCAGACACGACAGACGTACCTGCGCTGCTTGACGTCATAATACGCGAGCAGCCCACACCGCTCGCAGACGTTAACTTCTGCCTTATCTGACTCTTCCAGTAGCCTGTCCTTGAGCATCATAGACGCGCCGTAAGCGATGAGACAGTCGCGCTCCATCTCTCCGAACCTGAGGCCGCCGCCGCGGGCCCTGCCCTCGGTAGGCTGCTTTGTAAGCATCTGGACCTGCCCCCTTGCGCGGCTGTGGATCTTGTCTGCGACCATGTGGTGAAGCTTTTGGTAATACACGACGCCAATATAGACGTCCGCCGGGAACTTTCTCCCCGTCCTGCCGTCGTACATCACTTCCTTGCCCGTGTACTTGAAGCCGTACTGCTCCATCGCGCCCTTGATGTCGTCCAGCTTTTCGCCAAGGAACGCCGAGCCGTCGACTATTTTGCCGCGGAGGCTTGCGGCTTTGCCGCCAAGCGATTCCATGAACTGGCCGACCGTCATCCTTGACGGGAATGCGTGCGGGTTTATCATGATGTCCGGCACTATGCCTTCCTCGGTGTAGGGCAGGTCTTCTTGGCTGACCAGCATGCCCACGACCCCCTTCTGGCCGTGCCTTGAAGCAAACTTGTCTCCTATCTCAGGGATGCGCATGTCCCGGACCCTGATCTTGTACATCTTGCCGCCTTCAACCGACTGCGTGACTATTACTGTGTCGACGACGCCGTTTTCCGATGGCCTGACGCCGACTGAAGTGTCGCGCCTGTATGGGCCCTTTACCTCGAACTCTTTGTATTCTTCCATGAACCTTGGAGGCGAAGTCCTTCCGATCAGGATGTCGCCTCCGCTTACCACGGCCTCGTGCATGATGGCGCCGTCCTGCTCTAGTAGGCGGTACGCCTTTTCGCCGCGGTAGCCGCGAATGTTGGCGTCTGCCTGCGGCAGCTCGAAATTGTCCTTCATGCCGCCGGGGTACTGCTTGGCTTCGGCTTCGTAGATCCTGTAAAAGAACGTCCTGCCAAGGCCCCTGTCGACTGATGACTTGTTGAAAACCACTGCGTCTTCAATGTTGTAGCCTTCAAAAGGCAGCACCGCCACGACGCAGTTCTGGCCCGTCGGGCGCTCCTCCAGTCCCAAGAGGTTGATGGCCTTAGTGCTCACCACTGGCGTCTGCGGGTATAGCATGAAGTGTTGCCGGACGTAGGTGCTTGCGTTCATTAGCGGCGTAGAGAACCCGAGGCTCTGCTTTGCCATCGCGCTCTCGTAGGTGTTTCTCGGCGATTGGTTGTGCTCCGGGTATGGGATGATTGATGCACCGACGCCCAAGATTGCAGACGGGAATATCTCTAGGTGTGTGTGCTTGGGCTCTATCTTTTTCGGGTCGATTGCGATGTAGCAGTTCTCCTCCTCGTTTGCGTCCGTAAGCTCGATCACGCCCATGTAGAGCAGGTCATTCCAAGAGAGGAACTTCTTTGAAACCTTCTCTATTGTTTCGTAGGTGACGAGCGGCTTGCCTTCCCTTATCACCACAAGCGGTCTGAGAACTCTGCCGGCATTGCAGCTGATGTAGAGGCGCTTTGTGGCTTTCCGGTTCTGCGAGGCGTAGAGATAGATGCCCACGTGCGACGGGATCTTGCCCGATCTCCTCATTGACCGCAGCGTGTCGGAAAGGTTTTCGCCCTTTTCGATGTAGCCGATGAGCCGGCCATCCACGAAGACGCGTGTGCCACCTGCACGCAGGTCCTCGTCGGCTTCCTCGACGTTCTGAACGCCCAGTTCATACAATTTTTCGGTGACTTCGGCGTTCTGGACGTTGACCGAAATAATCGCAGAAAGCGCCAGGTTCTTTACAAGGCCGCAGTTAGAGCCTTCTGGAGTTTCTGCAGGGCAAATCCTGCCAAAGTGCGTCGCGTGCAGATCCCTTGCCTCAAAGTTGGGCTGGCTCCTGCTGAGTGGAGACTGTATCCTCCTGAGGTGCGAAATAGTGGACATGTAGTTTGTCCTGTCTAATAGCTGAGTCACTCCGACCCTGCCCCTGCCCCAGTTGCCGGTTGCAATGGCGTTGTTGAGCTTGTCCGACACGATGCCCGGGCGAACCGCTGCGGCGACTGCATTAATGCCGCGCTTTTGACCTGAGCGCTCTAATTGGTACTTCATGTCCCTTATAAGATTACGGAACGCAGTCCTGAACAAGTCTGCAAGCATCTGGCCGGCGAACTTGATCACCTTGTTGCCATAGTGATCCTTATCATCAGAGTCGATCCAGCCAAGCTTTAGCTCGACTAGCTTGCACGCTGCCTCGCCAAGAAACAGCGCTTTTTCGTGCCTGTTGTCAGGGTTCTTGCCGATATGGGGAAGAAGTCCCCAGTCAAGCAATGTCTCGGCCCTCTTGATCTGGAATTCTTCAAGCATGCCGGGCGCAATTCTCTTGCTAATGTAAACAATAGCGTCCCTGCTCGTGTTGACGTCGCCGGCCTTTTCAAACGAAGGCTCGAGCTCGTCTTGGATGGTGTCGTTCAGGGAAACGGAATCGGCGATGTCCTTGTCCGATTCTAGCCCAAGTGCCCTTACCAGGGTGATAAGCGGTATATCCACCGGCGAGCCGGGGATCTTGGTCACTATCGAGCCGTCCGGCCTCATGACCAGCTCGAGCTTGGCCCTGTAGCCAACTATTGAAGAATACACCTTGGCCTTATACAGCATGGTGCCTGTCGTTTCCTCGGCGTCTACAATTATCTTGTTGTAGGACAGGTCTTCAAGCCCTACTATGACGCGCTCTGAGCCGTTGATAATGAAATAGCCACCTGGGTCCCTTGGGTCCTCGCCAAATTCCACGAGCTTGGATTCAGGCAGGTTATGTAGGATGCACGTGTTGGACTTGACCATCACCGGCATGTCGCCAATGTGGATAAAGCGTGATTCCAAGATCTTGCCGTCCTCCACCACGCTGCATTCTAACATCACCGGCGACGCGTACGTCAGGTTGCGAAGCCTTGCTTCCATCGGCGCGACATGAGTTATCGATCCGTCAAGCTCCATTATCCTTGGCTGCTGGAGCTTTATCTTGCCCAGCTTTATCTTGTATGGGTACTCGGCAGTTTCTATTTCAATTTCGCCAACTTCGTCAATAATGCTCTGAAGCCCGCGCTCCATGAACTCGTTGTAAGAGTTGAGGTGCTGCCTTGCAACACCTTCCCTTCTCAAAATGTCATTAATAATTGGCCACATTTCGATAGAATGCTCTATCATTGCTCGTACTCAACCCTCTACGACGAATCGGTAATATACACTTTCACCCGCAGTCGGGCTCTTTCTTGTTATCTTGATAATATCGCCGGGTCTCACGTCAAGGTCCTCGATTGCCTTGTCGCTTATCATGATGTACGGCAGCTGACTGGGCTTTGTGTTGTACTTTTTCAAGATTTCTTCAGCCTCCTTTCTAGGCAGGATTTCGTGCTTGGGCTGGTAAATGTGGTTCGTTATCTTGACTACTTTCTTTTCAGACAATTGAACGCGCCTCCAAACAGGAAAATAGCTTGTGCTCGAGAGAAGACATCATGAGTCAAATTTAATGAATATCGGGTGAGTATATATAAGTATTTGCAATTTATCGTTTGCAAAATTCATTTTCTTTTGAAAAGCGAGACGCGATATTTAATCGAGTTACTTGAAGTGAACTAACGCGTTAGAGTTTATTCACAAAAAGGATAAAAAATAGTAATGGAAATATAGCCGTGGTAGGTATGCGTGAGGGATATAATGGACTATAAAGCATATGCACTAATGGCAGTATTACTGGCATCAGTTGCACTGGTCGGTACTGCGAATGCACAAGCACTGACGGTAGAGACTGGGCAGCCAGGCTACGCAGCAGGCGACACCATCGAGGTATCTGGAGAAGTCGGGGCTGTACAGGCTGGCTTGCCTGTATTGATCCGGGTATTCAATCCTAATGGTGCCCTCGCCAGAACTGATCAGATAACTCCGGTCGCAGATGGATCATATACTTATTCATTTCCGGCTGGAGGCCTTCTGATGGGCGTTAGTGGAGAATACAGAGCAGCAGTAACATACAGGAACAACACAGAAGAGACGGCATTCAACTTTATTACATCTGAAGGAGGACAGATATGGAGAACAGTCACAGTAGAGATAGCAGGAAGAGAACACCCAATCAGATACCAGATCAACGGCGGAACACTTACAAACATGACAGCTGACCCAGAGACTGCGACACTGACTGCAACGATAAATTCGACAGCTCCTGGAGCGCTCGTTGTCGAGCTTCCAAGAAGCATAATCCAGTCACTTTCTGAAGTTGGCGCTCCAACAGGAGGCAACGACACAGACTTTGAAGCCTTTGTCGACACCGAAGGCGGAATCTTTGATGAAACAATGACAAATAGGACAGTAAGAGAGCTGACGATCCCCTTTGATCAGGGCGCAGAAGAAATCGAAATCGTCGGAACGTGGGTAGTGCCAGAGTTCGGCGCAATAGCTGCAATCATCCTTGCGATCGCAATTGTCGGAATCATCGTAGCAACCACAAGATACAGCAAGTTCAGCAGCTTCCTGCCGAGGCACTAAGCCTCTCCTCTTATCTTTCCTTTCTTTTCCTTTTTTGTTTTTATTATTTAGATACAACAATAACCCACCACAAGGTATCGTTTTTAAAAATGGGGCCTTCGGAGGGATTTGAACCCTCCTCAAGCGGTCTCTGCCGAAAATTTTGGAAAACGGCCACAGCCGCCTATACTAACCAGGCTATACTACGAAGGCCAGCCAGAAAATTTGCAACTGCTGCAGTATATAATCGTTCGATTACCTACCGGACAGGATGCCTATTCCGACGGTCTCAACGCCCACGCCTTCTAGCCGCTTCGCAAGACCATTGAGACCTATAGAGTCGCCTGCCAAGTGCCCAAGCACCACCAGGTTGCCCTTTAGCTTGTCCTCCTTCATCTTTGTCAGGTCGCCATAGTCCACATGCAGGTAAATGACTGTGGAAACGCCGTGCTCGAAATATGCACGCGCCACAGGGTAGCCGCCGTTGGTGCCTGCCGCGATTACAAGAGTCCAGCGGCCGGCTTTGTTTTTCCCGCTTCCAAATCTCACTTGCACCTTTGTTTCCGCGTTTCTGAATTCTGGTATCATGCTGACCGACCTGACAATATCAGACACATATTCCGTCCTGTTGCCGGACTTGATGCTCTGCAGTATGATCTGCCTCATGTATTCGTCGCAGGGCTGGTGTATGTTGACAAGCGGCATGCCCATCGCTCTGGCGGCACCTACCACGTCGCTGTAAATATTGGCATGGCTCCTTGTCTTAACTCGCTCTTTTAATTTCCGGACAGCCTGCCGGGCAACTCTCTCTGGCACGCCGTGCTCGACCATATACTCGACGTGCCTGTCAAACACTTTGTAAAGGTTCACAGCAGCAACGCCTATCGGGTGGTGTGCGATCACGGCGTCGCACCTCAAGCTTTTTGCAAGCATCAGTTCTGCCGTGCCTACGTCTATTGCTATCAATACTTTCTTGATGTTCTTGCCTTTTACGTGCACCGCGCTGTCTGCCGGCATTTTTTTCCAACCGGGAAGCTCCAGTCCGATTTTCATTATCTCCTCTGTGTCGACTGGTGTCATAGCCACTCTGCTAGAATGCAGTGCAAAATTTAAATCTGATCTGGCTGCTTTTCAAACCAAAATATGAGCTGCTCCGATGAGCACGTTTCGCATTCGACAGGCGACCTTATCCAGATAACGCCCCAGCTCAAGGCTAGGCTGCAAAAGGCAAAGTACGGCGTCTACAACCACTCAGCCGTCGAGCTGTGCCACTGGACGAAAAAGTCGTTTGCAAACGAGGGCAGCAGCTGCTACAAGCACAAGTTCTACGGCATTTCGACGCACCAGTGCATGGAGATGACACCGACTGCGATGAACTGCGAGAACAGGTGCATCTACTGTTGGCGCCCCACAGAATTTTATGATACGCTACAGATGCCAGAACAGCTCGTGGACGAGCCGGATGTCATAGTCGAGCAGCTGATGGCCGAGCGGAAAAAGCTGATAAATGGCTTTTATGGCAATCCCAAGAATGACAAGAAAAAACTGGACGAGTCGCTCCTGCCGGCGCACTATGCTATTTCTCTGTCAGGCGAGCCCACAATGTACCCCAAGCTGCCGCAGCTGATAAAATACCTCAGGTCCCTCAAGGCAACAAAATCGATATTCCTTGTCACCAACGGCCAAGAGCCGGACATGCTTCGGAGGCTTGCCGCGGAGGATGCACTGCCGACCCAGATTTACCTGTCAATTAATGCATCGAACAAAAAGATGTTTTACCAGATAAATCGGCCCCGCCACAGAGACGCGTGGAAGCGCTGGTGGGACAGCCTGCGGTTCCTTGCGACCGTCAACACGAGGACGGTGCTCCGGATGACCATGATAAGGGGCTACAACGACCGCGCCGCCGACTTTGCTGGTGAGTTTGCAGAGATGATGGCGGATGGCAACCCGCACTTTATCGAGATCAAGTCGTACATGCACATCGGCATGTCGACTCAGCGGCTGGAGCAGGAACACATGCTCGAAATGCATGAGGTGAGGTACTTTGCAAACAGCCTGTGCGAAAAGATGCCCTCGTTCAGGGTAATGGACGAGAGCGAGATTTCAAGGATAGTAGTGCTCCAGAACCAAGAACGCTATGTCGACAGGTGGATAAAGGAATATTTGCAATAATAGAGGCTTGCTCTAGAGCAGAATTGCAGAATCGACCAATTTACCAGCCCTTTTCCAGATCTAACGGGGGCAGGCAGGCCCTTGGGCTTTGCGGTTTAGCCATCGGCCTGCAGAGAAGGGTGTGGTAGATCAAACAAGCAAGCAACCGCCTATTCTGTATTGTTCCCAAGCAAGCCTACCCCTTTTGATACCACTGCGCAAACTTTTCAAGCGCCTTTCTACGGTGCGAGTATTTGCTCTTGCCTTCCCGCAGCTGCCCAAACGTGAGGTCGGCATCGTCTGGAATAAAGATCGGATCATAGCCCCAGCCGCCCTCTGTTATCCTGTCAGATATCCTGCCGGCGACCCTGCCCTCCGATATTGAAAGCGTCCTGCCGTCAAAGAACGCTATCAGCGACCGAAAGTGCGCCAACCTGTCCTTAGAGCCGACGAGCAGCTTCAGGATCCCTTCGTTGCCTATTGTATTAAACGCGTGTGACGAATATTGGCCAGGAAACCCTTTCAGGGCATCGACGTAAAGTCCATCGTCCTCTACTATCACTGGCCTCCTACCCACTTTTGCAAACGCGCTTTTGGCCTTTTCCTTTGCAATCTCTTCAAGCGAGTCGGACTGGATCTCAATAAGCTCTACCTGCGCGAAATCAACTGAGATGCCGTGTGTCGATAGGATGGATTGCACTTCGCGGTACTTGTTCTGGTTGGTGCTTGCAAAGGTTACTGCCAATGTTGTATGAAACAGAGGCGGCAAGCTTTTTTATCTTTACATACCTTCAAGTTACCCTTGCATACCTTCCGCGCTGCTCTATCTGTCTGACGTTTTCCAAGATTTTATCTGTCTTTTTCTTACCGGCGACGCTCCCATATCCTTCCACAAAGCGCAGAAAAGCCTTCCTGACTGTGATGTGCGCGCTCGTAAACACTTCCTTTATCAGCCGGATGTCAGTCGCCATGTCCTCTGTGCGCTCTGAATAGTAGGCAAGCCCAAAGTCCAGCAGGACGAACTTGTCATCGCCCATTATAAAATTCGAAGTCGTCAGGTCGCCGTGAATAATATTGCTTGCGTGCAAGAGCGCGGCATAGCGCCCCATCTCGTAGCAAAGGTCTGGCGTCAGCGCGTCCCTGACATTTTCGCCTTTTACAAGCTCCATTATTATCTCGGCGTTGACTGGGTCGACAAAATAGACAAAAGGCGACATGATGCCCGCGGCTTTTGCAGCAGAGATAAAGTTTGCTTCATGTATCGTGCGGTGCTTCCTGATAGTTGCATCAAGTGTCTGATGACGGTATGGCTTGGGCGAGCGCACTTTGGAGATCGCCTTCTTGCCACCCCACTCAATGATATAGATGTCGGCCTCTGCGCCGCTCTTTACTAGCGTTGCCAGCGGCTGCTGCAATAGTAATATAGCCTCTGCTATGGAGATAAAAACGTGGCGAGCTTTGAGCCGGCGCCCGGCGAAAGGATAGTCCTCGACGAGGACTGCGCAGAGGACAAGCTGAAGAGCGGCATACTGGTTCTGACCGACCGGAGGCTTGTGTTCCAAAAGACTCAGGGCAGGATGGCAACTCTGTCAAAAAAAGAGGGCGAGATTGCGCTCGACATACCGCTTGACAAGATAACGTCAGTGAGGGCCGAGGGATTCCTCGTGAAAAAGCTCGTGGTTGTTGCAGATGGTCAAACGTACAAGTTTGGCGTCTATAGCAATGGCAAGTGGGAGCGTCAGATAAAGCAGCTGCTCAATAAGGGCGGCGCCAGCTGACGTCCACAGTGTCAAGCCGCCAGGACTGCTGGACAAATGATTCTTCTATTTTCACCTGCTTTTTCGTCGACCCGTACCCCTGCAGCGCGGTCCATGAGATCTGGGCGCCGTTGTCGCCTGCGAACTTGATCGGGCATACAAACAGCTTGGCCCTCTGCCTGCTGCACGCGACTTCAAGCATCCCGGCAAGCCTCTTGTTTGCGGCAACGCCCCCGACTATCATCATCTCTTTCTTGCCGGTGAACGAGAGCGCCCGCTCGACGGCTTCTGCCAGCATCGCAAACGCAGTCTCTTGCAGCGAGTAACAGGCGTCTTCCGCACTGGTTTTTTGCTCCTGCGTAAGCCTGATGGCTGCGGTGAGCAAGCCCGAAAACGACACGTCGTTTCCCTTGACGATGTATGGCAACTGTACATACTGCCCGGACGACTGACCAGCCAATTGCTCTATCCGGCCGCCGCACGGCGATGCAAAGCCAAGAGCGCGCCCGAACTGGTCAAGCAATTGCCCGACAGTAATGTCGAGTGTTTCGCCAAAGACGCGCCATCGGCCATGCGAAAACGCGAGTATCATGGTGTGGCCGCCTGACACTAGCAGGACCAGCGGGTCAGAGGCGCCAGTGAGCATCGCCCCAAGCTCGAGGTGCCCCAGCGCGTGGTTAACAGGCACGAGTGGCTTTTTGTAAAAACTGGCAACAGTCCTTGCCACCACTGCGCCGACGCGAAGGCACGGCCCCAAGCCCGGCCCGGCCGAGTAGCCGATAATGTCGATCTCTTTCATGGACACGCCGGCAGAGTCAAGCGCCTGCTTTAGCACATCTGCAGATACCTCCACATGATGCCTCGACGCCTCCCTCGGATGTATGCCGCTTCCCTCTGGCGCCTTGTAGACGTCGCGGGCATCAGAGAGCACCTTGCCTGACGAGTCGACTACAGAGCAGCCAAATGTGTGGGCGGTGCTTTCGATCCCAAGGCAGAGCATTGCTGTTATTATCATCCCCTGCTTGCCGCAGACACTATTTTAATCACATCTCCACTCTTTAGCTTGTGGTCGGCGCCGATCCTCTGCTTGCTCCTTGCATCGACCGCATACAGAAAGCCTTTTGCAAGGTCTGCGTGCACCGTTTCAGCAAGGTCCTTGGCAGTCGAGCCTTCCGGCAATAACCTGACATCTGGCAGGACGTTTCCCTTCTTGTCTGATAGCTTGAACTCGTCTTCTACTGGATAGACTGCAACCATGCGCAATAGTTTGAAGCAGGCGATGTTGATAGCTTCCTGAATACCGGTCGAGCCGTATTTTTCCATCAGCGTCCTTACGATGTCAAGCGCCTTTTGCTGTTGCTCGTTCAGCGCGACGCTCGGCTTGACCTCAAACGAGCTGTCGCCCGGCAAATAGTGCAACACGCCCTTCTTTGATGCTTTTCGCAAAAGCGCCTCAGCTTCCGAAGCGCAGGAGACTACTTCAAGGCCGTCCGCCTTCATTTTCTCGATATTGGATTCTGCCGCCGGCAGGTCGGCCTTGTTTGCCGCAATCACGAGCGGCTTGGCTTTTGTCCGCAGCACTTTGCAAAACGCAAGGATGTCCTCCTCGCTCCACAGGACCGGCTTTTTGATAGCAAGGCCGGACGCGTGCACTGCAGCTGCAATAGCCGGCTCGCTTATGGCAAGCCCCGAGAGCCTCTTGGCAAGCATCTGCTCCAACTTTTGACCTTGGCTTTCGACTTCCCTTGCAGTCTTGCTCCAGTCCCTGCCGATGATCGAAGCGAGCCAGAGGTCGAATTCTTCTTCTACAAACTGGATGTCAAACATCGGGTCGCCAGTTCCAGAGGGAACTGGTCTGCCGTTGCTGTCAGTTGAGCCGGAGGCATCCACGATGTGGATGAGGGCGTCTGCCTGCCTCGCGTCGTCTAGGAACTTGTTGCCAACACCCTTGCCGGCATGCGCACCCGGCACTAGGCCGGCTATGTCTACCAGCTTGATAGGGATGAACCTGTTGCCGTCGATGCACATCGAATGCACGGGGTTGTCCTGCACGCCAAACTCCCGGCAGACGCACTTGACCCTAGCATAGGCGACGCCGACGTTGGGCTCTATTGTGGTAAAGGGATAGTTTGCTGCGGGTACGGCAAGCTCGGTGGCCGCGTTAAAGAACGTGGACTTACCCACGTTCGCCTTGCCTATCAAGCCTATAATCATGATGAGGAGCTACGCTTGACTTCGTCCAGCCCGCATTAATGTCTTTCAAGTAAGTCTTAATGATACAAGCAAGATTTGAAAGGTATGCAAAAAACGTAAACTTCTATCAACCATGACAAATAATTACAACGCTAGCATCTTTTTGAACTTTTATCCAAATGCATCCTTCATCCTTAATTCTTCGTCAAATGTGCATTTTGAATTACAAATTGCCCTACTTGGAAATCCTGACCTAGCTTCCAAGATACTCGATGAAACCCTGTGACTCGACAATAGACCTCGATATTCGATAGTGTATGAAAATCGAAGGAAAAACCCCAAATACTCGGCAGAACTAGCTTGGATAAAGCTTGACCTTAAGGAAAATAGGATCGAATCGCTAATCAGACTACAGCTGCCACTAAGGAAAATGCACAAAAACATACAAAAAAAGCTAATATGAGAATGGCAGAATGCGGGTCATGGCTGGCAGATATGGATCAATACTGCTCATAGTCATCTTGGTATTTGCGACGTTATTCTTGATGCTATATATATGCATCTGAGAGCATTCGAGCTTAATACCCACAGCTCCAAAACTGACAGAAGATCAAGTCATAAATATAATGAAGACAGACATTCAAAGAAGAGTTGGCAATGTATTAGCTGATTCCTTATTTGAAAGATTCGCGTGATCCCGATGTTAGAGACCACCTCTTCCCCTGATTTATTATCAACAAGAAGACCAACATCGTATACAGAATTAATGCAACATCGTGTACAGCGTCGTGGTTCCTGCGTCCCGTCCAGAGAATGTTTTCTGGGAAGTAGGGAGGATGTGCTTGATTCAATATCTGAAAGGTTAGCATATTGATGGCTCGTATAGAGGAAATGATAAAAGTTCACCAGCATATTATTATTATTATTATTATTATTATTATGTGGATGCAATGAACAAGGACATTCTCTGGTCATATATTGGTGATGTCTATCCTGAATTAAGACGTAATTAGCCATAATAAGCTACTATCAGTCGATTTCCAAGAGGACATCAAGTCATCTGATTTCCCATCAGAACTTCTTCTTCTTCTCAATACCTTTAATAAAATCCTGTACGATAATTTTTTGCAAAGTTGATTAAAGAGGCCGTGCATCTTATCAAAAAGCTCGGGCTTGAAAAGCACCCCGAGGGCGGCTACTTCAAGCAAACCTACAAGTCTGACGTGATGATAGATGTTGCAGGTTACGGCGGGCCGCGCCACGCGGCAACTGCGATCTATTATATGCTTGCCAGCGGCCAGTTTTCAGCTTTCCACAGGATGAAGTCGGACGAGATCTGGCACTACTATGCAGGAGGCTCGATCACTATCCACGTGATTGACGAAGGCGGAAAACTAGCTAGGATAAAGCTTGGAAAGGGCAAAGGCGAAACGCCGCAGGCTGTGATCAGGGCAGGCACATGGTTTGCCGCATCACTTGCCAAAGGTTCTTACTGCCTTGTTGGCTGCACTGTGTCGCCGGGGTTTGACTACCGCGACTGGGAGCTGGCAAAAAGAGACGAGTTAATCAAATCGTACCCACAACATAGGGCAATCATTGAGAAGCACGCTCGTTAGCCACCATTGTTTAATAGTCGCTGCTTTCAAACCTCGTCATATTGTCTAGGCAGGCGGCAGTTTGCATCGTAAGCGGAGGGCTTGACTCGGTGTGCTACGCCGCTTCGCTTGCCAAGAATTACGACATTTACATGATCACGTTTGCGTACGGCCAGCGCGCCAAGAGGGAGATCGAGCGGGCGCGGTTTTTCGCCAAGATCTTGAAGGTCAAGGATCACAAAATAGTCGACATAAGCTTCATGAAGTCGCTCTACGGCAAGAGCAATGCGCTGACTGACAGCAGGCAAAAGCTGTCAGAAGGCTTTGAGCA
>Ga0126312_10001903_pt1 | contig 13828 bp, 11 predicted proteins | sample Plot104A_FD_92537 | JGI IMG/M metagenome (GOLD analysis project Ga0126312, IMG submission 92537) | Serpentine soil microbial communities from UC McLaughlin Reserve, CA, USA - Plot104A | ecosystem: Environmental > Terrestrial > Soil > Grasslands | place: USA: UC McLaughlin Reserve, Lake County...
GCGACGTTGTCGGGTGTGAGCCCGCCCGCGAGCAGAAGGCGCACGCCGTCCAACGCGCCGTCGACCTGACCCCAGTCGAACGCTCGTCCTGAGCCGGGGGTGGGCGCGTCGAGGAGCACGACGTCGGCGGGGCCCTCGGAAGCCATCGAGATCGCGGGGTCGCCGGCGGCGAAGGCCTGGATGACGAGCCGGACACGCTGCCGGACGTAGACGACCTCCGCCGCCGACTCGCGACCATGGAGCTGCGCGCCCTTGAGCCCGACCTTGTTGACGACCTCGACCACGCGTTCGGGGCGCTCGTCCCGGAAGACCCCGAACGTGAGAACTTCGTCGTAGGGCAGGTGCTTCACGATGTCGGAAGCCTCGGACACCGTGACCATGCGGGGGCTGCCCGACGCGAAGACGAAGCCGAGCGCGTCCGCGCCGAGCGCGATCGCCAGCAGGGCGTCCTTCTCGGTCGTGATGCCGCAGATCTTGACGAACATCGTCTACCAACACTCCGTCGGTTTGTTTTCGCTACCTCTCTATAGGTAGCGCACCGGACCCGGGAGTTGGTGGACGGTCGGCGTCCGCGACAGCGACTACGAGTCGATGAGACGGCCGTGGAGATAGTCGTCGTATGCGGACAGGTCGAGGAGGCCGTGGCCGCTGAAGTTGAACAGGATCACGCGCTCCTCCCCCGTCTCTTTCGCGGCGAGCGCCTCGTCGATCACGGCCCGGATGGCGTGCCCCGTCTCGGGAGCCGGGAGCTTGCCCTCGGCGTTGGCGAACTGGATCGACGCCTCGAACGTCTTCCCCTGCGGGTAGGCGACCGCCTCCATGCGCCCGCTCCGGACCAGGCTCGACACGATCGGCGCGTCGCCGTGGTAGCGCAACCCGCCGGCATGGATGGGCGGCGGCACGAACTCGTGGCCGAGCGTGTACATCGCCATCAGGGGCGTCATGCCCGCGGTGTCCCCGAAGTCGTAATCGAACGCGCCCTCGGTGAGCGTCGGGCACGACGACGGCTCAGCGGCGACGAGCCGCACGCCTTCGTCGGGGACGAACGGCAGCGCGATGCCGCTCAGGTTCGACCCGCCACCGCAACAGCCGATGACGACGTCAGGCCGTACGTCGCCGGCCAGCGACAACTGCTCCTTCGCTTCCAGCCCGATCACCGTCTGGTGCAGCAGCACGTGGTTGAGCACCGAGCCGAGCGAGTAATGCGTGTCGTCGCGGCTCACGGCGTCGCGCACGGCGTCGCTGATCGCGAGGCCGAGCGACCCGGGATGGTCCGCTTGGTCGACCGGTGACGGGACGACTTCACTCCCCCATGTCTCCATCAGGATCTTGCGGTACGGCTTCTGGTCGTACGACGCCCGCACCATGTAGACCTTGCAGTCGAGCCCGAACTGCGCGCACGCGTACGCCAGCGCGCTGCCCCATTGCCCCGCGCCCGTTTCGGTGGTGAGCCGCTGTGCGTCCTCGGCTTTGTTGTAGAACGCCTGCGCGACGGCCGTGTTCGGCTTGTGCGACCCGGCGGGTGAGATCGACTCGTCCTTGTAATAGATGCGCGCCGGTGTGGCGAGCGCTGCTTCGAGGCGCTCGGCGCGCACGAGCGGCGTCGGGCGCCACAGACGCAGGATGTCGAGCACCTCGCCCGGGATGTCGATCCACTGGTCGGTCGATACCTCTTGGGCGATGAGACCCATCGGGAACAACGGTGCAAGGTCGTCGGGCCCGACCGGCTCGCGAGTCACGGGATGCAGCGGCGGCTGCAACGGCTCGGGCATCACCGGCAGCACGTTGAACCACGCGGTCGGCAGCTGATCCTCCGACAGGACGATTCGCGCCACCGGTTACCTCCTCGGTCGGACCGAATACCGGCTCATCGCCTGCACGAGCGCGGCCGGATTGTCGCTGCGCACGAGCGCCTCGCCCACGAGGACGGCGTCGTACCCGGCCTCGGCCATGCGCCCGGCGTCCGCGGGAGCGCGGATCGCGCTCTCTGCGACGGCTGCGACATCGCCGGGGATGCGATCGGCGAGCCGCTCACTCAGGCCGAGGTCCTCACCGAACGTCCCGAGGTCGCGCGCGTTCACCCCGATGACGGTGGCGCCGGCGGCGAGCGCCTGGTCGAGCTCGCCGTCGTCGTGCACCTCGACCAGCGCGACGATGCCGACCTCCTCGGCAAGCTCGCGGAGGCCGGCGAGCAGTGCATTGTCGTCGAGGGCGGCGACGATGAGGAGCACGGCGTCAGCCCCGACCGCCCGAGACTCGTAGACCTGCGTCTCGTCGATCGTGAAGTCCTTGCGGAGAGCGGGGATCTCGACCTTGGCCCGGGCCGCTTGGAGATCGTCTACGGATCCGCCGAAGAACGGCCGGTCCGTCAATACGGAGAGCGCGGCGGCCCCGCCCGTCTCGTACGCCTTCGCGAAGACGCCCGGGTCGAGGCCGGGCGCCAGCTCGCCCTTCGACGGCGACCGCCGCTTGATCTCGGCGACGACGGCGAGGCGCCCGTCGGGACGGCGCAGCGCGCCGGCGAAGTCGCGCGCCGGCGGCGCGTCGAGGGCGGCGCGCCGGAGCGTGTCGCGCGCCTCGGACTCCTGGAGCAGCGCGAGCTCGGCGCGTTTGGCGGCGAGGATCTCCTCGAGCACGCTCACGTCACTCCTTTTTGGTCTCCCTCTGTGGCGCCGCTGAGTGTACGGCCGCCTAGCATCCGCGGCGTCGGCGGCTTTGCCGACCGGCGCCGCAAAGCCGGAGCCTGCGACGGCGCCAGAAGGAGACCCATGGCGATCTCGTTTCCCGACGGCTTTCTCTGGGGCACGGCCACCGCCGCGCATCAAGTCGAAGGCGGCAACTGGAACAACGACTGGTGGGCGTGGGAGCACACGCCGGGTTCTGGATGCGCCGAGCCCTCCGGCGACGCGTGCGACCACCTCTGGCGGTACCCGCAGGACATCGCGCTGCTCGCCGAACTCGGCTTCGGCGCGTACCGGTTCTCCATCGAGTGGTCGCGCATCGAGCCCGAGGACGGCGAGTTCTCTCGCAACGCCCTCGACCACTACCGGCGCATGGTCGACGCGTGCCGGGAGAACGGCGTCCTCCCTGTCGTGACGTACCACCACTTCACGACCCCGCGCTGGGCGGCGGCGGACGGCGGCTGGGAGAGCGCGTCAACCGCGGAGCGGTTTGCGCGCTTCTGCGAGCGCGCCGTCGTTGACCTCGGTGACGGCGTCGGCGTCCACTGCACCCTCAACGAGCCGAACGTCGTCGCCCTGATGGGCTTCTACCTCGGCGTATTCCCGCCCGGCACGAGGGACGAGGGCGCGATGGGCAAGGCGACGGACAACCTGATCCGTGCGCACCGCCTTGCGTACGACGTGATCAAGGCCGGTCCGGGCGACGCGCCGGTCGGCATGACCCTCTCGATGCACGAGTTCGCGGCCGAGCCCGGCGGCGACGCCCAGATGGCGCGGGCGCGGGACCGCATGGAGGACGTCTGGCTCGACGCCTGCCGCGGCGACGACTACGTCGGTGTGCAGACCTACACGCGCCTCCGGTTCGGTCCCGACGGGCTCCTCGGCCCGGCCGAGGGTGTCCCTGCGCTTCAGATGGGCTACGAGTTCTGGCCCCAGGCCCTCGAGACGACGATCCGGCGGGCGATCGAGGTCGCCGGAACACCCGTCTACGTGACCGAGAACGGGATCGGTACTGCCGACGACGACCAGCGCGTGCAGTACGTGTCCGAGGCGCTACGCCGCGTCGGCCGCTGCCTCGACGACGGCCTCGATGTGCGCGGCTACTTCTACTGGTCGCTGCTCGACAACTTCGAGTGGTCGCTCGGGTACCGCCCGACGTTCGGCCTCGTGGCCGTCGACCGCGAGACGCAGGCTCGCACGGTGAAGCCCAGCGCCCGCTGGCTCGGCACGATCGCGCGCGCGAACCGCTTCGACGCCTGACGTTCCCATGATGCGTATCTGAAGGGCGCATAGCGTCCCTCAGATACGCATCGTGTCCCGGCGCGCTTTGGGGTGAGAGAAATGGGACGATGGGTGTCGTGCACGACCAGAAGGGGACGATCGTCGTCGTCGACGACGAGCCCAACATTGCCGACCTCGTCGACCTGTATCTCGCCCGCGAGGGCTTTCGAGTGCTCAAGGCCGGCACCGGCGAGGCCGGGCTGCAGGCGATCAAGGACCACCGGCCGCGGCTCGTCGTGCTCGACGTCGGTCTGCCCGACGTCGACGGGCTCGAGGTGTGCAAGCGGCTGCGCGCCACGTCGCAGATCCCGGTGATCTTCCTGACCGCCCGCGACAGCGAGGTCGACCGCGTGCTCGGCCTCGAGCTCGGCGGCGACGACTATCTTACGAAGCCGTTCTCCCCCGCCGAGCTCGTCGCCCGGGTGAAGGCGGTGCTGCGCCGCGTCGACGGCGGCCACGCCGCCGAAGTGATGCAGGCCGGTCCCGTGGCGATCGACGCCGGCCGGCGCGAGGTGCGCGTCGCCGGCGAGCCGGTCGAGTTCACCACGAAGGAGTTCGACCTGCTCCGCTACCTCGCCGAGCGACCGGGCCTCGCGCTGTCCCGCCAGCAGATCCTCGACGGCGTGTGGGGTTACGACTGGTACGGCGACGCGCGCACGGTCGACGTGCACATAGCGCAAGTACGCAAGAAGCTCGGCGACACCGTCGAGATCAAGACCGTGCGCGGGGTCGGCTACCGGCTGGAGTCGTGACACCGACCTCGGGGCAGCCGGCGTTGAAGCCGCCCGCACGCCGTCTCGGCACCCGTCTCTTCGTCGCGATGCTCGCGATCGCGTTCGGCGTGCTCGTCCTTAGCGCCGCCGGCACGGCCGGGCTCTTTCGGCAAACCTCCACGGACTCCGCCCTCCATGATCTACGGGAAAAGGCGCCGACGGTGAGCGACTCCGTCGAACGCCTGTCGGCGTTCCGTTCGCTCAACCCGACCGCCGGCCAGTCGGCCGCCGAGCGCCGGCTCGGCCGGAACCTGCGGTCGATCGTCGCCAACACCCTGCGCGCCGCCGACGTGAGCGTCGTCCAGGTGACCCCGACAGGCGAGATCCAGGAGGGCATCGCCCCGCTCCTCGGGAACCAGGCGGCACAAGCCGGCCTCACCGACCTGCCCGAGGGCCTCGGCCCCGGAGACCTCGACGCCCGGGCGCTCCTCGCCGGGAAGGAGCAGAGCGGCCGCGAGGGACGGACCGCGTTCGTCGCCGCGCCACTCGACGTGGTGAACGGCAACACGCCGGTCGTGATCCTCACCCAGCAGGTGGAAACGCAACCGCTCGGGCGGGCGGGGCCGTTCTTCCTCCTTGCCGGGGCGCTCGCGCTCGCCGTCGCCGCGATCGTCGCGTTCTTTCTCGCCCGGCGGTTGACGCGACCGCTCACCGCCATGGGACAGACCGCGGACCGGATCGCAGGCGGCGACCTGTCGGCGCGCGTCGACCTCGGCAAGCACCCCGACGACGAGCTGGCGGGGCTTGCACGCGCTCTCGACGGCATGGCGGCGCAGCTCGAGGCGGCGCGGGGACTCGAGCGCGGCTTCCTGCTCAGCGTGTCGCACGATCTGCGGACGCCGCTCACGTCGATCGGCGGGTACGCCGAGGCGATCGCCGACGGCGCGGTCGAAGGTCGCGACGAGCAGAAGCGCGCCGCCGAGATCATCGCCGCCGAGGCCCGGCGCCTCGAACGGCTGGTGGCCGACCTGCTCGACCTGGCCCGGCTCGACGCGCACGAGTTCTCGCTCACACCGCGCCCGGTCGACGCCGCCGAGGTCGTCGGCGAGGCGGTCGAGGCCTTTCACCCGTCGGCCCGGGAGCTGGGCGTCACGCTCGCCGTCGACGGCCCGGCGACCGCGCCCGTCGATGCCGACCCCGAGCGGCTCGGACAGATCGTGGCCAACCTGGTCGAGAACGCGCTGAAGTACGCACGTACGCGGGTCACGGTCGGAGTGTCGTCGGACAATGGGATGCTCGAGGTGCGGGTCGACGACGACGGGCCCGGCATCGACGCCGGCGACCTGCCGCATGTCTTCGAACGGCTGTACACGTCCCGGATCGCTCCGGGGCGCAAGGTCGGCACCGGTCTCGGCCTCGCGATCGTGCACGAGCTCTCGGCCGCGATGGGCGGCACCGCCGACGCGCGCGCCCTCGACGGTCGGGGCACCCGCTTCGTCGTGCGTATCCCGTCGGTCTGATCAACCGGCTTCCTGCGGCGAGACCATCCGCGCGGCCGCGCGATAGACGCTCAGCGCGCCAGAGAAGGCGCCGTCGCCGAGGTAGGACGCCGCGAACAGCGGCCAGCGACGAATCCGGGCGGGATGAACCCGTACGGCCCGTTGCATCGCAACGCGAGCGCGGTCGAGCTCGCCTGCGCGGGCGTACTCCCGTGCGATGCCGAACCACCAAGATCCGTGCATCGCCGGAGACGTCACGATCTCATCGTGATGTTTGGCGAGCAGGTACTCGTAGATAGGCCTCTTCGACTGGGCCGTCAGCCTGGTCGCTGTTCGGTGGATGCGCACCAATGGATCGGGCTCGAAGGCGAGCGTCGACCGACGCAGCAACCGCACGCAGAAGTCGCGGTCCTCGACTCCGCGCAGTGACTCGTCGAATCGGACTCTGGCCGCGACCTCGCGCCGGAGCAAAAGCGTGGAGATGTGCACGCCGGACTGAAACGCGAGAAGCGTGCGGTAGTCAGCATCTTCGAGGTACGGCCGCCGCCGAACGGTTGCCCCACCCGCGATGACCTCCAGGCCGGCTTCGACGCCGCCGATCTCGGGCGATGCGCGATCGAGAACGTCGCTCAGCCTCTGCAGGCAGTCAGGCAACAGTTCGTCGTCCGAGTGCAAGAACAGCACGTACCGGCCCGCCGCCCGATCGAGACCGGTGTTCTGCGCCGCCGCCACACCGCCATTGATGTCGCGCCGCACATACTCGATGCGGGGATCATCGAGCTTCTCGATGCGTGCTTTCGTGTCGTCGGTCGACGCGTCGTCGACCAGGAGCAGTTGCCAGTCGTCGAGGGACTGGCTCTGGACGCTGGCGACGGCTCGCAACACCAGCTCGGCTCGGTTGTACGTCGGTACCACGACCGACGCGCTCGCCTCGGATGCCACCCGCCCTCCGAGTTCGCGATTCCTGGCTGCCCTATCGTTGCGGGCCATGCCTACCCCGACCCGAGTGCTCGTCGTCGGCTTCGATGCCGCGGACCGAACCCTAGCGACACGCTTCGCCGACGAGGGTCGGATGCCGACGCTGCGCAAGCTCCTCGACGAGGGTCGCAGTGTCGACGTCGACAGTCCATACGGTCTGTTCGTCGGCGCGGTCTGGCCCACGTTCCAAACCGGTGTCAACGCGGGCCGGCACGGGAGGTACTGCTTCGGGCAGCTCGTGCCGGGCACGTACCACGTCCGCCGCACCGCCGGGAACTACCCGCAGCAGCCCTTCTGGTCGAAGATGAACGACGCAGGACGCCGGTCGGCGGTGATCGACGTGCCGCATTGTCCCTGGCCAGAGCCGGACTTCAACGGACTGCAGGTCGTGGACTGGATCCGACACGACCCGAACCTCGGGTTCCAGACAACGCCCACAACACTCGCAGACGAGGTCGCGACCCGGTTCGGCACTCGATTCCACGATCTCTGCGACGACTACGGGCGCCGCGGCGCGTACGGCGAGCTGCGAGACGACCTCCTCGACAGCGTCGAGCGCAAGACCGAGTTCTGCGAGTCGCATCTGACCGAAGGTGGCTGGGACGTGTTCCTCGCCGTGTTCAGCCCGAGTCACTGCGTCGGTCATCACTTCTGGGCCCTGCACGATGCCGATCACCCACGCCACGACCCGACGACCGCCGGAGTCCTCGGCGACCCGATCGTCGACGTGTACGAGGCGCAGGACGCTGCTCTCGGCCGTCTGCTCGATGTCGTAGGCGGCGACACGCTCGTGATGCTGCTCCTCAGCCACGGTATGGGCCCCCACTACGACGCCACGTTCCTCCTCGGCCAGATGCTCCGGCGGATCGCGAAGCGCTCGTCGAACTCACGAGCGGCGCTGATTCGGCAACGAACCCGTCGAGCGGCGGGCCGACTCACCAACCGGCCCCGGGGCCGGGAGCCCGGCTCCTTCATGTGGTACGTGGACGGCGGTCGCCGCTTCTTCGCGATTCCGAACAACGACGTGTGCGGCGCGATCCGGATCAACGTCCGTGATCGGGAGCCCGCCGGGCAGGTCGCACCGGGGCGGGAGTTCGATCAGATCTGCGACCTGCTCGAGAGCGAGCTGTCGACTTGGACGAATCTCGAGACCGGTGATCCGCTCGTCGAACGCGTGGTGCGCGTCGAGACCTGCTACGACGGTCCGGCGCGGGGCGGGTTGCCCGACCTGCTCGTCGAATGGAACCGCAGCGCGCCGATTCGCAGCATCGGTGCGCCCGGCTACGGCCGGATCGATCAGGAGTACACGGGGATCCGTACGGGCGACCACGTCCCCGGCGGTCTGCTCGTCACCCGCGGCGCGGGGATTCAGCCCGGACGCCGCCCGGACGCGATCGCCATGGTCGACGTCGCGCCAACGATCGCGGCGGCCGTCGAGGTCGACCTGCCGGGCATCGACGGGACCGCGCAACTGGACCTCATCGGTTCCCTGATGCGTGCGTGACGTACGCTGAGCGGGCTTCAGGAACGCATCAGGCGCGAGCGCGGCCACGGCCGCCGAGCGCGTACCAGACGTTCGCGGCGACGAGCCAGGATGCGTTGATCGCGACGGCGCGCCGGTCGCCCCTGAGCGCCCAGCCGGCCACGATCGCCGCCACCGCGAGATCGTGCGCGACGAGCCACTTCAGCCGGCGCTCGCGCACGACCGGCACGAAGCGCAGGATGACCGCGATCGAAGTCGGGTAGCCGAACGCGAACAGCGCCGTCGCCGCCGCGTCGGTGCTCACGCGGGTGTGGGCAGCGCCTCGACGACCGCCTGGCCGGAGCCTCCGTCCCAGCGCAGCTCGACCTCGGCGGGAGGATCGACCTCGTGGCGGACGTAACCGAGCGCGGCGGCGGGCACGTCGCGGGCGCCGACGCTGCTCGTCACCGTCCCCACGACCTTGTCGCCGGCCACGATCTCCGCGCCCCGCGGCGGCCGTCCGTCTTCGATCGCGGTGAGTCGCCGCAGGTACCGGTTCACGCGCCCGCGCGTATCGATTCGGCACACGAGCTCCTGGCCGAGGAAGCAGCCCTTCGAGAACGAGACCGCGTCGAGCTCCAGGAACGCCTCCTGCGGGATCGTCTTCTCGTCCAGTTCGTATCCCTGCCGGGGGACGCCCACCTCGATACGGAGCGCCTCGTACGCGTCGGGGCTGCAGGCCGGCACGCCGGCGGCGGAGAGCCGGCCAGCCGCGTTGGCGACGGTCGCAGGCGGTCCGAGGACGTCGAAGCCGTCTCCAACCGGCCACGGCGCGCGCACGACGACCGCATCCTCAAAGGGAACGTGCGCATGGGGCGCGGCCGGCAGCTCAACGTCGAGGGCGGACGCGGCAGCGCTTGCGTTCGGTCCCCTGACGGCGAGCGAGCCCCACTTCCCGGAGCGCTCGGTCACGTCGCACTTCACCCGGATGCGGAAGCGGAGCAGCGATGCCGCCAGCTGCTCCCCGAATCCCGGATCGCAGTCGAGCCACACCTCGTCGCCTACCCGCAGGAGGCGGAAATCGACGTCGAGCTTGCCCTGCGGGGTGAGCAGCAATGAGTGCACGCCCTGGCCGTCGCTCACGGTGTCGAGGTCGGCCGAGACGAGGCTCTGGAGATACGACCAGGCGTCCGGCCCGGTCACCAGCACTGCGCCGCGCTCGGATGTGTCGACCACCCCGGCGGTCGTCTGCAGCGCTTCGAGCTCGTCTCGCAGGCTCATGGCATCCCGCTCCCGGTCTCCAGTGTGTCGAGCGGCGCGAGGCGCTGCGCCGCGGCCGCTGCAGTCAACAACGCCCGCGCCTTGTTGTGGCATTCCAGGTTCTCGTCGTCGGGGTCGGAGTCGGCCACCACCCCGGCTCCGGCGGCGACGCTCGCGCGTCCGTCACGCCAGAGCATCGTGCGGATGGTGATGGCGGTGTCGAGGTTGCCGGAGAAGTCGAAGTAGCCGACGACTCCCGCATACGGACCGCGCTTGTTCGGCTCGAGCTCGTCGATGATCTCCATGGCGCGCACCTTGGGGGCGCCGCTCACGGTCCCGGCCGGGAACGTCGCACGGAGAACGTCGACCGCCGTCTTGCCGTCCGCGAGGTCGCCCGACACCTGGCTCGTCATGTGCATGACGTGCGAGTAACGCTCGAGGGTCATGAGCTCGTCCACGCGCTCGCTGCCGTACCGCACCACCCGTCCGACGTCGTTGCGGGCCAGGTCGACGAGCATGATGTGCTCCGCCCGCTCCTTCGGGTCCTCGATCAGCTCGGCGGCCATGCGGCGATCGTGCTCGTCGGTCCGTCCCCGCCACCGCGTCCCCGCGATCGGGCGGCTGATCACTCGACCGTCGACGAGCTTCACGAGCGCCTCCGGCGACGACCCGACCACCGTCGCCTCCGGATGCGCGAGGAAGTACATGTACGGCGACGGGTTGATCTGGCGCAGCACGCGATACACCTCGAATGGATCGAACTCGCCGTCGAGATCGAAGCGTTGGGCCAGGATGATCTCGAAGATGTCGCCCGCGAAGATGTACTCGCGCGCCGCTTCGACCGCGGCCTGGAACAGGCCACCGGACATCGTCGAGGTGAACGACGGCAGCTCGTCCATACGCTCCGGCGGTGGTGCCGACGGAACATACGGGAGGGGCCGCGCGAGCTCGTCGACGCTCGCACCGAGCCGAGCTTGCGCATGGTCGTACGCCACCCCGGCGTCGTCCACGCTCGCGCCCGGCACCACGAACACGTTCTCGATGAGGAAGAGGCGTTGCCGGAAATGATCGAACGCGGTGACGTGACCGGTCAGTGAGAGGACGGCGTCCGGGTATCCCAGGTCGTCGGACGGAATCTCGGGCAGCCGCTCGATCTCCCGCACGATGTCGTACCCGAGATAGCCGACGAGGCCGCCGTGGAAGGGCGGCAGGTCGGGCATGGTCGGAGCCCGGTACCAGGACAGGAGCGCTTCCAGCGCGGCGAGGATCCCCTGGTCGCGCGGCAAACCGGGTGTGGTCGCACCACCGGTGATCTCGACCTGCTGCCCGCGAGCGACGAGCGTGAGGGCGGGGTCCCGTCCGATGAACGAGAACCGGCCCCAGTGCTCACCGTGCTCGACCGATTCGAGCAAGAAGCCCTCACGGTCGCCGACGAGCTTGGCGAACGCCGACACCGGGGTCTCGAGATCGGCGAGCACTTCGCGCCAGACCGGGACGACCGTGTAGTCGCGCGCCAACGCGACGAACTCATCGCGTGTCGGGCCGCTCACAACTTGCCGGGCGCTGCCCCGCTCCCGAACGCGCGAAAGAAGCAGGTGCGCTCGCCGGTGTGGCAGGCGCCGCGGCCCTCCTGCTCGACCACGAACAGCAGAGTGTCCATGTCGCAGTCGTAGTACGCGGCGCGCACCCACTGCCGGTCGCCGGAGGTGTCGCCCTTGCGCCAGTGCTCCTCGCGGCTCCGGCTCCAGAACCAGGTGCGCCCCTCGTCGAGGGTCCGGCGAAGGGCTTCGGCGTCCATCCACGCGAGCATGAGCACGCGGCCCGTCCCGTCTTCCTGGACGATGGCGGGCACGAGCCCGTCGGCGTCGAACGCGACGGCGGCGAGCTCCTCGTCGGCGGCGACGATCGGCGTTGCGGTCGGCATCGGATAGCGAGAGTAGCCGTGGACTTTGGCGGCTCCGGCCGCCTTTAGGATGCGCCCGATGATCGCCACTCGCCTGCGCGACCTCCCAGCATCGTGACCGCGACTCCCCCCGTCGCGCCGCGCCGCCCGACCGTGCTGCGCGCGCACGGCGACGAGCGGGTCGACGACTGGTACTGGCTCCGCGACCGAGACGACCCGCAGGTCCGCCAGTACTTGGAGGCCGAGAACGCGTATACGCGCGACGTGATGGCTCGCACCGAACCGCTCCAGCAGCAGCTGTTCGAAGAGATCAAGAGCCGCGTCCAGGAGACCGACGCCACCGCGCCGGTCCGGAAGGGTCCGTACGAGTACTTCAGCCGCACGATCGAGGGCCGGCAGTACGGCATCCAGTGCCGGCGCCCGGCGGGGACACCAGGGCTGCCTGACCCATTCGCGCCCCCGGGCACGCCTCCTGGTGAGGAGGTGCTCCTCGACCAGAACGAGCTTGCCGCCGGTCACGACTACTTCGCCCTTGGTGGGTTCGCGGTGAGCCCCGACCACACCCGCCTGGCGTACTCCGTCGATGTCACCGGGGGTGAGCGCTACGAGCTGCGCTTCCGTGACCTGGACACCGGCGAAGACCTGCCTGACGTCGTTCCCGACGTCTACTACGGCCTGGCCTGGGCCAACGACGACAGCACGTGCTTCTACGTGCGCCCGGACGCCGCGATGCGCCCGTGGCAGGTCTGGCGCCATCGGCTCGGCACGCCCGCCGCCGACGACGAGCTCGTCTACCAGGAGGACGACGAGCGGTTCTACACGTCGGTCGGGCGCACCCGCACCGGCCGTTACATCCTCGTCTCACTCGGATCGAAGATCACCAGCGAGGCGTGGTTCGTCGACGCCGACGATCCCCAGAGCGCGCCGCGGGTGGTGGCGCCGCGCAGGGACGGCGTCGAGTACGACGTCGAGCACCACCACTCCGTCGACCACGGCGACCGCTTCTTCGTCGTCACGAACGACGACGGTGCCGAGAACTTCAAGCTCATGGTTACCCCCGTCGATCAACCGGGGCGCGACCACTGGCGTGAAATGGTCCCGCACCGTGTCGACGTCCGCCTCGAAGACGTCGACGCGTTCGCGGATCACCTCGTGCTGTCGGAACGCGCTGAAGGGCTCGAACGGATCATTGTGCGGCGCCTCGCCGACGACCACACCCACATCGTCGCGATGCCCGACCCGGTGTACTCGGCCGGCGTCGGCGCCAACCCGGAGTTCGACACCCGCACGCTTCGGTTCGAGTACACGTCGCTCGTCGCCCCGGTCTCGAGCTACGACTACGAGCTCGAGGCCCGGGAGCGGACCCTCGTCAAGCGCCAGCCCGTGCCCGGCTACGACCCCGACGCCTACGAGTCGCACCGCCTCTGGGCGACGGCGCCCGACGGCGTGCGGGTGCCCGTCTCGGTCGTCCACCGCCGCGGCCTGCCGCACGACGGCACCGCGCCGGCGCTGCTGTACGGCTACGGCTCGTACGAGATCTCGATCGACCCGTCGTTCTCGGCGGCGCGGGTGAGCCTCCTCGAGCGCGGCGTCGTGTTCGCGATCGCGCACATCCGCGGTGGTGGGGAGCTCGGCCGCCGCTGGTACGAGGAGGGAAAGCTCGAGCACAAGCCGAACACGTTCACCGACTTCATCGCGTGCGCTGAGCACCTCGTCGCCGAGGGATACGCGGCGCCCGACCAGCTGGCGGCACGGGGCGGGAGCGCCGGCGGGCTGCTCATGGGCGCGGTCGTCAACCTCAGGCCCGACGTGTTCCGCGCGGTCGTCGCCGAGGTGCCGTTCGTCGACAGCCTCACAACGATCCTCGACGAGACGCTCCCGTTGACCGTGACCGAGTGGGAGGAGTGGGGCAACCCGGTCGCCGACCCCGAGATCTACAAGGTCATGAAGTCGTACGCCCCGTACGACAACGTCGAGGCGAAGGACTATCCCGCAATGCTCGTCACCGGCGGGTTGAACGACCCGCGCGTCTCGTACTGGGAGCCGGCCAA
>Ga0126312_10001904_pt1 | contig 13826 bp, 10 predicted proteins | sample Plot104A_FD_92537 | JGI IMG/M metagenome (GOLD analysis project Ga0126312, IMG submission 92537) | Serpentine soil microbial communities from UC McLaughlin Reserve, CA, USA - Plot104A | ecosystem: Environmental > Terrestrial > Soil > Grasslands | place: USA: UC McLaughlin Reserve, Lake County...
ACCCTCGTGTTCGTGCTGTCCCGCGCCTCGCGGGCGTGGTCCGGTGATCCCGGCCCCCGGCGGTGGGCGGGTCCCCTCCATTCGCGGGGCATCGTGGTCCTGGTGTTCGTCGAGGTCGCGTTTGGAGCGGCGCTGGGCGCCATGGAGATCTCGATCACCGCGTTCGCCACCCAGGAGGGACACAGCAGCCTCGCCGGGGTGCTGATCGCGGTACAGGCGGCCGCGAGCCTGACCGCCGGCCTGTGGTACGGCGCACGTCACCACCGCGCGCCGGCGGGGGATCGCTATCCGCGGCTGACTCTACTGCTCGTGTTGGGATTCGTGCCGCTCCTGGCGACAACGTCGATCGTCGAGGCGCTTCCTCTGATGGCGCTCAGCGGCTTCGTCCTCGCGCCCAGCGGAACTGTCCTCTACACGCTCGTGGACGAGCTCGCGCCGCCAGGTACCACCACGGAGGCATTCACGTGGATGATCACCGCGATCACGGCCGGGGTGGCGGCGGGAACCGCGTTGGGCGGGGTCCTGGTCACCGGCGGTCACTCGCACCGCGGCCTGGTCGCAACCGTTGCGGCCGCGGCGATCGCATGCGCGATCGCCTATGTGGCCCGCCCGAGCCTGCGTCCTGCGACCAGCGCCGCATGAAGCGGCGGATGAGGCCGCTGAGCGCGAGAATGGTGGGGCCGGCTGGTTGCGTGAGGAGAAGGCGTGGGTTATCGCACCGATGTGCAGGCGTGGCTCGATGACCGGGCCGACGAAATGGTGGCGCTCCTGGAAGCGCTCGTGCGTGTGCCAACGGAGAACCCGCCGGGCCGCGAGCTGGGGCGATGCGCGAGTGTGCTGCGGGATGCGCTGGACCGGCTTGGCTTCGCGCCCGAGCTGATCGAGCTCTCGTCGTCCGACAGCCTCGAAGCACCCGCGATCGTGCGCGGCGCGGCGGGCAGGGGCCCGGAACTCGTCTACTACCACGGGCACTTCGACGTGGTCCCGGCCCAGAGCTCCTCGCAGTTCCGGCCTGAGCGTCGCAACGGGAGGATCATCGGTCGTGGCACCGCTGACATGAAGGGCGGTCTGGTCTCGATGCTCTACGGCGCTGCTGCCGCCCGCGAGCTGGGACTGCTCGACGGGCGCAGGATCGTCTTCCACTTCGTCTGCGACGAGGAGACCGGGAGCACCGCCGGCTCGGGGCACCTGCGCCGGGCCGAGCTGATCGATCCGGCGCGGTGGCGATGCTCACCGCCGAGCCGACCGGGGGCGTTATCTGGCACGCAGCCCGCGGTGCCATCACGCTGCGCGTCCAAACCACCGGCCGCGAGGCGCACGTGGGATATGCCCACGAGGGAGTCAACGCCTTCGAGCACATGATCCGGATCGCCGAGCCGCTGACCAGGCTCTCCCACGAGCTGCTCGACGAGCGGACGAGCTTCCCCGTCGAGAGCGACGGGGCGGCCGGTTCGATGCTGGTGGTTGGCGGGCAGGCCGGCGCGGGCGCGGGCTTCAATGTCGTTCCCGGCTCGGCGTGGTTCTCCATCGACCGCCGCTTCAACCCCGAGGAAGACCTCGACTCCGAGCTCGCGCGACTCACCGGCAGGATCAACGAGGCGGCCGAGGACGCCGGTGCCGACGTCGACATCGAGGTGCTGCAGGCGCAACCCTCCGTTAGCACGGACCAGGACCACCCCACGGCCCAGACGCTGGCCCGGTGTGTCGAGGCGGTCGAAAGCAACGCCCCGGCGTTTCGGCTGTGCCCGGGTGTGCTGGACACCCGCTGGTACTCGCAACTCGGGATCCCGGCCTTCGCGTACGGCGGCGGTCGCCTGGACGTTTCCCACGGCCCCGACGAGTACATCGACGAAGCGGCGATGCGCCGATGCGCTGCCGTCTACGCACTGTTCGCCTCTGAGCTCACACGATGATCGGAGCGGGCACCGCGGCGCCACGGCCGGGTCGATGCAATCCGCGTCCGCCTTCCGGGCGTAGATTGCCGTTGATCCACGCACGACGCGGGTGTTTCCGCATTTTGGGTGCCCGTTTTTCGCTCCCAAGGCTGCCCCCACGGGAACGCCCGTTCGCGTCCGTAAACTCGTAACGATGCCTCGGTCCGAACGCATCGTCATCTCCGGCGCGCGCGCCCACAACCTCAAGGGAGTCGATCTCGAGCTTCCACGCGACGCGCTGATCGTCATGACCGGGCTTTCCGGGTCCGGCAAGTCGAGCCTCGCGTTCGACACGATCTATGCCGAGGGTCAACGCCGCTATGTCGAGTCGCTGTCTGCCTACGCGCGCCAGTTCCTGGGCCAGATGGAGAAGCCCGACGTCGATTCGATCGAGGGGCTGTCGCCGGCGATCTCAATCGACCAGAAGACGACGTCTCGCAACCCGCGCTCGACGGTGGGCACGGTGACAGAGATCTACGACTACCTGCGGCTCCTGTGGGCCCGGATCGGAAAGCCCCACTGCTACAGCTGCGGCGCGCCGATTCAGGGCCAGTCGTTGGAGCAGATCACGGACCGCGTGATCACGCTGGACGAGGGCACCAGGTTCATGGTGCTGGCGCCGATCGTCCGCGGCCGCAAGGGCGAGTACGGGCGCCAGCTCGAGGAGATGCGCGGCCAGGGCTACGTGCGCGCAGTGATCGACGGCGAGTTGCGTCGGCTCGACGAGGACATCGAGCTCGACAAGAAGTTCAAGCACGACATCTCGGTGGTCGTGGACCGTCTCGTGATGAAGGAGGGCGTCCGCAAGCGGCTCTCCGAGTCGATCGAGGCGGCCTCCCAGCTCGCCGAAGGGATCGTCGAGGTGGAGCTCGTGGACGGTGGCGGCAAGGGCGGCCAGGTCAGCAACGGCGACGAGGCCCCGGGCGTGAAGGTGCTGAGTGGCCCAAGCGCAGGCAAGCGCGGCGAGGTGCTCGTGTTCTCGGAGAAATTCGCCTGCTTGAACTGCGGCACGTCGATGCCCGAGCTCGAGCCCCGGATCTTCTCGTTCAACTCGCCGCACGGCTGCTGCGAGCGCTGCCATGGGCTGGGTTTCCAGCGGGTCATCGATCCCGACCTCATCGTCCCCGACCCAACCCTGTCCATCTCGGAGGGTGCTCTGCAGCCCTGGACGAAGGCGGCTTCGATGTATCACCGGCGGCTCCTGGAGGCGGTCGCCGAAGCCAACGGGGTCGACATCGAAGTCCCGTGGCAGGACCTGCCGGCCGCCGATCGGGAGTTGCTCCTCGACGGCACGGGGACTGAGAGGCACACCGTCAGCTACCGGAACCGGTTCGGTCGCCGGCGCACCTACACAGTGCGGTTCGACGGTATGCTCGCCAGCCTCGAGCGGCGCTACGAGAACACCGATTCGGACAACACGCGCGAGCGGATCGAGGGGCTCATGGCCCTCCAGCCGTGTCCCGCGTGCGGCGGCGCCCGGCTGCGCCCGGAGAGCCTGGCGGTCACCGTCGGCGACCTCAACATCTACGAGTACACCCAGCTCTCTGCCCGCGCGGCCCTGCGCTGGATCGACGATCTGGAACTCACCGAGACCGAGCGGGCGATCGCCCGGCTCGTAGTACGCGAGATCGCCGAGCGGTTGCGATTCCTGGACAGCGTGGGCATCGGCTACCTGTCGCTGGAGCGGGCAGCGACCACGCTTTCAGGCGGCGAGGCGCAGCGGATCCGGCTCGCTACGCAGATCGGCTCGTCGCTCGTTGGGGTCCTCTACATCCTCGACGAGCCGTCGATTGGGCTGCACCAGCGCGACAACGCGAAGCTCATCGACACGCTCAAGCGGTTGCGCGATCTGGGTAACACGGTCATCGTCGTCGAGCACGACGAGGGAACGATCCGGGCCGCCGATCACGTGGTGGATCTCGGGCCCGGTGCGGGCGAGCACGGGGGAGACGTGGTGGCCGAGGGCACTCCGGCGCAGCTGGCCCGCGCTCCCGAATCGCTCACCGGCCAGTATCTGAACGGCGAGCGCTCGATCCCGGTGCCCGAGCATCGGCGCGCACCGCGCGACGGGCTGGTGGTCCGCGGCGCCCGCCAGCACAATCTGAAGGGGGTCGATGTCAAGGTGCCTCTTGGGGTCTTCTGCTGCGTCACCGGCGTCTCCGGCTCGGGCAAGTCCACCCTGGTCAACGAGATCCTCTACCGGGCGCTGTCCAACCGCCTCCATCGTGCCCGCCTGCGGCCGGGGGCCCACGACCGCATCGACGGGATCCAGCACGTCGACAAGATCATCAACATCGACCAGTCCCCGATCGGCCGGACGCCGCGGTCCAACCCGGCCACGTACACCGGGGTCTTCGATCACATCCGCGACCTGTTCTCGAAGACCAAGGAGGCTCGAGTCCGCGGCTACAAACCAGGGCGATTCAGCTTCAACGTCAAGGGCGGCCGCTGCGAGGTCTGCCGCGGCGACGGCCAGATCAAGATCGAGATGCACTTCCTACCGGATGTCTATGTGCCGTGCGAGCAGTGCCACGGCCGGCGCTACAACCGCGAGACGCTCGAGGTCCGCTTCAAGGGCAAGTCGATCGCCGACGTGCTGGAGATGTCGGTGGAGGAGGCGGTCGAGTTCTTCGCGCACATTCCGAAGATCAATCGTCGACTTCGGACCCTGCACGACGTCGGGCTCGACTACATACGGCTGGGACAACCGGCGACGACGCTCTCGGGCGGCGAGGCTCAGCGGGTGAAGCTCGCCACCGAGCTCTCGAAGGTCGCCACCGGCGACACCCTCTACATCCTTGACGAGCCGACCACGGGCCTCCATTTCGCCGACGTACAGCGGCTGCTGGAGGTGCTCGACCGGCTGGTCGAGTCGGGCAACACGGTCGTCGTGATCGAGCACAATCTCGACGTGATCAAGTCGGCGGACCGCATCATCGATCTCGGCCCGGAGGGCGGCGAGGCCGGCGGGGAGGTCGTAGCCACCGGCACGCCGGAGGAGGTCGCCGCGACTCCCGCCTCGTACACTGGCCGGTTCTTGCGCAATCTGGTCACCCCGGCGAAGCCCGCCGCTCGCCGCCGCGTCCAGCGGCGGCGCCGCGAGCCCGTCGCGGCCTGATCGAGCCGCACCGTCCTCGGATGACCTCGAAGCCATTGGTGATCGCGCTGCTGGCGCTGGTCGCCTTCTTCGCGATCTACGGCGTCGCCGTGCAGACCCAGGTGGGGCAGCGCGCCGACGAGGCGGCTCTGGTGGGCAGGAGGTCGGCACCGCAGCGGGCGCAGGAGGCCGCCGACCGGCTGCTGCGCTTCATCACCATCGGGTCGCTCGTCGCCGCGGTGGTCGTTCTGGGAGGCCTCGCCTGGCTGTGGCGCCGTCCCTGGCTCATTGCCCTTCCGGCAGCGATCGTGGGGGCGAGCCTGCTCGCGACGGAGGCATTCAAGGTGATGATCTTGGAGCGCCCAGACCTGTGGCCCTCGCGGCTGGTGGAAAACACCTACCCGTCCGGCCATACGACCGTCGCGGCGAGCCTCGGGCTGTCCGCGGTGCTCATCGCGCCGACGCGCCTCCGGGGGGTCGTGGCGCTGGTGGCTGCGCTGTTCGCGGCGGGCGTGGGAATTCTCGTCGTGACGGCGAACTGGCATCGCCCGAGCGATCCACTCGGCTCCTATGCGCTCACGCTCGCCATCACCGCTGGGATCGTTGCCCTGCTTCAGGCTTGGCGGCCGTCTGACCTCGGCGCCGGACGCGCCGAGGGCCCGGCGCCGCCGTCCGCAACGGTGCTGGCGCGTCGCCTGGAGGGAGCCGCGATCGCGACCGGGGCGTTCCTCTTCGTGGGTGCTGTGCTTCTCGCGGCGCTCCGGTACGGGCCTGAGGTGGCATGGAACCGGCCGCACGCGGCGTTCCTCGCCGGTGTGGTCGCGATGCTCGTCGCCGCCGGCATCACCGTCGCCGCGCTGCTGCGATCGCTTCCCGAGCCGGAACCGTGATCCCCCAAGAGATTTTGGCAGCTCAGGTACGCAATGGCGTCCCTGAATTGCCAAAGCCGTTCGGTCGAGGCGCCTTGGGTCACCCGTTATCGTGCGCGCATGGACCCCGCACCGCCCAACTCCGGCGATGGAGCCGGCTTGAGCGGGCATCTGATCGGGGTTGACGTGGGCGGGACGAAGGTCGCCGTGGCCACACTCGAGGACGAGCGCCTCAGCAGCCCCAGCGTCCAGCCCACGCAGGCCCTGAGCGCCGACGGGCTGGTCGGCGAGATCGTCGGGGCCGTCGAATCGGTGCGCGCGGACCGGACCCGGGCGGTGGGCGTCGGGGTCCCATCGGTGGTGGAGTTCGCCACCGGGCGCGTGCGCTCGAGCGTGAACCTCCACCTGGCGGCTTTCGATCTGCGAGGCGTGCTGCAGGACCGGCTCGGCCTCCCGGTCTTCGTCGACAATGACGCCACCGTCGCCGCCCTCAGCGAGGCATTCGACGAAGGCGGCCGCACGATCGTCCAGAACCTGGTGATGTTCACGGTTGGAACTGGCATCGGCGGCGGATTGGTTCTCGGCGGGAGGATCTATCGCGGCTCCACCGGCGCCGCGGGCGAGATCGGTCACACCCTGATCGGGATGAGCTTCGGCGAGGGCACGCCGAAACGGGCCGGCTTTCCCCAGGCCGGATCACTGGAGTCGCTTGCCTCGGGGCGGGTGCTCGACCGCATCGGCGCCGACGTCGCCGCCCAGCGCCCGGATTCGGAGCTGGGACGGTTGGCGGCCCAGGGCGAGCATGTCGATGGGCATGACGTGGTGCGCGCCGCGCATGACGGCGATCCCGACGCCGTCGGCGCCCTCCGCGTCCTGGGCGAGCGCCTGGGCATCGGGATCGCGAATGCCATCAACACCTTCGACCCCGACGAGGTGGTCGTGGGTGGGGGAGTCTCGGTGGCGGGGGAGCTCTTGCTCGGACCGGCACGCGACGTCGCCCGCGAGTTCGTCCTGTCCGGCGTCGGCGAGCGCACCCAGATCAGGATCGCGAGGCATGGAGGCGACGCCGGCGTTCGCGGTGCCGCGCTTCTGGCGGGGCTCGAGCTGGCTGAGCCCGAGGTCGCCTTCGCGTCCCCGCGAAGCGAGATCGAGGCCCGCTCGTGACCGCGGCGACCGAGACCGAGGTCCTGCCCGAGAACCCGTTCGCCGCTGACGTCGAGGAGCCGCTCCCGCCGCCGACGACCCTCGTCATTTTCGGCGCGACGGGCGACCTGGCGGGCCGAAAGCTCCTGCCCGCGGTCTACAACCTCCGCCGCGGAGGGCTCCTTCCGGAGAGCTTTCACATCATCGGGATCGGCCGGCGGGACGCCGGCGACGAGCAGTTCCGCGCGCATGCGCACGATTCGATCGCAACGTTTTCCCGCACCGGACTCGACGACGACACCTGGCGGACGCTCGAACCCAAGCTCGAGTTCATCAGGGGAGATCTCGACGATCCCGCGCTGTACCGGACGCTCGCGAGGCGGCTGGGCGATGGCGATTTCCAGGCCGGGTCGTCGCAGCGTGTCTTCTACCTGGCCGTGTCCCCGGCATTCTTCGGCACGATCGCCAAGTCGCTTGCCGCGGTCGGCCTGGGGGCCGAGGCCGATCCGCCGACCCGCCTGATGATCGAGAAGCCCTTCGGTCACGATCTCGACACGGCGCTCGCGCTCAACGCCGAGGTCTCCTCGGCGTTCGACGAGTCGCAGATCTTCCGCATCGATCACTACCTGGGCAAGGAGACGGTTCAGAACGTGCAGGTGATGCGGTTCGCGAACGGCATCCTCGAGCCGGTCTGGAACCGCCGCTACGTCGAGCACGTGCAGATCACGATGGCCGAGGACATCGGCATCGGCCGGCGGGCGGGCTATTACGACTCCGCCGGCGCGATTCGCGACGTGATCCAGAATCACCTGATCCAGCTCATGTCATTGGTGGCGATGGAGGCCCCGGTGCGCTTCGACGCCGGCACGATCAGGGACGAGAAGGTCAAGCTACTTCGGTCGGTACGGCGCTACGCGCTGGCGGAGGTTCCCGAGTACGTGGTTCGCGGCCAGTACGGGTCTGGTTGGATCGGCGGGGAGGAGGTCCCCGCCTACGTGGACGAGGAAGACGTGCCGGACGACTCGCGCACCGATACCTATGTGGCCATGCGGGTCGAGGTTGACAACTGGCGCTGGGCGGGGACGCCGTTCTACCTCAGGTGTGGCAAGCGCCTCCCGAGGCGCGTGACCGAGATCGCGGTGCGGTTCCGCCCGGTTCCGCACCTGCCATTCGCCCGAGCCGACATCGGGGAGGTGGAGCCAAACGAGATGGTGCTGTCGGTGCAGCCGGACGAGGGCGCATCGCTGCGGCTGGTCGCAAAGGTTCCGGGGCAGACGATGAACGTGAGGCCGGTCCAGATGGAGTTCAAGTACGGGACCTCTTTCCTGGGCGACTCGCCGGAGGCATACGAGCGCCTCCTGCACGACGCGCTGCTGGGTGACGCCACTCTGTTCACCCGCGCGGACGAGGTCGAGGAGGAGTGGCGGATCATCGAGCCGGTGCTCCAAGCGTGGCAGGAGGATCCGCACGGGCCGGCGACCTACGGGGCGGGAAGCCAGGGGCCTCCGGAAGCCGACGAGCTCCTCGCGGTGCGCGGTCGGCGCTGGAGGCAGCTGTGAGCGCGACGGCGACGATCGGGCGGGAGTACCCGGAGCGCACCCGCTGGGTCGGCAAGGGGGTCACAGCGGAGGACATCAACGCCGAGCTGGATCGACTGCACCGCGCCGCAGGCGGTTCGGGAAAGGTGCTCGCACTTGCGAGGACGCTGAACCTGATCGTCGTGCCGTGCTCGGACCGCATTGAGAAGCGCGTTGAGCAGGCCCTGGACGGGCTGGGCGGTCATACGCCGTCCCGCACCCTGGTGCTCCGCGAGCAGGGCAAGAAGCGACTCGACGCGAATCTGGTGATGGAGTGCGAATCGCCGGTGGCGGCCGGTCATGTCGGCCTTTGCCACGACCGCGTTCTGCTGACCATGGACGAGTCGCGGCTCGAGCACTCCGAGTCGCTCCTGGCGCCGCTCATCGTCGCCGACCTGCCTACCGTGCTCTGGCTTCCCGAACCGGGCACCGCGATCCCCGATCCTGGCCTGCTCGAACGGGCCCAGCATGTGCTGGTGGACTCGGGCGCCGGCGACGAGGCGGAACTTCGCCGGCTGGGGGAGCTCGCCGGCGACATCAGGGTTCACGATCTGGCGTGGGGGCGGCTCGAGTACTGGCGGGCGGCGACCGCCGCCGCCTTCGACCCCGCGGAGCGTCGGCGGCTCCTCCCCGCAATCACTGCGGTCAAACTGCGCTACGAGAAGCACGGGCTGGGCGCGGGGCTGTTGCTCGCCGGCTGGATTGCCGCCCGCGCCGGATGGAGCCCGGGGTCGCTCGAGCGCAACGACGGCCGTGCCCGGGTCCAGGCTGCCCGCCGCGACGGCGGCAAGGTCACCATCGAGCTCGACGAGGCACCGCCCGATCACGGGTGCGGCGGGGTGGATGCAATGCAGTTCGTGGGTGACTCCGGAGAGGTCGCGGTCGGCCGCGGGGGCGCGACGAGCTCGCTCCGCGACATGTTCGCCGAAGCCCTCCAGCCGGAGCCCTCGTTCTCGCGCGGCTACCTTCCTGCTGTGACTGCGGCCTCGACGATGCTGGATGGCACGACGTGACCTCGGTATGCGTCGCCGCAACCGCAGCGGAGGCCGCCGAGGCGGCCGCCGATCGCCTCCACACGGCGATCGAAGACGCCAGGGAGGCGCGGGGGGCAGCGCACCTGGCCCTCGCCGGCGGCACCACGCCCCGCCGGACCTACGAGCTCCTTGCTTCACGCATCGACGATTGGACGGGGGTCGAGGTGTGGTTCGGCGACGAGCGCGCGGTGGGCCCCGACGACCCGGAGAGCAACTACCGGATGGCGTCGGAGACGCTCCTTGCGGACGGCACCGGCCCCGAGGTTCACCGCATCGAGGGAGAGCGCGGGCCGCAGGAGGCCGCGGCCGCGTACGCGGTCGAGCTCGAGAGGCGGCTACCCAAGGAGGATGGCATCCCCATCCTCGATCTCGCTCTGGAGGGCCTCGGCCCCGACGGGCACACCGCGTCGCTGTTCCCCGGGAACCCCGCCGTCAATGCCGACGGCCTCTGCGCAGCGGTGCACGACGCGCCGAAGCCGCCGCCGGACCGGATCACGCTCACCGTCCCGCTACTGAGAGCGGCCCGATCGATCGTCTTCCTCGCGACGGGCGCCGACAAGGCCGATGCGGTCCGCGGCCTCCTGGCCGCTCCGGACCCGAAGATCCCGTCAAGCCTCCTCGCCGGGGATCGCACCGAGGTGATCGTGGACCGGGACGCGGCGCCACCGGGCCAGCCCTAGGAGCGAAACAGGCAATAAGGGCAGTCTCGTTGGGGACCTTCGACTTTTGCTCTCATATCGCCGTGGGTGTTGGCCCCGGGCGGTTGGGCTACCCGGAGACGTCCGCGCTCGTCGGGGCGCCGTCGCCGCTCGCGGTCGTCGGAGGCGCGGACGGACCATCCCCGCCGGAGTGCCGCTTCGCGCCGCTCTTCTTCTCGTAGACCGCGCTGAGGAGGGCCGCGCCGATGCCGCCGCCGAAGTCGCCGAGCCCCGCCAGGTGCACGGCCGGCGGGTTCTGGTCGCTGAACAGGTGAGGCTGCATCGCATTGCGGATCCGTTTGACATACGGCTCTCCGAAACGGCAGCCGAGGCCCCCGCCGATGATGACCGCCTCGACGTCCAGCAGATTCACCGCCGAGGCGATGCCGGTTCCGAGCGCCTCGATTGCGCGGTCGACCAGCTTCTCCGCCAGCGGGTCGTTGTCCTTGATCGCGCGCGCCCAGATTCCGCTTGTGAGTCGGTCACGACCGCGCTTCTTCATGATCTTGAACAGGTCCGTCTTCGTGCCATCGGCGTGTTCCTTGCGTGCCTTGATCTCCATCGCCGCGCGCCCGGCGTAGGCCTCCATGCAGCCGCGGCGCCCGCAGGTGCAGCGCGCCCCGTCTTGCTTCACGACCATGTGTCCGATCTCGCCCGCGGCCCCCCGCCCGGGCCACTGCTCGCCGTTCAGGATAATGCCGCCGCCGACGCCGGTGCCCCAGAAGACGCCGATCAGGGACTCATAGTCGCGGCCGGCGCCGAGCTCTGCCTCGGCCTCGGTGGCAACACCCACGTCGTTTCCCACCGACACCGGCGTACCGAGGGAGTCCGAGAGCCACTTGCCGAGCTCGAACGTGCCGCCCCAACCGGGAAGGTTCTTGGCCTGCGTCACCGAGCCGGTCTTCTCATTCACGTCGCCGGGTGATCCGACCCCGGCGCTCGCGAGCTCGCTTGACTCCACGCCGGCGTCCTGCGCTGCCTCGCGAAGCGCATCCGACATCTCCTTGGCCACGTCCTTCGGCTCGCCCTCTGTAGGCGTGGGCCGCCGTGACTGGCCGACGACGTTCCACTTGCCGTCCACGATGACGGCCTGGATCTTGGTGCCGCCGAGGTCGATTCCACCTCGCAAAACCTTTCTGGGACTCACGCGATCACTTTCTTTTGCGCGCCTGCAGGTGGGATGACTCTAGCCGGGATGGTTGGCGGTCTCGGTCTCGATCACGCTCACCACCGCGTTGATCAGCGAGAGGTGCGTGAACGCCTGCGGGAAATTGCCGAGATGCCGCCCGCTGGCGGCCTCGATCTCCTCTGCATAGAGCTGCAGAGGGCTCGCGAACGAGAGCAGCTTCTCGCAGAGGGCTCGGGCGCGCTCGACCTCGCCGATCTGGGCCAGCGCCGTGACCAGCCAGAACGAGCAGATGGTGAAGGTGCCCTCCTCGCCCGCAAGCCCGTCGTCGGTGTGCTCGACGCGGTAGCGCAGGACCAGGCCGTCCTGAGTGAGCTCATCGGCGATCGCCACCACCGTCTTGCGCACCCGCTCGTCGTCGGCGGGCAGGAAGCCCATCAGCGGTATCAGCAGGAGGGAGGCGTCGAGGGCGTCGGTGTCGTAGTGCTGGACGAACACGCCCCGCTCGTCGACGCCCTTATCGCAGATCTCGGCCTTGATCTCATCGGCCACGTTCGCCCATCGTTCGGCTCGTTCGGAGTCCCCCCGTGACTCCGCGAGGCGCCTACCACGGTCCAGGGCCACCCAGCACAGCACCTTGGATGCCGTGAAGTGCTTCGCCTCGCCGCGGACCTCCCAGATCCCCCGGTCGGGCTCCGACCAGTGGGTGGAGGCGTCGTCCACGAATCCGGCGAGCAGCTCCCACGCCGCCTTCGGCATCTGCTGCGTGAGGCCGTGGCGGGCGTGGATCGCGATCGAGTCGAGCAGCATGCCCCACACGTCGTGCTGCTTCTGGTCGAATGCGCCGTTGCCGATCCGGACTGGGCGAGCGCCCCCATAGCCCGAGAGATGGTCGAGCGTCTGCTCGGTCAGCTCCTGCTCGCCGCCGATGCCATACATGATCTGAAGCGGGTTGCCCGCCGCCGCCGCCATGACGAAGGCGAAGAACTCGAAGGCCTCCCATTCGAAGCCCAGGGTGAAGAGTCCCCAGAGCATGAAGGCCGAGTCGCGAACCCAGGTGAAGCGGTAGTCCCAGTTGCGCTCCCCGCCCGGAGTCTCAGGCAACGAGGTCGTGGCCGCCGCCAGGACCGCGCCGGTCGGCGCGTAGCTCAGCCCCTTGAGCGTCAGCGCGCTGCGCTCCAGGTAGCTTCGCCACGGGTGGTCCGGGAACGTGCCACCCTTCAGCCACTGGCGCCAGACCTGAGTCGTGCTCCACACCTGCCCGGCCGCGTCCTGGGGCGACCCCGGAGCATCGTCCTCGCCCCATGAGAGCGCAGCGAAGGTGCTCTCGCCCTCCCTGAGTGAGGCCCGAGCCATCGCCCGCGGGCCCGTGAGCCCGAGGGGCATGCTCGTCGTCAGCCGAAGCTCGAGATCGCCGCTGGGCGCACGAACCGTGGCCGCCTCGTATCCCTCGCCCGTGTAGCTCCACCCGCCCGGCTCCCTGCCGTAGTCGAAGACCGGCAGGCAGTTGAGCAACACCTCCGCGTCGCCGTCCACGCAGGTGGCCACGCGCAGCAGTGTGCCGGCGGCGACGAAGTCTCCCGGCGCGCGCTTGTAGTGCGCCTGGCGCTTGCCGCCGTGCCAGCGGTGTGTGACCAGGCAGTCATAGACCTGCAGCCACCCCGTCGACGTCTGCCACGTCGTCTCCAACACCATGCTTCCCGGCAGATAGCGACGATGGCTGGGAACCTCGATTCCCTCGGGAACCAGCCCGAACACGCCGGCAGTCCGGTCAAGCATCGCCCCGAAGACGCTCGGGGAGTCGGGTCGCGGCAGGCACAGCCACTCGACCCGGCCGCCGGACGCCACCAGCGCGCAGGTCTCGCAATCCGAGAGGAACGCGTAGTCCGCGATCGGCGGGAAGTCACCCGGCGCCCCGGCCTCGGCGTCGCCCTCCGGAGTGCTCGGAGTCGGCACGTCGAGGCCGCCTGGCTGGGCGCTCAAGGCTCTACTCGCCTCTGCACGGGCGCCTGGCGGCGCGGTAGCGGCGGATGAGGATGTTGGTGGAGCTGTCGTGTTCCAGATCCGGCTCCGAGTCGGCCTGAAGCTCGGGGACGATTCGCTTGGCCAGCACCTTGCCGAGCTCGACCCCCCACTGGTCGAAGGAGTCGATGCCCCAGATCGCCCCCTGGGTGAAGACGCTGTGCTCGTACAGCGCCACCAGAGTTCCCAGGACCTCGGGCGTGAGCTCGGCGGCCATGATCGTGTTGGAGGGACGGTTGCCTCTCTCTGGGGTGAACCCATTTGCGCCGAGCCTCGTTAGCGCTGTCCTGATAATGGCCCTGGTGATCGTCGTGTACAAGGTCTTC
>Ga0126312_10001905_pt1 | contig 13823 bp, 14 predicted proteins | sample Plot104A_FD_92537 | JGI IMG/M metagenome (GOLD analysis project Ga0126312, IMG submission 92537) | Serpentine soil microbial communities from UC McLaughlin Reserve, CA, USA - Plot104A | ecosystem: Environmental > Terrestrial > Soil > Grasslands | place: USA: UC McLaughlin Reserve, Lake County...
GACCAGCTTCTCGTCGGGCGGCCCGACCCCGTTCGGCCACATCCTGAAGCCCGACGTCGGCGCGCCCGGCGCGGCCATCCTCTCTTCGACGCTGCGCGCGTTCGGCGGCCCCTTCGCAGTCTTCGACGGGACGAGCATGGCGGCGCCCCACGTCGCCGGAGCCGCCGCGCTTCTGCTCGAGCGCCATCCCACCTGGTCGCCGCGCACCGTCAAGTCGGCGCTCGTGAGCACTGCAGGCCCGGCCTGGGCGGACACGGCGAGGACGCAGGTAGCGTCCGTGCTGCTCTCCGGAAGCGGCCTCGTCAACGTCCAGGCGGCGGACACCCCGTTCGTCGTGACCGATCCGGTATCGCTCTCGCTCGGCGACCTCAATGTGCGCGGCGGGGCTCGCCGATCGGCTCGCCTGCTCGCGATCTCCGACGCCGGCGGCGGCGCCGGAACCTGGGCTCTGCAGGTTCAGCCGCAGTCCGCCAGTTCGGGAGCCGCGCTCGAGATCCCAGCGTCGGTGACGGTCCCGCCGGGCGGGAGCGTTCAGATCGGCGTCGCGGCGGCCGCGGCGGCCGACGCCCCGGCCGGCGACAACTACGGCTTCCTCCTGCTTCGCCGGGGGGCAACGGTCCGCAAGGTGGCGTATGCGTTCTTCGTGACGCGACCCGGGATCGCGGCGATCACGCCGCTCAAGCTTCGTCGCTTCCAGGTCGGCAACACGGCGCGCGGCTTTTCCAACACGAACGTGTACCGGTTCCCTGCGCTGCCGTTCGGGCCGCCGCCCGACTACGTCGGCAAGCCGATGGACGAGAAGGGGGCGGAAACGCTCTACGTGATGAGGGTCAACAACCCCGTGGCGAACGCCGGCGTGGCCGTGATCGCCGCGAGCCGCGGCGCGCTGATCCATCCCTGGCTGCTCGGCTCGCCCGACGAGAACGACGTCCAGGGATACCCGGGCACTCCGGTGAACGTGAACTCGCTGACGTTCGGCTATCGCGCCGACGTGGGCGCGGCGGGCCTGCTCTTCCCGCGCCGCGGCCGCTACTTCGTCGCGGTCGACTCGGGCTCCGACGAGTACACCGGCCGCTCCTTCGCCGGCGGGTACATCCTGCGTACGTGGCAGAACGACGTGCGGCCGCCACGGATCCGCTTGGTGACCAAGCGCATCGCGGCCGGGCGGTCGCTTGTCGCGGCACGCGTGACCGACCGCGGCGCCGGAGTTGACCCGATCTCGCTCGTGATCGCCTACCGGCGCGTGCTCGTCGGCGCGGCTGCGTACGACCCCGGCTCCGGGCTCGCGCTCTTCTCGATCCCGGGCGCCGCGCCTGCGTTCCGGGCCGGTCGTACACCGGCGGTCTTCCTGGCCTCCGACTTCCAGGAGGCGAAGAACGTCGACCAGGCAGGCGCGAATGTGCTCCCGAACACCCGCTTCCAGCCCGCTCGGATCCGGGTCGTGCGAGGCCCGGCGCTGACCTGGCTGATACCGGCCTCCCGCGGATGTGCGGCGCGCCGCCAGTCGCTACTGGTCGCGGCGAGCTCGAGCGCTCGGATCCGCTCGGTGCGGTTCTACGACGGCAAGCGCGGCGTCGCGACCGTGAGGCGCGGCGTCGCCGGCCTGTACTCCGCGACGTGGCGGACTCGACGCGCCAAGAAGGGCCGGCACGCGCTGCGCGCCGTCGTGCTCGACAGGCGCGGCCGCACGCTGTCGGCGCGGCACGTCATGCGGATCTGCCGCTAGGCCCGAGCCGGGAAACGCTCGAGGATCCAGGCCGGCCCAAGTGGGTCGATCCGGTACGGCCGTCCGTTCACGAGCGCGTAGTCGCGCGTCTTCGGATCCATTGGGAGGCGCGCCTCTGCCGGGAAGAACTGGTTGTGGCGTCCGATCAGCTCGTTGACGGCGTCGAAGCGCCACCGACGCGCGAGCCGTTCCCAGCGAGCCGGGAAGTCCTCCCCGTCCGCCGCGAGCAGCTCCGCCCTCGCTTCGGCGAGCTGCCGCTCGTGCTCCGCGGTCTCCTCTGCGATCTGCCGCAACCGACGCATGTACGGCAGCGGGCCGCCGAGCGAGGCGATGTAGGTCTCCGCAGTCGGGCGGAAGTTGCGCGCGCGCAAGCGCTGCGGCTTGCCGATGAGGGGGTTGCCCTCGAGGTCACGGGCGACGGCGTCTCCGACCGCCCGGTCGCGTGGGTCGTCCTCGATGGTGGCTCCGCCCCACTGCCCGAGGATTCGCTCGCGTTCGCGCCTCTCCACTGCCGTTATTGTGCCGAGCCGCGTGCGGATTGCCGTAGTCACGGGAGGCTCGAGCGGCATCGGCGCCGCGACCGCGCGGCTGCTCGCCGAGCAGGGCTGGCGCTGCGTTCTGCTGGCACGCCGGGAGGACCGCCTGCGTGCAATCGCCGACGAGATCGGCGCCGAGTGGGAGCTGTGTGACGTTGCCGACCGCGAGGCCGTGGACACCGTCGCGGCGCGGGTCACGGAGCGTCACCGAGCGATCGGACTGCTCGTGAACTCCGCAGGGATTCCGGGCCGGTCGACGTTTCTCCGCTCGGAGCCCGAGCTGATCGAGCGCGTGGTGCGCACGAACTATCTCGGCTCCGTCTGGTGTGCGCGCGCGTTCCTGACGGCGCTCGAGGCCGGTAGTCCGTCGCACCTGGTGAACATCGTCTCGGTCGCGGGCACGGTGGCCGTCGGGCGGGCCGGGCCGTACGCGGCCTCGAAGCACGCCCAGCTCGCCTTCTCCCGCTCGCTCACGATCGAGCTCGCACCGCGCGGGATCAACGTGCATACGATCAACCCGGGCTTCGTCGAGACGGAAGGCTTCCCACAGACGCAGCTGCTCGAGCACCGGGTGCTCGCCCATACGGTCGCGGAGCCCGCGCTGGTCGCGCGGCGCGTGATCGCCGCCGTCGAGCGCGGGACGGTCGAGTCGTTCGTCCCGCGCTGGTACCGGCCGGCCGCGGTCGTCCAGGCGCTCATTCCCGGCGTTCTTGCGCGCACGCAGGCTGCTCGCCACCGTCGGCGTAAGGCCCGTGGCTAAGGTCTCGGAGTGGATATCGAGCTGCTCTACTGGGACGGCTGTCCGTCGTATCCGGAGGCCCGCGAGCTGCTCGAGGAAGTGCTTGCGGCCCACGGTGTCGACGCCGACATCCGGATGACGCACGTCGGGACCGACGCGGAGGCCGAGCGGCGCGGCTTTCCGGGGTCACCGACGATCCGCATCGACGGCCGCGACGTCGACGACCGTGGAGCGGCGGCGGCGCCGTCTCTCACCTGTCGCGTCTACTACCTGTCCGATGGCAGGCCGTCCCCGATTCCGAGCCGCGAAGAACTGGAGGCCGCACTGAGATGACGCTCGCTCTCGCAACCGATGCTCCGCCGTTCGACCTCCCTGGCGTCGACGGCGCGAACCACTCGCTGGAAGACTACGCCGACGCGCCTGTCCTGGCGATCGTGTGGTCCTGCAACCACTGCCCCTACGTCCTCGCCTGGGAGGGACGGATGAGCGCGATCCAGCGCGGCTACGGCGACCGCGGCTTTCGGCTCGTCGCGATCAGCTCGAACGATGCGGATCGCTATCCGACCGACTCGTTCGAGGCGATGAAGCACCACGCCTCGGAGCAGGACTTCCCGTTCGACTACCTCTACGACGCCGATCAGTCGGTCGCACGCGCGTACGGGCCCGAGCGCACGCCCGAGGTCTTCCTCTTCGACTCCGAGCGGCGGCTCGTCTACCACGGCGCGATCGACGACTCGCGCGACGAGGGTGCCGTGTCGGAGCACTACCTACGCGAGGCGATCGAGGCGGCGCTCGAGGGTCGCGAGCCGCCGACGCGCGAGACGCCGCCGGTCGGGTGCACGGTCAAGTATCGGGAGTGAAGAGCGTTCCGCCCCAGGACGCCGGATCGACGTCCGCGATCGACTCCGAGAACGTCCAGTGGTGGCCGCCGGGATCCTCGGCGGTGTACTGCCTCTCCCCGTAGGGGTAGTCGGCCGGGGGGTTGACGATCAGGGCGCCGTGAGCAGAGGCCTGCTCGTGATGCGCGTCGGCGTCCTCGACGCGCACCAGCAAGCTCGAGCGCGACCCGTCGGGGGCATGGGCGCGCTCGATTGCGATCACGGCGCCGTCCCCGTAGACGAGCTGGATCCGGTGGTTGCCGATGCGAAGGCGCTCGGCAAAGCCGAAGGCGGCGCAGAGCCAGCCGCTCGCCTCGGCCACGTCGGCGTACGGCAGCTCCGGGATCACCGAAGCGGTCGGAACGGAGCGGTTGGAGATCACGTTGGTGCTCCCAGGATCGGCTTCGTGAGCAGATACCAGGCGACAGTCGCGGTGTACGCGTCGGCGCCGACGAGCGCCCGCGCCCGTTCCCGCGCCTCGCCTTCGCAGCCGGCAAGGTCGAGGTACGGCTCGAGCTCCCGCCGCTGGGTGTCGAACTCAGCGCGGCGGAGGACGAGGTTGTTCGCGTCGAAGAGGGCGCGCTGATCGGCGTCGGAGAGCGCGCGCGAGTGCGTCGGGTCGCGCGTGCGTTCGAAGCGGTTGAGCTCGAGCGCGGCCAGCGGATCGACCGGAGCGATCTGGTCGACCACGAGCAGCGTCCCACCGGGCCTGGTGACGCGGGCGAGCTCCGCGACGGCGACCTCGGGACGGGAGACGTGATGCAGCGTGTTGAGCGAGGCGGCGAGATCGAACTCGCCGTCCGCGAAAGGGAGTGCAGTCACGTCGCCTTCGGCGAGTGAGACGTTCGAGTGCTCCGCGAGTCGCTTGCGGGCCTCGTCGAGAAGGTCCGGGACGACGTCGACGGCGACGACTTCGCGGACGAGCCCGCTAAGCGCGAAGGCGAGAGCTCCGGTGCCCGTCCCCGCGTCGAGCGAGCGTTCGGAACCGGTCAGGGGAACGAAGCGGCGAACGCGTTCGCGGAGGGCGTCGGAACGCGCGTCCGTGTGCCGCGCGAGCTGCTCGGCGGTAGCCGCGTAGCGCCGGCGAACGGCGTCCGTTTCAGTCATGTCGGCATCTCGCCCTGTGGTCCGGTTCGCCCAGCCTCCTCCCCGCCGTGACCTTAGCGGGGAAATTCGCACGGATGTGTGACGCGGTGTGCCGCAAGCGTCACGCCGGCGACGACGGCTCGGACGCCGCCGGCGGCGGCGGCGGCGGCGTGGGAAGACCTATCGCCCGCTCGCGACCGACGAGGTCCAGCGCCTCCTCGCGGGTCGAGATCGTCCCGGCCGCGCGCTCCTCCTCGATCAGCGCGAGTATGCGCCCGACCTCCGGCCCGGGCGGCACGCCGAGCTCGTCGCCGCGGAGGAGCGGCTCGGCCGGATCACGTCGACGCGCGTCCTCGACCGCCTCTGTCAGCTCGTGCGCACCGAGGAACTCGAGCGCCTCGAGCGCCCACGGCTCGGTCGCACGCCGGAACCGATACAGCTCGCGCGCCGAATCGTCGGACGGTCGCTCCGCCCGAAGCAGCGTGCGAAGCAGCCGGCGCTGCTCGTTGGAGATCGGAAACCGCTCCAGCCTCGGCCCGAACACCCGAGCCAGGCGGATCGCGGCCGAGTCGCCGTCACGCAGGTCCGCGACCGATCCGCCCAGCGGTCCCAGTAGTCCCAGCTCGTCGAGGAGGCGGAAGCCCAACACCGTCAGTGGCTCGAGCTCGGCGAGGATCCGCTCGCCCGACGGCAGCCCGACGAGATCCGCCTTCTCACGGATCAGTGCTTCGGTGCGCCCGTCGAGGTGGAACCCGAACTGGTCGACGAAACGCCCCGCGCGGAGCAGCCTGAGTGGATCGTCGTCGAAGACGGTCTCCGATACGTGGCGCAGCCTCCTCACGGCGAGGTCGTCCCGCCCGCCGAAGGGGTCGACGGCGTCGCCGCCGGCGAGCGGGACGGCGATCGCGTTGACCGTGAAGTCGCGGGTAGCCAGGTCGTCCTGGATCGAGCCCTCTAGCGGCGTGAAGTCGACCGTCCGTCCGTCGTCGAGGGCGACCCGCCAGGCCCCGTGACGCTCGGAGAGCGGAAACGGCGAGCCTCCCGACCGGCGCGCATACGCCACCGCAGCCGAGCGTGGGTCGCGGTAAGCGACGTCGAGATCGCGGATCTCGCGGCCCAGGAGCTCGTCGCGGACGGCACCTCCGACCACCCACGCCTCCTCACCCGCCAGCAGCTCCCGCGCGAGGTCACGCATCGAGCACGCGCCTGACGCTCCTGGTCGCGGCGGCCGCGCCGCCGATCCCGCAGGCCAGCTCGTAGTTGATCGTGCCGGCGACGCGCGCGTGCCCTTCGAGCCGGAGCCCGTCGCCGACGAGCGTCACGACTGTCCCGACGGCCACCTCGCCGGGAAGCTCGACGGCCACCGCATCCATCGAGACCGTCCCGACCACGCGCCGCCTCTCCCCGTCGACGAGCACCTCGGTTCCTGTCATGTCGCGCCGAAACCCGTCCGCATAGCCCACCGGCACGATCCCGATCCAGGTCTCCCGCTCGGCGACGAACCGGCGTCCGTAGCCGGTCGAGCCTCCGGGGGCGAGCCGCCTGACCTGGGCCAGGTGGCTCCGCCAGGAGAGCACGGGCTCGAGCCCGTCGTCCTCCGGATCGCCGCCGAACGGCGAAAGCCCGTACAGCGCGATGCCGGCGCGAACCGCGTCGAAGCGGGCCTCCGGAAACCGGAGCGCCGCGGCGCTGTTCGCCGCATGCCGCGTCAGGCCCGACAGCACATCGGTCGCGGCGCGGAAGCGCTCGATCTGCAGGCGCGTGAAGTCGGGGTCGCAGTCGGCGTTCGCGAAGTGCGTCATCAGCCCGACTACGTCCCGCGTCACGGCGGGCAGCTCCGAGAACCCCCAGCGGCCCATGCCCGTGTCCAGCTTCAGGTGGACGGGGAGCCCTTCGGGAATCGGCCGGTCGACGACCGCCACCTCGAGCCGAGCTTCCCGGGCCTGCCGCAGGTCGCTCGTCGGACCCATGACGAGGATGCGGGCCCCCGGTAACGCGCCGCGCAGCGGCAGGGCCTCGGCCACGGTCGCCACACAGAGGGCGCCGGCGCCCTCCTCGAGGGCGACGAGCGCGACATCGAGGGCTCCGTGCCCGTATCCGTCGGCCTTGACGACGGCCCACAGCTCGGCGTCCCCCACCACGCGGCGCAGCGTCCGCACGTTCCGACGGACGGCTCCGAGGTCGATCGTCAGCTCGGACCGATGGGCGCTCAGGGGTCGGCTCAGTGAATTGACCTTACCGTTCGAATCGGCTGAATCAGGCCAGCGCGTCCGGAAGCGCTTCGACCACGTCCGAGGCTACGAGCCCGGACCGCTTCGCCGCCGCGCGAGCCGCCTTGCGGTGCGCGACCGCTGCTGCCGCCGCCGCAGTCTGCGCGTCGAGGCCCTTCGCGAGAAAGGCCGCGATGATGCCCGTGAGCACGTCCCCGGTGCCGGCCGTCGCGAGCGCCGACACGTTGCCGCGAACGACACAGACACCCTCGCCGGGCGCGCCGATCAGCGTGTCCGGGCCCTTCAGGAGCACGACGCAGCCGTAACGTTCGACGGCGCGGCGGACAGCCTCGAGCCGGTGCGCGTCCACCCAGGCGGACTCCTGCCCGAGCAGGCGGCCGAGCTCCCCCGAATGCGGCGTGAGCACCGTCTCGCCCTCGCGCACGACGGGAGCGAACCCGTCGAGCCCGTCGGCATCGACGACGGCAGGAACGTCCGTCGCAACCAGCAGCCGCCTAACGAGCTCACGCTCGGCGTCGCCCCGTCCCAGTCCCGGCCCGATCGCGAGCGCCCGCGCCCGCTCGGCGGCGTCGAGCGCGTCGTCGAGCGGCCGCTTGACCGCCTCGAGCACGAGCGTCTCGAGCACCGGCAGTGACTCGCTCGGGGCCGCGATCGCCACGTAGCCCGCATCGGCACGAAACGCCGCGCGCCCGCACAGGGCAGCTGCGCCGCTCATCCCCGGCGCGCCGCCGACGACGAGCACCGAGCCGGCCGTGTACTTGTTGTCTCCGTCACGCTTGCGCGGGACGCGCGAGAGGACCTCGGGACCAACGACCGCGTGCTGCGTCGGCCGCTGCTCGAGCCCGATGTCGGCGAGGACGAGCTCCCCCGCCAGGAAGCACCCGGGGCCTACGACGAGACCGACCTTGAGGCCGTGCATCGTCACCGTCACGTCGGCCTCGACGGCCTCGCCCGGGACCTCGCCGGTCGAGGCGTCCACGCCCGACGGGATGTCGACCGCAACCACGGCCGCGTCCTCCCGGTTGACCCGCTCGATCAGCGCGGCCGCCTCCGGCCGTGGCGCTCCCGAGAATCCCGTGCCGAACAGCGCGTCGATCACCACGTCGGCGCCCTCGACGTCCGTGGATTCCTCGGCGTCGAGCCCGGCGTCGCGCAGGAACCGCACGGCGATCCGACCATCGCCGCCGTTGGCGCCCTTGCCGCAGACCGCGCGGATCCGGCGCGCCTCGGGATACCGATCGACCACGGCGTCGGCGACCGCGCGCGCAGCGCGCTCCATCAGCACGTCGACGTCGTGGCCCGCTTCGGCCGCCTTCATCTCGGCCGCGGTGTAGAGCGGCTCCATCGGTCAGGCGGCGGCGTCGACGACGCAGATCGCCGCGGCGAGCTCGCGCGAGTGCGTCATCGAGAGGTCGATCCGCCCGGCGCCGACCCGCTCTGCGAACGCCTTCGTCCGTCCCGACAGCTCGACCCCGGGCTTCGGGCGCCCGCGGATCTCGATCTCGCGCCAGGTGAAGTAGACGCCGGAGCCGAGCGCCTTGCCGACCGCCTCCTTGCCGGCAAACCGCGCCGCATAGTGCTGCGCCGGGTTCGTCCTCGAGTCGCAGTACTCGCGTTCGGCGTCGGTGAAGCAGCGCTCGCGGAAGCCCGGGCGTTCCAAGGCCGCGCGGATCCGCTCGATCTCGATCACATCGAGCCCCACGTTCATCCCAGTTCCCGCTCCAGCCACTCCGGGAGATCGGCGATCGAGCTGACGATCCCGTCCGGCTGGGCCTTGGCGATCTCGACCTCGTCCGGCCGGAACTTGCCCGTGCGAACGAGGACGGCCCGCATGCCCACGCCTTTCGCGCCCGCGACGTCCGCCTCGACGTCGTCGCCGACCATCCAGGTCATCTCCGGGTCGGCGTCGAGCGCCTCGAGAGCCGCCGCAAAGTAGGTAGGGCTCGGCTTGCCGAGCAGCGTCGCCTGGACGTCCGCCGCATACTCGAGCCCGGCGACGAACGCGCCTGCGTCGAGGAGCGGCCCCCGCGAGGTCTGCCACCAGCGATTGCGGTGCAGGCAGTAGAGCTCGGCGCCCGTGTCGACCTCGGCAAACGCACGCGCGAGGTTCATGTAGCTGAAGACGCGGTTCGTCTCGGGAGTCTCGTCGGCCCCGCCGAGCAGCACCGCCTCGGCTTCCTCGCCCACCAGCTCGACGCCTTCGAGATCGTCGAGGATCGCCGCCATCGTCATCGCCAGGACCCGCCGTCCCTTCAGTGTGCGCGCGGCGGCGCGCGGCGTCGTCTGCAGCTCGTCGTCCTCGAGGTCGACCCCGAGGACGCGCAGCTCGTCCGCGAGCTGGGATCGGGCCCTCGTCGTGTTGTTGGTGACGAAACGGAGTCGGTGGCCGGCCTCCCGCAGCCGGGCGACGGCTTCGGCTCCGCCGGGAATGGGTTCGCCCGAGACGTGGAGAACGCCGTCGACGTCCAGCAGAATCGCAGCCATGGAGCGCGAGTCTATTCGGGTAACTCGCTCGGTCGTCCTCCCCCGCTCCGAGATCGAGTTGCGCTACTCGCGCTCGAGCGGACCGGGCGGCCAGCACGCGCAGAAATCGGAGACGCGCGCCGAGGCCGTGTTCGACGTCGGTGCCTCGTCGGCCCTCACGGAGGCCCAGAAACGGCGCGTGACGGCGAAGGCCGGCCCGGTGGTACGGGCGGTCGCGCAGGATGAACGTAGCCAGGCGCGCAACCGCGAGCTCGCGGTCGAGCGCCTGGTCGGGCAGCTGCGGGAGGCGCTGCGTGTCCCGCGTCGGCGCCGACCGACCAGGCCCACCGCGCAGTCCCGAGAACGCCGGCTCGAGAGCAAGCGCCGGCGCTCGGCCACGAAGCGCCTGCGGCGGCCGCCGTCGGATCCGTAGCCTGAGCCCGTGGAGCTCCACGACCGGGAACTCATCCAGCTGCTCGGGATCCTGATCGGCGTCGGAGCGCTGCTCTTCGTGGCGCCGACCACGCGGATTCCGTACCCGATTCTCATGGTCCTCGGAGGGCTCGTGCTCAGTTTCGTGCCGGGCCTCCCCGACTTCGATCTGCCACCGGAGCTCGTGCTCGTCGCGTTCCTGCCGCCGCTGCTCTACCTCGCCGCGTTCTTCACTTCGCTCCGCGACCTGCGCGCGAACCTCCAGCCGATCGGCATGCTCGCGATCGGACTGGTCGCGGCGACGACCGTCGGCGTGGCCGTCGTCGCCCACGAGGTCGTCGACGGCCTGCCATGGGCGGCTGCGTTCGTCCTCGGGGCGATCGTCGCGCCGACCGACCCGATCGCGGCGACCTCGATTGCGAGCCGGCTCGGGGCGCCCCGGCGGATCGTGACGGTCATCGAGGGCGAGAGCCTGGTCAACGACGCGACCGCGCTGGTGCTCTATCGCGTCGCGGTCGTGGCGGTGACGACCGGTGCGTTCTCCCTCTGGGAGGCGGGAGGCCGGCTCGTCCTGAACGCGATCGCCGGCATCGCGATCGGCCTCGCCGTCGGCTACGTCGTCCGCCAGGTTCGCAAGCGCATGAGCGACCCGCCCAGCGAGATCGCCATCTCGCTGCTCACCGGGTACCTGGCGTACCTGCCGGCGGAGGCACTCGGCGTGTCCGCCGTCCTGGCCGCCGTCACCGTCGGGATCTACCTCGGCTGGCACACCCCCGAGCTGACCGACGCCCAGACCCGGCTCCAGGGCTTCGCCTTCTGGACGATCCTGACCTTCATCCTCAACGCAGCCCTCTTCACGCTCGTAGGGCTGCAGCTGCCCTCGGTGCTCGACGGCCTCGACGCCTGGTCGCGGTGGGAGCTCGTCGGAGCGAGCGCCGCGGTCTGCGCAACGGTCGTGCTGGTGCGGATCGCTTTCGTCTTGGTGTTCGCGTATCTGCGGCGAAGCACCCTGCGGATGCGCAACGCGCTGATCGTCTCGTGGGCGGGAATGCGCGGCGCGGTGTCGCTCGCCGCCGCGCTCGCGATCCCACTGGAGACGGACACGGGCGCGCCGTTCCCGGATCGCGAGCTGATCATCTTCCTCGCGTTCTTCGTGATCCTCGTGACGCTCGTCGGTCAGGGCATGACGCTGCCCGCACTGATTCGGGCCTTGCGAATCGAGGACGACGGGCTCGACGCGCAGGAGGAGGCGAAGGCACGGAAGCGCGCGGCCATGGCGGCACTAGCCAGGCTCGAGCAGCTCGAGGGCGAGGACTGGGTGATGGCAGACACCGCCGGCCGCCTCCGCGGTCTCTATGACTTCCGGGTCCGCCGCTTCGGCGAGCGCTTCCACGACTCCGACGGCGCCAACGAAGCTCAGTCGCTGTCGTACCAGCGGCTCCGACGCGAGCTGCTCGACGCGGAGCGCAGCGCCGTCCTCGACTTGCGTCGCGAGGGAGTCGTCTCCGACGACGTGATGAACCGCGTCCTTCGGGACATCGCGCTGGAGGACGTCAGACTCGACTTCGAGCGCTAGCGTTCCGCCATGCGCACGGCCGATCCATACCGGGACACCGACGTGATCGACTCGCGCGCTCCGCGCTTCAACCAGGCGGTCATCGGGTCGCTTGCTGTCATCGCATTCGTGACCGGGTTCTGGGCGCTGCTCGCGCTGCTCGCCCTCCAGCTCGCGCTCGGCCTGACCCTGGGTCGCCGCTGGTGTCTGCCCTGCCTCACGTACTTCGAGCTGGTGCAGCCGCGGCTCGGCGAAGGCCCCGTCGAGGATTCGCGGCCGCCGCGGTTCGCAAATCTCGTCGGCCTCGTCGTGCTCGGCGCCGCCTCGTTGCTGCTCTGGTTGGACTACGAGACGGTCGGCTGGGCACTCGGCCTGCTCGTCGCGGGTCTCGCGCTTCTTGCCGCGACCACAGGTCTGTGCGTCGGCTGCGAGCTGTACCGCCTGGGGGCGCGGCTGCGTGGGGTCAAGGAACGCCACATCGACCGCGTCGACCTCGGGGACCTGGGCGAGGTGGCTGCGCACGGCGTCGCGGCCAACGTCATCGTCGAGTTCACGCACCCGCTCTGCAGCGACTGCCGCGAGCTCGAGCGACGCCTGCGCGCCGAGGGCCGGAACGTCGTGACCGTCAATGTCCGGGAGCGGCCGGAGCTGGCCCGCAAGTACGGCATCGCCCTCGTGCCGACCGCCGTCGCCGTCGGCCCGGACGGAACCGTCACCGCCCGCGTCAGCTAGCGACCCGGCGCTCGAGCAGCGCTCGCCGCCGCCCGTGCTCTTCGACGACCGTCAGCACCTCCCAGCCCTCGCGCCTCCAGGCCGTCAGCTGCTCGGGCCACGTCTCCGTCGGTCCCTCGAGCGTCCGAACCGCGTACTCCCAGTTGAGAGTCGGCGGCCCGCCCGTCTCGCCGCGCGAAGGGGTCAGAAGGCGCAGGACCTCGTCTCGCACGGCTGCGGGCGACGCGCCGAAGTCGAGCAGGATGCGGACCGCAACTCCCTCGCCCTCACGCATCAGACCGAGCAGGATGTGCTCGGTACCGATGTAGTTGTGGCCGAGGTCCAGCGCCTCCCGCAGCGCTAGCTCGAGGATCTTCTTCGAGCGCGGCGTGAACGGCATCTGACCGCCGACGACCTCGTCGCCCTGGCCGACGATGCGGGCGACCTGCGCACGAACCTCCTCGACCGTGACGTCGAAGGACGCCAGCACGCGGGCGGCAATACCCTCCTCCTCGCGCAAGAGCCCGAGCAACAAGTGCTCGGTGCCGATGTAGTTGTGCTTCAGGACGTGCGCCTCCGACTGCGCCAGGACGACCACCTGACGAGCTCGCTCTGTGAAGCGCTCGAACACGCGTCAGACCGCCGGGCGGATGACCTTCTGGAGCACGCCGCCGTCGACGACGACGCTCTCGCCCGTCAGGTAGGCCGCGTCGTCGGAGAGCAGGAAAGCGACCACCGCGGCCACCTCGGCGGGAGTGCCGGCTCGGCCGAGCGGTGTTTCGGCGCCGAGCGACTCGGCCTCCTCGTTTCGCTCGGTTGCGGTCACGCCCGGCGCGACCGCGTTGACACGGATCGACGGTGCCAACTCGAGCGCAAGGCTCTTCGTCAGCATCCCGAGCGCCGCCTTCGCGGAGGCGTACAGCGCGAAGCCGACGCGCGGCACGTGCTCGTGCACGCTCGTCACGTTGACGATCGCGCCGCCCTCGGCCATCCGCCGCGCCGCCTGCTGCGAGAGCAGGAACGGCGCTCGAACGTCGATCGAGAAGATCGAGTCGAAGTCGTCCGCCGTCAGCTCGAGAACCGGTTTCGCCGGCGTGACGCCGGCGTTGTTCACGAGCGCGTCGAGTCCGCCCAGCGCGTCGAGGGTCTCCGAGACGAGTCGCGGCGGCACCTCCGGATCGGACAGGTCGCCGTCGACCCAATGCACGCGACCGAGGCCGGAGAGCCGCTCGAACTCGCGGGCCGACTCGTCGTCCCGCTCGTGGGTCGCGTAGCCGAGCGCCCAGCCGTCAGCTAGGAGCCGCTCGGCGATCGCGAGCCCGATGCCGGTGCTCGCACCGGTTACGAGAGCAGAAGGCGTTACTCGACCGTAACGGTCTTCGCCAGGTTGCGTGGCTGATCGACGTTCAGCCCGCGCAGGCGCGCGATCCGGTAGGCGAGCAGCTGCAACGGCAGCGCGGCCAGCA